>LSQX01196496.1_pt1 | contig 17098 bp, 18 predicted proteins | sample 654561 | NCBI WGS metagenome assembly LSQX01 (sample SAMN04489861, study PRJNA283612) | anaerobic digester metagenome | isolation source: 4 biogas reactors fed with cattle manure at either 37C or 55C with and... | place: Denmark: Kongens Lyngby | collected 2014
GTTCGAGTCCCGCCGTCTCCACCAACAGGATATTTGCAATAGAGTATCTTGTTGATGGGGACGCCAAGGTTTCGACAGGGAAAGATAGGAAGACTGGCAGCCGGTAGGCGATGACCGTAAATCAAGCAAAACTCTTAAATGCAAATGACGAAAGTTACGCATTAGCCGCCTAATTTGGCCGCTAGGAGCCTGATCCACTTGGCAACAGAACGGATTGGAAGGGAGCTTCGGCTCCCTTTTCAACCGAATTTTTATTGCTCTTTAAGTAAATTAATATTCTGAATCTTTGCAAAAAGAAACAGGACTTGCAAAAATCGTTTCTGCTTTCTGTCCGGCATGTTCATTTGCCGATGGCATCCAGCGGCCGTATATTTTAGCAATCATAGTCCAGTCGTGATGCCCCATTTGTTGAGCTACCCACATAGGATTTTCTCCTGCTGATAGCATCATAGAAGCATAAGTGTGGCGTGTTTGATACGGTCTTCTGTATCGAATATCGGCAGTTTTTAAAATTTTCACCCATAATTTTCGTATCGGTGAATCGCCAGTCCAACGCCTACCCGTTGCCGGATTTAAGAAAACAGCTTTTCCTTTTTCATGGGAATATTGTTTTTGCAAAAGCAAGGCATTAAGCGCAGGTTTTAATAGTTTAACTCTGCGGTGTCCGGCTTTGGTTTTGGGGACTTCTGCAATGCCTCGACTTGCCTGTGTTATTGCTTTAGAAATCCTGGCTTCTTTCATAAAGAAATCAATTTGGTTCCAGTCCAGCGCTATGAATTCACTTGTTCGTAATCCTGTCCAAAAAAGAAATTGGAACTGTATCGCTACGTTTGGGGCGCATGCCTCAAAAATAGCCTGCTGTTCTTCTTTCGTAAAAGGATCAATATCATCAAATTCTTTCGGCAAATCTTTTTTTTGATAGCTAAAGTTTGTCATGATATTGTTTTCAAGCAATTCATCATCTACGGCATCTGATAATGCTGTCCGAATAACGCTTTGAATGTTGCTCATTCGTTTATTACCGCAACTCATTGACTCTAGCCAGGCTTTGATTTCTTTACGTTTTAATTGATTTAAAGATGTGGAGCCAAAAGCAGGAATAACAAAATTCTCTATGATGGTTCGATATCCATCAAAAGTTGAGGCTTTTAATCGATGTTTTTGTGATTCAAGCCAATCAGTGAGGTAGTCTTCAACTTTTATGTTAGCCATGTATCTGGTGATATGCTCCTCAGCAAAATGGGTTGATTTAGAATATTAGCTTTTCATAGAATCCTTTGAAATAAGGGTTCTATGAAAAGCGGAGAGCGCTAACTCTCCGTTAGGGAGATGGTGTAAACCATCTATTTATAATGATGTTTGGATTTTTATCGTGTAAATGTTACAATAAATTCATTCATTATTTATTATTAATGTGGGTTCGGAAATTACCCGCCATTTCCGATAGTTGGATGTCTCTCGACATTCGGCGCCTTTGCAGGTCGTCAGCCTGAGCACGGTAAGCACTATCTCACATAGTCCGTGTTCAGGCTGGTTTTTCATTGGTTTTACTCCAGCCCCAATGGGTTACAGGCTGCTATCCAAACTGAAGTATCAAATATTTGAACCCCGGGATAGTATTCATCGTTTCCAAATTGTAAAAAGATCAGGTGATGTAATATTTTGAAATGTTACGTCAGTGGTGCTATTATTTATAATTCATAAATTTTTGTCAACATAATATTTTCAAATGGGCGATTTTAAAAATAAAAAAGAGTCAAATAAAAAAAAGGGAGATGACTTTCTGCCTATACGTACGGCCTGTGAATGGTTTGGCGGAGCAGTTGAGCTTGCTAAGGTTATTAATATTAATCCTACAGCGATAGCAAACTGGGCCGCTAAAAGACAACCGGTACCAATTATCCGATGTGTTCAAATTGAAGAGGTTACTGGTGGCATGGTCACACGTAAACAGCTACGCCCCAATGATTGGCATTTGATCTGGCCGGAGTTGCGGGGCAAAGACTGATCATCTGTATTTTTCTGTAAAATGAAACATTGTTTTACAGAAAAAAGGATGGATCGTTAAATGGCACGTATTAATTTAAAGGTTCCTTTTGCTGAAAAGGACGAGGCAAAATCATTAGGGGCCCGCTGGGATAAAGACCTGAAAACTTGGTATGTCCCAGATGGTGTTGATGCCAGTTTATTTGCTAAGTGGCTTCATGCCCCAGTAGCTATAAGTAATGAGCCTAAATACGCCATTCATTCGCCTCACTATTTTATTGCTTGCTCTCATACTGCTTGTTGGAAATGCGGAGAACAAACTAAAGTTTTTGCCTTTATCCTGCCTGAAGAACATCAGGAATACGTTTTTCCGGAGTTTGAGGGGGAAGAGGGCTACTGGAGCAGTTATCAGGCCATAGGCACAATGTCCAACGTGATTGGCCTTGAAATTTCTGTGTGGAAGCGTCTACAAACTTTTACCCAATTGTATAAGCCAGCATATAGTAGACAAGCTGGGGGACGTTACTTTATGAATCATTGTGAGCATTGCAATGCGACACAGGGTGATTTTTTTATGCACAGCGAGCCTGGAGGGGCTTTTTTCCCGACTACAGAAGCGGAAGCTGGACGCATCACCGTTCATGCAATTGCAGAGCCCTTTGAAGGTAATGGTTCTATGAGTTATAGCTCAGTAGATTTTTTAGCAGATATGGAACACGCTACTACTTAATTGATGTCTAAAAAACGACCGTTTTATAGACATTTTAGAAAAAGCCCATAAAAGGGCTTTTTTTATATCCAAAAGTGTTATAAACTCGTCTAAAAATCAACGTCTATAAAAAGTCTATGAATCAAAGAATTGGATACGCTCGGGTTTCAACTGATGATCAGAATTTAGATCTTCAACGTGATGCCTTGTTAAAAAGCGGTTGTACCCTGATTTATGAGGAGGCCATGAGCGGTAAAAATACCGAACGGCCGGAGTTGCAACACTGCATAAAAGCTATCCGTGCTGGTGATACCCTCGTTGTGTGGCGACTGGATAGGTTGGGACGAAGTCTACCTGATTTGATTCAGATAGTGATGGACCTTGAACAGCGCGGTATTGCTTTTGAAAGCCTTACTGAAAAAATTGATACAGGAAGTGCTACAGGTAAGTTGGTTTTTCATGTGTTTGCGGCTTTGGCGGAGTTCGAGCGGAATTTAATACGGGAACGTACACAAGCTGGATTGATAGCAGCTAGGGCACGTGGTCGCAACGGTGGCCGACCTAAAAAACTAAATAAACAGCATGAAAAAGAAATTCAGCGGTTGATGGATGATCCAGATATAGCAGTCAAGCAAATAGCAGAAAGGTATGGGGTGTCCAGAGCAACCATTTATAAAGTAGCGCCGCGCAATAGCGCATTAGTATTAGAGGACAGGAAAAATGAATATAAAGACACACGCAAGTGAATATGGTAGAAAACAAGCCAGCATCAGACAATTACTTGAATTAATTGAGGATGGCGACGAACAAGCCAGACTTGAATTACAAACCCGCTTACCTGCTAAGCTGGCAAATCTCAAGAGATTTTACGAGGTGGCTTATGGTGTTGAGGATGCTGACAGAATATTGATAGAACAAGTGTCAAGCGTGAAATCAGCATTAACCTACGAAGACACATTGGAAAATAATAAGTGGTTTGTGGAATAAATCAAAACTTAGGCTCAAGAGTACTTTTTGCTAGAAAACGAGCGAAAATGAGCCAAACAGCATTAGCCAAAAAAATTGGGGCATCTCAAGGAACTGTTGCGCATATAGAAAATGGCAGAAATAACGAGACAAAACATATTGTGGAGCTTGCGCGCGCATTGCGTGTGCGCGCGGAGTGGCTGGCTACAGGTGAAGGTGAGATGGTTGAGAATTGGCCATTTTTGAGAGTTGATAAATCAGACTTTGAAAGATTACCAACTGACGTAAAGGAAGATATCGAAGATTATATTGAAATGAAAATTATCAAACGAATTCAATAGTACTAAGGTTTCATTGTCACCAAAACATGCAGAGGTTGTACCCGAGGTGCTAATTGGCATCGTTAGGAAACGCCATCTTTCTAACAAGAGCCTCATAAGCCCAGCGGTGGGGCGGTCTTGCTATCCGTCAGTATGTCACACCGTTCTCGCCATCAAGGGCTGCGCACTGCGTGCTTGTGGCCTACGGCCATTGAAAACCCTTGACGGCTGCGCTGCGGCGTGACTCCGAAAGGATAGGCAATCTCGCCTAAATCCTTTCGGAGTCCGTTATGTCTATTCTATCATTTGATAATCTCAATAATCACACAAAGCTTTATGTTTGTGAGGCTGCTAATCAGTATCGGCTGGCAACATCAGACGAAATACTTGCAACGGCCAGGCATGTTGCCGATGAGCTTGTAGCCAATAGAAGAATTTGTGATCATCCAGAAAAAAACAAATTATTTTTAATAGCCAAATTGGCCGGCATAGGGCACGAAGTCGTAGCCTTCATGTTCCTGGACAGTCGCTATCGTTTGATCCAGTATAAAGAACTGTTTCATGGCACCATTAATCAAGCGTCAGCGTATCCCAGAGAGGTTGTTAAGACAGCTTTACGACTCAATGCGTCAGCAGTAATCCTCGCACATAATCATCCAAGTGGAGATCCTGCAGAAAGTCAGGCAGATGTTGAACTTACTAAGCATATTAAGAAAAGCCTTCAACTGGTAGATATAAAACTTCTGGATCACATTGTTGTTGGTGCATCACAAACAGTATCCTTTGCTGAAAAGGGTCTCATATAAATTAATAAAAAGGGTCTCTCGAAAGAGAGGCTTTTTTGCTTCTAAGCTTTATACAAAGTTGATAGTTCCAAATTATTATTTGTCACCAAAACATGCAGAGGTTGTACCCGAGGTGCTAATTGGCATCGTTAGGAAACGCCATCTTTCTAACAAGAGCCTCATAAGCCCAGCGGTGGGGCGGTCTTGCTATCCGTCAGTATGTCACACCGTTCTCGCCATCAAGGGCTGCGCACTGCGTGCTTGTGGCCAGTCGGCCATTAAAACCCTTGACGGCTGCGCTGCGGCGTGACTCCAAAAGGATAGGCAATCTCGCCTAAATCCTTTTGGAGACCGTTATGAGTACAGCTCAACAAAACCATTTCTTAAACACAGCAGATGAACATGAACAGGCTATTGTCTCGATTATTGAGGCATTGTCCAGGACATATGGATTAGATCGTGTTTGGTCTGATTGGATTGAAATATCCGCTATTGCATTAGCCAGAGCTGATAGAGCGCAATTTGAAGCCAGAGAAGCACGTTACCTCAGTATCGTTAAGCATTATGATAAAAAGGAACTGGATGGATTAATACAGGCTTTTGCGCATCTTGTCATGGCACTTGAAAAGCGTGTAGAAAACGGTCAAATCACTGATGTTCTCGGTAAGATTTTCATGATGTTAAACATGGGAAACTCAAATTCGGGTCAGTTTTTTACACCATTTGATATCTCGTTGACGATGGCTCAAATAATTATGCCCAAAAATGGATATGACATTATCCGGAAGCGTGGGTACATTCGATTGGCCGAGCCAACAGCCGGGGCAGGCGGGATGATCATTGCTTATGCCAAAGTAATGGCCGACGCAGGACATAATTACCAGCGAGAGTTGCACGTTACAGCAACTGATATTGATAGCCGTTGTGTACACATGACATTTATACAACTAGCTTTGTTAAATATACCGGCAGTCGTTATACACGGTAATTCACTTACCGTTGAAGAATGGCGGCATTGGTACACACCAGCACATATTCTGGGCGGGTGGAATTGGAAGCTGCTGCGATCAGAAACCGTTAATAAACAGCCTGATACGCCAGAGCCTGAGCTAATTAAGCCAGCACCAAGCATTGAAAACCTATCAACTGCCGATCAATTACAACTTTTCTGATCAGCATCAGGGCCGCATTAGCGGCCTTTTTTTCCTTTGGCCAAAGTACGTAAGATCGCTAACGCACTCATCAACACTGGCCAGACATATGTTCCCAAGCAATTAAGAAGTTAGTGGCCGTAAACGACCAAAGGGTGCTCGCCGCACGGCTGGTATTAACCCCCACATGCAACGGTTACGACTAATGCCATTCCCGTGAATTTCTTCGCCCAAAAGCGCCGACTGTATCACTTCATTCCTGCGCTGCAAGGGCTTTCGCGGCATAACAGGCACCTCCCGCAAGCGGGCCCCTCCTATTATTCCACGGTCCCTTTCCGCTTGTCATTGCGTGATTCAGTACGGCAAGGGCGAAGAAACTCACGGGAACGGCGGCTAACAACCGAAACGGCCACACGTAAGGATTAATACCAATTCTTTACATCGGGCTCAAAATCTTCGGGCCCGGTCAGCTGGAAAAACCTAATTTTTTGGAGAAATATAATGACAAATTTTAAGGAAATAAACTTGAAAAACGAAATAATTGTAATCCTGCACACACCAGCAGGAGACGTGCGAACAGTGTTTAAGGATGCAGACCGACAAGCTGCCTGGGAGTGCTTCACCAGCTACTTAGATGATGGTAAGCAAGCCAGCATGGTTACAGAGACGGCATAACAGCTGTGCTGCTGAATAAATCCTAGATTTTGCTGTTTTGTAGTAAAATATAGCCTACCCATACATTATTAAAGAGTACATGACTATGTATGCTATTACATTTGATTTCGACACAAAAAAATTAGAAGAGCATTATCATAATGCTTCATGGCGTAATGCTTATTTTGATATAGAAAATTTCTTGGCAGATTTCGGTTTTACTCGTCAACAAGGTTCTGTATATTTTGGTGATAGTTCTGTTGATGCCGTAACGTGTGTTACAGCCGTTCAAGATTTAAGTCAAGAATATGACTGGGTGGAGAAATCTGTTCGTGATATACGGATGTTACGTATCGAGGAGCTTAACGATTTAATGCCTGCTATAAAAAAAAACCTACGGCGTAAACGAACCAATAAATTGAAAGTTGCTTGATATTTAAAACCCGCTAAAGCGGGTTTTTTAATGGGTTAGTTCAGATAAAATTAATAATTAATATTGTGCTCAAGCATAATCCTGCCCAATTCAAATAAAAGGCCACTTTCAAAAAAAGTAGGCTGCGAAATTATTAATTTATCATGTTTTCTAATAAAATTTAACCCATCAAAATATACATAATCATATATTTTTTCAAAACTATGGGTTTCATTTATTGGGATACTTCCTTCAGCATTAAGAATGCCAGCAGTAATTGAATGGTTGCCTCCATTAACAATAGCAAGCCCAAAAGGTTGATATACATCTATATAGTGATTAGTTGGGTGATATATCCATTTGTTATTAACTGCTGACCCGATACTAGCAAGAGCGCTAATAGCATCGTTTTTTTTCCACGGTACAGGAATAATAGGGTCAATTCCTAATGAAATAGTTTTGTTTTCTTCTTTTTTGGTAATCAATAAATCAGCACTACTTTTACCGTCAGGGCTAATAATTTGATAATCCTTGAAAAATAAATTTTCAAATGAATATTCTTTCATTGCTTCATGAGTATTTGTATAAATTACAGATGTCATTCCATATTGCTGTAAGGATTTTGATACTAATCTGACCAGTGGTATTAATCCATTAGGGTTGTAGGCAGCGATCTGTTTAGCCGTTTCTATAGCATGGTTGAATTTTACTTTAGAGTTATCTTTATTGGTTTTCCTGAATAACATATAAATTCCTATAAAAGGTTAAGTTGAAAATAGCTACTGATCTGATTAATCTGTAGCTGAATAAATGATTACATGGTAGTGATAATCTGCAAGTCTTTCTCCCATCTTCGATGGGTCCCAACTAAGCGACATTGCAAGGCTAAAAAGCAGCCTTGCAGCACCCTTAAAGTCAACAAAGACGCTTGCGCGTTTTGTGGCCCTTAATGGTGCATACATGACGCACCCCCTCCGGTGGTGCAGAAAGCCGCATGGATGCGTGCTTTCAGGTAAATTGCCTGCAATTTTGCTTGTGGTACAAAATGTGCTCAAAATTTGCCAAAAGCGTTATAAAACCGTGTTTTTTTGTGCCACATTTGTGGCATTTGCCGATGTAGACATTTTGATTTTTCAGGACTGCACAAATATAGTACTGTTTTGGTACGTTATTGGTACATTATTGGTACATTATTGGTACATTATTGGTACGTTATTGGTACGTTATTGGTACTATTTTGGTGCGTTATTGGTACTGTTTTGGTACGTTATTGGTACTGTTTTGGGAAGTAATAAGAGAAAAACCTAAATTTCCAATTCTGCATGCGCAAATTCATAGTCTTTTTTACTGGTTTCCGGCTTCTCAACTTGTAAATCAGGGTTAAGTAAATCATGCGCCAGTCCTTTGTATGGAATTCTGGAAATTGCTTTTGGCAATTTATTAAGATCGTCTGTGAATACAACTACTTCATGCTTTTCTCTGGATATAGAAACATAATACGTATCTTGCGCTGTAGTTAATGAAAAGCTTTCTGCATTATAAAAAACACGATCGCAAGTAAGGCCCTGGGCACTATGTGCTGTCGTCGCATATGCATAATCCAGATGTAATGGTTCATCAGCTGGTAAGGTTATGGACCGTCCCGTTTTGTCGCCAATGGTTATGGATTTTTCAGTAACCATTAATACTTCATATCTTTCACCATTGGCCAAATCTAATTCTGCATTATTACGAGTGACACGAACGACATCACCGGCAGATAATTCGGCCTCATGCAAATGGTAAACGGAAAGTTTTGACATAAGTTTTGGTGTAATTTCAATTTCTTTATTTTTTTCAGATAATGATCTCACTATAAGCCTGTCTTTTTGTGTGTCACATTTAATGACTTCATAAAGATTGCCACGGGTTAGCCCATTTTTATAATCTCTTTCCGGCTGAATAATATCGCCGACGGTATAGTATTTTGTATGTCTGCGTTGCATTTTAGTTGTATCGTGTCGGGTTAATAATTTGTATTCGTGGCCTTTGCCAGCTAAGCCACGGTATTTATGAATATTATTATTAATGCTTTTTCTGGATTCGTTCGTACCTGTGACTATTAATGTGCTTGCTTGTTCAGCAGCGGATAATGCAACGTATTCACTGGCAATCGTTGCGTAACGAGCACTACTGTCACGTTCTACTTCACCGGTCTCAGGATCTTTAAAAAATTTGTCAGGAATTACAGCGACCTGATCTAATAAAGACAGTGAGTCCTTCGCGTTACCCGTTGCCGCCAGCTCAACGGCTTTTTTCAAATTTGCATCTTTTTGACGCTGAATGTCGCCCATAAGTGCTGTTTTCATACCGTTTTCTTGCAGCATGGCAAATGCCCGGCCCGCTTCCACAGCTTTGGTCTGGGCAGTGTCACCGAGTAAAACAATACGGGCGCCAGAGGGCTGTAATTGTTTTAAAAGCTGTTCCATTTGCCGTACCGGTATCACCCCGGCTTCGTCAATCACCACCACGGTATTTTCAGCTAATTGGGACTCTAGCCGTTGTTTATCAGTAGCAGTGAGTTGGGATGCTACGGTTTTGGCTTGTATACCATCTTTGCGTAAGTTCGCGACCTGGGCACCGTAAGGTGCCAGGGCAATCATGTTATAACCACGCTCATTCAGTAATTTTTGTGTACTTTGCAGTGCAAATGATTTGCCAGTGCCGGCAAGCCCCTGTATGCCGACAATCTGGTCTTTTTCGGAAAGAATCAGTTCGATAGCGTCTTTTTGTCCTGGCGTGAGTGTTGTGCTTTCCAGTTCTGTTTTCAGGGCTTCTGGTTCAATAATTGTTTTAACTGTATCTCGGCCCTGTTTCTCCATCGCTATAATGTTTTCTTCGCTTTGTAATGAGGCAACCGTGGCGTAACTTTTTTCAACGAGACCCAGCCGCCCGGCTTTAATGGCTTTGTTCACGGCATCGTAGGCTTTGGCCAACGATATTTTTTTTGCCCTGGCGTACTCTTTAGCCCAATTTTCACGAGTTTTTGCACGGCCTTTTAAGTCAGTGTTGCTAACGTAATGTTCTGGCCGAACAATCAGTTTTCCCTGGCTATGCAGTTTTGCTAATGACCGTTCTATTTGTTCAACATCAACCAGTCCAGCGGCATGCATCACCGCGTGTGACAACAAGGCTTCGTGAGTCATCACGGTTTCCCGTTCAGTTAAATGTTTTATGGCCCAAATAGCGGCCATATCGGCGATACGCTGCTTGCCCTCGTTATCCAGTTTTTTGGCAACTGGTGCTGTCTGTGTACGTTCTTTGGCTTTTGTGTGTTCGGTATTGAGGGACATACCAATTTCATTGGCTTCTTTTACCCATTTGGCGTGTAGTTCAGTGCGGCTGTAGTTTTCATTTTTGCGCTGCCGAGTGGAAAGCAGGGCGGTTTCACGTTGTAGACGTGATGCATTTTTAAGGTCAAGTCCTTGTTTTTCTGAGAGCTCTTTAGCAATTTGCTTTTGTCGCTTGCTGAATGTTTCTATTTCTTTTCGGCTGATATGCGCCAGTTCGATATGATCTTTTTCGTAACGGGTCTCATATCCAATCGCTTGCAGCTCCCTGTCCAGTGCAGCCATATAGACCGCATCCTGTAATGGCCTGAGTTGTACGATTTTGTCATTTTGCAAGGCAGCCCATGAGCCGTCCTGTCGTTTTGTTATGTTCATAATCACGCAATGAGTGTGCAATTGTGGATCAGGTACACTTTCGTCGCCTACCGCACGCGCTGTTTCGTGCCGGAATTTTGCAATAATTAAATTGCCTGTCTTTTCAACATGGTTGATTTTATTGATGGTTTGCCGAGATTCAGCTAAATGGCTCTCAATGAAATTGAGCGTTTCCGCAACAGCTTTGTCATGCGCAGCAATGACGCGTTCATCACCACCAATTAAAGCTTGTATGGTCACGCTTTTGGGTGCTGATATTGTCAAATCAAGACCAGATCTAGCCTCTGCATCTTTGCGAACACTGGTTCCGGCTGTAACACCATGCCCATAATTGCCCAATAGCATGGCCTGAAAACGGCTTGTTTCTACTGTGCCAGACAAACCCAGTGCTTCAGCGCCTTTGCCTTGCCAAACAGCGGCATGACCGTCTTTGCTGTAATAATCGTCTTCTTGATCTCCGTAATAATGGGTGTTTTTAGATGCTTCACCTCTGTACAAAACTTTTTTCGTAATCATGTTTTTCCTATTCACGGCCAAACTGGCCGTGTCAAAGTAACTTACAGTCTACCCAATTGGGCAGACTCTACAAATGGCTCTATCACAATAGGAAAGGCTTCATACTCCATTTGCACTTTGGCAATAGGGTAATCACCGGCAAAAGCAACATAGCCCTGCATTTCTTTAAAGGCTTGAATTTCACTGGCGGTGACGACTTTTTCCGTTTCCCTTTTGAAATTGTCAGAAGTGTTGCGGGTGTCAACTGATCGTGAAACGCTGTATTCATAGCGTTTCACTTCGTGATCCCCCAGACTTTTGCTCATGTCTTCTGCTGTTTTTGGATCCGTTTTTGAGCCACCTAAAACAGCCAGATTCCGAAAAGATGCCCGAATGGTTGTAGCCATTTTTTCACCATAAATATGTTCAAGCTGGGAGGTACTTTGCAAACCGGCCACAATCCGCAGGCCATTTTTACGGCCTTTGGTCAAGCCGGCTTCCAAGGACGGTAGGGCCTCTAAGCTGGCCAGTTCATCAATAAACATCCACCAACGTCGGTTTCTGTCTTCAGACATGGACAGTACCGACGTGATGAATACGTCAGCCCAAGCCGATACCAGTGGTTTCATTGCGCTGGCCATATCCTCACGCCAGTTAATAAACAGGCTGCCGCCATTTGGGTCTTCCAGCCATTCACGGATAGAGAAGTCACCAGCAGGCATGCTGGTATGCTCAGATAGTTTGTTTGATAAAACAAACCGGGCACTGGATAAGGCTTTGCTGGCTTCAGAGGAGCCAGTGAACAATGATTCAGCCAAAGTGCCTTCCAGGTATTTTTTAAGTACCTCTGGGGATTCAATCGTACACAGCCGGAACAACTCCATAATGTTGGTATTGCCTTGGTGATACATTTTTTTTGCGGTTTCCCGGAGCAAAAGCCGTCCAAAGTCATTCCATTCTTCAGAACTTTTGTCCTGAGACATGGGCACCAGTGAGTGAGCAAGCCGCTTCCAATCGTAATCGGCTCGCACCTCATTAAAAAATACCCAGCCGACAGAGCGTATGTCATACGGATTCAGGACAATATCACCGGGTTTGTAAAACTTGCTCATTAAATCCCCGTTGGGGTCGATCACAAACATTCGTTCCCGTCGTTTACGCACGCTATACGCCATTTTCCTGAGTAGGACAGACTTACCCGAACCTGTGGCACCGCTGATCATTAAGTGTAGGTTTTCGACTTTAATAGGCATTGGCACGGTTGCCACTTCAATTTGTTGGGTGGGTTCTGTGCAAAGTTGCCGCAGTTTTTTTGCCGGCACAACTTGGGTGCCTCGGATAAAATCTTTATAACCTGCACCTTCAAAACCTTCGGTTTTGTTGGCTTTGGCTATAAAAATAAAGAGTGCTACCGCAAAAATAAAACCGATGGCAGGCCAAATGTATAACGGGCCGTAGTGGGGTGTTGCATAGGCAAGTTGTATAAAGTGATCCAGAGTCCAGTGTTTTATCCATACACCGCCAGCATAGCTGGCGGTAATAATCCATGCGGATACAGGAAAAACAAAGACCAATAGCGCCGCTAAACGACGCTTGGTAATTGGCGACATGTTTTTTATCCTATGATAGGTAGAGTGTTAGCAGAGCAGCACCAAAACCGCTTGCTGAGCCCACTGCAATAGCTAAAATAGCCATTTTTCGAGCGGCGTGTAGCGCAATTTTGGCGTACCCGGCCGTGTTGATGGATAGCTCATTGAGCATGATTTTGGTTTCGGTGTGGGTTTTTTGAAACTGCGTGAGTAGTTCCGTATTGAGTTTTTGGCCGGTATTCAGCATTGCCCGTTGTACGTCATCAGAAACACTTTTGGGTAGGCTTTCCAGTGTTTTGGTAAGACGTTCGGCATCTTGAATGGAGATAACGAGCATTTGGGCTGTTTTGGCTAAATGATCGTCCAGTTCCTCCACCCGTTTTGTGATGGCCGTTACTTCCCCCAGCACTTCATGATATAAAAAATCAATTTTTTTGCGAGGTTCAGTCATTGCTGTTTTGTCCTTGATTAACGGTTGCTGGATTACCCCCAATCAATGCCATAAAGGTTTTGTCCAGTTGGCGGTTAACGGGCTTTGCCAGTGCTTGCAGGCTGTGCATAGTGGTAAGTTGGTTAATCAGTGGCTTGTTTTTGCGATCGGCTTCCCGGAGTTTTTGGCGGTAGTCGGTTTTATCGGCCAGCACATCGGCAATCGTGGTGCGCTGTTCGGCCAGCATTTCAAATACCTCATTTTCAAACACGGCCACGGCTGGGTTTGCAATGAACTCACCTGATTTTTCTGCATAGGCCAGAATCGGCAGAAAATCGTCTTCTATGGCACCGTCAACACGATTAAAAATTATTTGAATCCGTTTAGGCTCTACACCGAGTGCAGCAAGTGCTGTAGCGGTTTTAATGGTTTCACGCTGGGCTTTTCCAGTAGAGACCACGGGCAAGACAAATAAATCAATTTCTTGGTGTGAGTCTTCATATTTAGACATGTGGTCTAAAAAATCTTCAATGTTTGATGCACCAACGTCAATAATCGCATCGTCCAGGATAAGTAAGTCACGGAACAACTGGCCAAACTGTTCCCCGCGTAACTGGTCGATGTCCAGCCCCAGGTCACCGGCGGTTTCATTGGTGGATTCAATAGCAAAAATCTGGCCGTTGTTCAGGCGTGGGGCCAGTAGGTGAGAAGCGATAACGGTTTTGCCAACGGAGCCGGTGTAGTTTAAAACTGCAATTTTCATCATATTTCCTGTTTAAAAAGTAGGTGTATTACGGGGTAATTAATTCAATTATTTTTTCTGGCGACGTTTAGCCAGACCTTCTTCACGTAAAGCGTTTAAATCTATTTGCATATTCCGAACGGCTCGCAAATCTGCCGGTGACTCAATCCGTCTGGGTGTCGTGCTAACGCCGGGTATGGGGGCTCGTTCGGTTGGTTCTGCGCTTATGACTGAAGCGGGTTCCGGTATGGGTGCTGGCGTCGGTTTGGTAACCGGTGGTGATGTGTTTTCGGGTTGATTGGTTGAGGGTTCAGCGGTTTTGTTTTGTTTTCGGTTCAGAGATAGTGCTTTATGGAGCAGCTCATAATTAACTGTTAATCCGGCCTTTTGTAAGTCTTCCATGATTATTCGATAGCTAAGGCCAATGCTAATGTTTTTTTCAATCGTTGGGTATAACGCCCGCAATTTGGCGGATTTGCTGATTCTGGGGTCGATATTGGCCAAAATCTGTTCATAGTCTTTTATGCTCATAGTCTTCCTTTTAAGATCCAAATTGTTTGCGGCTTGATTGCGGCGTAGAGGCGGTATTGCGTAACCGCGCCACTTCTCGCTGATCTGCATCTAAAAATCGGGAGTATTTGCCTTCAAAACAAAGGTGTACGTCTGCCAGTGGCCCCATTCTTTGCTTGCGTATCAGCAATTCTGCATAGCCTTTGAAAGCGGATTGCGGGTGATAATATTCGTCTCTATAGGCCATAAGCACTACATCGGCATCTTGTTCGATTGAGCCGGAATCACGTAAATCGCTCAATAGCGGACGCTTATCTGCTCGTTTTTCAACGTCTCGGGACAACTGGGAGAGTAGAAGAATCGGACAGTCCAGTTCTTTGGCCAACAGTTTCAATGAACGGGTAATGCCGCTGATTTCTTCGTTCCGCGTGTTCCCGCTTCCCTGCATCAGCTGCAGGTAGTCAATCACGATCAAATCCAGCTTGCCCATCTTTTGCTTTGTTTTTCGGGCTGACATACGGATTTTTGCGACGCTGGATAAGGCGGGATCATCGGCAATGATTAAGTTTTGGTTCTGTAATTTCTGTAACCCAAAAGTCAGGCGGGTGTAGTCGTCCTGGCTAAGTTTTCCTGTGCGCAAAACTTGTGTGTCAATGCCGCCAAACCGGGCAATACTGCGTTCTGCAAGCTGGGCAGCGGACATTTCCAAACTGACTACCAAGGCGGTGCCACCGTCAGCGGCCACGTTTTCAGCAATGTTTACAGCCAGCGTGGTTTTTCCCATTGACGGGCGGCCAGCTACAATAATCAAGTCACCCGACTGTAAGCCGCAGGTTTGTAAATCAAGGTCTGCAAAACCCGTGGCAACGCCAGAGACCGCCCCTTTTTTTTCAAGCCTGGCATCAAGCGTATCCAGTAGGGCAGGTAATAATTGGCCAATGCTAACGCCATCATTGCCGGTGCTTCGGTTATCAGTTGAAGCCATGACTAGACTGGTGATGTTTTCCAGTAGCTCGTCAGGATTTTTTTCATATGCCATTACGTTAATTTTGTGACTTAGTTCAATCGCATTGCGCCTGATTTTGTAGTCGCGGACCAGTTTTGCGTAACGGCTGATATTGGCGGCAGATGGTGTGTTTTGTACTAAAGCATGCAGGTAAGCAACGTTGCCGGCCAAATCAATCTCACCTGATTTTTTCAGGGATTCAGATAATGTGATGACATCAACAGGTTGATTGTCATTCAGCATTTCCATAATTTTTTTAAAAACGCATTGATGGTTCTTATGATAAAAATCATTGGCTTGTAATAAATGATCGACTTTTTCCCAAGCACTATTGTCTAGTATCAGACCGCCTAAAACCGACTGTTCTGCATCGGTGCTGTTTAATGGAGTTGTCAAGTTTTTCACTCAATTTTCCTGTTGTTCATAAATTTTGGGCGCATTTTCCCTGTATGCTCGTTTTTCAAGGCAAACCTTTGAAACCTTTTTTGCAAGCATTTAAAAAATTAACTCAGCCGTGAAAAGGCATTGTTTTTAATCTATCCAAAAACGCACCAGAAGCCGCTACATTCGTTTTTTTAAGCAACCCATGATTGGATAGGGTTTTTATAAAAAAATCGTTTGTGTGGCTGTTTAATGGGTTTTGAGGCTGCTTTTCTTATTGGTTTTTCCTATGCTGTTTGTCGGCAAGGAAAATTTTTAAAGCCTTGATTGGATATTCAAGAAATTCAGTTCAGCAATGAACGGAATTGTTTTTGCTGGATTCAAAATACAATTTTCAATGCACTTAAAACGCACCAGAAGCGCCTGTATTCGTTTTTTTTAACTTATCCATGTTTGGATGTGTGTTTTCATTAAAAATTGCCTGCGTGGCCGTTTAAGTTGATTTTATGCGGCTATTCGGTGGTATTTGTTTTCAAGACAACCTTTGAAACCTTTGTCCGACATTAAAAAATCCAGTTCGGCAATGAACGGAATTGTTCTATTCGGGCCGGGAGCCACTTTGCCAGTCAAGAAGTCTGAATCATTGCAAATGTCAAAAAACGTTTCCCAGGCTTTCAATCCGTCTTCCACGGTTTGGTATCCAAATGGTTGGAAATGACTTGCTGCTGCTTCGTTCCATTTTTCAGTAATTGCTTTAATTCGTTTGTTGTCCAAAATTTTGACTTTCGGATTTTCTGGCATCTTCTGGTGATACAGCTCGACAATCTCCTGGACAGGGCAGGGGGGAGTGGTAACGCGTGACGCGTTATTACTCTTATCTCCTCTATTCTTATCTATTCTATTCTTATCTAGCCGCGTTACGGTCGTTACGGGTGACGCGTTACGTAACGCGTTACTACCGTAACGCTCTTCTTCTGGTTTAATTTCATCAATATAATCAATGTCTTGTGACTCTTGGTTATTTTGTTCTGCCTTTTTGCGAGCTTCCTCCTCAGCTTTACGAGCTTCTTCCTCAGCTTTCAGTCGTTCACGATATCGGCGCTGACGTTCAGCACCGGTGCTGTCACGATCACTGATTTTTTGTCGTTTTTCCCACGCCAACGGTTGCCAGTTTTCGTCAATTAAGCCAATTTTAATCAAGCGTGTTTTTACTTCATGAATGATTTTCCATTCAATCCAAAGTTGCTGCGCAACGATT
>LSQX01186803.1_pt1 | contig 17097 bp, 12 predicted proteins | sample 654561 | NCBI WGS metagenome assembly LSQX01 (sample SAMN04489861, study PRJNA283612) | anaerobic digester metagenome | isolation source: 4 biogas reactors fed with cattle manure at either 37C or 55C with and... | place: Denmark: Kongens Lyngby | collected 2014
AATATACGCAAGATTCCTGCTTTCGCAGGAATGACGCAGGCGCTGGTGAGTCTTTGGATAATATTAGAATAAAAAGACTTATGTGGCTTCTTGAGTAAACTTCTTCGAAAAAATAATGGAAATTGAGGGGTAGTATCACAGAGGATCACCGAGAAATGGGATGACGTTTTAACCACGAAGTCACGAAGGTACGAAGATTCACGAAGAATGAAGAGGAAGAGGCTTATCTGTCTCCCCGGAATCTCTTTTATATCCCAAGACATGCCTACGCCCCTCCCACATCCGTCCGATCCGACCGATCCGACCGATCCGTCCAATTCCCCAGACTCAACCGACTCCTTTGAGTCTCTTATATGCCTTACGTCTTTTCCGATCCCCTATCCCCTATCCCTATCCCCTATCACCTATCCCCTATCACCTATAATACGCCCCGGTCTCTTCGGTTTTAATATTTCAATCTTCGAATCCCGGAAAAAAACTGAGCCTCCCGATTGCCTGATCATGTCTTCTGATAAAAACGCAGAGGCGCACTGTTCTCCATGAGCCCTTTACAATAGACCGCCAGTTCCAGAGCGTGATAATCTCCCCACAGGGCCGATTCACCCTGAGGAATCTTTTTTCCTTCAGGGATATAGTCCCAGCCATTGGGGCGGTGATAAACCGTGTGGAGCAGCACCCCTTCATGATCGGGATCGTTGCTGAGATAGGGCGGGGAAAGAAGTGTCTGCGCCAGCTGAAGCCCGGCCCGGTGGTAGCGGGCGCCACGCCCGTCTTTTCCGAGATAATCGCCCAGTCGCAACAGGCCTTGAGCGCTGATGGCTCCGGCCGAACTGTCCACAGGCTCCCAATCGTTATCCGGTTCTGCAGGATGGTCGAGATAGTCCCCCATCTCCGCCAGTCCGGGTGCGCCTGTATCCCAATAGGGAACGCCATCAGTGGGCGTATTTTCCAGGAAGAAATCCGCCATGGCCAGAGCACCTTCTTCCAATTCCTGCAGGAAAGCAGCACCGTCTTCCCGCTCGTCCAGAAGCTCTTTATAATCTCTGAAGAACTCCAGCTGTTCCGCACAGCCGAGCAATCCCCAGGCGAGACCCCGGGTCCAGGTACTGAAGGCGGCATAGCCCTGCTGTGTTGAGGGACAGCGATAACGGCCGTCGGTCACATTGAAAATGCTTTCATGGGCCACACGTCCCCGCACATCATAAATGTCCCGCCCCGTGCCGTAATAGACGTTGTAGCGCAGTGTCGTGCGTATATGCTCAACAGCCCGATCAAGAAGGGAGATGGCTTCATCATTCTCGCCCATGAGCCGATGTCCCAAAGTATGGGCCACAACCAGAATACGGCAGGAGCGGATGGTATCCACAAATAAAGACTGGGGACCATTGAAGGAATGGATATAACCGCCACCGTCATGAATCTTTGTCCACCGGGAAGCCTGCACGGCTCCGGAGACTTTGAGAGCCAGCTCATACAGGCGGACCAGATCTTCCGTATCATCGCTGCGCCCTTCAAGAGCCAGGCGACGCAGGTTGCCATAGGTGGACAGGTTGTTGAAGCCGTGATCATGGACACCCACATGACTCAGATGAGGCGCCATATAACGCAAGGTATCTTCCCGACCGGAAACGAGCAATTCCTCATCGCCCGTGGCATCAAAACACAAGAGTCTGCAACCATATAAAAAGCCCTGGGTCCATTCGGTCCAGCCCCGGCTCGTATATTTCCCCCCTTGCGTGAAGACGGGCGTCCCCTTTGTGGAATCCCAGCGTTTCGCAAGCCCTTTAAGACGGGGAACCGTCAGTGCAAAAAAGTGATCGAGAATCTCAGGAAGACTTTTCAAAACATCTCTATTGTCAATACGCATGGAATCAGTCCTTTCATTCTTTCCTCAGTGCCGGAAAGAGCAACTCTCCGACAATACGTACAATATTTTTGTGGCGGGCATGCTCCAGTGCCCGTATACCTCCCCATGATAACACCAGTACCCACCAACCCGGGAAGGGCGATGCCATTCTCTCAGGATACAGTGCAAAACCTGCAGCAGCCAGAAGCAGAAAAAGGATGAGCCTCCAGGCCTGTCTGTTCAATCGCCGGGGAGTGGGGCACCAGCGATAAGCAGCGTAATTGGCTGTCATGGATATGATCTGGGCGAAGAGCAGGATCACGCCCGGAAGATGCAAGGGGATGCATATGGCATATGGAAAGACCTTGAAGAGATGAAGGAGCGGGAAGAGGGGCACACGAAAGACGGGCTTCAATCGGTTGAACACCCAGAAGATGGAGCGCAAAAAAATAAGCAGACAAAGCCACAAACCCACAGCCGCCCTCAGGCCTTTGACCGACTCGGGAGAGAGGGGCGCGATCATCAGAGAAAGAAAGGTCCATCCCAGAAGGGCCGATCCCACAGCCCAGAGCCAGGGACGCAAAGGCGGAAGAGGAGGAAAGGCCGCCGCCTCCGCCGACACCCTGGCATGCTTCTCCGACTGGGCACCCTTGTGATCATTCTCATAATAGCCCACTTCATAAATACAGTAGAGGGAGAAGAAGAGAAGTATGAGTGTACCCGCCACAGGCCAGGAAAGGGTATAGGCAAAAAAGAGGAGTGCCAGGTCTTCCAGAAGAATCTGATAGGTGAAATAGCGGCTCCCCGCATATTTGCCCTCCACAGTGTAACGAAAAGGCAGGTAGAGTTTTCTGAAGGCCGGATCGCTGTGCTCTGTCCATTCAATCAGGCGGCCGTGAGGCATTGTTTCCAGCAACTCGGCATCGTCTTCCGAATCGGTGATGAAGAGGGTCTCCTCCCGGCGATCTTCAGGGAGATGCTCCTTCAAGGCGACCCCTTTGCCTTTGCGACGGAGATTGCCTGATCCGGAGCCGGGCTCCGAGGCGATGAGATGGAAATCCTGCAGACCCGCATGATCCAGCAAAGGCCGGATAAGGGGCGCGAAACCGAAGCTGATGACCAGTATTTCCCTGTCAGCCGGAAGACGATCCAGCAGCCAGCTGTTCATGGATTCCCGGGCAAACTTTTTTGACTGATGTCGCCAGAGAAAGAGGCTCCAGGGCATGAAAAGCAAGCTGAGACTGACGCGGAGAAAATCACGGTGAACAGGATAAGAACAGAGCCGGAACCAGGCCAGTACCTGCAAGAGCCAGTCGCTGAAAGCACAGATCAGAAAGGCCAGTATACGCGGGCGCAGTCCGTCCAGAAAGCGTTCGGTGGAGTTGTCGAGAAAAAGGGTGTAGTCAAAATCCAGCAGGATACAGGTGAAGCGTTGCGAAGCCAGATCCTTTTCCAGGTCTCCGGCTTCGCTATGCTTCATTTCAAGATCGCTGCGTGTCATCACCCACCCGCCAGCCCGCGCCCGATAGACCGGGCTGGAATTTTAAAGTCTTATGGTTCTTCCCGTGTTGGCTGATTTGTAAATGGCCTCAATGAGAGCAACGGCATTGCGGCCTTCCCGTCCGTCGATGAGTGGCGCACGGCCTTTGAGCAAAGCCTGGGTGAAGTCAGCAATCTGACGACGATGTCCTTCCGTTTTCAGACTGCTCAGCGGATCCGCCGCACCGGAACCCAGTTCCGATTCGCGGTTCAAGGCCTCTTCAATCTTCTTGTCTATGGCACGACGTTTTTCAAACTGCCAGAATTTGATGGCACCGTCTTCCGTAATGACGCTTCCCGTGCTCCCGTGAATTTCCACACGGGCCGAATGTCCCGGCCAGATGGCGGTACTGCCTTCAATCACGCCGAAAGCGCCACTCTCAAACTCAAGCATGGCCGTTGCCGTATCTTCCACTTCAAGACCTTCATGCAGTCGACGGGAGGTCTGGGCACGAACCGTTTTCACAGGCCCCATGAACCACTGGAGCAGATCGATCTGATGGATGCCCTGATTCATGAGAGCGCCGCCGCCGTCCAGTTTTTTCGTGCCGCGCCAGGCACCGCTCGCATAGTATTCCGCTGAACGATACCATTTGATATAGGCATCGCCAAGAACCATGGTGCCGAATCGGCCCTGTTCTATGGCTTTTTTGATCTTCGCTGAATCATCAGCAAAACGGCTCTGGAAAATACAGCCCAGATGAACGCCAGCTTCATCGGCCGCAGTGATGATGCGGTCAATACGCTTGGTGCTCACATCCAGTGGCTTTTCAGAAAGGATGTGTTTTCCCGCCTTGGCGCAATCCACGGCGATTTCCATGCGCAGGCCGCTGGGTACGCAAAGACATACAGCCTGAATATCATCGCGCTCCAGCATCTTGCGATAGTCCGTATAGACTTCAGCACCATATTCCCCCGCCAGGGCGGCCGCAGAGGCTTCCACCACATCAGATACGGCCACCAGTTTTGCGGATTTCACCTGGGCAATGGCTGCGCCGTGAATGGGTCCGATGTTGCCGCAACCAATAATTCCATAACCAATTTTTGCCATGTCTCAAAGACTCCTTTCAGGGTTGACCATCATGTTGCCTTTACAGTGTACTACAGCTGCACCCCAAAAAGGGAAAACCCTCCTTCTTGCCGGAATAAAAACTCCGAAAAGAAGGAGGGAAAAAGGAAAAGAAGCAGAAAAAAGACATGGCGGAGAGGGAGGGATTCGAACCCTCGGTACGGTTACCCGCACAACGCCTTAGCAGGGCGCCACCTTCAGCCACTCGGTCACCTCTCCGTGGCTGCATGTAGTGTACCACGAGATTTCACCAAAGATCAAAATCATGACCACGGGAAAGGAAGAATCAACCACGAAGAGACGAAGGACGAAGGGCGAGGAGCGAGAGACGAAGGACGAAGGGCGAAGGGCGAGGAGCGAGGAGCGAGGGACGAGGGCTGGTAGGGGCACGGCATGCCGTGCCCACTCTGTCCACTTGCTCCACGGACCCTCCATTATTGCCCGAAACCAGCCCCCGCCCCGTGACCTCACGGAAAACTGATTATATTTTGATCCCGACTGTGTCCAATGAGTACACTATAATAACAGGTATGTATCACATCCAGTGTACATTTCCTTCTATCCCCGAAAATGTTGACCCCGGCCATGAGGATACAGCAGCCATGACCAGACCATCAGGACAAAAACCCGTAGCATCCCGCCCTGCCTCACCGGCTAAAGGCCCGGAAAAGGAAGGCGGTCTTTTTTCAAAAATCGGAAATCGTTTCAATACCGCGCTGCAGAGTGGACGTGGCGAAGAAGCCCCTCGCCCCGCACCGGCGGCCCCTGTCGCAGCCACACCGGCTGCACCCAAAAAACCAACAGAAGAAAAAGCGTATGTACGCACAAGAGGAAGTTCGCCATCCATGAAGATGTATATCCCCGAAGGCACAGTGGTTCAGGGTTCCTTAAGCGGCAAAGCCGAAACCGAAATTCACGGACGTGTGGAAGGCAATGTCACCGTGGAAGGGGCTCTCTTTCTTGGCAAAAGTGCCGTCATCACCGGTAATGTGAAAGCCACCTCCTGTCAGGTGGATGGCAAGGTGGAAGGAAGCATGGATTGCGGCGACGAGCTCATCCTCAGTGAAGGAGGCAGTCTGGCCGCTGATGCCTCAGCCGGCAAGGTCGTGCGTATCTCCGGAAATATTGCCGGAAATGTCACCACCCCGGGCACACTGCGCATTGAAGCGGGCGGTGTTGTCAACGGAGACGTGCAGGCGCGCGTTTTCTCTATGAGTGAGGGTGCTGTCCTCAATGGACGCTGTACCATGCGCACTGCAACACAACAAGACACTCTTTTTAAAGAGACTGGAAAAACCTGATAAAGACGAGGTGCGATCATGTTCTTTTTTCATCCTGCTGATCTTCTGATGATTCCGGCCATAGTGCTGGCTCTGTGGGCGCAGGGGCGCGTAATGAGCGCCTACAAAAAATATGCGGCTATCGAGACACTCTCCGGACTCACCGGTGCCCAGGTGGCCGCCGGGATTCTTCACGGTGCCCAGGTGCACAATGTGGACATTGAAAGTGTGGGTGGAGAGCTCACAGACCACTATGACTCTGAAAAAAAGAAATTGCGCCTCTCTCAGGATATTCACCACGGGAGCTCCATTGCCGCTGTAGGTATTGCAGCCCACGAAGCCGGACACGCCCTGCAGGATGCACAGAACTACAGGCCCATGCGCGTGCGCCATGCCATTTATCCTTTGTCAAAACTGGGAAGCAGCCTCGCATTCCCTCTCATCGTTATCGGATTGATCTTCAATACTCTGCCCTTCTCTCCGATGTTGATTCACGCCGGTATCTGGCTCTTCAGCGCTGCAGTGGCTTTTACACTCATCACCCTGCCCGTGGAATTTGATGCGAGCCGTCGGGCCGTCGCTGTCCTGTCGTCAAGCGGACAATTCACCAGCGATGAATTGAAGGGAGTCCGCAAGATTCTCAATGCAGCCGCACTCACCTATGTGGCCGCAGCCGCTGCAGCCGCCTTGCAGCTCATCCGCCTGATTATCATTTCGCAAAGACGCAGATAGTGGCATGAACAGCGGCATGCTCATGAAACGGTGCAGCCTCATATTTCCGGCTTTGCTCCTCTATGCAGGACTGTCTTGCGCAGCGCCGCCTGAACAGATATTCACCGTACGCATCAAAACAGTAGTGGAAGGGGTGGGACTCTCAGCCCGAAAATCAGCCCAGGAAAAAGCGGAGCAGGAAGCCCTGGCCGAAGCTATCCAGTCACTCACGGAATCGCCCGACCTGAGCCACTATCAGCCCATGCTCAAGGAAGCACCGCGCTATATCCGACAGACCCGGATCCTCCATACGGAAACCCTCGACCAGAGTACGGAACTGGAGGCTGATATCGTTTTGCTCGAAAAACCCCTGCGCCACGATCTGGCCACCCTCATGCTGCCTCATCTTCCCCACAAGCCCGTTGTCCGGCTGCTCTTGGCGGAATCTGTTCACGAAGAAACACACGATGGAGGGCCCACTTTTGATGAGGGTGAAAAGGTATTGAGAGAACGGCTCACTGATTTCGGCTTTGACACACGGGGAATCCATGATCTCCTCGATAATTATGACATAGATTTTCTCGCGGAAGTGACAGCAGGTGAACGGGAAGAAGGAGCCTCTTTCGCTCGCTCCTGCCTCGAAGAAGTGATCATCGTCGGGCGGACTCTCGTTCATCAGGAAGCACTCAATCCCGGATCCAATGTCCTCCGAAACCGTGCTGAAACAACGCTCCGGGTCTTTTCCGGACGGGAAGGGAAATTGCAGGATACGCTCTATGCCCAGGCTGTGGTGCAAAGTGCCGACGCCCGCGAAGGTGCGCTGCAAGCCGTTCAGGACAGCTGCGGCAAACTGGCCGGCGAGTGTATTGTCGCCGCCATACTCACCGGCAAGGGACATCTCGACAGTGAGCATGTCATGATCACTGTGGAAAATCCTGAAACGGAAGAACGCATGGAACGACTCACTGATTTCCTGGAGAATCTGGATCCTGTCGCTTCCGCAACCCTCCTTTTTTATTCTCCTGAACAGACACGGATCAGCATTGTCTTTCCGGGATCCATGGCCTGGCTCTCAGACACACTCACAGGCATTCTTCTCCAGGGAAAAAAAGTGGAAGTGGCCCGCTGTGTCGGCCGTGAACTGACCCTGCGATTGAGATAATCACGCCCACGCACCTCATCCCTCGCACCTCGCCCCTCGTCCCTCGCCCCTTGTCCCTATCCCTGAACAATAAAAAAGGCTGCGGAAAAGCACAGCCTTCCGCAGCCTGAATCTTACTCAGTAAAAACCAAATCAGTCTTTGTCTTTATCTTCTTCTTTTTTCTCTGTCAGTTTGGTGACGGGGCGCTCATAACCATGTTCGGCATAATCCCGATACTTGGGCGGAATATCGGTCATGGCGTCTTTGGCGAGCCATCTCAGTTTTCCGTCCATGAGCAGCTTGGCAACTTTGTTGTATTTCTTGTTGAAGTTGCAACGGGCCTGCTTGAAGTTGGCTTTGATCCGCCGGCGCGCTTCACTGCAGAAGAGATCAGCCAGGGCCTGCGGAGTATTATCATCAGGATTTTCTTTCATGAGCTGTTCCGCATAGGCCAGCGTGGAGCACATGACAAAAAGATCTGTACCGATATCGACAAAGTTTCCGAGAATGATCTGTTCATATTCAAGTTTGGGACCGTAGAGAGCCATGGTATGGAAAATTTTCCGGGCCAGTTTCTTGCAGCTCTTCGAAGCGAAGCGGAGATGACCACGGTTGGTGGCATTGAGCTTTTTCACCTTGAAACTGCGGCTTGCGGGCAACCAGGTTGTGGGATACCACCAGGCATAAAAGCTCAGCAGTTTCACGCCCTGCTTGATCAGATTCATGCCGCGCACTTTTCCTGTGATAATGGGCATGGCCAGACTGAAGTGCGTGTCCAGTGCCTCACGGGCCATGATGAGATGCATGACCTCGGAGGAACCTTCAAAGATCCGGCCGATACGCATGTCACGCATGGCAATTTCCGCAGCCGAAGGTTTCTCGCCACGGTTATAAAGAGACAGCGGACTTTCATAACCGCGACCGCCGCGAATCTGAACGTAATCATCCAGACATTTCCACACATATTCAGAGCAGAAATATTTTGCAGCCGAGGCTTCCAAGCGGATGTCAGCCCCTTTATGATCAGCGAAGGCGCAGGTCAGGGTAACCATACTCTGCATGGCGAAAAGATGGGAGGTGTAAAAGGAAATCTTTTTGGAAATGGCCTGATGACGGCCCACCGGCTGACCCCACTGCACACGGCTCGTGGTCCAGTCTTCCAGTTCTCTGATAAACATTTTCAGTGCGCCGATACCCGCTGCAGGGAGTCCGAGCCGTCCCGTGTTCAGCGTAGTGAGCGCAATTTTCAACCCCTGTCCCGGTTTGCCGATCAGGTTTTCAGCGGGCACTTTCACATTCTTGAAGGTGAGAGCACCATTGGCAATACCATGCAGACCCATGAAATGACAGCGACGGGCAACTTCCACTCCTTCCCAGTTCATCTCAACGATGAATGTGGAAATCTGAGGGATGACACGACCACTTTTAAGCGTCTTGTCCGGTGTGCGGGCCATAACCACGACCAGAGTCGTTTTCGGATCCGTGCCGTTGGTGCACCACAGTTTATCCCCATTGAGGGTGTAGTAAGTACCGTCTTCGGAGGGCTCCGCCCAGGCCGTCATTTTCGCCGGGTCAGATCCCACATCAGGCTCGGTAAGAGCAAAGGCCGAAATTTCACCTTTGGCCAGCCGGGGCAGAAAGCTTTTCTTCTGTTCCTCAGTACCGAATGTCATCAAAGGCTCGGGAACGCCGATACTCTGGTGAGCGGAGAGATAGGTAACCGTGCTGCCGCAATAGCTGCCCACCAAACCCAGTACACGTGCATAGTTGGAAATGGACAGGCCGAGGCCGCCGTACTCCTGGGGAATTTTCATCCCGAAAAGTCCGAGCTCAGCCATCTTGTCCAGAGCCTCAGGACTGTACTCGCCGGTGCGATCTATTTCATAAGGGTCAATGTACTCTTCCATCAGAGCCTTGACCTTTACCAACAGCTCATCACCAATCTTCTTATCTTCCTCCGTCTGCGTCGGGAAGGGATGCATCAGATCCCAGCCGAATTTTCCGCGAAACATTTCAGCGGTAAAACTCCGGTATTCCCAAGTTGATTCACGGGCGTCTTCCGCCAGATCCATTGCAAGATCTTTTGCTTTTGTGTCTTCAGCCATAGTTTTCGTATCCTTTTTCCTGTATGGTGTGATCTTACCTACCGTCAAGTACAAAGCATTGTATCACGGGCACTGTCAAATTACCAGCCTTGAGCATGGTAGTGCAGAATAAACACGGAAATCAAGAATGTCACTCTCCGACACTGGCTTCGGGCTGCACCGCTTCATACGGGTTCTTTTCCGTCCAGAGAGACGATGTGACCTCCTCGCCACGGCGCACCCGCCCCAGACGTTCACCCAATATCATCACGATATTGGCCAGCAGCTGTGTTGCCACTTCGGGGGGAAGGGTGCCACGGATGGATTTGAAATCTATGGTCATGATGCTGGATCGGGCAATGATGCGGGCTGTTTCCGTTCGGACTTCTCCGCCGCGCAATGCGGTCTCACCGAAAATATCGCCACGATGCAGAATAATGGGCTCTTTATCTTTGCCGAAGAGTTCCACGCAGCCGTTGAGAATCACATACATCTTGGTGCTGAAATCACCTTCCTCATACACAGTCTGACCGAACTCATAGCTGTTCACTTTTCCATGAGAAAAAAACTTGGTCACCTCACGCGCTTCAATGCCATGGAAAAAAGGAATCTTCCGAGCCAGAAGTTCGTAGGAGTTGCGCATGCTTTCCATCATCATCTCTGTATACTGAGTCATGAGCTCTTCATGACTGGCAAAAGACTTGACGATCTCATCGGCCTTATCCTGTGTACTGGTCAACCGGAATTTACTGCCCAGCGTCGCCTCCACCGGATCCGCTGATTGAGAAGGATCCACAAAGTCGGCAAGAGCTGATTCCACCTGATTCCCCATGTCGAAAAAAATGTTGTCCACAAAGCGATCTTTAAGACTGCTGTTCGGATCAGAAGGAGATGCGGAACCTTCAAAAGCTGTGGGGGCGGGAACAGCCGGAGCTGATGGAATGGCTGGACTTGACTCCTTCTGCACGGGAGCCTGAATCGGTGCATGCAAGGGTGGCGTATCGCCCGTGGTCTGTACAGGCTTCATGTTTTGAGACATCCGTGTCCAGTTCTTTTCAGAATGTCCCGGACGCTCACCGAAAAAGCGCGCAGCCACCACCTCAAAATCTTTGTGCGTGCAGAGAATGGGCTTCACGCGCATGGCCGGACATTGGCGTGCAATCTCCGCCAGCGCTTCCTCGTTCAGAGGGTTGACCATGGCCACCGTAAGGTTGCGGCCCATTTTGTCAATGGGAAGAACATGATATTTCCAGCACAAAGCCGCCGGTATCAGACTCACAGTGTCTTTGTCCACCACATAATCAAGAAGACTCAGGTGGGGAATTTTGCAGTGTTTCGACAGAAAACCTACCAGATGCGTATCGGTTACAGCACCCATATCAGCCAGGGCATCTCCGAAAAAAACACCACTTTCTTCCTGGCGGCGCAAGGCTTCATCCACTTGTTCAGGCGAGGCCACACCCTGCATCACCAGAAGACCCGGAAGAGAATCTTCGCTGGCAAGAAGCTGATGCGGCGGGGGCTGCATGGTCGGAGCCGGTGCATATCCCGGAAAAGGAGCTATCATTGCAGCCTGTGGATGCCCCTGCATGGGGGGATGTCCCTGCATGGGAGAATACCCCTGCATGGGGGGATGCCCCTGCATGGGGGGATGTCCCTGCATGGGGGGATGTCCCTGCACGGGGGGATGTCCCTGCATGGGGGGATGTCCCTGCACGGGGGTGCCGGGCTGTTGGCCCGGAGAAAATGGAGCAGGAGCAGGTTCCGAAAAAGGTGCCTCATCGGTATTGCCCGCCTTTTTACCCAGATTGGTCGTCAGTCTTTTGATAAAAGAGCCTTTGGGCTTGGCGGACTTTGCGGCATAGGGATTAAGATTGGCATAAAACTGCTTCTCATCTTCCGTGTTTTTCTTATTCTTGTTCCAAAACATTGGGCAATCCTTTCCTCATCCCTTTTCCGGGCATCTCAAACGCTCGCAGACAATCCTTCTGACGATCCCCCTGTTATATTACTAACAACACAATAAGGCTTTTTTGTTTCCTCAATAACAAATCTTTGGTTAACGCGACAGTTACCAGACGTCAGGCATGCTCGACAGGCACCCTTGCCATGATTGATCGTATGTGTATACGAAGCGTGTCCGGATGCCAGTATTCCAGTTTCCATTATATAGTAAACGCTTACCAAATACAAGAGATGAGCAACCCAAAAAAAGGGCCGGCAACTTCAAAACATGAATAATAATGAGTCATTGTAGAGAAATATCTGATATATTTCTGATGCTCAAGTCTGTTCTTATCTGGAACTGATCGTTAATTTATCCCCACTGACCGGCTGGATCCTTTACGTAGGAAAGCGGAGACTCAGCACTTGTGATTCTCCTCCGGTATCGGGAGACATCAGGATATCTGAAGATATTGCTCTGTTATTGATTATACCACATTTTCTATTCTCTGGTTGGATGTCTGAATGCTGTTCAAAAATAATCGCAAGATCCGTCCACTCCATTCTGTCCAACCGGTCGGCTGATTCCCTGTCAATAGCCTTCGTCTATTCTTCCTTCCCCCTTATCCGAATCGGCACCGATTTGACAAATAACAGGCTAAAAAGCGTACCATATAGCTATTCTCCGCAGATCATCGGAGCATTTTCCGCTCCCTGTCTCTTGAAAAAAGCAATATACCCCTCTACTCTTATCGGAAAGTACTGTAATGTCCAACCCACTGTCGCTGCGCATCGCTGTTATTTATGGCGGAATGAGCCTGGAGCATGAGATCTCTCTCATGTCCGGCGCCGGTGTGATCGACGCTCTGACAGAGAAGGGCCATGAAGTGATCGGCGTGCTTATCAACAAGCAAGGAGAATGGCAAGTCGGTGCTCATGAATTCCTGCGGCCGGAAAAAGCTCTTCAGCTTCTTGTGCAGGCGGAGATCGATTGTGCCTTCCTGGCTCTTCATGGAGCGAACGGTGAAGACGGTCGTATCCAGGGTCTTCTCGATCTGCTGGATATCCCCTATACAGGTTCCGGATGTGCGTCCAGTGCACTTGCCATGGATAAAATCAATGCCAAAACGGTCGTTGCGGCGGCCGGCGTTCCTGTAGCGGCTCAGCTTTGTTTCGATGCTGCTGAGTGGGACGAAGAAAAAGACGAGTTGTCCACCATTCACGAATGTCTCCAGTTCCCCGTAGTTGTCAAGGCACCCTGTCAGGGTTCGAGCCGGGGCCTGGCCATCGTTTCCTCTGATGAGGAATTGAAAGAAGCCGTGGCGGCAATCCTGCCTCTGGAACGGCGCATCATGATCGAGCAGTTTATTGAAGGACGGGAATTCACCTGTTCAGTTCTTGATCTCCTGGGCGGTCCGGGCATTGAAGCCCTGGCCGTGACAGAGATCCGTCCCGTTGAATCTGACTATTTTGATTACCATGCCAAGTACACTCCCGGCGCCACGGAAGAAATCACGCCGGCTCCTGTGGAGGCCTCCTGTGGAGAAGCAATGGAAGCAATGGCCTGCACAGCCCATCAGGCATTGGGATGCAGTTCCTGGAGTCGCAGTGATTTCATTCTGGGACCTGACGGCCCTGTATGGCTGGAAGTCAATACCCTTCCCGGCCTCACAGCCACGTCGCTCTTTCCACAGGCCGCTGCATACCGGGGCATCGCCTATGCTTCGCTCATACAGTTGCTTGTGCTGGACGGATTGGTGCGCCGTGGACCGGAGGCGGACTTTGTTCCCGGAAAACTCGTGATGGACGGGCCCGACCCGCTCTGAGCTTCTTTTGACAGAAAGGTTGAAAAATCAATGGCTATACCCTTTACAAAAATGCACGGACTGGGTAATGATTATCTCTATATCAATACGGAGCTCACGCCTGTGGAAGATCCGGCCGGACTGTCCCGGGCCATGAGCCACAGGCATCTGGGTGCCGGCGCCGACGGAATCATTCTGGTCATGCCCGGCGATGAGCATCCCTTCCGCATGCGCATTTTCAATGCCGACGGAAGCGAGGCCGAAACCTGCGGAAATGGTATCCGCTGCTTCGCCAAATATGTCTATGAACGCAATATGACGCCTGATACGGAATTTATTATTGAAACCCTGGCGGGGCCCAACCGCGTCCAATTGACAGTGGAAGACGATAAGGTCGTGTCAGTGCGCTCGAATATGGGTACACCCCGCTTTGACCGTGCCGAGATTCCCATGGATGGTGCCCCCGGAAAAGTGCTGGAAGAGCCCATCCGGCTCGCCGACGGCCGGGAACTGAAGGTTACCTGTGCGAATATCGGGAATCCCCACGCTGTTTTCTTTGTAGACGATGCTACAGCCATCAATCTGACAGAGATCGGACCTCTCGTCGAAAATCACCCGGCCTTCCCGGCGCGAACCAATGTGGAATTTGTGACCGTTGTGGATGAGGACAATATCATCATGCGCATCTGGGAACGGGGCAGCGGCATCACCATGGCCAGCGGAAGCGGTTCCTGCGGTGCGGCACTGGCTTCCATGATTACAGAGCGGGTGAACCGCAAAGTCCGGGTGCATCTGGTTCATGGCGCACTGGAAATCCACTGGTCCGAAGAAGACAACTGTGTTTATCAGCAGGGTCCGGCCACGGAAGTCTATGAAGGCCTCTGGCCCGCCCTTTGATTTTTTGTGTTTATTTCGGTATGAAGGGCTCAACACAACTGAATAGCCCTGTACTGAATTCGTCTTGTTATTGTAAACTTGGTACAAGTGCCCGTAAAGGGACTCCAACAACAGGTGAAAGGAAAATATTGATGAAAACCTGGAAACTGACAATCGCTATGCTTGTTGTGGCTTTGGTTGCCACTGCAGCCTTCAACGCTACAGCCGATGACAAAGGCGTGGCCGTAACCGTAACAGGTGATTGCGTGAACCTGCTCAAAGCCGTGGGTGGCGACAATGCTCCCGAAGGAGACAGCACTTTTGGTGCCCTCAACGTGCTGCAGGTCAAAGAAATCGCCGATGCCGATGGCAATGCCGTCGAAGGCGTCAAAGTCCTCCACATCCTCCCCACAGCCTCCGCCTCCGAATTGCTGAGCGCTGATGGGGGCAAGACCGTCACAGTCAAAGGCCTGCTCTTCAAAGAATGCCTCACCCTTCAGGTCAATGAAGTGACGGGCGATGCCGGCGATGCTGATGGTGCCGACGATTTTGACGACTGGGATGAAATCGGCATCACGACCATGAGCCAGCAAGCGATCATCTGAGACCTTATCCGTCTCTGTTTGGCCAAATAATGATCCCCTGTCTGAGTGTTGTTTCAGACAGGGGACTCTTATTTTTCAGGAAACAACCTCAACTCTCAAGAGCATCCGCAACGATTTCCCGGGCTTCAGCGACGAGGGCATCAAGATGTTGTTCGCTTTCAAAACTCTCGGCATAGATCTTATATAAATCTTCCGTACCGGAGGGACGCGCGGCAAACCAGCCATTTTCCGTTGAGACTTTCAAGCCGCCCAGAGGCTCGCTGTTTCCGGGAGCACGGGTCACTTTACTGACAATGGGGTCACCGGCAAGCTGAGAAGCCGTTACATTTTCCGGAGCCAGGTCCTTCAACTTCTGCTTTTCATCAGCTGTGGCCGGCGCATCCAGACGGATGAAATAGGGCATGCCGAGATCTTCCGTCAGCTCGTTGAAATAAACACCCGGATCTTTACCCGTCACCGCTTTGATCTCCGCCGCAAGAAGACCCAGGATCAGACCGTCCTTGTCCGTGGTCCACACGGAACCATCACGGCGCAGAAAACTCGCCCCGGCACTCTCTTCGCCACCGAAGCATAAAGAACCGTCAAAGAGGCCCGGAGAAAACCATTTGAAACCCACGGGCACTTCGTACAGATGACGCTCCGCCCGCTGAACCACACGATCAATGAGACTGCTGCTCACAAGCGTCTTGCCCACAGCCGCATTGGGGCTCCACCGTGAACGATGGTTCAGCAGATAATCAATGGCAACAGCCAGATAATGATTGGGATTCAACAACCCCCGGGAAGGAGTCACAATGCCGTGGCGGTCCGCATCAGGATCATTGGCAAAGGCAATATCGTAGCGTTCCTTCAACTCTACCAGCCCGGCCATGGCCCAGGGACTCGAACAATCCATGCGCATCTTGCCGTCATGATCCAGAGTCATGAAAGAAAAGGTCTTGTCCACAGTGGGATTCACGATATCAATATCCAGACCGTAGAAGTCATTGATGGGTTCCCAATAAGGCAGCGATGCACCGCCCAGCGGATCAACAGCCAGACGCAACCCGGCCTCGACAATCTTCTGCATGTCAATGACCTGCTTCAGATCCTCCACGTAGGGCATGATAAAGTCCATTTGGGTGATATTCTCATCGGAAATGGATCGGCGCAGGACAGACTTGTTATCTTCTGCGAGCAATTCGTTGGCACGATCCTGGATCCAGCCTGTAGCCGCTTCATCAGCCGGACCGCCCGTTGGGGGATTATATTTGATCCCGCCATCTTCCGGCGGATTGTGGGAGGGTGTAATGATGATCCCGTCGGCCAGATGATCTTTTTGACCTTCGTTATAAGCCAGTATGGCCCGCGAAATCACGGGCGTAGGTGTCACACCACCTCCAGCCTGCATGAACACCTGCATCTCATTGCCACACAGAACCTCCAGAACAGTCTGTTGTGCGAATTCGGACAACAGATGCGTATCCATCCCCACAAACACGGGACCAGCCAGATGCATCAGGCGGCGATAGTCACAAATGGCCTGGGCAATGGCCAGAACATGAGATTCCGTAAAAGAGCCCTTCAAGGAAGAACCCCGGTGCCCGCTTGTCCCGAAGGATACCTGTTGCGCCGGATCGGACACATCCGGGATGATGCCATAATAATTTTTTTCAAGCAGCCCCGTATCAATCAACAACGCTGCAGGAACGGGTTTCCCTGCTAAAGGCGAAGATGGACCTGTACCATTCATACTTATAAACTCTCCTGATCTTTGCGGACCGGCACCCAGGGTCATAGACATGATCCGAAGCACCGGCCACACCATAGAAACTTCATTGCGCATATCATACCATGGTTCCCCCATAAAATTGAGCGTTTTGATCTTGAATCCCCAACGCACCATGACCGCAACCAAATAATCCTGGCTTTTTAATCCATAAGGCCTAAAAGAGATTCATTACTCAGAAAACGTTCCGGCTGAGGATGGGCTGGTCGTGGGAGCATAACAAAGTACGGGAAAGAACCGGAATGATAGAGGAGGGTTGGTCTTGGGGAAAATAACAGACTTGAAGAGATCAGTGGTCTCTGGGGAGTCGGACGGATGTGGGAGGGGCGGAGACATGCCTTGAGGAAACCCTGAAAGACCTTGAGAGTCTACTTCTGGGAACGCCAATTTCCACATTGGCTGACAGCGTGTTATGACATTGACATTTT
>LSQX01341608.1_pt2 | contig 17096 bp, 12 predicted proteins | sample 654561 | NCBI WGS metagenome assembly LSQX01 (sample SAMN04489861, study PRJNA283612) | anaerobic digester metagenome | isolation source: 4 biogas reactors fed with cattle manure at either 37C or 55C with and... | place: Denmark: Kongens Lyngby | collected 2014
CTCGATGTCGTTGCCCTTGTAGGTCGACCCGTCGCCCCAGATATCGACGCCATCGTCTTTCATCGCGCGCACAAGCAGTGTGCCGGTCACGGCGCGGCCGAGCGGCGTCGTATTGAAGTAGGTTTTGCCGCCAGAGCGCACATTGAATGCGCCGCACTGCAGCGCAACAAAGCCCTCTTCGACAAGCGGCAGCTTCGCATCGACGTGGCGCGCGATCTCGGCGCCATACTCTTTCGCACGGTCGGCGACACCGTCGATGTCGGGCTCGTCATACTGACCAATATCGGCAGTGTAGGTGCAGGGAATAGCACCGTTCTCGCGCATCCACGCAACCGCACACGAGGTGTCGAGACCACCCGAGAATGCAATGCCGACCCGTTCACCCACGGGCAGAGAAGAAAGCATCTTAGACATGCTTCTATCCTAGGGCGCCACCGACCAGCCGATGACCACATTGTGACGGGCCCGGGTGAGGCTTACTCCCCTGTAAAGACGTAGGGGTCACCACCAAGCCGGTGCTGCGCATCAAGCGCATCAATCGCCGCCATCTCTGCCTCGCTCAACGCAAAGTCGAACACCGCGGCATTTTCAATCATTCGTTCGCGGTGGGTGGTCTTGGGAAACACAATCGTCCCGTGCTGCAGGTGCCACCGAATGACCACCTGCGCGGGCGTCTTTCCATGCGCCGCGGCAGCCCCAGTCACCGCGGGGCGCTGCAGAAGATCGGTGATGCCCTGGCCAAGTGGCCCCCACGCAGCGACCGCGATCCCGCGGTCAGCACAGAACTCGCGCAGCTCGCGACGCTGGTGCAGCGGATGCAGTTCGATCTGATTCACCGCGGCAACCACCCCGGTCTCACGCTGAAGCTCGGTGAGGTGTTCGATTTCAAAGTTCGACACGCCAATCGAGTCACACTCGGGAGAGCCGACGAGTTCAATCAGTCCTCGCCACGCGCCAACCGCGGTGCCCTTCGTGGGCACCGGCCAGTGCACCAGGTACAGGTCAATCTTGTCGAGCCCCAAGCGTTCGAGGCTTGCGTGAAACGCACCATGCGGGTCACGCTGGTCAGTGTTCCACAGCTTCGTGGTGACAAACAGCTCATCTCGGGAAATACCGCTTGCGGCAATCGCCCGACCGACTGCGCGCTCGTTCTGATAGAACGACGCCGTGTCAATGTGCCGGTAGCCGATCTCAAGCGCCTCGCTGACCACCCGCTCAGCAACAGCGTCGTCAACCCGCCAGACCCCAAGCCCAAGTTGAGGAATGAGGTTTCCGTCGTTCAGCTGAATTGCTGGAACGTGAAGTTCACTCACTGTTTCTCCTCAACCTCGACGCGTCGTGGTACTCATGCGCAGAGACCATAATAGGAGTGACATGCGCTCTGAGACGAATATCGAGTTTCCCGCTGACCTTCCGGTCAGTCAGTTGCGCGACGAAATCGCCGACACCATCGCACAACACCAGGTCGTCATCGTCGCCGGCGAAACAGGTTCGGGCAAGACCACTCAGTTGCCAAAGATCTGCCTCACTCTGGGGCGCACGCGCATCGCGCACACGCAGCCCCGCCGCCTAGCTGCGCGCACCATTGCCGAGCGCATCGCTGATGAGCTCGGCGCCGAGCTTGGCACGGTTGTCGGCTATCAGGTGCGTTTCACCGACCGGGTGAGCGATGACACGCAGATCCGGCTCATGACCGACGGCATCCTGCTCAACGCGATTCATCGCGATCGAGACTTGCGCACCTACGACACGATCATCATCGATGAGGCTCACGAACGCAGCCTCAACATCGACTTCTTGCTTGGCTATCTGAAGACGCTGTTGCCTCGGCGGCCCGACCTCAAAGTCATCATTACGAGTGCGACAATCGACCCCCAGTCGTTCGCTGAGCACTTTGCCGACCAACACGGCGTCCCAGCGCCCATCATTGAGGTGTCGGGGCGCACCTATCCGGTTGAGCTTCGCTACCGGCCGCTCACGGTCGATGCCGATGTGCCGAGCGATGATCCCCAGTCGGGCCGCCCGAACGCTGCACACGCAGCACAGCGCCCGGCGAACGCGCGCACCCATCCGGTTGAACGAGACCTGTTCGAGGGCGTTGTTGATGCGGTGGGCGAGCTTGGTCGCGAAGCACCGGGCGATGTGCTCGCATTTTTCAGCGGCGAAGCAGAGATTCGCGATGCCGCCGACGCTCTCCGCGCCCTGAACACGAGGCTTCAGCCTGCCCAGCAGTTCGATATTTTGCCGCTCTACGGCCGATTGAGCGCGGCTGAGCAGCATCGCGTGTTTGAACGGCCAACATCCAGTCGCCGCCGGGTAGTGCTCGCAACGAATGTGGCAGAAACCAGCCTCACAGTGCCAGGCATTCGCTACGTCATCGATGCTGGCACCGCCCGCATCTCCCGCTACAGTTCGCGCAGCAAGGTGCAGCGGCTCCCGATCGAAGCGATCTCACAGGCGAGCGCGAATCAGCGCAGCGGCCGATCGGGCCGCACCAGCCCAGGTATCGCCATCAGGCTCTATAGCGAAGACGACTTCGAGGCTCGGCCGGCATTCACCGAACCCGAGATTCTGCGCACCGGGCTTGCGAGCGTCATTCTGCAAATGCTGAGCCTCGGCCTCGGCGCAATTGAAGAGTTCCCCTTTCTCACCCCGCCCGACCGACGCGACATTCGTGATGGCCTCGCGCTGCTCGAAGAACTGGGTGCGGTGCGCACTGCTCGAGGATCAGCGCCTCGGGTGACTCGCATTGGCCGCGAGCTGTCTCGCCTGCCCATTGAGCCGCGGTTCGCACGCATGGTGGTCGAAGCCAAATCGCACGGCGTGGTGCCACAGGTGATTGCCCTGGCTGCTGGTCTCACCGTGCAAGACGTGCGCGAACGCCCCGCTGAACAGCGCGGCAGGGCCGACGAGATGCATGCCCGATTCAGCGACCCACTCGGAGACCTGATGACGCTGCTCAACCTCTGGAACTATCTTCGCGAACAGCAACGCTCGCTCTCATCGAGCGCCTTTCGCAGACTCTGCAAAGCCGAGTTTTTGAACTACCTCCGGGTGCGAGAGTGGATGGATCTAGACCGTCAGATCTCACGCATTGCGAGCGTGCGTCGAGCTGAGGCTCACTCAACCGATGGCGGTTTGGCAGAGGGCGGCTCGGCAGAGGCGGTGCACCGCTCCGTGCTTGCGGGTCTGCTGTCGCACCTGGGCGTGCGCGACGACCTGCAAGACCGACGGGCAGCAGGTGGTCGCACTGGCCGCAGCGCTCGCAAACCCGCACAGGAATATCTCGGATCCCGCGGCCACCGCTTTGCCCTGCACCCCTCATCGGTGCTCGCAAAACAGCCGCCCGAGGTCGTGATGAGTGTTGAACTTGTCGAGACGAGTCGCCTGTTTGCGCGCAATAACGCGGCGATTGACCCGGCATGGGCCGAGACGCTTGCCGGGCCACTCGCGAAGCGCCAGATCAGCGAGCCTCGCTGGGAGAAATCGCAGGGCGCTGCAGTTGCCTATGAGCGTGTGACGCTCTATGGGGTGCCACTGGTGGCGAATCGCCGTGTGCAACTGTCACGGTTCGATGTGCCGCTCGCACGCGAGCTGTTCATTCGCCACGCACTCGTCGATGGTGAATGGGATTCGCCCCAGGCGTTTGACCGCGCCAACCAGCAGTTGCGGCGCGAGCTCCGGCAACTCGAGGATCGCAGCCGCCAGCGTGGCCTGTTCGGTGATGACGACACCGTCTTTGCGTTCTACGACGCGCGCGTTCCGGCAGACGTCACCAACGTGCGAGATTTCGAAGGATGGTGGAAGCGCGCACAGCGCGAGACCCCGAAGCTGCTCACGCTGCGGCGCGAGGATTTGTTGGTCGACGAGCAGTCACCCGGCGTTGACGAGCAAGAGTTTCCGAGGGAGTGGCGGCACGGCGACCAAACACTGAAGCTGCGGTATCGCTTCGAACCCGGAGCCGAGGACGACGGCGTCACGGTGAATGTGCCGTTGCCACTCTTGCCGCGAATGTCAGCGGCCGACTTTGAGCGGCTCGTGCCTGGGCTTCGAGAGGAGCTCGTCACCGCGCTCATTCGCAGCCTGCCGAAGGCGATTCGCAAACATGTGGTGCCAGCCGCCGATTGGGCGCGAACCCTGCTCGCCGAGATCGAGCCGCTTCTCAGCCAGCCCGGCGCCTCGCTGCGCGAGCTCCTTGCGGCCCAGATCCAGCGAAAGGCCAGTCTCAAGGTCTCGGCAGAAGACTTCGATGTGAGCAAGTTGCCACCGCACCTCACCCCCACCTACCGCGTGGTTGATGGCCGAGGTCGCACGGTTGGCACCGGCAAGAACCTCTCATCGCTGCAGCAGACGCATCGAGAGCAGGCGACCAAGGGCGTCGCACGAGTCGCGCAGGCCGCGCTCCCAAAACACTCCCTCGAGCAAACGGGCCTCACCTCATGGAGCTTTGGAGATCTCCCCCGGCATGTGGACAGCACCTACGCGGGTGGACGCGCTGGCGCCGGAACCGTGCGCGCCTACCCCGCCCTGGTCGATCGTCGCGCCTCCGTCGACCTCGTCCTCGTCGCCGATGAGCATGAGCAGGCTCGCCTCACCAGGCGCGGGGTGCGACGGTTGCTCGCACTGAGTTCACCGAGCCCTGCGAGCTATGTGCGGGAACACCTCTCGAATGATGAGAAGCTCCTGCTCAGCGCCGGCCCCTACCGCACCCTCGACGACGCGATTGCCGACGTGGCCCTCGCGGTCGCCGATGACATGATCAGGCGTGTCGCAGCCGATGGTCTCGTCTGGCGCCAGGACACCTTTGAGACCATTGCAAACGACTACGCGCGTGCGCTCATCGACGAGATCTACCGAGGGATCGCACTCACCGCACGCGTGCTGAACGAAGCGCGACTCGCACGCAAAGCGATCGACGCCGCAAAGTCGCTGCAGGTGCTCGGTCAGGTCACCGATGCGAGCACACAGATGAACGGGCTGATCTGGGCCACACCGAGCGGTGAGGGGTTTGTGTCTCGAGGCGGGCTGACAAGGCTCGCGCGTGTTCCAATCTATCTGCAGGCCATCCGCCTTCGTATGCAGGCGCTCACCGCCGAACCCGGCCGAGATCGAGCGTGGCAAAACGAGAGCGACCGGGCGTACGCACTGTTCACAGAGGCCGGTGGCAAGATACCGTTGCCTGCGGATGCGCCAGAGTCGCTCGTGCGCACCCGATGGCTGCTGGAAGAGTTTCGAGTCAGTCTCTTTGCGCAGTCACTCAAGACCGCCGAGCCGGTCTCGCTGCAGCGCATTCGCAAAGCACTTTCGGGGCACTAGAATCCCCTGGTGGGCATCTATCGCGACCTGGCGCGCACACCGGGAGTGTTTCGGATTCTGCTGTCTCAGCTGACGGCACGATTCCCCTTCGGCATGCTCTCCATCACCCTGCTGCTGCACATTCAGCTGCAGTACGGCAACTACACCTCGGCGGGAGTGATCCTTGCGGCACAAAGCGTCGGTCAAGCAATCGCGGGGCCGCTGACGAGTCGTCTGATGGGACGACTCGGCATGCGTTCGGTGCTTTCTGTCACGACGGTGTTTTGTTCGGGGCTCTTAGTGCTTGTCGCCCTCACGCTGATGCCGTTGACGGTGCTCGCTGTGGTCGCATTCCTCATCGGCATCACGACGCCTCCCGTGACGCCGGCAGTGCGTACGATCTACCCAAAGATGGTGCCGGGAAACCAGGTGTCGGGCCTCTTCTCACTCGATGCCTCAGCCCAAGAAATCATTTGGATCATTGGTCCGGTGGCTGCGGTGTTCGTGTCCACCCAGCTCAGCACCGTGTGGGGGCTGCTGCTTGCCGCGGTCTTTATGGCTGGCGGTGGGCTCTGGTTCATCACCAGCCCCGAGCTGGGCCGGGTGCGCATTCCTCCGTCACGACGCAGGTTCGGCGCGGTGCTCACTCGCCCCACGGTGATCATTTCGACGGTGGTTGGCTTCTTGTTTGTCGCCTCGTTCGCGGCTCTTGAAACCGGTGTCGTCGCAGCGTTTGGTCATGAGGGAATCGAAGCGGGCATCGTGCTCGCCGTGTTTTCGATCGGTTCGATTGTCGGTGGGCTCATTCTGGGTCACCGCGACATCACTCCTTGGTCGATGGTGTTCCGTTCACTCATTGTGTTAGTCGGCACCGCCGTGTGTCTGATCAGCCTCGACCCGATTTTGCTCTGTGTGGCGCTCTTCTTTGGTGGCTTTGGTGTCGCCCCCATGTTTGCGGCTCTCTTCACCGTGGTCAGCTCGACCGTGAAGTTCTCTGAAACTGCCGAGGCGTACGGCTGGGTGGGCACAGGCCAGCTGATCGGTGTCGCGCTCGGCACAGCGATTGCCGGTGTCACCATTGACGCGAATGGCGCGATTGGCGGCATTTTCGTGTCGACCCTCTTCCTCGTTGCAACAGCGTTTGCGTCAGTGATCAGCGCACGGTGGCTCCCCGATCTCCGCGGCAAGGATGCGAGTCCGATCCCCGATACTGCGGCCATTCAGTTGCCCGCACACAAGGGGTAACCATTTCGCTCGCTCCACCCACACACTCAACTGATTTCGAACATTTGTCATCTATGACCTGCTGATATCACCCGAATCGGTGTGTTTTCACAGACTTTTCCGAAAAGATGGAGCCGCGGGTGCCAATGTGTCAGACTGGCTGTGATCCCGTCAACAACGAAGTTCACCAAAGGAGTGACCGCAATGGGCAAGTACGCCGTCATCAACCCGGCAACCGGCGAAACAATCAAGAGTTTTCCCGATGCCACTGACGCAGATATTGAGGCGGCGCTGAGTGACGCTCAGCAGGCCTACTCCGAGTGGTCGCGCAACACCACCGTGGCTGAGCGCGCCGCGCTCGCACAGCGCGCCGCAGAGCTGTTTTACGAGCGCCAGGATGAGCTTGGCGCAATTATCAACCGCGAGATGGGCAAGCCACTCGACCAGGCGATCGGCGAGGCAGAGTTCTCGGGCAACATCACCGAGGCATTCGCGAAGAACGCTGAAAAGTGGCTCGCAGACGAAGAGCTTGAGGTTGAGGACAACCTGAAGACTTTCTTCCGCTTCCAGGGCATCGGCGTGATCCTGGGCATCATGCCGTGGAACTACCCCTACTACCAGGTTGCTCGCTTTGCCGTGCCAAACCTGATTCTCGGCAACACGGTGGTGCTCAAGCACGCTGAGCAGTGCCCCGAGTCAGCGTCGGCGCTCGAGCAGATCTTCCTCGACGCTGGGTTCCCCAAGGGCGCCTATGTCAATGTATTTGCTTCACACGCGCAGATCTCGACCATCATCGCCGATGACCGCGTACAGGGCGTGTCGCTCACCGGCTCGGAGCGCGCTGGCGCGATTGTCGCTGAGCAGGCGGGCCGCCACCTGAAGAAGTGCGTGCTTGAGCTCGGTGGCAGCGACGTGTTCCTGGTGCTCGACACCGCCGATCTTGATCACGCGGTTGAGCACGCTGTGGGTGGGCGCATGGAGAACACCGGCCAGGCATGTAACGGTTCGAAGCGCATCGTCGTCATGGATACCCTCTTCGACGAGTTCCAAGAGAAGTTCCTCGCCGCAATCGCTGGGCAGTCGCTTGATGAGGGTAACTACGGCCCCCTCTCGTCCGCAAAGGCGACCGCCGATCTCACCTCACAGGTGCAGGCAGCGATCGATCAGGGCGCTGAGGTGCTCGTAGGCAACAATTCCCCCGAAGGCAACTTCTACACGCCGACCGTCATTGGTGGCCTGACGCCGAGCATGGATGTCTACAGCCAGGAGCTGTTCGGACCAGTCGCCCAGCTGTACAAGGTCTCGAGCGATGACGAGGCGATTGAGCTGGCAAACTCTTCGCCGTACGGCCTTGGCTCAGTCGTGATCTGCGACGATCGCGAGCGCGCTGAGCGTGTCGGCAACCGGCTTGACGTCGGCATGGTGTTCATCGGTGCCGCAGGTCTTGAGGGCGCAGACGTGCCATTCGGTGGCGTGAAGAAGTCTGGCTACGGCCGTGAGCTCGGCAAGGTCGGCATGCTCGAGTTCGCCAACAAGAAGCTCTTCCGCTTCGCGGAATAAGCTCCACACACGATGATGGCCCCGAGCGTGCGCTCGGGGCCATCATCGTTCTTGGGAGTCACGCGATCATGCCCGCACGCGCTCCCGCCATATCAGGCTTGTTCGCTCAGGAAGCCTGCGAAGTACTCCGTGAGTTCGTCTCGAGCGGTCAGCGGCAACAGGTGCGAGACATATTGGTCAGGTCGCACCACCACGATTGCGCCATCACGACTCACCCCGCGCTGCGTGAAAATATCGTCATCGGCGATCGCCGTATACACCTTCTCGTAGTCAGTGAGCTGAAACGGGCCACTCTTCGGCAAGAACAGCTTCGGCACTGCCTCGAGTGCGACCTCATGATGAGGCTGCTGGTAGACAACTTTCACGTCGAACACCGAGTCGAGGTCGGCTTCTGCAGGAGTGAACCGGCGAATCGGCGAGTCTTCGGCGGTCAGCATCCAGTCGGCCCACGCGTTCAGCTGGGTGCGCTCTGCGTCTGCGAATGCGTAGATCCGGATGCGACCATCGGCCCTATGGTGATGACCCAGGTGCACGGGCACGGCATCCGAGACGCGCGTCGTCCGCACCGACTTGAATCGCTTCCCGAGCGGGAAGCCAGTGGCGAGATCTTGGCGCGCGCTCCCCGAGGTCAGGGCTGAGGGCGCATACTCGGTCATGAATCCCGCAGGGAACTCAGCGGTCTGCACATAGAACTCCGCAACTTGGCCAGGCGAGTCAAACTCCTCGGGCTTCTTTGCCATCAGCGTCGACCATTCAAGGTCAAAATCGATGAGGTTCTTTGCGGTGACCTGACGCTCATCTGAGTAGGTCTGCAGGAGCGACTGCGGACTGCGACCCTCCAGCACATAGCCGAGCTTCCAGGCGAGGTTCCATCCGTCCTGCATCGAGACGTTCATGCCCTGTCCCGCCTTCGCACTGTGCGTGTGGCAGGCGTCGCCGAGCAGGAACACCCGAGCCAATCCGTCTGGCGAGGTGGCGGCATCATCAAACCGGTCGGTGAGACGGTGCGCGACCTCGTAGACGCTGTTCCACACCACATTTTTCACGTCAAGCGTGTAGGGGTGCATGATCTGGTTTGCCCGTTCGATCACCGTCTCAAGCGGTGTCTCACGCACCTTGCCGCCGTCGTTCTCGTCGACCTCGCCCAGGTCAACGTACACGCGGAACAGGTGATTGCCCTCACGCGGAATGTGCAGAATGCTGCCGCGCTGAGAGTGAATAATCGACTTCTTGCGCACATCCGGGAAGTCGGTCTCTGCGAGCATGTCAATCACGCCCCACGCGTGATAGGACTGGTCGCCCCGCAGCGATCCGCCGATGGATGACCGCACCGCGGACCTGGCGCCATCGGCCCCGATGACAACCTTGGCATGCACGATCTTCTCTTCGCTCGCGCCGTGGGTCTCCAGCCCCGCAGCGTTGATGCCTGCTCCGCTGATCCCGGTCACTCGTCGCAGCGTGACCTTCACCGGGTACTCGCCCTCACCGGTCACCTCGAGCGTTTCAAAGTTCCAGCCATAGTCGATCTCTGCGCGCGCTGGTGCATTTCGCGCGTAATCGGCAAAGTAGTCGATGACGCGCGCTTGGTTGACGACGAGGTGTGGAAACTCGCTGATGTCTGAGGGATCATCTGGAGTGACATCGGTGCGAATGATGTTCTCGGGGTTCGCTGGGTCTGGGTTCCAAAACGCAGTCTCGGTGATCTGGTAGGCCTCTTGGATAATCTGCGGCGCGAACCCGAAGGCTTGAAATGTCTCGACGCTGCGCGCCTGCACTCCGTCTGCCTGACCAATGACCAACCTGCCATCACGACGTTCGACGAGACGTGTGGTCACCCCCGGGAACATCGCGAGCTGCGCGTGCGCTGCCACACCCGCCGGACCGGAGCCAACGATGAGCACATCCACCTCGTCGGGAAGCTCATCAGGCCGGTCAAGTCCGACACCTGCCGCTGGCAGGATCCTGGGGTCGGTCGAGACATACCCGAAATGGTGGAACTGCATGTGGTCTCCTCACCTCACTGTGGTGTCTGGGGAAAAACACTCACGAATTGTTCACTATCTGAACAAATGCCCCAACTATTGCACAGCAAGTGTAGAGGGTTGCACCCATTTTGCCAAGCGCAGGACAAGGACGAGCACTTGGAGCACGGTACGGGGGCTCGCGGCCGCCCACAACGGCTCACGCGAGGCACAGAACGTCGCTGGAAGCTACTCGCCCATCCGCTTACGGGACGCGATCGCACGCTCCGCCTCACGGCGATCCTGCTTCTCGCGAAGCGTTTGCCGCTTGTCGTACTCTTTCTTACCCTTCGCGAGCGCGATCTCTACCTTTGCACGACCATCAGAGAAGTACAGCTTCAGCGGCACGATCGTCATGCCACCCTCGCGCGTTTTCTGGTAGAGCTTGTCGATCTGCTGCCGGTGCAGCAGCAGCTTGCGCTTGCGCCGCGGCGCGTGGTTGGTCCACGAACCGTTGAGATACTCGGGGATGTAGGCAGCATCGAGCCACGCTTCACCGTTCTCGATGAAGACATACCCGTCGACCAGCGACGCACGGCCCATACGCAGCGATTTCACCTCGCTGCCGGTAAGCACCATTCCCGCCTCAAACGTGTCGAGAATGTGGTAATCGTGCCGCGCCTTCTTGTTCGACGCGATCAGCTTCTGACCGGTCTCTTTTGGCATACCGTCCAGTCTAGACCGGGTTGGTGGGCAACCGATTACACCCGCAGGTACCGGCTAATAGCCACCTTTGCCGCGATCGCGCTGAGCACCACACCCACAATGATCAAGATCGGCGGCACGATGAGCGACTGCTCAACCGTGATATAGCTCGTAAACGGCACGTTCGCCACGAGGAAATCCTGCACAAAGAACTTCACCACGGCGACCGAGGCAACTCCGGCGAGCACCGAGCCAATGAGCGCAGCCACAATGCCCTCAATAATAAATGGGGTCTGAATGAATCGGTTTGAAGCGCCCACCAAGCGCATAATGCCAATCTCTCGCCTGCGAGAAAACGCCGACAGCCGAATGGTGGTTGAGATGAGCAGCACTGCCGCAATCAGCATCAACCCCGCGATGGCGATGGCGGTGTAGCTGGCAACTCCCAAAAAGAGAAAAATTCGATCGAGCAAACTGCGTTGGTCGCTCACGCTCTGCACCCCGGGCACCCCAGAAAAATTCTCTTGAATGATCGCTGACCTCGAGGGGTCTTCGAGCTTTACCCAGAACGTCTGGTTCAACTGCTCGGGGCGAGTGATATCGAGAATGGGGTTGCCCTCAAACTGCTGTTGAAACTCTTTGTAGGCGTCTTCGTGGTTCACGAAGATAAAGTCCTCGATGTAGGGCGCGAGCACGGGATCATTCAGCGCCGATTCGACCGCGTCGATTTGCTCGTCGCCGGCAGCCGTGCCATCACAGGTCGCGCTCTGGTCAAACTGCGTGCACAGGTAGATTGCGACGTGCGCACGGTCATACCAGAAGGTCTTCATCTGCTGCACCTGCAGCTGCATCAAAATTGCCGCACCGACGAAGGTGAGCGACACAAACGTCACGAGGATCACCGAAATAACCACGGAAAGGTTGCGGCGCAGGCCATTCCAGACCTCACCCATTACGAGCCTGAGTCTCATCGCACGGGCCCCACATCCTCTTGATCCTCATTGGGCGTGAGCCCGAGCGCTGCCGAGAAGGTGCCAGGGGGCGCTGACGGTGCCTGCGAAGCCTGCCTGGGAGCGAGCACCGTGAGATCGAGGTCGTCGTCTGCGAGCGACTCAGGAGCTCCGGGTATCGTCGGCGCGGCAGGCGGTTCGGGAATGACCGGTTCCTGCTGCATCGCGAACTCGGCTTCCTCAACCGACAGCGGTTCAGGATCGGCGGGAGCCGCCACTGGCTCAACATGTGCCGACAGTGTCGAACGCACCACGTCTTCGCTCGCGCGAAGCACCCGGGCGCCGGCCTCGGTCAGGTCACCAAGGTCAATCGCAGCGGTCTCACCATAGCCGCCGCGCTGCTCATCTCGAACCACCACACCCTGCGAGAGCTCGATCACACGCTGCTGCATAATGTCGACGAAGGTGGCCTCGTGCGTGGCCATGACGACCGTCGTGCCAGAGGCGTTAATCGCACGCAGCAGCTGCATAATGCCAAGACTCGTTGCCGGGTCAAGGTTGCCCGTCGGCTCGTCGGCGAGCAGCACCGCAGGCTTATTGACGATGGCTCGCGCGATCGCTACGCGCTGCTGTTCGCCACCCGACAATTCGTGCGGGAACCGTTTTGCCTTGCCACCGAGTCCCACCATTTCAAGCACATCGGGAACAGCCTCTTGAATGAAGCCCCTCGACTTACCAATCACCTGCAGCGAAAACGCCACATTGTCGAAGACGGTTTTATTGGTGAGCAGTCGAAAATCTTGGAATACGACACCGAGGTTGCGCCGAAAATATGGCACCTTGCGGTTTGAGATTTTGCTGAGATCATGACCCAACACATGAATGCGGCCACCGCTCGGCTGCTCTTCACGCAGAATCATGCGCAGGCAACTCGATTTGCCTGAGCCAGACGCGCCGACGATAAACACGAACTCGCCGCGTTCAATATTGAAACTGACGCGGTCAACAGCCGGCCGCTTGGTGCCCCGGTACTTTTTGCTGACGCTTTCGAAAAGGATCATGACGCAATTGACACTACGCCCTGATAATCAGCGCGCCTGAACGGCGCGCCGAACCAAGGTTGGAAATGCCGCGCTCCACACGACGCGATGTCAACCTTTGTTCAGTGAACGCCAGCGGATGCCCGCTGCGATAAACCCGTCAAGGGCACCGTCGAATACCGCGTCGGGCTGGCTGCTCTCGTGTCCCGTGCGAAGATCTTTCACGAGTTGTTGCCCATACAGAAAGTACGAACGAATCTGGTCACCCCAGCTGGCAGTTATCGAACCCGCGAGTTCCTTCTTCTTCGCGGCTTCTTCTTCTCGCTGCACGAGCAGCAGCCTTGTCTGCAGCACCCGCATCGCTGCCGCACGGTTTTGAATCTGGCTTTTTTCGTTCTGCATCGACACCACGATGCCCGTCGGAATGTGGGTCAGGCGAACGGCCGAGTCAGTGGTGTTCACCGACTGACCGCCGGGACCACTCGACCGATACACATCCACGCGAATATCGGTTTCGGGAATCTCGACCTCTGTCGCCTCTTCGAGCAGTGGAATCACCTCGACGCCGGCAAAGCTGGTGTGACGTTTGTCTGCTGAACCAAAGGGGCTGATTCTCGCGAGCCGGTGGGTGCCCGCTTCAACCGACAGCGTGCCGAACGCATAGGGTGCATCTACTTCAAAGGTTGCTGACTTGATTCCCGCACCCTCGGCGTAGCTCGTGTCGAGCAGCTTCGTCGGGTAGCCATGGTGTTCGGCCCAGCGCAGATACATGCGAAGCAACATCTCAGCGAAGTCAGTCGCGTCATCTCCGCCAGCGCCGGAGCGAATAGTGACCACTGCGGGCCGGTCATCGTATTCACCAGAGAGCATCGTCTGCACCTCAAGCTGTGAGATCACGTCTTCGAGTGCGGCGAGCTCCTGGGTGGCTTCTTCAGCAGTCGGCTCGTCCTCGAGCTCCTTCGCCAACTCAATCAATACCTCAAGATCGCCAATGCGCGACTCAACTCCGCGCAGCTTTGACACACGCGACTTGTGATGACTCAACCGACTGGTGATCTTCTGGGCCGCTTCGGGGTCATCCCACAGCCCGGGAGCTGCGGCCTGCTCTTCGAGCTCGCCAATCTCGCTCTCAAGGCGATCGAGGCCCTGCACCGCAACGATGTCTGTAAAGGTCGCCTGGAGGGCTTGGATGCGGTTGCCGAAGTCAAGATCAAACATGATCCAATAAGCTTAGCGCCCCGCGCTCATGGTGAGTGCGGGGCGCTATAGCTGAGGTGCACGCAAGTGCGGCTAGACCTTTGCGAGCCGCTTCTGCTTTCTGATGTTGAGTGTTTGCACGACAATCACCAGCACCAGTGCGCTCACAAACACGATCGAAGCGAGCACGTTCGCTTGTGCGGGCACGCCCTTCATCGCAGAGATGTAGATGAACTTCGGGAACGTGGTCGCAGTGCCCGAGTTGAAGTTCGTAATGATGAAGTCATCGAACGAAAGCGCGAATGACAAGAGCGCTGCGCCGATGATGCCGGGAGCCAGCATCGGCAGCGTGATGCGCCAGAAGACCTGCGCGGGCGAGGCATAGAGATCTCGCCCCGCCTCTTCAATCGCGGGGTTCAACGACGCAACCCTCGCCTTCACCGCAACAACCACATAGGAGATGCAGAACATCGTGTGCGCGAGGATGATGGTGCCGATGCCCTTCTCGACGCCTGCGAGCAGGAACTGCGCCGCAAGGCCCGCACCGAGCACCACCTCGGGGGTGGCCATGGGCGTGAACAGCAACAGGCTGACGGTTGAGCGGCCCTTGAACTTGTATCGCACAAGTGCGATTGCGATCATCGTGCCCAGCGTGGTCGCAATCACCGTCGCCACCACGCCCACCAGGATGCTGTTGCCGAAGGCCTGACACACCTGAGGTGCGCCACAGGGGTTCATCCAGTTTTCAAGCGAAAACCCGTTCCACATGATGTTGTTGCGGCCACGACGCTCATTAAACGAAAACAGAATGACGTGCGCGATCGGCAGCAGCAAATAGATGAGCGTGATCGTGGCCACAATCGGCACGAACGCTTTGCCGAGGCTGAAACCCTTCACAGCAGATCCTCCGCTCCGCTTCGACGCACATAGGTCGCGACAAATACCAGAATGATCACCATCAGAATGATTGAGAGCGATGCCGCCATCGGGTAGTTCTGCGTCTGCAAGAAGTTCGACTCGATCACGTTACCGATCATGGCAGTGCTGGTCGAGCCCAAGAACTCACGCGACGCGTTGACGTAGTCACCCGACATCGGAATAAAGCTCAGCAGGGTTCCTGACACGATGCCGGGCATCGATAGCGGCAGCGTAATCCTGCGGAAGGTCGTTACCGGTGAGGCGTAGAGATCGCTGCCCGCTTCGAGCAACCGCAGGTCAAGCGCCTGCAGCGACGCGAACATTGGCAGCACCATGAATGGGATGAAGTTGTAGGTCAGACCGAAGATCACCGAGAAGTCGGTGCCGATCCACTCGCTTGGCAAAATCGATTTCCACGCGAGGGTTCGCAGCAAGAAGCTGATGAAGAACGGAGCGACCACGAGAATGAGCAAGATGCCCTGCAACATCGGCCGACTGCGCACTTTCACGCCGATCAAGTAGGCCACCGGGTAGCTGATGATCAAGCCAATGATCGTCGCAGTGACGGCATAGATGAACGAGCGCAGCAGCTGTGGCCAGTACTGTTGCAGCGCAACCCAGTAGTTCGAGAACTGGGTGGCTGCGACATATTGCCCGATGCCACCGCCCTCTGCTGGCGCCTGCAGCGACGTGATTGCCAACTGAATGAAGGGCGCCACGAAGAACAGCAGCATGTAGGCAATGCCGGGTGCGAGCAGCAACAGCGCAACCTTGCCCATCTTGCGCGGCGTTTGCTCGACGGCTTTGGCGCCTGACGAGAATGCGGTAAATGCCATGGCTGACCCTATTCGCTAAGCGTCGCCTGCGTGGCGATTGCCTGCGTGGAGAACTCGGTGGTGAGCGAACCTGTTTCCAGGTGGTCGTCAGCCAGACCGAAGGTGTGCTCCACATGCCAGCTGAGCCACACCTGGTCGCCTAGGCGTGCTGCGGGCCCTGCCTCGACGTTCTGCGCGAAGACCTCCACTGAGCCAAGTGCGGGAAGTTCGACTGTGTACTGCGTACTCACGCCGATGAATGACACGTCGGTGATGGTGCCCGGGCCCAGCGTATTCACGCCGGCTTCGTCTGCTGGCGCGCTCGTGTGCAGCCGCAACTTCTCCGGTCGCACACCGACGGTCATTGTTCCCTGAGTCCGCTCACTGCGCGCGCGGGGCACCGAGATTTTGCCACCCGGCAACACGGTGTGCAGGGTCTGGTCGTTGCCGCCGTCCACGTCAACCGTGAAGAGGTTTGACTGACCAAGGAAGTTCGCGACGAACACGGTCTTCGGCAGCTCGTAGAGCTCTTCGGGAGCCCCCATTTGCTCGATGCGGCCCTTGTTCATGACAGCGACGGTGTCTGCCATCGTCATCGCTTCTTCTTGGTCGTGCGTCACATGCAAGAAGGTGAGACCGACCTCTTGTTGAATCTGCTTCAGCTCAAACTGCATCTGGCGACGCAGCTTCAGGTCGAGTGCACCGAGCGGCTCATCAAGCAACAGCAGCGCTGGGCGGTTGACCACTGCGCGAGCAAGCGCCACACGCTGCTGCTGTCCACCAGATAACTGGGCTGGCTTGCGGTCAGCAACCTGGTCGAGCTCGACCAGCCGGAGCACCTCATCTGCCTTCTGCAGCGGGTTGCTGATCTTTCGTCGTCGCAGACCGAACGCCACGTTCTCAAGAATCGTCATGTGCGGGAAGAGCGCATATGACTGGAACACGGTGTTCACGGGACGCTTGTGAGGCTTGAGTGCCGTCACATCCTGTCCGCCGATCAGAATTCGTCCAGCGCTTGGATCCTCGAGCCCTGCCACGAGCCGCAGCGTGGTGGTCTTGCCGCAGCCCGACGGGCCGACGAGTACGAGGAACTCGCCGTCGCGGATCTCGAGGTCGAGCGCGTCGACGGCGTTGCGCGTCGCGCCGGGGAATCGTCGGGTCACGCCCTGGAAGCTCACGGTGGCCATGAGCACCAATCGTAGTGGGCCGCCGGCCCCGACTAGGATGTGACGGATCGCCGGTTTAGCTCAGTTGGTAGAGCAGCTGTCTTGTAAACAGCAGGTCGCAGGTTCGAGCCCTGTAACCGGCTCCGCTCAGCCCTCGCCGCTCGCGTCGTCGTCGGGCACGAACTCGAGTGCGATCGAGTTCATGCAGTAGCGGTCACCGGTGGGCGTACCGAAACCGTCGGGGAAGACGTGGCCGAGGTGGGAG
>LSQX01049891.1_pt1 | contig 17095 bp, 11 predicted proteins | sample 654561 | NCBI WGS metagenome assembly LSQX01 (sample SAMN04489861, study PRJNA283612) | anaerobic digester metagenome | isolation source: 4 biogas reactors fed with cattle manure at either 37C or 55C with and... | place: Denmark: Kongens Lyngby | collected 2014
GAAATTTCAGAATTGCTTAAAGTACTATAACTTTGATTACATAAATTTGGATTAAGATAAGCACGGAATTGTGCACCCGCCATAATATGCGTACCTTGTTTTAGTGAAATTTTTGAAGGTGCACTCATATTTACAGTTACATTGGGCTTTACAATAAACTTTTTGTCGCTTATTATGGGTTCAGCATACGAATTGCCTGTTGCTTCTTCTGGAGCAACCGTTAATACTCCTTTTGAAAAAAAGTCTTGATTATAAACCACTTCACGATTGTACAAAGTTAAGTTAGGACACTCTTTTGTCCATTGAGCTAAAACAACTTCGGCATGCCCTTTATTGTCTTGTCCATAATAAGGTGAATTAGAATAGTTGTGAATATTGTTAATATAATAGTTTAGAACTATATCATAAACATCTGGTGCGGTTGCTGTGGTACTAGCACCATCAAATTCATAAAAAGGCATGTAATTTAGCACCCTTAAATCTAAATTATCTGAAGTGCAAACAGGAGAGTCTTGTCCATTAACACCTTTTGAAAAACTATTAGACCCACGATATATATGTTTGGTAAACATGTTCCTAAAACGAATCATATCAGTTAGTGTAAATGGATTGTTTGGTTGAAACTTATAAAAATCTAAAGGTAGCCATGTTACGATTGCCCCATGACTTATATCTTCTATGTATTCAACGTATGCAGGATAATTATCATATTTGCCCCAATGATAAAATGGAGGTGAAGACGACCAATAACTACATTCTCTTCTGGTAACCCTCCATCCACTATGGTACCACCAATATGCGTCGTCGTTTGTTAATTTTAATACAGGTTCATTGTATTGTGCACCAGAGCATGGGTCATTGATGTTCACATTGCCTTTATATAAGTTTGCAAATGTATATGCCTTGCTTAAATAGCTTTGATTGTTTGTAATTAATCCAATAAACAAAAATGCACGTCCAAATCCAACTTGCATATTTATTTCAGCAACACTTTCGTCAGTTGGGGTTTTTTTAATTCCTCCCGAATTATCCCAATATTCGTTGGAAACGAACCAATTTAATGTTTCGCATACTCTGTCTTGTAACCAATTTACATATTGACCCAAAGTGGAAAACGTTATGTCAAACTTATTACAATTGCATGTATTTGCAGCATAATTTGCAGGATTTAATTCATCAAACTGATAAATTGGTGTGTTGAACAATGATGGTTCTTCAATTTTTATAAAGTAAATAAATCGTGAAAATGCGGCAATAATATAACCATCTTGATATGTTTGAGGATCAAAAGACCATCTTGGTTCATTATTGTCGGCATCTGGATTTATATCATGCCTATTTTCTACCATGCATAATGATTGCAAAACAAATTTGTATAAATATTTTTTGTCTTTGGTAGCCTTATACAAAGCAATATATCCCTCAATTAATTTTGACATGCCATCTCCAAATGTCCCTGCATCATTGTTTGGATCTATCGTACAAGGTTTGTAATCAATGTTGACTTCAAAGGTGTTAAATATGTCAAACTCTTCTTTAACTTGAATATTGTTATAATTCTGAGCCCCTAAAATTTTAAATAATAGAACTAAAGTAATGACTAATATAATTCTCATGTTTGTTGTGTTTTGATAACAGTTTATTCTTTTTTAAATGTTAAAGTTCTAACATTCCAATAAAAATCACAAAAATCGTCAACACAGACATTGTTTCTTATTTTTAACTCCTTATTGGTCAATCTTAAAATTTTCCAGCGTTCTTCTACTTTGATATTACTACTTTCGTTGATGCTAATATCTAATCCTTCATTTTCATCTAAGTATTCGCCAATACTGCAACCACCAAAAAAAGCACCAGAATAGAATTTCCAAGTTCCATCTGCTGTAAATAGTGCTTCACCACGTGTAGGTGGTGAAAACGAACAGTAATCGTCTTGAAAATTTGTAAATTTTGCTTTGTAAACTCCATCAGATATTTTTTCTTTGGTCAATTCCATATATTGGTCAATTTCGGGGTTTAAGCGTGGCACACCTTCCATGGAAACCAATTTCCATTTTCCGGTAATTCTACTCATCTTAGTACGAAAAGAAATTATGGGTCCATTTTCATAAGTTTGCCTACAAGCATTAAAACCAATGGCTATTGCTACTAATAAAATTAAGCCTAATAATGTTTTTTTCATAATGTTTTGATTTTTATATCATGTTGAATTTCAGTGATTTCATCATTTGCTTATGGGTGTTTCATAAATTGAAATTTATTCAACAAATGTAAAAATATTTTTTGATATTGTCAAGGAATTTTAGAAAATATTTAATTTTAATCAACAAAGTTCTTGTGAAATTGCGGTTTTATGGTACGATTTTTGATAAGTTTGTGCTATGTAAAACATCACAAATATGAAAAAATATCTTATTCTGACACTTATTTTGTGTCAGTTTTTCTTTGCGTTTTCGCAAAAGGAACAAAATGTAAAATCCAAACTCGAAAATGTTTCAATCTATCTAAATAGTGCCCAAGTGGAGCGGAGTGCAAGTATGAATTTACCCATTGGAAATTCAGAAATTGTAATCACAGATTTGTCCCAATATCTCAATGCAAACTCGGTACGCATTAGTGGAAAAGGTGCTTTTATAATTCAAAGTTATCAAACTAAAACTGTTTATCCCAAGCCAGTAGAAACTGATGAAAATGTCATTCCGCCTGCTGTGCAGCGGAAAATTGATGTTTTAGCAGACTCCTTAGAGTGGATAAATTATGAAATTCAAGATAAGCAGTTGCGAAATTCAATTTATCAAACCGAAAAAGCTTATTTGCAAAAAAGTAAAGCAATTTCCGATGCCGACACGCTCACTTCGTTGCGAGATGGACTTTCTTATTTCAGAAATAAAATGCTCGAAATAAACAAAGAAATAATGAATAATAACAAAGCTGAAACAAAGTTGCAAAAACAAAAACAAGGAATAGAAAAACGTTTGAGAGACCAACAAGCTTATGCCAATAGTTTGAAAAAAACTCCCACTGTGAATAGAGCACAAACCGAGTTGAGAATACAAATTAATGCCGAAAAAATTGTCAATAATGCTCAAATTTCTTTTACATACAACACAACAGGAGTTTCGTGGGAACCATATTATGAACTAAAAATTGATGATACTTCCAAGCCAGTGGAATTACTTCTGAAAGCAAAAGTAAAACAGTTTTGTGGCGAAGATTGGAATAATGCAAAACTGACTTTTTCAACCGGAACACCCAATGTTTATAAAGTTTTGCCACGACTATCTCCTTGGTATCTAAGTTATTACATGCCTGTTTCTCGACAAACCACAAATATATCCAACAAAGAGGTATATGCAAAAACTGAGTCTGCCGTTTTTGATTATGAAGCTACTGACGATAGACTTCAAAGTCCTAATGCATCTTATGCTCATAGCTATAATGTGCAGAAACAAAATTTACTTTTTGCCGAATATGAAGTTGGAATGCCATACACAATCCCATCGGATAATAAAGAGGTTACAATTCCACTTTATGTGGCAAATTTAGATGCAACTTATAGCTTTATTTCGGTGCCAAAAATTGACAAAGATGCATTCTTAGTGGCAAATCTTCTTTCGTGGGAAAAACTGAGCTTAATTCAAGGCGAGGCAAATATCATTTTTCAAAATAGCTCGGTGGGCAAAACCCGTATCGATCCCAGTGTAATTGGCGATACTTTGACAGTTTCGTTGGGAGTGGACAAAAGGGTAGTGGTTGAACGTAAAAAAGTTTCAGACTTATCCAAAAATAGAATAATTGGAAATCAGGCCGAAAGACTTGTGCATATGGAAATTGTTGTAAAAAATCAACACCCCTCAAATATTGATATTGCTATCAAGGACCAAATTCCAGTGCCACACGCTCAGGATATAAAGGTGATTTTGGAAGAAAAATCCAAGGCACAGCACAACGAAAGCACTGGCGAACTCTTGTGGAACTTAAATTTAAAACCCAATGAAACAAGGGTGTTATCGTTTAGATATCTTATAAAATATGACAAAAACAAATCGCTAATAGCCGAGTAGAAAACAGGTTTATCAAAAGCTTATAGAAATATTGGAATGAGCTATTTCTGAATGTTGAAATAGCTCATTTTTTTTGTTGTTTTTAAAATCTTGTACCAATTGTAATAATAAATAATAGAATATAAATTTTATTATTTTTTTACTGCTGAGATAACGAATTGTATTTCATAACAATTAATACAATTCCAATTTACCTAAAATCCTCTGTGTCCACTGTGCATTCTCTGTGTCTTTGTGGTTATTAACATAAATTCCAATTTTTTAAATATGCTATTGACTAATTAGGGTTTAAGCAAATAGAAAAATTAAGTCCCGATGTCAATTGGGGAAAATTGTAATAGAATATTCCTTAAATCGGAATATTACTACATAGATATTGAAAAAATCTAACATAGCTTAACACTTTTTTGTATCAAAACACAATGTTTTTTTTTACATTTGCAGATTAATACAAATAGTTATATTATGTTTGAGTTTGAAAAAGATAAATTCCTAGGCGACGGATACACTTATGATGACGTTTTGTTGGTTCCGGCTTATAGCGAAGTGATGCCTCGTGAAGTGCTCACAAATACCATGTTTACAAGAAATATTGCATTAAATATCCCCATAGTTTCGGCTGCGATGGACACAGTTACAGAGTCTGTAATGGCAATAGCCATGGCACAAGAGGGCGGAATTGGCGTTCTTCATAAAAATATGAGTATTGAAGATCAAGCCAACGAAGTTCATAAAGTTAAACGTGCCGAAAATGGAATGATTATTAATCCAATCACCATTAAAAAAGAGGAAAAAGTTTCAGATGCTCTCAGAATGATGGCTGAATATAAAATTGGCGGTATTCCAGTTGTTGACGACAATGGTAAGCTTGTTGGAATTGTTACCAATAGAGACTTGAGGTTTGAAAGAAAATTAGAAAAATCTATTCAAGAGGTTATGACCAGCGAAGTGGTTTGTACTCAAGAGTTTACCGATTTTGAGAAAGCTGCGGATATTCTTCAAGAGCATAAAATTGAGAAACTACCGGTGGTAAACAAGGATGGTATTCTTGTTGGGCTTATCACATATAAAGATATTATAAAAATTGAGGCACGTCCCAATGCTTGTAAAGACAAAATGGGAAGATTACGCGTGGCAGCAGCCATTGGCATTGGTCCCGATTCTATGGATCGTTGCGATGAGCTTGTTAAGTCAGGGGTTGATGCAGTGGTTATAGACACAGCCCACGGACACTCAAAAGGAGTTTTGGAAATGGCAAAAGCTGTAAAAGCAAAATATCCAAACTTAGATTTGATAGTGGGAAATATTGCCACCGCTGAGGCTGCCATAGATTTGAGAAATGCTGGTGCCGATGCCGTAAAAGTTGGTATTGGACCTGGCTCCATTTGTACAACAAGAGTTATTGCAGGAATTGGCGTTCCACAACTTTCAGCCATTTATGCTGTTTCAAAAGCATTAAAATCATCAGGAGTTTCTGTTATCGCCGATGGCGGAATCAGATATACTGGAGATATAGTTAAAGCCTTAGCAGCAGGTGCAAGCACCATTATGGCAGGTTCGCTTTTTGCGGGCGTTGATGAGTCGCCCGGCGAAACAATTATTTATGAAGGTAGAAAATATAAAACCTATCGCGGAATGGGCTCTTTGGAAGCTATGCAAAAAGGCTCTAAGGACAGATATTTCCAAGATGCTGAAGATGACCTCAAAAAATTAGTACCCGAAGGAATTGTGGGTAGAGTGGCATACAAAGGAACTTTATCGGAAGTTGTTCATCAAATGGTGGGCGGACTTAGAGCAGGTATGGGTTATACAGGTTCTAAAAATATTGCTGATTTGCAAAATGCTAAATTTGTTAAAATTACTCAAGCTGGTGTTATCGAGAGTCATCCTCACGATATAGCCATCACCCGCGAAGCACCCAATTATTCAAGATAATAAACAAAACAAAAATAAATATTATGAAAACTAAATTTTTTGTTCTAACTCTAATTATGTTTGTATTTGGAGCAATATTATTTGCACAAGAAACTGCTAACATCAACGACCCCGTTCTGTTGACCATAGAAGGCGAAAAAGTAACAAAATCGGAGTTTTTGGCAGTTTACAACAAAAACAATCCAAACAAGAAAAGTAAAATCAATGAAGAAGATTTAAAAGAATATCTTGAGTTGTATATCAATTTTAGATTGAAAGTGAAAGAAGCAGAAAATTTAAAACTTGATACAGCACAAAGTTTTGTAAATGAACTTGCAGGATATCGCAAACAATTAGTTCAACCATATTTGATTGACAGAGAAGTTGACGAAAAATTATTGGAAGAAGCGTTCGAGCGTTCGCAATATGATATTCGTGCATCACATATTTTAGTTAAAGTAGATGCCGAAGCATCGCCAAAAGATACTTTATTAGCATGGAACAAAGCCATTAAAATTCGTAACAGAATTGTTGCAGGCGAAGATTTTGGAAAAGTTGCCTTTGAAACCAGCGAAGACCCTTCGGCAAGAGATAGAGTGCAGCAAGGTCGTCCGCCAGTTAAAGGAAATAGAGGCGATTTGGGATATTTCTCAGTTTTTGATATGATTTACCCCTTCGAAACAGCTGCATTTAATGCCAAAATTGGTGAAGTTACTATGCCAGTTCGCTCTTCCTTTGGTTATCACATCATAAAAGTTTCCGACCGTAAACCCTCTTTGGGAAAAGTGCAAGTGGCTCATTTGCTAATCAACAAACACACTGAAGGAAACAAAGATGATTCACTGAAGAATATTAAAAAAATTGAAGAGATAAAATCCAAAATTAAAGAAGCTGTAAGTTTTGAAGAGTTGGTGAAAGATTATTCAGACGACAAAGGTTCGGCGGCAAAAGGTGGAATGCTCCCTTGGTTTGGTCCAAACCGTATGGTTCCTGAGTTTGTTGAAGCAATATATGGGTTAGAAAAAAATCAAATTTCTGAACCTGTTTTAACAATGTATGGATGGCACTTTATAAAACTTCTTGATAAGAGAGAAGTAGCTAGCTTTGACGAAAGCAAAGGCGAACTCAAAGTGAGAATTTCAAGAGATAATCGTTCGCACAAAAGTAAAGAAGCCTTTGTGGAAAGATTGAAAAAAGAGTATAAGTTTAAAGAAGATACAAGGGCATACAATGATGTGCTAAAACTTGTAGATACTTCAGCTCTAAGTGGAAATTGGGAAATTCCAGCAAAAGCAAAATTAGACAAACAAATTGTTAGTTTTGCCAATAATATTTTCACTCAAAACGATTTTGCAAAATATATCGTCGAAAATCAAAATGATGCTAATTATGACGATGTTGGCACCTTTGTAAAAGCTCGATACAACAAGTGGGTAGAGGCAATTATTATTGAATATGAAGATTCGATTTTAGAAGACAAACATAAAGATTTCAAAGACCTTTATCGTGAGTATCGTGATGGGATCCTACTTTTTGAATTGACAGATCAGAAAGTTTGGTCCAAGGCGGTTAAAGACACGGCAGGTTTATTCGAGTTCTACGAAGATATGAAGCATCTTCATATGAATCCTCAAAAAGTTGAGGCATATATTTATAAATTTAAAGATGAAAAACTTGCAAAGAAATCTTTGAAACTTATCAATAAATCTTTGGCAAAATCTGTTTCTACAACTGAAATATTGAGCCTTTTGAACAAGAAAAATAGTATTGCTGAACTTGAAAGTGGAGTTTTTGCAAAAGGTGAAAGCAAATTTATGGACTCTTTTGAGTGGCGTGAAGGTGTTTCGGACATTGCTTTTGATGCTGGTTCATATAAAATAGTTTATATAAAAAAATATTACGAAACTGCACCAAAATCATTTGATGAAATCAAAGGACTTGTAATTTCCGAATATCAAAACTATTTAGAAAAAGAGTGGATAAAAGATTTGAGAAGTAAATATAAATATACGCTTNNCTTGATAAAGCAGTTTATAATTCTATATTAAATTAATAAAAAACAAGATTGAAATTTAACTATTTTCTTTTTGTAATATCAATTTTAAGTTTTGTTGCCTGCAGCTCCGAGGGTGATGATGTCGCTCTTGCGAAGGTAGGCAACAAAACTTTGTACTATTCAGACCTTGACATATTTTTTTCTGATGAATACAGTCAAGACGACAGTGCAAATATTGTAAATGCCATGATTCAGAGATGGATTTTGGACGAATTGTTATTTCAGAAAGCCGAAAAGACCTTAACAAAAGAGGAGAGAGATTTTAAAAAGCAGATAGAGGATTACAAAAAAACTTTGACGATTTTTGAGTACGAAAAACAATTTATAGCCAATAATTTAGATACAATTATAGGCGAAGATGAAATTTTCTCTTTCTACGAAAACAATATAGAAAATTTTCAAACTAAAGATAATGTCTTGAAAATAAGATACTTAAAATTACTTTCCTCCGAAAAGGATAATATAAAAGAGCAGGGCAAACGATTAATTTTTTCGTATAACAAAAGAGATGAGGCAGTTTTGATGAGTTTTGTGGATAAATATGCCGAAAATTATTTTATAGATGTCAATATTTGGCTTTCGTACGAAGATATATCCAAGGAGATACCTCTGTCGGAGTCCTATACATCAAATGCCATGCGAGCAGGTCGAAAAATTGAACTGACCGATGATAAATATGTCTATTATTTATCAATTTTAGATTCAAAAATGAAGGAAGAAGTTTCGATTTTGCCTGATGAATATGAGAATGTAAAACAAATAATATTACAAAAAAGAAAAATGAACCTAATGGATTCTCTACACAATTCTGTCTATTCAGATGCGTTGAGGTCGGGAGGTTTGACGATTTACTAAATCAAATTTTATGAATAAAATAAAACATTATTTTCTGAGCCTAACACTTCTAATTTCAGCATTTATGTTGAAGTCGCAAGACGATGGAGGCGTTGTTGTTGATGAGGTTGTGGTGGTTATTGGCAAAAACTTTATACTTCACTCAGATATTGAAAGCCAATATTTACAGCTAAAAATGCAATATGGTTTGGCAGAGGGTGGAATGCCACTTCGTTGCCATATTTTAGAAAATATGATGTTTCAAAAACTTTTGGTCAATCAGGCACAGCTTGATAGCGTGGTGGTTTCTGATGCCGAAGTAAACGATAGAATTGATAGGAATTTACGCTATTTTGTTTCACAATTTGGTTCAAGGGCAAAACTTGAAGAATTTTATAAAAAGAGTTTCGCCGAAATAAAAGAGGAACTTCGACAACCAATAAAAGAGCAGCTTATTTCGGAGCATATGCAAGAGCGTATCACGCAAAATGTGCAAATTACACCTGCTGAGGTTATGAGTTTTTTCAATGAAATTGATGTTGATAGTATTCCTCTTATGCCTGCCCAATACGAGCTACAAGAGATTGTGAAAATTCCCAAAGTAGGTCAGAATGAGTATGACGAAGCTTATAATAAAATTAATGGTTTTAGAGATAGAATACTAAAAGGAGAAAGTTTTTCTACCATTGCGGTTTTATATTCCGAAGATCCAGGAAGTATGTCTAAGGGTGGCGAATTGGGCTTTTTCAGTCGTGGAGATATGTTTCCCGAATTTGAAGCAGCAGCCTTTTCTCTTCGTCCAGGCGAGGTTTCTCCCATCACAAAAACAAAAGCTGGATACCATATTTTACAGCTTATCGAAAGGAGAGGAGAGTTGATAAATGTTAGACATCTTTTAATTCAAGCAAAGCCTTCGATTGAAAATATAGCAGAGTCCAAAAATCTATTAGATAGTGTTTATACATTAGTTGAAAGTGGACAAATGAGCTTCGATTCGGCAGCTTTTTTGTTTTCAGATATTAATTCGAAAAACTCGGGTGGCTTGATGATTAACCCCTACACTGGAACCTCTTATTTTGAAGCAGAACATATTGATAAATCGTTAATTTATACCGTTGATAAACTCAATGTTGGTGAGTTTTCAAAGCCAATTCCCATGCAAACCGAAGATGGCAAACAGGCTTATAGAATTGTTAGAGTGAAAACTCTGAAAGAACCCCATAAGGCAAATTTGAAAGATGATTACGACAAAATTCAAACGGCAGCTTTAGAAGATAAAAAAGCTGAAATTATTGCCAAATGGATAAATAATAATTTGCAAAATACATTTGTAAAAATAAAACCTCCATACGACTCTTGCGAGTTTGATAATGAATGGATTAAATAGATATTGAAATGGAAAAACTATATTTTGAAAATGATAATGATGCTATAATTGCTCTCAGAAATAAATATGAAATTCTCAAAAACGAAGTTGGTAAAGTAATAGTTGGTCAAGATGAGGTAGTGAAAGATGTGATTTTGTCAATTTTTTGCCGAAGTCATGCCCTTTTGGTGGGTGTTCCCGGATTGGCTAAAACATTGATGATTACCACCATTGCCAAGGCTTTGGGACTATCTTTCAATAGGATTCAATTTACTCCTGACCTTATGCCATCTGATATTATGGGTACAGAAATTTTGGACGAAACAAGGAATTTTAAATTTATAAAAGGACCTGTTTTTGCCAATATAGTTCTTGCCGACGAAATTAACCGTACTCCTCCCAAAACCCAATCGGCACTTTTGGAGGCTATGCAAGAGCGTTCGGTTTCTATGGCTGGAACAACCTATCAGTTGCCCAATCCGTTTTTTGTTTTAGCTACTCAAAACCCCATTGAGCAAGAGGGTACGTACCCATTGCCAGAGGCACAATTGGATAGATTTATGTTTAATATCCTTTTAGACTATCCAAGTGTGGCAGAGGAGATTGATATTGTAAAAAATACGGTAACTCAAAATTTACCTGAACCTGAGGTTGTGATGAGTATGGAAGAGGTGGTCTTTTATCAGGAGTTTATGAAAAAAATTCCCATTGTTGACAATGTTTATCAATATGCGGTAAACCTTTCGGTTATGACGCGTCCCAATACACCCAAGGCTCATCAATGGGCAAATGAGTATTTGGCGTGGGGTGCAGGTCCACGAGCATCGCAAAATTTTATTGTGGCAGCCCGTGCACATGCTGTTATTAATGGCAAATATTCACCTGATATTGAGGATGTTAAGGCTGTTGCACCAAATATTTTAAGACATAGATTGGTGAGAAATTACAAAGCCGAAGCTGAAGGAATTTCTATGGAAGATATAATTCAGGAATTTATTAATGCATAAGTTTTTTAATAATGAGCAAACAAAGTAATAAATTTAAATATCCAACTAAGTTCAGCCCTTTTTTATCACTTTATATACGTGAAATATTTGGATTTCTGAGTTCACTTATTGGATATATCGTAATAGGAGTTTTTTTAATTATAACCGGACTTTTTCTTTGGGTTTTTCCATTGGATTTTAATGTTATGGAGTTGGGCTACGCCAATATTGACGGGCTTTTTATGCTGTCGCCATTTGTTTTTCTGTTCATAGTTCCAGCACTCACTATGAAATCATTCGCCGAAGAGAGAAGAACTGGAACCATAGAAATTTTGCTCACCAAACCAATTAGCGATATGCAAATTGTTCTTGCCAAATTTTTCGCCTATTGGACACTCTTATTCATAGCCTTATTGCCAACACTATTCTATTTTTATTCGGTTTATCAATTGGGCTATCCCAAAGGAAATATTGACCAAGGTGGAATGTGGGGCTCATATATTGGACTTTTGATGCTGGGTGGCTCATTTGTTTCCATCGGTATTATGGCTTCAACACTAACTGATAATCAGATAGTTTCATTTATTATTGCAGTTTTCTTAAGCCTAATAATGTATTTGGGTTTCGATTTTATATATTCATTAGATTTTTTCGGAAGTTTCTCTTTGTTTATTAAAAGTTTGGGCATAAATCATCACTATTCATCCATAAGTCGTGGAGTTATAGACTCACGCGATGTGATATATTTTATTAGTGTGATATCGGTTTTCTTACTTAGTGCAAGGCTTTCACTTCAAAGTCGTAAATGGTAAAAATATAGCAAAATGAAGATTTTTAAAAAAGATAAAACAGATTCTAAAAGCAATATCAAGAAGCAAAATATTAGCATATATCTTATCTCATTAGTGGTGATAATATTGGTGAATATTTTGGTTTCACTCTGGTTTTTCAGAATAGACCTAACAGCCGAAAAAAGATACTCCTTGTCCAAGTCCACAAAAAACATTATAAAATCTTTAGACGATATTGTATATTTCAGAGTTTACCTTGATGGCGATATTCCTCCCGGATTTAAAAGATTGAGTAAAGAGGCACGTGAATTATTGAACGAATATTCAGCCTATAGCGACAAAATTAAATATGAATTTATCGATCCATCAGCCAATCGCGATGCAAAGGAACTAAGAGCTTTTTATAATGAATTGGTAAAGAAAGGATTGCAGCCAACACAGCTTCAAGATAGAAAAGCAGATGGAGTGAAAACGCAGGTGCTTTTTCCCGGAGCTATAGTTACGTATAAGCAGAAAGAGCTGCCAATTCAGCTTTTGGCAACAAATATTAATATTCCCAGCGAAGAGGTTTTGAATATTTCAATTCAAAATTTGGAATATAATTTCACCTCTACAATTAATAAATTGACCCAAAAAAACAAGGCTCGAATTGCTTTCACAGCAGGAAACGGAGAACTTGAATTGGACGAAGTAGCGGATATAACTCGCGATTTGCAAGAGTTTTATCATGTAGAAAGAATTGAAATAGATGAGCAAATAAATGCCCTCAGAAACTTCGAAATGGACTCCATAACTGGCAACACCTTAGTTTGGAACAAATACGATTTACTTATTATAGCCAAGCCCTCAAAGCCTTTTAGCGATAAAGATAAATTTATTATCGACCAATATGTTATGAATGGCGGTAGTGTTTTATGGATGGTCGATCCGGTTTTTGCCTCCATGGATAGCCTGCAAGGCGAGCCAGAAACCATTGGCATCATCAACGACCTGAATTTGGACGATATGTTTTTTAGATATGGTATTAGAATGAATACCAATCTGATACAAGATATGAATGCACTGCCAATTCCCATTGTAACAGGAAAAATGGGCGATAAGGCTCAACAGCAGTTTATACCTTGGTATTATTTCCCAATTATTACCCCAATTTCTGATCAAAATATTCAGATAGATCACCCAATTGTAAAAAATCTAAACTCTATTAAAACAGAGTTTATAAGCACCATAGATACCGTTGGCTCGCATCCTTTGTCCAAAACTATTTTGTTAACATCATCACGTTACACAAAAATAGTTCAAGCACCCATAATTATAAACTTGAATATTCTTAAGGTTAGACCCGATGAGCGTGAATTTGACAAACGATATTTGCCTGTGGCAGTCTTGGTTGAGGGCGAGTTTAAATCGCTCTATGAAGGCAGAATAACCCATCAGATGGACACCTCAAGTTTGATAAAATTTATGTCGGAAGGCAAAGAAGCTAAGCAGATATTTATTGCCGATGGCGATATAATTAAAAATCAAATAGATAGGCGAGGACCGCTTCCATTGGGCTATGACAAATATACGCAGTTGGATTTTGGTAACAAAGAATTTTTGATGAATTGTATCAACTATTTGGTTGGCGATGATGACCTAATTCAGGTGCGAAGTCGTGAAATAAAATTGAGACTATTGGACAAAACTAAAATGTTAAAAAAGAAAACAACTTGGCAAGTTTACAACATTCTTATGCCCTTAATGGTTGTTATCTTGATGGGTGGCATTTTGGTTTATTATAGAAGACGTAAATACACTAAATAAAAATTGAAGATGAAAAAAAACAAAACTTGGTTGTTTATAATTGCACTCTTAGTTGTTCTAATTGTTATTTTGTGGGGTGTAGGACGTAAAAAAGGTGTTTTTGAGAAATCATATTCCGACTTTGCAATTAGCGACACAGCAAGTGTTACTAAAATATTTTTAGCAGATAAAATTGGAAATTCAGTTCTTTTGTCAAAAGATGAAGCTGGAATTTGGATGGTAAACAACAAATATGTTGCCAATAAAGACAATATTGGACTTTTGTTGCACACCATGGAATATCTCTCTGTTTGGTCGCCGGTGCCCGATGCGGCTCACGACAATATTATTAAGCGTATGGCGGTGGTCTCTACCAAAGTTGAGATATACCAAGAGAACTATTTAATTGATTTTTGGAAGATAAAACTATTCAAAAAAGAGAGGCTCACAAAAACCTATTATATGGGTGAACCCACCATGACCAACGAAAGCAATGTGGCACTGATGGAAGGAGCTTCGCAGGCTTTTATAGTCTATTTGCCCGGCTTTAGGGGCTTTGTGTCGCCAAGATACTCAGCCTATGAAATTGATTGGAGAGATCATACAGTTTTCAAAATCAGATTACCACAAATTAAGACTATTGTTCATGAAAATTTTGAAGAACCAGCAGAGTCATTTATTATCGAAAAAGTTGGAAGTAGAACTTTTCAGTTAAAGGATTTAATCAACGAAAGAATTATTCCAGCATACGACACAGCAAAAGTTTTCGACCATGTGGGAGGTTTCAGAAAGGTAAATTATGAGTCTGTGGAGCGAAGCATGTCCAGAGAAGACTTGGATAGCTTAATCCAAAATAATCTGTTTTATCGACTAAGTGTTGAAGATATGGAAGGAAATGTTAGAAGTGTGAAAATGTTTCGCCTTCCAGAATTGTTAATAACTAATTATCAAACCAGTGATGAATTAATTGAGGAGCAATATAACCTTGATAGGCTATTGATTGAAATAGAGGGCGAACCCGAAATTTTCAAGGCTCAATATTTTGTTTTTGATAGACTAATTCAACCACTTTCTTATTATTTAATAACTAATCAGGAAAAATAATTTTTGAATTGATTTTTTTGATATATTTGTTTTCAAAATTAATAGACATATGAGATTTATAGTATCTAGTTCACAGTTAAACAAAGGTTTACAGTCGATAGTTGGCGTTGTGGCAACAAGTACAACGGTTCCAATTATCCAAAACTTTTTATTTTCAGTTTCGGGTAGCGAACTTGTTGCCACAGCAACAGACCTTGAAACTACCATTTCGGCAACTATTCCGCTTAGCAAACTCGAAGGCGAGGGACAAGTTGCTATTCCGCACAAACAATTAATTGAAATTTTAAGAAACCTGCCCGATGTGCCAGTTATTTTCGAAGTTGACGAAGAAACATGGGCAGTTAAGCTTAGTGCAGCAGAAGGTGAATATTCGCTTGTTGGTTTCGATGCAAACGAATTTCCAAAAGTGCCAATTATTGAAGGTGCTACAACAGTGAATTTCAAATCGGAAGTGCTGAAAAAAGCTATAACTAAAACTATTTTCGCTGTTGGAAATGACGAAATGCGTCCAGCAATGAGTGGAGTTTATATTGAGTTTACAGACGAAAATATTACATTTGTAGGTACAGATGCACACAAACTTATGCGTTTCCGTAGAAATGATATGACATCAGAAACAAATGCGTCGCTCATCGTTCCAAAGAAACCTCTTAATATAATTAAAAACAATTTGGCAGACGATGATTCGGAAGTTGCTGTTAGCTTCAACGACACCAATGTACAGTTTAGTACAGAAGGTTTAAACGTTATTGCAAGGTTGATAGATGGAAGATATCCCAACTACACAGCTGTTATACCCAACAATAATAACAACAAACTTATTGTAGATAGAATGGCACTCTTGATGGCTATTCGCCGTGTTGCAATTTTTGCCAATGCATCAACAATGCTTATTCGTTTGAAAATTGAAGCAGAGCAACTACAAATTTTCGCCGAAGACCACGAACTATCAAACTATGCCCACGAAACTATGCCTTGTACATACGAAGGTGAGCCAATGGAAATTGGCTTTAGTGCTCGCTATTTGTTAGATATGTTTAGCAATGCCGATAGTGCAGAATTAAGAATTGAAATGTCTGAACCTAATCGCCCGGGAATTATATATCCTGTGGAAGATGCCAATACAGATGAAGATATTTTGATGTTAGTTATGCCTGTGATGCTGAAAAGCTAAATGAATGTACTACATACAAAAAAGGCTTGCAAATTTTGCAAGCCTTTTTGCTATCAGGGTGGGTGTCTCTATAACTGAATTGTAGAACCCTGAAGTTCATTTTCGTAGCTCTCCAAAACAGGCCTCATTCTTTCAAAAACAGCATCAGCCCATCTTTTGGCTTCCGACCCAAAGAAATGTGCAGTAGTTAGGGTATCTGAACCAATAACATCATCACTTCTGACAAAAAACAGGCTATTATCTTTTACAACCCTGTCAATGGCTCTAATCCTTTTGTCAAGATTTTCGCGCTTCATGGGACCAATCCAAATGATTTCAGAGTTGGGATTTTCACCATGGATAATATCTATAAGATTTTGATGACTATTATTAAAATTGTTGCCCAAGGCAATAACAACAACTTCAGGCATAATTTCCTTCACAAAATTGGATAATCTGCCATCATACTCTTTTCCCACAATTTCATCGCTTTTGTAGTTGCATTGTTCAACCCTTCTCACTCTATCTATAATCTCTTCATCCTTCAAACTTTCACGAATTGAGTATCCGCAGCAGCTGTTTTTTAGAGGATAAATATAGGTTGCACTTCCAGCACCACCAATGGAAATTGACATAATGTCGAAAATATTTAAACTGTGAATGTTTTTATGTAGATTTTCACCAAATTGACCCATTAGGTGCGAATCACCTAAAATCAAAACACTGGGTGAACTACTTTTTGTAATGGTAATTTTTTTCCGAAGCTGAGAAACTGTTTCATCATTAATATTGCTCACTTCAGTTCCCATATCTACACTGGCTTTGTAGTCCACTGTGTCAATTTCTTCAACCATTTCCTCCCCAAGTTCGATTTCGTTGCCAACAATATCTTGTTCAGACTTGTCATTATTACTACTATTTGTGTTTCCGCAACTACTTATAAAGTATGCAAATGAAATCAAAAGGATGAGATTAAACAGATTGTTTTTTTTCATTTTTCTAATTTTAGTAAATTGTTGCTCACTACATGACAAAAAATTAA
>LSQX01108470.1_pt1 | contig 17093 bp, 16 predicted proteins | sample 654561 | NCBI WGS metagenome assembly LSQX01 (sample SAMN04489861, study PRJNA283612) | anaerobic digester metagenome | isolation source: 4 biogas reactors fed with cattle manure at either 37C or 55C with and... | place: Denmark: Kongens Lyngby | collected 2014
AGATGTGTATAAGAGATAGAGATTATGCCCTTGTTCTCCCTGATCATCTCGCTGTTCAGGTTAAGAGCCGTATCGCCTTCAAAATAGTAAAAATAACGGCTTTTGTCGTTTATACCGTATTCATCGTCCGTGAGGTCGGAAACGGTCAGCCCGTTTGTTCCGAAATACCTCGTTTTCGATTCAAAAACCTCGGGCAGAATATTTTCGCTGACATTGCTGTAATCATAGTAATTATTGAGGTTTTGGTCATTATTATACGACGATAAAAGCACCATTGAACCGTCGAGCATAACAACGCCGACGCCGAGTATATAATACTCGTCCGATTTTACGCTGACATTGCTGTTCAGGGCATCCGAATAATGCGCATCAAACCAGGCCGTTTTGTCCTCAATGCCGCCCTCATATAGATAATAGAATTCATCTGTTGTCAGATAATACGGTTCTGATCCATTGTCTTCCATTATATATACCTGAAAATACTCGCCCGCCTTTACGGAGATGCTCTCCGCCGTCTGATACCGCTTGCCGAGCAGGTCAAACATGTAAAAAGATGTACCCGGAATCACGAATTTTTCACCCAGCGATATGGTTCCGCCGAAAGGATAGGCGTTATTGATAACGGCCGAGCTTCCGTTCGGGTCTCCGTCAAGCGCGTCGGAATTCATGCCGATAAAGGTCCCTTCCACCGTTAAGTGTGTATTTGTCTGGCCGTCGTTTTGGATATCATCCTGCGTCCAGACATTGCCGTTTACCGTCAGGTAAGCATTCTGTGCAGCACCGCTTTCGATTGACAGGTTATTGCAGTATACGTTTCCGCCCAGACTGTCGTCAAATATATACGGTATTTTACCCTCCGGAACAATTCCCTCCGCAAAAACTTCGAATCCCCCGGATACCGAAGCGTCAAACCAGTAATTATTGTCAAAAATGAAATGTGTTTTCAAAGTTTGCGGATATCCGGAATCCGGATTATAGCGGTTCACCGTTATGCTGCTGTCACCTCCGCCGAGATGCAGATCCCCCGCGCTGTACACATTTCCGTTGATTATGACATCAGCGCCGCCATAGGCCATAATCCCGTCGCCGTTTCCTTCACTAATGCTATACAGCGCGCCCTCCGGGTTTCGGTTTAAGGAAACAACATCGCCCGTTATTTCAGCGTCAATGCCGCTTGAAAACCTTATCCGACCTTGTACGGTAAGGGCATTTGCATATAGCGGATTTGCCTGAACAGCGTACAGCTTCGTCTGCTCGACGGCGTTAAAACTCGGTGCTTTAACCGTTACGGACACCCTGACCTTTTTAGCCGGCACGCCTATGTCCTCGGAAGCGGTAATCACAATGCCCGGCTTTTCGTTATTCATGCTTTGATAAAGCCCATCGAAGGTAGCATATGAATCGGCAGACAATTGCCAGGCATCTTTTTCGGTGAGCACCGTGATATTATACGGCGCATAAGGGTTTTCTTCTGCCGCCATTATGTCTATGCAGCTTTGTAAATGCCTGTCTATATAGGCAAAATAGACCGCCTGGAAAACCTGCGGTACAAAGGTCTCCATTTTAGCCCGGTATTCCTCCATCCTTGCATTAATGTCGACCGGTTCATCATCGTCTTCTTCCTCTATGTCTAAAAGGCTTTCAATCTGCACCCATTCATTATAAATCAAAGTCTGCAGGCTGCTGTTATTCCCCAAAAACAATCCGCTGAATCCGGGCGCGGTCTCTTCTTCAAAAAAGCAGTTTTGGATATAGCTTCTCGCCGCTCCTTCCGCTTCAGAGAGCACCCTCTGGTCAAGGTTGCCAAGTCTGTCCTGAGCCGCGTAATCCAGCCAGTAATACTCCTCAGACCAATCGCTGTAGTTCCGGCTCATCATGATATTGGCCCCGCTCAGCATAATCACGACAGAGCTGACAGCCATAAGGATAATCAGCGAAGAAAGCACCAGAATCAGTGCCGAACCTCTTTTGTTAAGTATTTTCTTCATGAGCTTTCCCCTTCTCCGATTGCGGATCGACTCACCTTCAGATACGGCTGCAATCTGCTCTGCTCAGCCCGGCAGGTATAACATCGTCGTATAATCGGCAATTACACTTCCGTCAGCCACTTTTGTTATCACAGCGTTTACATCTGTTTTGTTAAAATCCAATGTCTCAAAACGGACGGACATATAATTGATAACGACTTCACCTGCCAGCGTTTGTATCTTGACCTTATGCGGTAAATCGAAATCGCCGTAAATGTAAAAACCGATATCAATCCCGGTGGGGGACAGGTTTTTTACATTGAAGGTATAATCCGCGTTTTCGTTGCCCTCGATATCCAAAAGCACCGGAATGATGTCTGAGGTGCATTCGTCAACAGAAATACGCACCGTATCCATATAGGGATTCCCACCGTCTTTACTCAGCATCCACTGTTCCGCAGATAGAATGTATTCATTATTCGCTTCGTCGAAGGTCAGCGTAATAGCATATGTACCGCTATTCAGATTAGGCCTTACTGTAATCCAGTAGTTTTTTTCTCCGTCCAGCAGTGTGGGTATATAGGATGTGTACTCCTGTCCGACCAAATTGTCTTTCAGCGTGATCGCTGTGCGGTAAATGCCTTTATCCGCATCGGCGACTACATTCCAGTTTATGTCATAATATATCGTTTTTATTGGTATTCCCGTAATGGGATCCGGCTGGAATTCATCTCTGTTACCCGGAGCGCCTTTGATTTGCTCAACGGCCTGTACCGCCATGGCGTTTGCCTTGTCGGAATCATAGCTGTGCCGCCCCACTTTCGTTGAGGTCACAAACATATATAAAAGGGGACCCGATATGATGGCGATAATGGCGATTGCCGTCAGTACCTCCAGCAGCGTGAATCCATTTCGGTTACGCATCCGATCATCTCCCGATTATTCTGCCTGAACGCTCCCTGTGGTTTCGCCCAAAATGAAACGGGGATCGTTCGCGTCGTCATTTTTCACCGTTATGCTGATGGTCTTATCCGAAAAGTTCTCCACCGCCAGCGTCACACCGACCAGATCATCCGCATTTTTGCGGTCGCGTGAGAGGACGCTGAGGCTGATAGCTTCGTTACTGCTTGAAAAGGTTCCGGAATATGTGTCGCCGTTAAGGCTGTAGGTAAAGCTGTATTCGCCGCCTGAGCCCGACAGAAGCAGCTTCGCGCTGACATTTTCGTTTTGGTTGGACGCGATCTGGGCTGCCGATATCGGAAACTTACCCATCAGAATCTTGTTGTTGTTGTCGTCATACGTATTGAGGATCATAAAGAAGTCGGGTGATGCTTCCGCTTCCGCGATTTCCTCAGCCGGAACATAGTTTTCATACGGAGCGAAGGGGTCCTGTGCGCCCGCAGCCGCCGGCGTGTCGTATTCGTATCCGGGGTAATCCCCACCGGGTATGCCGACGCCGAATACCAGCATGGTCATTGAGCCTGACAGTATGCTGTCTTCATCCGCAGTCATCGTAACATCCCGAAAATAGACTTTTCTTTCGCTGATTTCAAAGCTCGATAAAAACGCCTGGAATGAAGAAAAGGCGCCGGTGAAATCCAGTGAGATGCGTTCATATGTAATCATACCGGAAGCATCCGCCGCCGAACCGGCTTCGTTCTGATTGCCGGTTGCGGCTGCTGCGGATATTCCCGCAAGAAAAGCCGATTTGGTTTCGGTGACGGTTCCGCTGAACGAGATGCCGGTCAACCTTAGATCGCTTTTTAATGCTGCCTTGTTCAGTTCCGTTATGACATCTTCCTGGGCATAATACGCCGGAATCACATCATGGAGCTTTATAAGCTTCTCTTGCAGTTCGTTTTCGTTTTCTCTGTACTTTTCAAGAGATCCGTATTCCCTTTTCAGGTTGTCAAGCTGCGTAAACTGCCTGTCATAACCATTTTTTGATTCGGTATATTTGTTGTAGGCCGGAAAGACCAGATAATTGAGCATCAGCGCAACCACTGCAATAAACAAAAGGCCGCACAGCAAAATAAACTCACTTTTACTCGGGGAGAACCCCGGTTTTTTCTTACCCAACTGTCACAACCTCCTTAACTTGCGCGGTTGCGGAGAAATCATAGGTTATATTTTCCTGACCCTCCGTTTTTCTTTCTTCGTTAACCGAGCTGACGGCAACCTCGGTGAAATAATCCGTTGTTTTCAATGTATATACGAAATAGGTAATATCCGGGCGTGCCGCCGCCTTTCCTGCAATACTGACAGAACCGTCTTCATTGAGCGCAATACCGGTTAAGAAAACAGAACCGTTCAGCGACGCGCTTATGACATTGAAGAAGGCGCTTTTCACCAGCGTGGTGCTGTTTACCGCGCTGATCAGCTCGTTAATGGATTCCAGCTGACCGGTTTTGGTGCTGATGGCGGTTTTGACATCCAGAACCTCCTGATAATTTGCCATTTCCGATTTCATCTGTGCGGTCTTGTTATCATTTTGATTTGCCAGATATCCGAGCCCGAAGTATGCTCCGCCAAGCAATACGGCAACAATCACGATAATCAATCCGGCTATCCCGGCGTTTCTTTTGAAATCAAATTGCTTTCTTGCGCTGAGTATACCCAAAAGCAGGTTTATGTCCTTCATGGCTCAATCCTCCCTGATGGCTGCGCCGATGACCGAAAATGTTTTCGCGAAGGTGATGGCGTCCGCCGGCACCCCGGCTGCAAGCCGTATTGCGGATACCGGGATTGGCAGCTCGGCTTCAAAAATTTCTCCAAGCATCGGGAAAACGCTTCCGATACCGGTTAAATACACCTTTGAAATGGTCTCAGCATCGTTTTGATCAGAGTCGTAAAACTCAATGGTTTGGCGCAGCTGTTCGCCAATATTGGCGTACCCGGCGGCTGTAATAGCCGATATATCCCTATTCGGCATGTTAAGCTGATACGGATCGGCTTGCATGATTGTTTCATATTCGTTTTGATTGATTCCGAACCGTCCGCAGACGGTTTCCCTGATCTGCCGGAAGCCGTCCGGAATCTGCCGGCTTTGAAGGACCCTCTTTCCCTGCAGTATCGTGAAATGCGTCGAAGCGGATCCGATATTGCAGATCAGCGCTGTTTCGTTTTTCCTGTCTGACTGCGCAAACGCCGAAAATGCCTTCGCGTCCGCATTTGATACAACATCTATGTATGAATTCTTGAACCCCATCTGGTCAATCAGCTTGCGGTAGCCCTCAAGATTTCGTTTCGGGGATAAGGAAGCAATGCCCTTTATCTGGTTTTTAGCCCGGGAATACTCTTTAAAGGAGATGGCATGCGACTTCCCGACGCCCGGAAAGCTCTGCGACAGCTCATATTCCACCGCTGCCAGTATTTCCTTTTTCGGCATGACGGGAATTGTGACATGCCGTACCACTGTTTGCGGGTCGTTTACGCAAAACGCGACCGCGTCAGCCTTTTTCAGTTTCGCCTGCCTGGTCACCAGCTCTTTGACATGAAGAAGCACGCCTGCAATCTCGCTGTCGTCATCCGCCAGCGTGTCTCCCTTTAAAAACGGAACGGACGAAATATCGCTGTAAATTAGCTGCGGATGCGCTCCGTTCTTCACAAGCACGACATTCAGTTCCCTCGCAGCGATCTCAAGGCCAAGTACCTTACGCCCCATTGATAGTCCTCCAAACTTTCAAACAATCGGTTAATGCTTAAATAATCTATCCTTTTGTTATTGCCGCTAACCCGATCCGGGATCAGACCGCTGTGTCACGGTCTGCCGCAGTTCCTTCAGGCTTCCGGGCTCCCCGTATTCAATAACAATCTCATATGCGACGGCGCTGCCGGTCACAGTCATGTTAACATCCACATCATAAACCGTTGCAATCGGCTCTAATCCGTCTGTTATGAACGGCGCCGTAACATCATTCGTTTCTTTGGCGTAAACCACACCGTCCGCAAAGGAAATGACCATTCCCGCACTATCATCGGGCGGGGATGCGACGGGATCGGTTTTCAGTTCGATTTTGTCCCGCTCTTTATCGATCAAGATTGCGCCTGTTGCGTCATGCCGGCGGAGCTGTACGGTGATTAAAGACAAAGCGGTGCGCGCCTCGGTCTCATACGCCGTGTCTTTGTTGATGCGTTTGGATGAAGTCAGTCCGGCTTTAATCAGACCGATCACCATCGCACCCAGAATGCCCATGATCGCCATTGCGATGACGAGCTCCATGAAGCTGAAACCTTTTTTGTTTTTCAAACACTTCACGCGCCGTACCTCCTTCCCGCCTGTTGCCTGTCATCATTTTATTTCAAGGGTACATTGCCCCGTGTTTTCAAAATAATAAAAAATGTATTTGTCGGTATTTATTCTGACTGCCGTAACAGAGCGGAGCAGTTCTTTGAGCTTTTCCGCTTTCTCGGGCGACAGTTCCCCGTTTTCCGGATCCGGCGAATCCGGATCAAGGTCCGGATAATGCCCTTCAAACGCGTAATATTGGCGTATGGCCTTTTCGACCAACTCCTCGTGGCTTTGCCGTTCATGCTCCCGACCGTTTTTAACATAGGCAGCAAGGCTCGGCAGTGCGATGCCGAGTAAAATCGTGAGGACGGCCAATACGACAACAAGCTCCAGCATCGTGAAACCGTGTCGATTCGATTTTAGGCATGCGTGTGTTTTCATAGGCCGCCTCCTGTCTTAAATTGATGGATGCGGAGGCCGGCCGGTATGACCGGCCTCCGCATTCATGAGCGATTAATCATCAATCACCTTATGGTGTTACTGAGCAAGATCGGCTTCAATTTTACCTGTTTCTACATCAACTGTGACGTTGTAGATTTTTTCGTTTTGCGTACTTTCGAAAGTAAACTTTGTGATATTGGGAGCAGTTCCTGTTTCTACAGTGAAAGCCGAGCAGTGACCACCGTCATCGTCATCGAGGGTGAAATAAATCTTTCCTATGCAATCGTTTATTGCCTCGCCGTCAATTGTTTCTTCTCCCTGTGCCTGCAGCGCCTCCACTGCAAGAAGAATGTTTCTTCCATCGCTGATTGCCGCTTTTTCGCGTGCGCTATCGGAGAAGCCTGTAAACCTCGGGATAAGTACCGCTGCCAGAATTGCGATGATCGCAATGACAACGATGAGCTCTATCAGCGTAAAGCCCTTGCGATTGTTGACCTTTTTGGTCAAAAGATTGAGCATGTTAATACTTCCTTTCAAGTTTCTTTTTTATGTCATATTTATTTATAACATCCTTTCGGATAATATAAACCGTTGTTGCTTTCAGGTCACATTGTTCATGATGGACAGCATCGGAAGGAAAATGGAGAGCAGAATCACGCCGATGACGCCGGCCAGCACGACGATCATCGCAGGTTCGATCATCGTGGTCATTTTCGAGATGGCAGCCTCGACCTCGTCGTCAAAAAAGCCGGAGGTGCGAAGGAGCATCTGGTCAAGCTCGCCGGTGCGCTCACCGACAGCGACCATGTGAATCAGCAGCGGCGGGAATATTTCGAGCTTAACCAAAGATTCGGATATCCCGCGGCCCTGCTGCACTTCCTCCGAGCTTTGAACGAACCTCGCCTCCACGACCCTGTTGCCGATTAATGTGCTCATGATGTCCATTGCGTTGATGATATTAAGACCGGATTTCAATAAAATACCCATGCTTCTGGCAAAACGCGAGGTGATGACCTTGATTGTGATGTTCTTGAAGACCGGTACTTTCAGCCTTATTGCGTCAAAGCGCAGACGGCCCGAGTCCGAGCGGCCGTAAGCCGTAATTCCAATGATAATGAACACAATTATAAAGACTATATACAGAAAGTTTGCCGTCATGAAGCTTGAAATGCTCATCAAAACCTTTGTGATGCCCGGCATCTCACCGCCCATCTCACTCAAAACACCTGAAAACATCGGAAGCACCATGACCATCAGCAAAATCACAACACCGACCGTCATAATCCCGAGGATCATCGGATAGGTCATCGCGGATTTGACCTTCCGGTTTATCTTGTCTTCGCTTTCGTAATAGTTTGCCATCTGGTCCATGATATCGTCGAGCGTACCGGAGGCCTCCCCGACGCGGATCATGTTACGCAGAAACTCCGGGAAAATCGTGGGGAAGGAGCTCATTGCCTGAGACAGCAGCTTTCCTTTCTGCACATCGTCGCCGACCGCCTCCAGCGCGTCCCGGAAGATTTTTTTTGACATCTGTTTGGACAGAATGTCGATCGCCTCGATGATCGTTACACCGGAATTGATGATGACGGCAAGCTGGCGGCAGAAAACCGCGAGATCCCTCTTGTTGACCTTATCCAGCATCGAAAAAAGTCTGACGCCGTCGGCCTTTTGCTTGATGCTCAGCGAGAAGTAGCCCTTTTCATTGAGCGTATATTCCAACGCCTCGGCCGAGTCGGCTTCGGTGGTTCCGTTCCAGGTTTCTCCGGTAAGGCTGCGTGCCCTAAAGGTGTATTCGGCCATTTGTCCTCATCTCCTTCTGCATAGCTGTTGAAATGTCTGCACATCCTGCGCCCTGGTCATTGCGTCATCGAAGGTTATGATTTCGCGGCTGCACAGATCGGCGAGCGAGGCGTCCATCGTGTGCATGCCGATGCCTGTGCTGGTCTGCAAAATTGTGTTGACCTGATGCGCTTTCCCTTCCCGGATCAAGTTGCGTATAGCCGGGTTTACCAACATCATCTCCGTCGCCAAAACCAAGCCGGTGCCATCCTTTTTTGCCAGAAGCTGCTGAGATACAACCGCTTCCAGAACGGCTGCCAGCTGCGTTCTGACCTGCATCTGCTGCTCATGCGGAAACGCGTCAAAAATCCGGTTCATTGTCTTGGCAGCGCCCATTGTATGTAAGGTTGAAAAGACCAAATGTCCCGTTTCGGCGGCGGTCAAAGCAATATCAATGGTTTCGGCGTCCCGCATTTCACCGACAAGGATCACATCCGGGTCCTCACGCAGCGCCGCCCGCAGAGCCGAGGCGAACGATCTGGTATCCCAGCCGACCTCGCGCTGATTGACAAGACCTGTCTTGTGCCTGTGCAGGTATTCGATCGGGTCTTCTATCGTAATGATATGGCAGCGCCTTTCGCTGTTTATGATATCGATCAGACTGGCCAGTGTCGTGGATTTGCCGCTTCCCGTTGAGCCTGTTGCCAAAACAAGCCCGCTTTTCTTTTTTGTTACCTGCCTGAGCGATTCGGGAAGGCCGAGGCTGTCAAATGACGGTATTGCGAACGGAAGAGACCGGATTGCCATCGAATAGCTGCCTCTTTGTTTGAAGATATTAGCCCGATAGCGTCCGAGTCCGTGCCGCGAAAAGGAAAAGTCCACCTCGCCTTTTTCCTCGAGGGTTTTTAGCCTGAGCTCATCCGTACAGCCCTTCACGATACTCTGCGTGTCTTGAGGTGTGAGCGGCGGGTAACCCTCGACAATAGCCAGCTTTGCGTTTATACGGACCATGGGCGGCGTTCCGACCGCTATGTGAAGGTCAGTTGCCTTGGAGCGGAATGTATGCTCCAGAAGCTCGTCGAGCGTAAATGTACTAGTCTCTGACATAAACTGTTTTCACCATCTCATTTATTGAAGTCATTCCGTCTATGACAAGCTGCCTGCAACTGTCAATCAGCGTCGTCATTCCGTTATTTCCCGCAATATCGCGAAGTATCTCCGTACCGCTCCCGTTCTGAATCGCATCGCGCAAGGGCCTATTGATGTGCATGACCTCATGAATGGCGATTCTGCCGGCATATCCGGTTCCGTTGCATTTGGGACAGCCCGTATGGTGATATATCTCATATGGCCCGTCGGCACCGAGCAGTTCCAACTCGGCATCTGTCGCTTCAGCCTTCTTTTTACAGGAATTGCAGAGCCTGCGCACAAGCCTTTGCGCAACGATGCCCGACAGGGATTCCGCAACAAGGAAGGGTTCCAAACCCATATCGATCAGACGGGCTACGGAGCTTGGCGCGTCATTGGTATGTAAAGTGGATAAAACCAGGTGTCCGGTGATTGAGGCGCGGACGGCAATCTGGGCCGTTTCCTCGTCGCGTATCTCGCCGATCATAACGATGTCCGGATCCTGCCGCAAAATGCTGCGCAGCCCCGCCGCGAAGGTCAGACCCGCCTTCGTGTTGACCTGCACCTGATTGATGCCGTAAAGCATGTATTCGACCGGGTCCTCTATGGTTACGATATTTAAATCGGGCGTATTGAGCTCACGCAAAACAGTATACAGCGTCGTGGATTTTCCGCTTCCCGTAGGCCCCGTTACCAGCACAATCCCATTCGTTTTTTTGATGATTTTGTCAAGCAGCTCACTGTTTTTCTTTGTAAACCCAAGCTTTTCGCGCGTGAACAGAAAGGAGGTCCGGTCCAGGATTCGGATAACAATTTTCTCGCCGAAAACCGTAGGAAGCGTCGATACGCGGAAGTCGTAATTTTTACCGGATATGCTCATTTCGATCCGCCCGTCCTGCGGGATTCTTTTTTCAGCGATATTTATACCCGAAATAACCTTGAATCTGGTCAGAACGGCCGGATACAGGTTTTGCGGGATTGACATTGTTTCGGTGAGCGAACCGTCAATTCTGAAACGGACCATGACCGTCTCCTCAAACGGCTCAAGATGGATATCGCTGGCGCGCAGCGCCGTTGCCTGTGTAATGATCGAGTTTGCCAATCTAACCGCGGGCGCGTTTTGGATATCCGAGTCATCCGCCGAGCCGCTTTGCACCTCAACGGTCCAGTCGCGTTTGAGATCCTCTATCGCTCTTTCGGATATCTGCTGCGAATAATAGATCTCAATGGCTTCCTCTATCTCGCTAGGTGACGCAATCATCGAGCGGATCGGCTGCTGCGTAATCACACGCAGATCGTCCAGTGCGTTCATGTTTCTGGGATCGCTCATCGCCACATGCAGCATGCCGTCTTGTATATAAACCGGTATTACCGTATATTTCTTAGCGACCTCTTTCGGGATTAAGCGGGCAACCTCGGAATCGATATATATATTCTTCAGATTGATACGCTCCACGGCTATCTGCTTTGCAATGGTATCAACCAGCGTTCCGTCCGTTACGTATCCCATCTCCACCAGAATGTCGCCGAGTTTTTTCCAGCTCGTTCTTTGTTCGTTGAGGGCTTCATTCAGTTCATCATTGTTAATTTTCCCGCTTTCCAGCAACATTTCACCAATTTTTTGCCGTCTTATTTTCAATGAAAATCCTCCGTTTCCAGCAAAAAAGAATAGTCTATCAAATATGCCCTCTGGTATAACGGTTTGTCAATATTTATGTCAACATCCATATTATCGATACATATATCTATAATATTAGCAAATATTTCATTTTATTGTAACTATTTTTTCAAATACTTTTTGTTGTTCGATAAGTACGGTTATATAACTGGATATTATAGGCATATTGTACGTTAGAATGTAACATACTTCGCAAAATAACGCAAGTCTGTTTCGCAATAAATATGTCTGTTTTGACATTTTTTTATTCTTTACTGGAATTATCGCACGGCGCAGATTTTGCGGTATAGGGAACTCTGTCGGTATACCCTGCGCCGTGCGCTTAACCGTACCGCCTGTTGCGCTTCACTTTTGGATGATAAAGCGTCTTTGCGCTACATTTCCGGCGTAATCGGTAACGGTCAAAACATAGTCTCCTGCCTTTGTCACTTTTAATCCGGAAAGAATGCTTTTGCCGTTGAGCATGGCGCTTTTGATTCCGGACAGGCTGTCATGATACATGACCGAAACATCGCCGGAATAGGTTGCATTATTTTCCACACCCATAATCGACGGGGATGTGCGGTCGATGATAAATTCCTCCCGGGTAAGGTTGCCGGCTAAATCGCAGACCTCGACCGTATATAAGCCCTCCGCTGTTACCCTTTTACCGGATTCAAAGGGTACGCCGTTGAGCGCAGCGTATCTGACGGTGGAACCGCCGAATTTATAGCAGTTTATTATCTTATCCGATGAAAAATAGTTTCCTTCAGCCAGTATTTGTATCACAGGCGGTCTATCATCCGTCCACGTTACCGCAGCGGATATTGTTCCGGAGGTCCCGCAAGCGTCGGTAAATGTAAAACGGAAGACACCGTTTGATGAAACGATTTTGGAGAAACATGTCCCGCAGATATTCCCGACGGAAACAGGGCTGCTCATTTTCAGCGTGACAAGCGTTTTTTCCGTCCATTCCGGACCGGGCGGATTATAGTAAATCCGGTAATAGTCAGGTTCTCCGTCTGCAGTCAATAATGGGCTCGCGTTAACGATGAAAGAAACATCCGTAAATGCGCTGCGGTTGCCCGCTAAGTCCGTCTGGCGGACCAGCAAACCATGACGCCCGTTTTCCAATGGATTTGGTACCGCAAACGCCCAGTCTCCGCGATCATCCGCAACCGTGTTAAAGCTGTTTTCATCAAGTCTGATGTCGATAACAGCGCCTTTGTCGCCCGTACCCTTTATCATCAGGTTGCCCGAATCCAACATTTCCTCCCGGGCGGGTTTTTCGACAGCCGGTTTTTCCGGTGTCAAAATCAAAACGGTAAAGCAAACACTTTGGTAAGGACTGATATTTCCGCGATCGATTTGCCTTGCCTGTATCGTGTTTATACCGATTGTCAGGCATTTTATCAGGCTGACCGACCATTTCCCGCTTTCGGACACATTGGATGTAAATCGCTGCCGGTTTACCGTTAATTCGATGAATGCGCCGGCTTTTCCCGCTCCCGAGACAATGGGGCTGAGCGTGTTGAGGAACGCTTTGTCGCCCGGATAGCTGATTACGGGCGCATTTAAGCCATTTGTGTCAACCTTAAAACTGACCGAGGCCAAAATATCCGGACATCCCGCCTCGCCTATTTGCTTTACCTGTAACATATATGAAAAGCCGTCTTCGAGCTGTGCGTTTCCAAAAATATCTGCCGCCCAACTCCCGTCGTTTTTTACAAGCGTCCGGTACTCGGTCCCTGCCGCTTGCAATGTCAGCATCGCACCGGGCGCTCCGGTTCCCCTTGCCGTGAAATCCGGGCTAATCACATACCCATTTCTTTCCGGATAGATAATCACCGGTGCAATCGGTATGCTTGAATCGATTGTTACCGTCAAATCGTTATGTCTGCCGACGTTTCCCAATGCGTCTATCTGGTAAACTCTGATGGTATGCGTCCCATTTGAGAACCGATCGGCAATCCTGAGCTCCCATGCTCCGTTCGGTCGGACAAGCGCCGCATATACATTCCCGTTTACCCACGCCTCAATTCTGCAATCTCTTTCCCCCCTCCCTTTAAGAATCGGCGGTACATCGGGTAAAACCGCACCGTTTTCCGGTTCTGAAATCACCGGTACTCCGGGTCTTCCCGTCTTCACCGTAAATAAAGTCAACCTCTCGGAATCGAACTGAATATCTCCGAATCCGAATAAAGCTTCTCCGATGGCAACAGCCGTATCGCCTGAGTATCCGTTTTCTCCGGCCACAAATGCTTCGTTATTATTCATATAGTCTCCGTATGTTGATAGTTTAGCTTTCACCGGTATCTCAGCCCGACCGAAATCAACACAATCTATTTTTCATTCTTTTCGATCAGTTCATTGGTTTTTGATATCTTTTCCAACACTTCATTGCGCGCTTCCTGAGACAGCTGATAAAAATTTCGCATGGACCGGCCGTTTTCCGCTATCAACCGATCAACTGCCTGTTTATTTCTATCGCGCTTTTTTATGTGCTTTATACACGCTCACCTGCCTTCCGGCTTATTGTTTCGATCTTTTTGCCTTAAAATCTTTAATGATTTTCAAGTATTATATTGCCCATGCCGATCACTATTTTCTGTTGTAATTTTTGTCAGTTGTTATCTTACGGTATCGCAGCTTATCTCTTTGTTAATGCATGACAAAGAAGCGGCCGCTCCGTTTTGTTTTTTCAGTCTTGCCCGGTGTTCTCATTCAGGTTATTCCTGCATGCTGCGCACCCTGAACTTTGTACCGACCTTCGCTGCAATTTCTCTGCATTTTTCAATTTCGCTCTGCGGAATAACATCCACCACGCTCAGTGTTACCTCGGGGACATAAATCAGGCATTGCTTTGCAAATTCAATGATGGCTTCAAATGCGTCATTTCCGAATTCCGATTCACAGAGCTCCTGGTAATACTCCGCTGTGCCCGCATTGAGGCTGATCGATATTGAATCGACCAGTCCGTTCAGTTCCGGTGCGACAGATCGTTTCCAGATCAGGTCTGCCTGTCCGTTGGTGTTGACCCTGACCTTTTTCCCAAGGCTTTTGATATGCCTTGCCACCTCAAGAAGCTCGGGCAGCCTGACCATCGGTTCACCGAAGCCGCAGAATACAACCTCGTCATACGGTTCCGCGTTTCCGATCTCTTCGATAATCTCGCGAGCATCCGGTTCCTTTTGCAGCCACAGGTCGTATTCAAATGTGCTCGAGTTGCTGCGAATGCAAAAAGAGCAGTTATTGGGGCATCTATTTGTCATATTGATATAGAGCTTTCCGCCCAGCTCATAAGTAATCATTTCGGCCTCTCCTTTGCCGCTTCACCGCAGCTGATTAAATATGACTGTATTATATCAGAGCTGAGCAGGAAATTAAACCGCAAATTCACAAAACAGCCGGAGTGAGAACCCTCAGGCATTCATGCTCATGTCTTTTGGCAGGCAGTTCCATTTACCGCATCTGTCTCCCATGCAGGCTTTTAGCTCTCCGCCGACGCTTATTTTCACAACCTCGCAACGGTTTGGGCAGTCTTTGCATTCGAGGCTTTTCACCGAAAAATTATCATTAACGCAATCGAAGCCGTGAAAACAGGTCTTTTTCCCGGTTTCGCCAATATGTTCTTTGGCCAGAATCGCTGCGCCGTAAGCGCCCATGACGTCGTAATGACGCGGTATGACAATGCTGCTGCCAAGGATCTTTTCAAAAGCCGCAACTATACCGACATTTGCCGCAACCCCGCCCTGAAAAACAACCGGTCCCGGTATTTCTTTCCCTTTGGCCAGGTTGTTTAAATAGTTTCGAACCAGCGCCAGGCAAAGACCTGCGATGATATCTTCATTGCAATGGCCTGTCTGTTGCTTGTGGATCATGTCGGATTCTGCAAATACCGCGCATCTTCCGGCGATGCGAACAGGGTTTTTTGCGCGAAGCGCATATCCGCCGAATTCTTCAATCGGGATATCCAAACGGGAGGCCTGCCTGTCAAGGAACGATCCGGTTCCCGCCGCACAGACTGTATTCATCGCAAAATCGTAAACAACACCGTTTCTAACAAATATGATTTTTGAGTCTTGCCCACCGATTTCAAGAATTGTTCTTACCTCAGGCTCGACGCTCAAAGCCGCCACGGCATGGGCAGTTATTTCATTTTTCACCACATCGGCGCCAATCAGCAGTCCTGCCAGCTGCCGTCCGCTCCCGGTGGCGCCGGCTGCCAGGATCTCTGTTTTGTTCCCGAGCATTGCTTTAAATCTTGATAGTCCGTTTTTCAGGGTCTCGACCGGGTGCCCGCTCGTCTTCAGATACAGTTTTTCCAATATATCGCCGGATTTTTCCATCAGCACCAGATTCGTGCTCACGGAGCCGACATCCACGCCGAGATAAAGCTCTTTATTCAAAAAATAATTCCTTTCTGTCTGCTTCATTCGCGCAGCGCCGCAAAAGGGAGCCTGCCGGTTCCATTTTTGTGAGATTGTGTTTTCTCCCCGAACCGCCGCGCTTTTTTATGCTGCCCAGCATATCCAAAAAAGCCTCCAGCCTTGTATTGATGCCCGCTTCGCCGGTCACCTCATCCACAATCAGCGTCATGAACGGAAATGAATAATCTCTGCGAATTGACGGCAAAATTGCCTTTGAGATGACCTCCGGCATACAACCCAGCGGCAAAATCTGAATGGCGCCGTCCATACCCTTTTTTGCCGCCAGCACAGCTTCCCCGATACATTCCTTTCCGTGCCCTCCGACCGGGAAGGGCATATACTTTCTCGCAGCGCGGTTTATATTCGGTGAATTAAGCTTCACCGGTTTCATTACAAGGTCCTTCACCCACCAAGTCGGTGTCAGCATGCGCGAGGAGGAAGCTCCGAGATCCATCAGCTTTTCTTCGATATACAGATTGGAAAAAGGATCAATGACCGTATAAATTTCACCGATTATGGCTATTTTCACCGGATCGAGGCTCAAATCCGTTTTAACTTCCCCGAACTTTCTCAGATAGCCTCTAAGCATCGCAATTGTTTCGTCCGGTTCTTTACTTTCCAAAATCTTTGCTTTGTATTCGTACATAAGCCTTTTGCATGTGCCCCGGTTTACTTCATACCCGGCCATCTCATAAGCAATCCTGTCCAGCCTGTCGCAGAGCGCTTCGATTATCATCGCGTTTTTGACCGCTTTGAGTTTTTCTAATTTCCCAACGGGGCTTTTATCCGATATGGCGGCGATTCTGTGCCGGAGGGCATCGATTCCGATCTCGGGCGAAAAATCTGCGACAACGATGTTTACATTGCCATAGCCAAGCCGACGCAAAATCTTCATATGAAGCTCACAATACTCCCCGAACCTGCATGGGCCGCAGCTTCCGACAAACAGTATCGTGTCCGCGCCTTTTTCAATACACTCCAGAAAATTACCTAGCATGACCTTGAACGGCAGGCAAATCTCCTCAGGCGCGTAAAATGAACCGCGCCTGAGCGTATCTTTGTTGTTTTTTTCAGGCATTACATATGGGATTTTAAGACCCTGGCACAGCGCACGCGCTGCAAAAGCGACATTTCCCATATTAGGAAACGTAACGAGCAAATTTTGTCTTCCTCCTTTTGAGCATATCCGAAAAAGCATCAAGCCTGGTGTCGTAACCGGCCTCCCCCGTATGCTCGTCCAGTTTTAAAACCATAAAAGGAAACTCGTCATTCTCGCATTTAATCAGTTCCGTGATAATGGAATCTATTCCGCAGGAAAAGGACGATAGATAAATGATGCCATCCGCCATTTTTGTCTTGCGGATATAAACAGCAGCCCCGTAATATTCCCGCGCCAGCGACCAAAATGGCTTTTTGTATAATTGCCGGACCTCGTCTTCAATGGCATCACCGGGTAC
>LSQX01295503.1_pt3 | contig 17090 bp, 18 predicted proteins | sample 654561 | NCBI WGS metagenome assembly LSQX01 (sample SAMN04489861, study PRJNA283612) | anaerobic digester metagenome | isolation source: 4 biogas reactors fed with cattle manure at either 37C or 55C with and... | place: Denmark: Kongens Lyngby | collected 2014
GCCTCGTCTTACCCGGTTGGCCAGTTCCCGGGCGTTACCCGGCCAGTCGTGACGCAGCAGTGCCTGGATGGCGTTGCTGCTGAAGTTGCGCGGGCGTCTCCCCACCTCACTCATATACAACTGGGCGAAATGTCGTGCCATGGGGGCAATGTCGGACGGGCGCTCGCGGAGCGGGGTGGTGCGAATCTCCAGCACATTGAGACGGTAGTAGAGGTCCTCGCGGAAAAGTCCGTTGCGTATGGCGGACTCAAGGTCCACGTGGGTGGCAGCCAGGATCCGGACGTTGACACTGATGGGCTGCGTGCCGCCAACCCGCTGTATCTGCTTTTCCTGGAGAAAACGCAGCAGGTTGGCCTGCAGCTCCAACGGCAGGTCGCCGATTTCATCAAGCAGCAGGGTGCCGCCATTCGCCGCCTCGATCCGCCCGGTCTGGCGCTGGTGGGCACCGGTAAAGGCGCCTTTTTCATGGCCGAACAGTTCGGACTGGATCAGCTGTTCGGGTATCGCTCCGCAGTTCACCGCAATAAAGGGCTGCTCCCGGCGTGGCGACTGCTCATGCAGGGCATGGGCAATCAACTCCTTGCCCGAGCCGCTTTCTCCGCGAATCATGACTGGCGTGTCGGTTAGCGCAATGCGTGCAATCATACGACGCAGAACTCGGGCCTGATCGCTTTCGCCGAACATGAATTCGTCCGGCCTGCCGATTGCCTGTAATTGCCTGCGGCGCAAATGAGCCATACCGCAGGCGCGGCCCAGAGCAATGTCAATGCGTGAGTGATCAAATGGCAGGGTGTGATAATCCAGACACCACTCGGCAATGAACCGCTCTACCCGGGGCAGCTGAAGCAGTGGCTGGGGGACAGCGACCACCCATTGGACACCGGTACGGTTGATCAGTGCTTTGACTTTCTTGAGATTGTCGAGATGCTTGGCCTGCAGGCGCAGCATGCCCAGGTCGCAGCTGGGTATGCCTATATCTTCCAGTCTGGCGTTGTATATGTCCCATCCGGATGCTTGCAGGTGGGTGCCCAGGGAGATGCACTCATCACAGGGATCAACCAGTAGAAGTCGGCGAGGCCGGATTGAGGAGGCATCTACCATGAGGCCACCTTTGTTGTATGTGGGGATGAATGTAATCAAACTACCAAGACCATATCTTTTTTGTAGCATTATTTTGTCGCTTGCGACGAGTGGCTGAAAATGTCGTCAAAATGATGACGGGCCGGTCCTGCAAGAACAGGCGATGTCAGGGGTAACCACAGGAGAAACTGATGCTTTTCAATGGACATACCGAGCTGCTGATTATCGCAGGGGCATTATTCAGTGGATGGGTTGTCACTGGCTGGGTTTTGCTGAGACGCAATCGGGCGCTGGGTATGCAGCTCGCCGAGCAGGAGGCTGCGCAGCGTAACGGGGAGCTGCACCTGCAGCATCTGCGGCAGTCACTTGACACACTTGCTCAGGAAAAGGACCGGCTGGAACAGAGATTTCAGGACAGCGAACGCCGTGCTCAGGAATGGCAGCGGCGCGGCGAACGGCTCAGTGTGTTGGCTGGTGAACAGCAGCGTCAGCGCGAGCAGCTGCACAACGAGCGTCAGACCCTTGAGGAACGCCTGCAGCAACTGCAGCAGCGCCATGAGGAGCTGCGGGTTGAACACTCCACCCTGCAGAGTACCCTGCAGCACCGCCAGCAGCACTTCGACGAGCAGCAGCAACTGCTCAGGGAAAGCCGCGAACAGCTCAAGCTGGAGTTCGAGCAATTGGCCGGGCGCATCTTCGAGGCCAAGGGGCAGACCTTTACCCAGACCAGCCAGCAGTCCCTTGATGCATTGCTCAAGCCCTTCCGCGAGCAGATCGACCAATTCCGCAGCAAGGTGGAGGATATCCATCACAAGGACACCCAGCAGCAGGCGGCGCTGACCCAGGAGCTGTTGCAGCTCAAGCAGCTGAACCAGCAGATCACCCGGGAAGCCCATGATCTGAGCACCGCTCTGCGCGGGCAGAAGAAGACCCAGGGCAACTGGGGCGAGCTGATTCTGGAGAACGTGCTGGAGCGTTCCGGCCTGCGCGCTGGTATCGATTTCAAGCGCGAAGTCAGCCTGCTGGCCAGTGACGGCCAGCGCCAGCGCCCCGACGTGCTGGTCTATCTGCCCCAGGACAAGCACCTGATCATCGATGCCAAAGTCTCGCTGAACGCCTATACCCGCTATATCAACAGTGAAGACGAGACCGAGCGGCAGCTGGCGCTGGCCGAGCACGTGCAGGCCTTCAGCCAGCGGATTCGTGAACTGTCCGACCGCAACTACTTTGACCTGCCGAGTCTCAACGCCCCGGAAATGGTGTTCATGTTCGTGCCCATCGAGTCGGCCTTTGTCGAAGCTCTCAAGGCTGATGAGAGCCTGTTCCAGAAGGCCATCGAGCAGAATGTGCTGGTGGCCACGCCGACCACGCTGTTGACCAGTCTGAATATCGTCCGGCAACTCTGGCGCTTCGAGGATCAGAACCGTCACACCGCCGAACTGGCGGAACGGGCAGGGCGCATCCATGACAAACTGCGCACCTTCCTCGGCAGCATGGACAGTATCGGCAGCAGTCTGGAGCGGGCTACCGAAGCCTGGCAACGGGCCTGCAGTCAACTGGTCAGCGGTCGCGGCAACCTGGTCAAGCAGATCAACGACTTCAAGGAGCTGGGGGTGTCAGTCAAGTCCGAGCTGGGGGAGCACTGGACCGAGCGAGCGGAGCTGGAGCTGGGAGTGGATGAGGCGCTGATGGGGTCAGATAAGGCAGATCGGTAAGGGACGCTGATCTGACCCCTTGGCAATCAGAGGTGGAAGTCGCCGTTGGCTTCCGGCTGGTACTCGATGTCGATGATCTTGAGCTTCAGCGGGCGACCACTGGGGCCTTTCCAGTCGATGCTCTGGCCTTTTTTCAGGCCGAGCAGGGCGATGCCTACCGGTGCCAGGACCGAGATGGCGCCTTCGGCACCGGCCTTGTCGGGGTACACCAGCGTCAGCACCATCTCGCGGCCGCTGGTCTCATCGGCAAAGCGCACCCGTGAATTCATGGTGATCACGTCCGCACCCACGCGGTCATGCCCCACAACCTTGGCGCGCTGGATCTCGTTTTCGAGAGCGTCCAGCAGGTCGACGGGCCCGTCCAACGAATTCAATACCTCATCCAGACGTTGGATATCCAGGCGGGTGAGCACGATTGAGGGGGATTTGCTCATGGCGAACAGCATTGCTCCTTGTCTAAAACAATCAATGTGAAAAATGAAAACGGTAAACGGGAAAAACTGCAAAAAAGGAAGCCGACAGGACGTCGGTATGGATAGACAGTACCAGAATGTAATCTTCTTGCAAGGCCTGTGTCCAGCAGCCACAGGAGCATGGCCCTGTGGTATCCAGACGTTTAGACTGTGCGGGTAGACCAAGGAGGCTGACACTGATGAATGGGGTAAAACAGGCGGCGCTGTTTGTGCGCACCAATCTATGGATAGTGCCGCTGGCACTGTTGTTGGCCTGGGCTCTGTTCCGTTTTCTGGACCCGGCGCCGCCCCGGCATCTGGTGATGACCACCGGGGGTGAAAGCGGCGGTTATCACCAGTTCGGATTGCAGCTGAAGGAACGCCTGGCCGAGGATGGGCTGGAGCTGGAAGTGCGCAGCAGCAGCGGTTCGGTGGAGAACCTGCAGCGCCTGACCGAGGGCCGTGTGCAGCTCGGCCTGATCCAGAGCGGCACCACCAGCCTGCTGGAATCTGAACAGCTGGAGGGGCTGGAAAGCCTGGGGGCCATCTACCATGAGCCTCTGTGGCTGTTCCAGCGCCGTGATGCAGGAATCTCCCGGCTCAGTGATCTGGATGGCCGCCGGGTGTCGGTCGGCAGCGAAGGCAGCGGTACCTGGGCGGTGGTACGCAGTATCTTCAGCCAGCTGGGCGGACAACTCGGCGAGCAGAACATCGCCAGCGGCGACTGGCAGCAGCTGTCCGGCAGCGCCTCGGCCAAGGCATTGCGTGCAGGTGAGCTGGATGCGGCGTTCTTCGTGCTGCCGGTCAATAACAGCACTGTTACCCAGCTGCTGGCTGATCCCGGGGTGGAAATGGTCAATCTCAGTCAGGTGGAGGCGCTGGCTGCGCGGCTGAGCTTTCTCGATCGGCTGGTGGTGCCCGAGGGCTTGCTGGATCTGCAGCGCAATATTCCCGAGCAGCGTACCGAGCTGCTGTCTCCGGTGGCGACCCTGGTGATCAACGAGGACTTTCATCCGGCGCTGGCTTCGCTGATCCTGCGTGCCAGCAGCGAGGTACTGCGCGACGGCAGCGTGCTGGACCCGCCGGGGCAGTTCCCGGCGGCCACGCCAGCCGAGCTGCCGCTGAGCGCCGAGGCGGACTATTACCATGAGCGCGGCGTGCCCTTCCTGCAGCGCTATCTGCCGTTCTGGATCGCCTCCATTGTCGATCGTTACGTAGTGCTGCTGATTCCCTTCATCGCCATCATGCTGCCGCTGGTCAAGAGCATGGGGCCGCTGTATGCCTGGCGCATGCGCGCCCGGGTGTACCGCTGGTATGCCCACCTGCGGCGGGTCGACCGGCTGATCCACAAGGGCAGCATAGATCAGGTGCTGGAGCAGGAGATAGACGCGCTGCTGAAGCTTGAGGACGAGCTGACCCAGGTCGATGTGCCGCTGTCCTACGCCCATGAGCTGTACAGCCTGCATCTGCACGTCAGCTACATGATCACCCGCCTGCAGCAGATGCGCCCAGGCCAGACGGATGCCGCCGCTGCGGCCCTCGGAACACAGGGGTAGCCATGAAGGACGTGTTGAAACAGGCACTGGAGGCCATCAATCAGGTGCTGCTGGGCAAACCGCAGGCGGTCAAGCTGGCGGTGGCCTGCATCCTGGCCCGGGGACACCTGCTGATCGAGGATCTGCCCGGCATGGGCAAGACCACCCTGTCCCAGGCGCTGGCCCGGGTCATGGGGCTGAGCTATCAGCGCATCCAGTTCACCAGCGACCTGCTGCCGGGGGATATTCTCGGTACCTCGGTATTCGACCGGGAGTCCGGGGCCTTCGTTTTCCACCCTGGGCCGATCTTTGCCGAGCTGGTGCTGGCCGACGAGATCAACCGGGCCACGCCCAAGAGCCAGAGCGCGCTGCTGGAGGCGATGGAGGAGGGGCAGGTGACCATCGACGGTGCTACCCGGCCGCTGCCCGATCCGTTCTTTGTCATTGCCACCCAGAACCCGGCGTCCCAGGGCGGTACCTTTACCCTGCCGGAGTCCCAGCTGGATCGCTTCCTGATGCGCCTGTCGCTGGGCTATCCGGCTCCGGCGGCGGAGAAGCTGCTGCTGATGGGGGAGACCGGGCGGGCCAGGCTGGACAAGCTGCAACCGGTACTGACCCGCCAGCAGCTGATTGCGCTGCAGGGGCTGGTGCCGAAGGTCACTGCCAGTGAGGCGGTGGTGGACTATATTCTGCGGCTGGTGACCCGCACTCGGGAAAGCCATCTGTGCGCCTGGGGGCTGTCGCCCCGCGCCAGTCTGGGGCTGCTGGCGGCCGCCCGGGCCTGGGCGTTGCTGGAGAACCGCAGCTACGTGATTCCCGAAGATGTGCAGGCGGTGCTGCCAGCGGTGGTCAGTCACCGCCTGCGGGCCAGTGATGATCCGGCGGGGCATGGCGGCGGGGCGTTGGCCCAGCGCCTGCTGACCGAGGTGCCTGCGGTGTGATCAGTCGTCTGGCGGGGCAGTCCAGCGGGCTTTTCCAGCGCTGGCTGAAGCGGCGCATACCGGCTGCCAGCCAGGTGCAGCTCGATCACCGGCGCATCTTCATCATGCCGACCCGCGCCGGTATGGGGCTGCTGTTGCTGCTGGTGATCATGCTGATCGGTGCGATCAACTACCAGAACAGCCTGGTCTACGCGGTGGTGTTCACTCTCAGCAGCCTGTTCTGGGTCGGCCTGCATCATACCTATCGCAATCTGGCCGGGCTGAAACTGCATGCCACCGGCAGTCTGCCGGTGTTTGCCGGAGAAGAAGCCCAGCTGGGCATGGCGCTGATTTCCGAGCGTCGGGAGCATCAGGCGATTGTCATGCTCTGGCCGCAGACCGCACGGCGTCAGGTGGATGTGCAGGCCGGGCTGAGCACCACTCTGGCGCTTTATCACCCCACCCAGCACCGGGGCTGGCTGCGCCCCGGTCGCCTGCGGGTGGAGACCCGCTATCCCCTCGGCTGGTTTGTCGCCTGGAGTCTGCTGGATCTGGACTGGCAGGTGCTGGTCTATCCCAAGCCGATCAATCTGCCGCTGCCGGGCCGGCGTGGCGGTGGTGAGGGGCAGGGCGATCAGCAATTGGTGGAGGGAGTGGATGACTTTCAGGGGCTGCGTGACTACCAGCCCGGTGACTCGAAGAAGCGTCTGGACTGGCGCGCCTGGTCCCGGGGCCAGGGACTGCACAGCAAGATCTTCGCCGAACCCCAGCATGACAGCCAGTGGCTGCGGCTGGATGACGCCCCCGGCCAGAGCCTCGAACAGCAGCTCGGTTGTCTGGCGGGCTGGGTGCTGCAGCTGGAGCAGCGGCGTCAGCCCTACGGCTTGGAACTGCCGGGCACTCGCCTGCAACCGGCGGTGGGCGAGGCGCATCAGGCGGCCTGTCTGCGGGCTCTGGCGTTGTACGGGGTGCAGCCATGAGCGCCAGCCATGCCCTGATCCCGCGTAACAGCCTGGTGTGGCTGCTGACCGCCCAGATAGTCGCGCTTATCCCGCACCTGCCACGGCTGCCGTTGTGGGTGGCGGCGGTGTGGCTCGGCTGCGCCCTGTGGCGGGTGCAGATCCAGCGCATGCGCTGGCACTATCCCGGCTGGCTGGTGCAGGTGGTACTGCTGGTGGCTGTAACCCTGGGTACCTGGCTGGCCCAGGGCAGCCTGATCGGGCTGGATGCGGCGGTGATGATGCTGCTGTTGCTGTTCATGCTCAAATTGCTGGAAATGCGCAAGCCCCGGGACGCACTGGTGGTCATCTATCTCGGGCTGTTCATCGTGGCCACCGCGTTCCTGTTCAACCAGAGCATTGCGCTGGCGCTGTTCCAGTGCTTCTCCCTGCTGATTCTGGTTGCCGCACTGGTCGGCCTGCAGCAGACCCCGGGGCGCAACGATCCGGCCCGGGCCATGCGCACCGCAGGGGTCATGCTGCTGCAGGCGGTGCCGCTGATGCTGGTGCTGTTCCTGCTGTTTCCACGCATGGGGCCGCTGTGGGCGGTGAATGCGCCGGGCAACCAGGCCCGCACCGGGCTGGCGGAAAGCATGACACCGGCGGATGTGGCGGACCTGGCCCGCTCCGGCGAACTGGCCTTTCGGGTCACCTTCGATGGCGCGCCACCACCCCAGCCGTTGCTGTACTGGCGGGCCATGACCCTGCAGCGCTTCGATGGGCGCAGCTGGAGTCAGTCGCAGCTGAGTGCTGCCAGCGGGGTGGGGCAGTGGCAGGTCAGGGGTGAGCCGCTGGGTTATCAGGTAGTAACCGGTGCCAGCCATCAGCCCTGGGTGTTCAGTCTGCGCGGGGCCAGCAGCGAGGATGAGCGGCTGGTGCTCAACCGCGACTTCATGCTCCAGGCCCGCCGCCCGCTTACCCAGGCCATTGCCTACCGGGCCACTTCCCATCTGGACAGCCTGCTGGAGGCGCGTGGGCTGGAACCGTTGCAGCGGCGGCTGAATCTGCAGCTGCCGGAGGGCTTCGATCCGCGCAGCCGGGTCTTTGCCGAGCAGTTACGCCGTCAGTACCCGCAGGATGCGGATCTGCTGCAGGCCCTGCTGCGCCACTTCAACCGCGAGCCCTTTCACTACACCCTGAGGCCGCCGACTCTGGGACGCCACAGCACCGACGAGTTCCTGTTCGACAGCCGCCGTGGATTCTGCGCCCACTTCGCCGGCGCCATGACCTTTGTGCTGCGCGCGGCGGGGATTCCGGCCCGGGTGGTGGCCGGTTATCAGGGCGGCGAGATCAATCCCCGGGGCAATTATGTATTGGTGCACCAGTTCGACGCCCACGCCTGGGTCGAGGCCTGGTTGCCGGGGCAGGGCTGGGTGTCCTTCGATCCGACCTTTCAGGTGGCCCCCGAGCGCATCGAGGACGGATTGCAGTCGGCCTTGCAAGGGGAGGGCAGCTTTCTCGAGGACTCACCGCTGTCGGCGGTGCGTTATCGCAATATCGGCTGGATCAACAACGCCCGATTGTTCTGGGATGACGTCAACTATCAATGGCAGTTGCAGGTGCTGGGCTACCACAGTGACCGGCAGATGGACTTCTTCCAGCGCTGGCTGGGCACCGCTGACTGGCAGCGCATCGGCCTGATCTCGCTGCTGGCGCTGCTGCTGTGCATGTTGCCGCTGGCCTGGTGGATACTGCGTCCGGCCTGGCGTGCAGGCAGTCGTCAGCAGCGGGTCTGGCTCAGGCTCAACCGCCGTCTGGCCCGGCTGCAATTGCAGGCCCGCACCGGTGAAGGCCCCCGCGCCTGGCAGCAGCGCCTGGGCGAGGCGCTGCCGCGCCAGCGCGCCGAGCTGGCGGCCTTCTTCGATGCCTATGTACAGCTCACCTACGCCACCGCCCCGGGCGCCGACACCGGGCAGGAGGCCCGGATACTGGAGCAGCGTCTGAAGTCCCTGCTGCGCGCCTTGCCCCGGCGGCGGCCGCCGCGACCGACGCGCCTGGCAGGCTTGCCGGATGAGGAGCAGGAGCGGTAAGGTTAGCGGGTTGGATTCCCCTGACGAACAAGGAGCTCAGATGCACCCATTCAATGCCACACGCCCGCCGGGACTGGCGGTTGGCTTTGCCTTTGCTGCGCTGGTGCCCTTTGTGACCGGTGCTCTGGGACTCTGGGTGACACCTGAGGCATGGCGGCTGTGGGTCATGGAGGAGTATCTGGCCTTCGCGGCGGTGATACTGGCGTTCATGGGCGCGATTCACTGGGGGCTGGCCATGCGCGCGGAAGAGGGCAGCGAGCTGGCGCCCATGCAGCTGGGGTTATCGGTGATCCCGCCACTGCTCGGCTGGTTTGCCCTGAGCCTGCCGATCAACTTCGCCATTCCGGTGTTCTTCTTCGCCTTCGGCACCCTCTACTTTGCCGATATCTGGGCAGTGCAACAGGGCCTGGCCCCGGCCTGGTACACCAGCCTGCGGCGACCGGTCAGCCTGGTGATCATCTGCTCGATGATAGTTGCCTGGGGCTCGACGCTGGCGCTGGAGTACTGAGCCAGCTGTTGTCGGATACACCGAGTCCCTGGATTGCCGCGCCCTTCGGGCTCGCAATGACGGTGAAGGAGCTGCCCGTTCCTCGGTGGCGCAGCGACGTGGCAATCCACGGCTTCGGCGTTTCCGGCGCGCACTGGATTGCCGCGCTTCGCTCGCAATGACGGAGTTGGGGGATGTGCAGCATCGAGCAACGCTGGCTCGGTTCCGCCGTCATTGCGAGGAGCGTAGCGACGCGGCAATCCAGTGGGGCGGATGGCCGTGGGGTGGTGGTAGCCTCAGCTCTTCTTGACGAACTCCGACTTGAGCTTCATCGCGCCGATGCCGTCGATCTTGCAGTCGATGTCGTGATCGCCACCCACCAGGCGGATGTTCTTCACCTTGGTACCGACCTTGACCACGGAGGAGGAGCCCTTGATCTTCAGGTCCTTGATCACGGTCACGGTGTCGCCGTCCTGCAGGATATTGCCGTGGGCATCCTTGATGACAGTGTCATCCGAGGACTCGCCGGAGCCATCCTGAGACCATTCATGGGCGCACTCCGGGCAGATGTACAGAGTGCCATCCTCATAAGTGTATTCCGAACTGCACGAAGGACAGGGGGGCAATGCGCTCATGATTTACCTCGAAAATCCATGCTCACCAGATAGGGTGAGGGGCTGATTGGCAGGGGCGCGACCATAGCATGGAGGGGCTGGGGTGTCCATTTGGCGGGGCTGCGCAGGGCCCGGCAGGCGGCGGCAAATCAGCCTGTGGGTTGATAATATTTCATTAGAGCTGTAACCTTGTCCGCCATTGTGAGAAACAAGGGGTTCGTTTTCCTGTGCGTTATCACGCTACCTATTCTGCTTATCAGGGCTATACATAGCCTCTCTGGCTTTACCTTCTTCTATACTCCAGCCGCCTGTCCTGTCCGTCATTGCGACACGGATGCGGCTCCTGTTCATTTTGCCGAACGACCTCCGCCTGGCTTCAGGGATGGTAATGTTTCGTGCGCAAAATAGTTTTGAGGTCATAAGGTGAATTCAGAGCTGTTCCAATTTTCTACCTCTACGGTCGTGCTGCTGATGGTGGCCTTCTACGGGGCAACCTATCTGCTGTCCCGGCGCATCAAGCATGATGCCAACGATGCTGATGGTTTCATGATCTCCAACCACCGCATCGGCTATGGGATGGGCGCTGCCAGTATGACCGCCACCTGGGTGTGGGCGGCATCTTTCTATGCGGCGGCCACCTCCGGCTACACCTACGGGGTATCCGGGCCGTTGCATTATGGCTTCTGGGGGGCGCTGATGATCCTGTTCATCTACCCCTTCGGTCGGCGCTTCCGTGAACTGGCGCCCAACGCCGCCACCCTCGGGGAGCTGATCCATGCCCGACATGGACCCTCCAGCCAACTGATCCTGGCCTTTTCCAACCTGCTGGGTTCGGTCATCAGTCTGATGGTCAACCTCACCGCTGCCGGGGCTTTGGTCTCGGTCCTGTCGCCCCTGTCCTTCCAGGCCGGTATCGTGATCGCCGGGTTGGGGGTGCTCAGCTATACCTTCTATTCCGGCTTCCGCGCCTCGGTGTTCACCGACTTCGGGCAACTGCTGGCGATGATGGCCATTGCCGTTGTGATCATTCCGGCAGTGCTGTTCGCCATGGGCGGTCCCTCGACGGTGGTCGCCAATCTGTCGAACCTGACCAGCGAGCAGGCCAACCTGTTTTCCAAGGACGCATTCCTGTACCAGGGGGCACCCTATTTTGTTGCGGTACTGGCCTACGCCATCGGTAACCAGACCATTTCCCAGCGACTGTTCGCGGTGGATGAGTCGCATATCAAGCCGACCTTCATTACCGCCACCATCGGCTACGGTGCCATCGTCATCGGCCTGGGCATGATCGGCCTGATGGCCCTGGCGGTCGGAGTACAGCCGCTGGATGGCAACATGAACAATCTGATCCCGCAGATGGTCTCCAGCTACCTGCCGCCGTTCTTCATCGTGCTGTTCTTCATTCTGGTGATCGGCTCGCTGTCCTCCACCGCCGACTCGGACCTGTCAGCACTGTCCGCGATCATGATGGCGGATGTGTATGGCAAGAATATCGCCAAGGGCAAGGCCGACCCGCGCAAGATGTTGATCATCGGTCGCAGTACCATGATCGTTGCCACTGTGCTGGGCATGATCCTGGCCAGCCTGTCCTTCGACATTCTGGTGATGCTGGTCTTCGTCGGCGCGCTCTGGGGGGCCATCGTGTTCCCGGTGATTGCCAGCTGCTTCTGGAACCGGGTCACCAATGCCGCCTTCACCTGGGCGGTGGCCGCGGCGATGGCGATATTCTGTCTGGTGCGCTTCGAACTGGTGCCCATGGTCGGCGTGCTGGCCACGGTCATCGAGCTGCTGGCAGCGGTGGGTGCCGGCGTGGTGCTGGGACTGATGACCTTCGGTTTCTTCGGCAAGCGCCTGGGCGTGATTGCCTTCTTCATTGGCACCGCCGTCATTGCCTGGATTGGTGTAGGCGAGCTGCGCGAGTTCACGGTACTGCTGGCCTCGCTGACTGCCTACGGGGTAAGCACCATGGTGTGCATTGTCATCAGTCTGGCGAGCAATGAGCGCTTCGACTTCGACACCATCCAGCAGCGGGTCAGCGACTACAACAAGCCCGCCGCAGATGGCGAGCTGGAAGCCCCGGCGACTGTCCGCTGAGGGCACCGCAGCCCGCGTGAAGGCGGGCTGCCTATCAAGCAAGGAGAAATAGCATGCAAGAACTCATCTATGGAAGTTATATCCTGTTCTGGCCGATCCTGACGCTGGTCATGCTCGGGGTGATTGTCGGCGCGGTACTGCGCGATTACCGGACCGCCAAGCGTAACGGTACCGAGATGGTCTGATCAGCCGACAGTGGGGGAGCCTTCAGGCTCCCCTGCGGGCTTCAGAACCGCATTGGCATCCTGGCGCAGGCTCTGTGCCAGTTCCTGAGCCAGATTCAGACGCCGCAGAATCCAGGGGCGCAGGTCATACACGAAGGGGTCGCTGAACTCCTCCTGATCACCCCATTCCACCCGCACGAAGGGCGGACTTTCCTCTTCCCCACCCCCGCCATCCAGACTCCGCCCGATCTCCTCGGCAGCGAAGCGCAGGACCGGCTGAATGTCACTCTGATCTTCTTCTCTGCGCATCATCAGCATGGTCTTGATAGTGGTCAGCTGGGCCAGCAGCTGATAGCCGTGGCTGAGCAGGTCTTCCAGCGGCTCCAGCGGTGGGCGTACGGCCCTGGGCTCGGCCAGTGAGCGGCGGGTGGCCTGTACCAGCGCCGACAGGCTGTCATAGGCCTCCTTGCGTGCCAGCCGCCATTCCAGCTCGGGTTCATCGTCCACCGCCTTGAATTGCCCCAGGCTCAGGGCGATCTCTGCGTGCCGGGCCTGGGCCTGCAGGGTGCGATTGACCAGCGAGGGAATCTGACTGCGCTCCCAGGACGGCAGCACATAGCTGAAGGCCCAGGCGATACCCACGCCGATCAGGGTATCGGCGAAACGCTCCATGGCGTGGAACATGGTTGCATCCCCGGCGCTGATCAGGTGCGCCTGCACCAGGCTGAGTACGGTGGCCGCCACCGCAGTGATCAGATAGCGCTTGATGGCAAAGGAGTGGGACACCGCCTGGGCCAGCGGCACTATCACCAGCAGTACCAGGGTGGGCGCCTGGGTGGACAGAATGGCGCCGGCCAGTACGCAACCCAGCAGGGTACCGGCAACCCGGCTGTTGCGCCGTTCCAGGGTCTGCGACAGGCTTCCGCGCAGCACCACCACTATGGTGACCAGAATCCAGTAGCCATGGGATGCCCAGGGCAATGCCAGCGACAGCAGGTAGCCGGTACCTACTGCCAGCGCAGCGCGCATGGCGTGGCGCAGCGGCGGTGCGTCCCAGCGCCAGAGCACGGTGAACGGGCGCAGCGACCAGTTGGTCGGGCTGACAAACAGCTTCCAGGCGGTGCGTACAGCCGTCAGGTCGGGCTCGACCTTGCCCCGGGCCAGCCGGTTGATGTGCAGTATCTCGTCGTTGATATTGCCCACCCGGTTGGTCAGCCCGCGCAGCAGGGTGGTCAGCGACGGGGTATCACTGTGTTGCGTCTGGGCCATGTTCAGCGGAATGCGGTTGAGCGCTGCCAGTGCCGGCCGCCAGTCGGTCAGCGGACGCGACTTGCGCCAGAACAGCAGGTCATCGGCATGGCGATCCAGCTCGTCGGCCATCTGGTCGATCAGCTTATGCATCTCGATCAGCACCTGGGCCGACTCGGGACTGGATTTCACCAGATCCAGATCCAGCTCACTGGCCAGCAGGTGGTCGCGGATCTCGAGGATATTGATCAGGATCGCCGCCAATTGCTGCCGTCTGGGTGTGCGCGGCGACTCCAGCAACAGATCCCTGGCAGCCTGCAACTGTTCGGCGAGTACGGCCTGCTCACGCATCAGGTCGGCACTGGTAACGGCATGCGTGGTCGGGTCGAAACGATCTGCCTGGGTGCGCATCATGCGACTCAGAGCCAGCATCGACTGGGCCAGTAACTGGAGCCGATAGCGGGGGTTGAGCAAGGCGTTGGAAGCGGTTGCGTAGACCATGTAGCTCAGCGAGCCGGTGGCAAAGTACAGGCAGGTGGTCAGCAGGCTGACGTCACTCAGGTGTCTGGGTACCGCCATGGAGAAGGTCATGGTGAACATGATGGAGATCACCACCGGCAGGCCACGGGCGCCCCAGGCCCCGGCCAGGAAGGCGAAGAAGGTCGCCGGCACCAGCAGCAGTCCCAGATACAGCGGATCGTCATGCAGGATCTGCACCCCGGCAAACAGCGGCAGCCCGATAATCGCAATCGGCAACAGACTGCCGAACTTGCCTCGACGGGGCATGGCATGATCCGGTGGTACGCAGACAATGGCACCCACCGCCATCACCGAGGCTGCAAACTGACCGAGCAGCAGCCAGGCGCTACCGGATATGAGCATCAACCCGACACCGGCGGATATACCGGTAGTGACATAGGAACTGAGCAATACCCGCAATACGTTGATCAACCGCCTGATCATGACCTCTCCTGTACACACATCAACCCACACAGCATAGACGGGTCAGCGCAGCGGTGAGGCACAGAGAAACTGAACGCCATGCGTCTCTCCATCATCGTCTGTGCAGCACCTCCCTTTATCCGGGCCCTTGGGTATCATGCACTCAGGTCATGAACCGTGCAGGCTGAAACGGAGGAGCCATGCTTCATCATCTGCTGGCGTTGGTACTGGTGTTTGCAGCAGGAGCGATCCTCGGGCGACTTCTGCCGGATCTGGGCGAACTGAACATGCTGGGCTTGTTGACCATCGCTGCCGACGTGGCGACTCTCTGCGCGGCTGTTGCTGCAGTCTACGCCCTGGGTGCCTGGCGTCAGCAGATCAAGAGTCAGAAGGCGTACGACGCGCTGGCGCTGGTTCTTACCTCCTTCTGGGACAAGAAGCTGCTGGCAGCCACGCTCAAAACAGTCGCCGGAGGGGAGGAAGATCGAAGAAAAACCCGGCATGAGCTGCAGCACCTGGCGCGTGACAGCCGACGCTGTGCCGATGAATTGCTGGTGCTGGGATACTCCCAGAGTGCTGACCGTCTGACCCAGGCAATCGCGCAACTGGACAGTGGCATGCACCGGCTGCTGACGCTACCGCCCCAGACCGCTGCGGCGGACGTGCATGCACAGGCGGAGCCGGTTCTGAATAGCTTTGTCGAGCAGATCCATGAGCTGCAGAAGCAGACCTTTCGTTCGGGCCCCTGGTAGTCAGGGCATGCTCGGTGGGACAGCATGAAAAACCGCTTGTTGCTGTCGGGTGAAGTCTGTAAGATCCTGAATCTTCTTGAGTTCTGCACAAACCTTCAGGTTGCAGCNNAGACGCAAGGGACTTAAAATCCCTCGCTGGGTAACCAGCGTGCCGGTTCGACCCCGGCTCCGGGCACCATTCTAGAGCGGTTTCTTTTCTTTCCTCCCTTTTTTGCTTGGTCCGCAATGACAGCGCTGGTCCGCAATTCTATTTTGTGGGCGTGATTTTCTTGCCCTTGCGGTTGCGCACATAGTGCTCGGTCATGGTTACCGTCGTGTGCCCAAGTTGATCCCGGGCCTGGACAATATCGCCGCTGGATTCTGCCTTGTCGGTACCGGCTTTGGCTCGAAGGTCGCGCAGCTGGAAGGCTGACTTGGGAATATCTGCATCCTCCCTGGCTTTGTCGAATCGACCGCGCAACATGCTGTACGACATAGGCTCGCCTTCCGCTGTAACGATCAGCCTGGTCGAGCGCACCTTGTGTCCAGTCTTGCAGGCCGACTTCGGCCTTGTCATAGACTGCCTTGTAAAGCGCATCGTTCTGCGCTCAGGCAGTCAGAAAAGCCGGAAGCTTGCTTGTGCGCAATGATGCTACTTGCTAATATCTCCCAAAAAGGGAGGCGCAAGTGCATATAATAGCGAAGAGCCGGTTAAGGCTGTTTTGGGAAAGCAGCCCGGCTTACGCAGATGCAGTGGTGCCAATGACTGAGTGGTACCGCCATATGGAAAAAGCCTGCTACCGCACGCCGCAAGAGCTGAAAGCAGAGCTGAGGACGGCCAGCATCCTCAAGGGCGGGCGAGCGGTGTTCAACATTGCTGGCAACAAGTACCGGGTGATTGTCGCTATCGACTACGACAGACAGCTCGGGTTTATACGGTTCGTCGGCACACATGGGCAGTACGACGAAATCAATGCGGAGACCGTATGATGAATATCAAACTGATTCGTACAGAAGAAGACCTGGCTGCAGCCTTTGCGAGAATGGATGAGCTGTGGGGGGCTGCCGTTGGGACACCAGAGGGCGATGAGCTGGAAGTGCTGGCACTGCTGATTGAGAAATATGAAGATGATCATTACCCCATGCCGCCGTCAGATCCCATCGAGGCCATCAAATTCCGAATGGATCAGCAAGGGCTGACTCAGAAAGACCTTGAACCTTTCATTGGTTCCAGCGGGCGCGTGTCTGAGGTGCTTAACCGTAAGCGCAAGTTGAGCTTGGCGATGATCAAGCGCCTACATGAAGGTTTGCGAATTCCCTATGAGAGTTTGCTGGCTGATACGGCCTGAGTAGGAGGGTTTGCAATGAAATTTCCCGTAGTTCTGCACAAGGATGCTGATAGCGAGTATGGCGTGACCGTGCCGGACGTGCCCGGTTGTTTCTCTGCGGGAGAGACCATGGCTGAGGCGCTGGATAACGTGCGTGAGGCGCTGGCACTGCATTTTGAAGGGTTGGTAGCAGATGGTGACCCGCTTCCTCGCGCAAGTGAGGTTGACGTGCACGCAGCCAATCCGGATTACGCCGATGGGGTCTGGGCGCTGGTGGATCTTGATGTGACTCCCTATCTGGGTAAGGCGGTGCGTTTCAATGCAACTTTGCCAGAGCACCTGCTGGCCCGCATCGATGAGTACGTGAAAAACCATCCGGAACACAAAAGCCGGTCAGGGTTTCTGGCGGATGCCTCACTGAGGGCGTTGCAGTAGGGAAGAGCAGGCGTGGCCTGGCGGTGTGGCAGATGAAAGTCAGCAGATCATTTCCGCACATTCTCATTTGTGGGTGTGATTTCTTGCCCTTGCGATTGCGCACATAGTGTTCCGTCATGGTTGCCGTGGTGTGCCCAAGTTGATCTCCGCTGCACACCTCCGTCGAGGTATCTCATGCCCAGTCCGGGGATACGGCCAGAGAGTTGACGTGCGTATCCTTGTGGATACAATGTAGGCATGGCTTATATCATCGAGAAGACAGACATCTTCGATCGCTGGCTTTCAGGCCTGAAGGACTCGAAGGGCAAGGTTGCTAT
>LSQX01203729.1_pt3 | contig 17089 bp, 12 predicted proteins | sample 654561 | NCBI WGS metagenome assembly LSQX01 (sample SAMN04489861, study PRJNA283612) | anaerobic digester metagenome | isolation source: 4 biogas reactors fed with cattle manure at either 37C or 55C with and... | place: Denmark: Kongens Lyngby | collected 2014
TGCTAGTTTTGCTGCATGCAGATTGTGTTTCACATCGCCCCCCTCGCCGACATGCATCCGGTGACGCTCTACCGCATGTTGCAGCTGCGCACCGACGTGTTCGTAGTCGAGCAGGACTGCGCCTACCCAGAACTGGACGGCCGTGACCTTGAAGCGGCGAGCCGCATGGTGTGGGCCGAAGCTGGCGACGAGGTAGTCGCGACGCTGCGCATTCTGCGCGACGCTGGTGATGCGGGCAGTCAGGGCAGTGCGGGTGACGAAGAAGCAGTCGTGAATGATGGCCGAGCTGATGAGCCGACGCTGAGAATAGGTCGTGTCACGGTGCATCAGAGCCAGCGCGGCACTGGGCTCGCACGGTCGCTGTTCACTTATGCGCTTGAGCAGTGCGCAGTGCTTGCGCCGGGCCTCGCAATAGTGCTCGACGCGCAAGAGCCGCTCGAGGGCTGGTACGGCTCGTTCGGGTTCGTTCGCACCGGGCCAACGTTTCTCGAAGACGATATTCCGCACGTACCCATGCGCAAGGAAAAGGGCAGCTACGGCAATCGGAGCCGCCTGTCGGATTTGAACCGACGACCTGTTCTTTACGAGGGAACTGCTCTACCCCTGAGCTAAGGCGGCGTGGCCAAGCAAGCCTGGCACAAGGCACTACTTTACCATGTCGTTTAGCGGCATCGCACACCAGTCTGCGGCGTCTCGCCCGTTAAGAAGTACGTCTCGACATGCTGGTCGATGCACTGGCTTGCGCCATAAGCGGTGTGCCCTTCGCCTTCGTACACCAGCAGCACTCCGCTGTCGAGTTGTGCCGCCAGCGACTCTGCCCACCGCAACGGGGTTGCCGGGTCGCCCGTGGTGCCGATCACCAAGATGGGGTCGGCGCCAGCCGCCGTCGCGGGCAGACGCTCTTCAACCGCGGGCACCGGCCAGCTCGCACATGACACATCGCCGTACCCTTGGAACGCGCCAATGGTGGGCGCGATGCGCTCGAGTTCTGCAGCATCGGCTCGCATCTGGGCGAGATCGAGCGGCACTGCGCGGGGGTAATCGAGGCAGTTGATCGCCATGAATGCGGTGATGAGGTTGCTCTGGTATTTGCCGCCAACGCGATCGTAATAGTGGTCGGCCAGCATGAGCGCCAGGTCAGGGTTCTTGCTGCGGGTGGCCGAGTACAGTTGGTCGAGATACGGCCACATCTGTTGCGAATAGAGCGGGGTAATGATGGCGGTCAGCAGCGTGCCCGAGCCCACCATGCGCCCATCATCTGCGGTCAGAGGATCAGCCTCAACTTGATCGAGCAGCGCCCGCCATTGCGACATGGCCTGATCGACGCTGCCCGAGAGCGGGCATTCGTTGCGTGTGAGGCAGTCGGTCACATATGCGCGCAACGCCAACTCGAAGCCGCGCGTCTGCTCACGCACCACCTCTGCCTCAGATGATGTCGGGTCAATGGCGCCGTCGAGCACGAGCCGCCCGACCCTCTCGGGATAGGCGTCAGCGAAGCGTGCCCCAATGTAGGTGCCGTATGAGTAGCCGAGGTAGTTGAGCTTGTCGTCGCCCACGATTTCGCGCAGCATGTTCAGATCTTGCACGGTCGAGCCCGTGTCTACGTGGGCGAGCAAGGGGCCGGTGGCATCGAGGCAGGCCTCGCCGAACTCAGCGATCTCGACGAGTGCGGCATCGACCCATGCTTGGCTGCCGGGTTCAAGGTCGTCCGTCTCTGAGCTGCCGAATAGGTAGTCATCCATTGCCGAGTTATCGAGACAGGTGACTGCGCTCGACGCGCCGACACCTCGCGGATCCCACCCAATGACGTCATACTGCTGTTGCAGGTCTGCGCCGACTGCGTAGTCGATGCTCGACGAGATGTAGTTCACTCCTGAGGCGCCCGGCCCACCCGGGTTCACAAATAGGGTGCCGATTGGGTTGCCGCTCAGTGCTGGTTGTTTGACGAGAGCGAGCTTGATGCGCTCACCTTCGGGGTCGGCCCAGTCGAGCGGTGCCTGCACCGCAGCACACTGCATGTCGCCACATTCTCGCCATCGCGGTTGCTGCCCGCCGAAATCAGTGCCGACCACCTCGGTCGGCTTGCTGCCTTGCGACGAACGAATCAGCTGTTCAAACACGCTAACGAGTGGGGCACACCCGCTCAACGCAAGCGCAGCGACCAGACTGGCAGCGATCAGGGCCATTCGTGTGCTGCGAGCACCTGTGTGTGGTTTCATCGCGTGGCTCCCCTCGCTGTGTGCGGCTCGCCCTGTGCGACGATGCCCGCAAACATAGCTTCGAGCACGAGACCGGGTGTGACTGCGCGGGCGAGTCGGTCGCGTGCCTGCTCAATAATGTCGACCGCGGCAAGGGTGCGCGCCGCGCCCCACTTCTTGGCAAGCGCCACGATCTCAGCCTGCCATTCGAGATTGACTGGTTCGAGGTGCGCCTGCATGGCCGCAAGCAACACGTCTCGGTATACCGACAACAGATCGGTCAAGATGCGGTCGATGCCGTCGCGCAGGCTGCGTGTCGCCCGCCGTTTCTGGTCTTCTTCGAGCGCTCGCATCTGTGATCTGAGCTGCGGCGGCAGTGTTGCGCCGGGGGCGAGCCCCATATTGCGCATGGCATCGGCGCGTTCGCTCGCATTGAGTTCGGTGGTCAGTGCTTCTGCGTCTGCCTGAGCGACTTTGAGCAGCTCTGCAGCTGCTCGCATGCCATCGCTCAGGGTCTCGACTCGCAGGGCGATCTCGACCGTTCGTTCACGACGCGCCAGTGCCTCAGCGTCACCTGCGAGTCGCCGCGCCATACCGATGTGGCTCTGCGCGAGCCGTGCTGCCCGCTCGGCGAGCGCGAGGCCGGCCTCGTCGCGTTCGTGCAGCAGCCGGGCGATCTCGCTGGGCTGAGGGGTCACAAGACGCAACGACCTCGTGCGCGAGCGAATCGTGGGCAACAGATCGGCCTCGCTCGGTGCGCAAAGCACCCACACGGTGCGCTCTGGTGGTTCTTCGAGGGCTTTGAGCAGCACGTTCGAGGTGCGCTCGGGCATGCGATCGGCGTCTTCGATAACGATGACCCGGTGCCGCCCCTCTGCCGGTGCAAAGTGCGCGTTTGCAACGATGTCTCGCACATCGTCGATGCCGATAATGAGTTTCTGCGTGGTGAGCACCGCGGCGTCTGGGTGGGTGCGGCCACGCACCATGGCATAGACGTTCTCGCGGTCGACGGGGTCACGTGCAATGAGCGCAGCAGCAAAACGCAGGGCGAGATTTGACCGGCCCGAACCCGGCGGGCCGGTAATGAGCCAAGCGTGTGCGAGTTCACGCTCGCCACCCGGTGCAGCGGCCTGCTCAAGCACGCTCACAGCCTCGGTCTGGCCGACGATCTCACTCCAAAAGCTCACGCCCTAAGAGTATCGGTGGCGGGTGACAGTTTGGGTGAGAGCGGGCAGATTGCAAGGTGACATCACCGACGCGAACGGGCGGNNCACACGGCGAGGCCGTCAGCGCGGGCGAGCACCTGCAGCATCACCTCGTCTGCGCCGCCGCCGATCGACGACAGCCGAGCGTCGCGCAAGAAGCGGGCCGTCCAATTCTCTTCCATATAGCCCATTCCCCCGTGCAGCTGCACGCAGAGGTCGGCCACCTCACGCATCAGGCGTCCCGCAACCAGCTTGCCTACCGTGGCCTCACGAGTGATATCTTCGCCTCCCTCAAGCATGCGACACATTTTCTCGTTGAGGGCACGCAACAGCTCGACCTGCGCTGCAAGCTCGGTCAACTGAAATGCGGGGTACTGCCGCGTGGCGAGTGGCGCACCAAAGGTTGCTCGGGTGCGCAAATATTCCCTGGTTTTCTCGAGGGCCCATTCACAGGCACCGACCGTGCCGAAGCAGGCCGACAGCCGTTCGATTACAAACTGCTGCATTTGCTGCTGAAAGCCCCGACCGATCTCACCGATCGTATTTGAGACGGGCACGCGCGCGTTTTCCAGTCGCAGCTCGACCGTGTCTGATGCACGATGACCGAGCTTTTCGAGCTTGCGCACCACCTCGAACCCAGGGGTGTCGCTTGGCACGATGATTTGCGACATGCCACGATAACCACCCTCGTTGCTCGTGCGCACCAGCATGCAGAACCAATCGGCCTGTGCCCCATTGGTGATGAATATCTTTGCCCCGTTGATGACCCAGTCATCGCCGTCTCGCACCGCATGGGTGCTGAGCGCGGCCACATCAGAACCGGCCTCGGGCTCGGTCACCGCGATTGCGGCGACGTGTCGTCCTTCGATTGCTGGCCGCAAGTATTTTTCTTGCAGTTCCCGGCTGCCATACCGGGCGAGTGAGGGCGTCGCCATATGCATTTGCACGTTGATCGCGAGTGATACCGAGGCGATGTTGTGGCGGGCGAGTTCGTCGGCGAGCGCCATCTGATATTCAAGTGGCGCGTCTTCGCCACCGATTTCAGCGCTGTAGCCGAGCCCCAGCCAGCCGTGCTCGGCAAGCTTTGCAAAGAGCGCGTGCGCGTCGAACGAGCCTTGCGTTTCCCACTCATTGATATATGGGGTGATCTCGCGCTCAATGACAGCGCGGGCGCTGGCGCGAAACTGCTCAATTTCGTAGCTCATCGTAGACTCCTTTGTCTGCGGGTACTGCGGGAATTACTGGTACTGCGGCCCGTTTGCCTGCATGAGCAGGGTGCTCGTTCACGCCATTCTCGTGCACGAGCACCCCACGATCAAATCAGTCAGCTACCTCTGCGCTGAGCTGCTCGCGCAGTTCGACTTTACGTACCTTGCCAGCAACCGTGCGCGGCAGCGTCTCGAGAAACACGATGCGCTTGGGCACTTTGTACCCGGCAAGTCGCTCGCGGGCGTAGCTCGCGATCTCTTCGGTGAGCGAAGCTTCGTCTGCTGTGGCGGCCTCGGTTTTCACAATGACTGCGGTGACTGCTTCGCCCCAGGTCGGGTGCGGGGTGCCAATAATGGCCACCTCACCAACGGCCGGGTGCGCGATGAGCGCCTGCTCGACCTCGACCGAGTAGACGTTCTCGCCGCCAGAGATCACCATGTCCTTCTTGCGGTCGACGATGCGGTAGAAGCCGTCTTCGTCAAAGGTGACGAGGTCGCCAGAGTAGAACCAGCCGTCTTTGAATGACTCCTCGTTCGCGAGCGGGCGGTTCCAGTATCCCTTGATGATTGAGGGGCCCTGAATGATGAGTTCGCCGACCTCGCCGACGCCCACGTCGCGACCGTGTTCGTCGACGGCACGAAAGTTCACGTGGGTTGAGGGGCGCCCGATCGACCCGGCGTGGGTTTTCACGAACTCGCCTGGCAGCGTCGACGCCATCGCGGCTGTCTCGGTCATGCCGAACCCTTCGGTGAATGAGATGCCCTTGGCCTGCAGTGCGTCAATGATCGGAATCGGGCATGGCGCGCCACCGCTGATCGCAACGTCAAGCGACGAGACATCGTGGGCGTCGAGGGCGCCTGACTGCAGCAGTGCACCCCACATGGTCGGCACTGCGAAGGCCTTCGTGACTCCGTATTCTTCAACGGCTGCCGCCCAGGTCGCCGGGTTGAAGTTTTCGAGCACGACGTTTGCGCCACCCCAATACACCGACGGCAGGGTGTAGACGGCGAGCGCACCGATGTGGAACAGCGGCGCAGTGACCAAGTTGACGTCGTAGCGGTTGAGACCGCGTTCAAAACTGTTGTGGTACAGCGACACCCAGAACAGGTTGGTGTGGCTGATCATTGCGCCCTTGGGGGTGCCGGTGGTGCCTGAGGTGTACATCAGCACGGCGGGCGTTTCGGGGTCGACGTCAATGAACTGTGCGGTCGGGTCGCCTGCTTCAAGCAGTTCATCGAAGCTGGTGCGGGTGCGTTCGATGCGCTCGGCAGCAGTTGGGAGGTCGAGGATCTCGCGCACCTCAGTGCCATCGAGCGCCGCTTCGGCGGTCTCGCGCAGCGAAGTGCTCGCGAACATCAGGTCGGCACCCGAGTCCTTCAAGATGAAGTTGATCTCGGGCGCGGTGAGCCGAAAGTTCACCATTACCGTGATTGCGCCGAGCTTTGCGGTGGCAAACAGCAGCTCCAGCATTGCCGGGCTGTTGAGGCTGTAGATCGCCACCCGGTCACCTGGCTGCACGCCTCGCTGTTTCATTGCCGAAGCGAGCCTCGTGGTTCGCTCGTCGAGCTCGCCGTAAGTGAACTGCTCGCCTGTGTCACCGTCTACCAGTGCCGTGCGGTCAGCATTGCGAAGTGCGTGAATGGTGAGCCATTTGCCGAGAGGTGCGCTCAAGACGATTCTCCTTTGAACCAGGTTTGGTTTGTGGGTGATTGCGTGCGTTGCGGTTTCTGCGTCGCACGTGTTTCACATGCCACTCTAAAACCAAATCCAAAAACAATCAAGCGTGATTGATTACGTGTCCTTTTTATGAGATAGTGAACATCACTCGCCTGCTTAGGAAGGACGGTAGACATGGACGTCACCACCGCTCTACAACTCCTCGACCACGAGTCGAGCGCGCTCGACACCCTCGTCGCGGGCCTCACCGCCGAGCAGTGGCGACTGCCCACCCCCGCCGAGGGTTGGAGCATCGCCGACCAAATCGCGCACCTCATGTGGACTGATCAAGTATCGGTCATGTCGATCCTCGAACCAGCTGAATTCACTGCGCTCGCTGCATCAATCGCTAAAGAAGGCGACATGAGCATCGTGGATCGCGAGGCGCACCGCCTCGCTGCCACCCCACCAGCGCAACTGCTCGAAGACTGGCGAACCGCACGTTCAGCGCTCGCCGACGCGCTCGCAGGTGTCTCTCCCGACGCCCAGCTCACCTGGTTTGGCCCGCCCATGCGCCCCGTCACCATGGTCACCGCGCGCATCATGGAAACCTGGGCGCACGCACTCGACGTGTATGACGCCCTCGGCGTCGAGAAGCCCGCGGCCGCACCACTCGCGGCAGTCGCCCGCATCGGCGTGCGCACCCGAGACTTTGCGTTCAAGTCGAGGCGCATCGAAGCTCCTACCGAAGAGTTTCGCGTTGAGCTCACTATGCCCGATGGCGAACTGCTCGAGTTCGGCCCGGTCGATGCCGCGCAACAGGTGACGGGCAGCGCCTGGGCGTTTGCTGCGGTAGTCACCCAACGCCGCAACATTGCCGATGTCGATCTACACACCGAGGGCGACGACGCTGCCCGTTGGATGAGCATTGCCCAGGCGTTCGCGGGCGCCCCCACCCAAGGCCCCACACCGGGCGAGAGAGGTCAACGATGACTGAGATGATTCGCATTGGCAACGCCTCAGGCTTCTATGGCGACCGACTGAGCGCGTTCGAAGAGATGGTTGATGCGGGCGTCGACGTCATCACCGGCGACTACCTCGCCGAACTCACGATGCTCATTCTCGCCCGCCAAAAGCAACAAGATGAGACGCAGGGGTACGCAAAGACGTTTCTTGCTCAGTTGCGCGGCTCGTTGCAGCGCGTCGCCGAAGCGGGCACCCGTGTCGTGGTCAACGCCGGCGGCATGAACCCGGCCGGGCTCGCGACAGCGATCCGCGAACTCGCTCGCGCCGCTGAACTGCACCTCGAAGTTGCCCACATCGATGGTGACGACATCACCGCGCGGTCGGCGGAGTTCGGTTTCGGCGAGCCGCTCGCGGCGAACGCTTACCTCGGCGGCTGGGGCATCACCGCCGCACTCGCGAGTGGCGCACAGATCGTCGTGACCGGCCGAGTGACAGACGCGGCCGGCATCACCGGCGCCGCAGCTTGGCATCACGGCTGGGGTCGCACCGACTACGACCAACTAGCTGGCGCTATGGCCGCCGGTCACGTCATTGAATGCGGCATGCAAGCCACCGGCGGCAACTTCGCCTTTTTCACCGAGGTCGCCGACATGGTGCGGCCCGGGTTTCCGATCGCCGAGATCGCGGCAGACGGCAGCTCGGTCATTACCAAGCAGCCCGGCACCGGCGGCGCAGTCACCGCAGAGACCGTGCTCTCGCAGCTGCTCTATGAGGTTCAATCGACCCGCTACGCTGGCCCCGATGCCACCCTGCGGCTCGACACCATTGGCGTCACTGACCTCGGTAACGACCGCGTGTGCATGTCAGGGATGCGCGGCGAAGCGCCCCCTCCAAATCTGAAGGTTTCGGTGACCGAGGTTGGCGGGTTTCGGCAAGAGATCGTGTTCTTGCTCACCGGCCTCAACGTTAACGCTAAGGCACAGCTCATCGAGGCGCAGTTCGAGCGCGCGCTCGAACTGTCAGGAGGCGCACGGCCCACAGAGATGAGTTGGAACCTCGCCCGCACCGACCACCGTGATGCGGCCACACAAGAAGAAGCGACCGCACGCCTGACGCTCATCGCCCGCGATCGCAACCCCAAGGTAGTGGGGCGCACCTTCTCAAATCTAGCAATCGAGCTCGCGCTCGGTTCAGTGCCCGGCCTCTTTCTCGGGTCGCCTCCAGGCGACGGCACCGTCTATGGACGATTCCGACCAATGTATGTGCCGCAAGACGCAGTCACGCACCGCGTGCATTTGGCAAACGGCGAAACACTCGTGATCGAGCCCCCCACAGAGACCCTGACGCTCGCCCCAACCGACCGTGATGTCTCAAACGAGCCAGGCGAAACGTCGGCCAACTACGCAAGCGAAGATGGCGACGCCGCGGGTGCCGCTCGACAGAGCTCAGCACCCGCTGGCTATGTGCGCGTACCGCTCGGCGCCCTGTTCGGCGCCCGCAGTGGCGACAAAGGCGGCAACGCCAACATCGGCGTGTGGGCCCGCAACGAAGCAGGGTGGCACTGGCTGCAGCGCGAGCTCACCGCAGACCGCTTGCGCGAGCTGCTGCCCGAGGCAGCCGCACGACGCATCGACCGCACTGAACTGCCGAACTTTCGCGCACTGAACTTTGTCGTGCACGGCCTGCTCGGCGAAGGGGTCGCGCACGGTGCGCGATTCGATGCCCAGGCAAAGGGAATTGGCGAATGGTTGCGCAGCCGCTACGTTGACCTGCCCGAACATCTCGTCGCCATCGTCGACACGAAGCTCGCGAGCACTGAACAACCAATCGCACTCGATGACTTCTTCACCCCGGCAAGCAGTGCTGAATGACGAACGCCGAGTGAAACACACTGGCACGCAAAGCTGACCGCACCCCCTACAGGAGCAAAGAAATGAACACGTACGATCACGAGGTGATCGGCGAAGACGAACTGTCTGCCCTCGCCGACACCACCCGCCGCTTTGTCGAGGCACACGTGCTGCCCGAGCAGCAGACCTGGGAAGAACAGGGCGAACTGCCCCGCGCACTTCACCTGACAGCAGGCGAACTCGGACTGATCGGTGCCCCCTACCCAGTCGAGGTCGGCGGTGGCGGCGGCGGGCTGCAGGCGACCGTCGCAATCACCGAAGCCGCCCACGAGGCAGGCATGTCGGGCGGCACCTACGCTTCACTCTTCACCTCAGGCATCAGCCTGCCCCACATCGTGTTGGCAGGCAGCGACGAGCAGATCGACACCTATGTGCGCCCCACGATCGACGGGGAAAAGATCGGCTCACTCGCCATCACCGAGCCGAGCGGCGGCTCAGACGTCGGCCACCTGCGCACCAAAGCCGAACGTGACGGCGACCACTACTCGATCAGCGGTGAGAAGACCTTCATCACGTCTGGCGTACGCGCAGACTTTGTTGTCACCGCAGCCCGCACCGGCGGCCCAGGCGCACGCGGCGTATCGCTCATCATCGTGCCTACTGACACGCCCGGTTTCAACGTGTCAAAGAAGCTCAAGAAGATGGGCTGGCACGCCTCAGACACCGCAGAACTCTTCTACGACAACGCCCGCGTGCAGACGTCACAGCTGGTTGGCGAAGAGGGTGCCGGCTTCACCTATATCTCGCATGGTTTCGTGAGCGAACGAGTCACGCTCGCCGCGCAGGCCTACGGGGGCGCGCAACGCGCGCTCGACCTGGCACTGCAGTGGTGCCGCGATCGCGAGACCTTTGGCCAGAAACTCATCACGCGAGACACCATTCGTGCCACCCTCACCGAAATGGCCAGGCGCATCGACATCGCCCGCGTCTACACACGTCAAACTGCCCGCAGGTGGGACGAATTTCAGGCATCCGGCGCACGCACCGCAGCCAGCGGCGATCAGATAGGCCTCGATCTCATCGCGACCGCCTGCTTCGCCAAGAACACTGCCGTTGAGGCATCAGAGTGGGTGGCCAGCCAGGCCGTGCAACTCTTCGGCGGCATGGGCTACATGAGCGAGAGCGAGGTCGAGCGCATCTACCGCGACACCCGCATTCTCGGCATCGGCGGCGGCACCACCGAAATTTTGACCACGCTCGCAGCGAAGAACCTGGGGTACCTGTCATGACCGTCTTCAACTCTGCGCTAGACACCGCATCGGCCGATTACGGGCAAGCCCGTGACGCCATGCAAGCTCGCCTCGACGAACTCGACGGGGTCTTCGACCAGTTGGCCGCCTCGGGCGGCGAGAAAGCAGTCGCACGGCACCGTGCACGTGGCAAGCTCACCGTGCGCGAGCGCATCGAGCTGCTGCTCGACCGCGACACACCATTTCTCGAGCTGGGCGCATTCGCCGGATGGGGCAGCGACTTTGCGGTCGGCGCCAGCATTGTGAGCGGCATTGGGGTGGTGTCGGGTGTAGAGTGCGTGATCCTCGCCAACGACCCGACGATCGCCGGCGGCACCATTAACCCGCCCTCGCTCAAAAAGCAGCTGCGCACGATGGACATTGCGCTGAAGAATCGCCTGCCGCTCATCACACTTGTTGAGTCAGGCGGCGCGAACCTGCCCAGCCAGCGCGAGATCTTCATTCCCGGTGGCGACTCATTCAGGCGACTCGCCGAACTGTCGAAGGCGGGCGTGCCCACCGTCTCCATCGTCTTCGGCAACTCGACGGCGGGCGGCGCCTATCTGCCCGGCATGAGCGATCACATCGTCATGATCGAAAAACAGTCGATGGTGTTCTTGGGTGGCCCACCGCTCGTCAAAGCCGCCACCGGTGAAATCAGCGACGAAGAATCGCTCGGCGGCGCCGAAATGCACGCCCGCACCAGCGGCCTCGCCGACCACTTCGCCCGCGACGAGCAAGATGCCCTGCGCATCGGGCGTCGCATCGTGTCACGTCTCAACGTCGAAAAGCAAGGCCCGCGCCCGGGTCCCGCGGTCGACCCACTCTACGACAGCGAAGAACTGCTCGGCATCGTGCCGCCAGATCTGAAGATTCCGTTTGACCCACGCGAGGTCATCGCCCGCGTCGTCGACGGCAGCGACTTCGACGAGTTCAAGCCGCTCTATGGTTCTGGCATGGTGACCGGCTGGGCCCGCATTCACGGCTACCCCGTCGGCATCATCGCGAACTCGAAGGGCGTCATCTTTAGCGAAGAAGCGCAGAAGGTCACCCAGTTCATTCAGGTGGCGAACCGGCAACGCACACCGCTGCTGTTCATGCACAACACCACGGGCTACATGGTGGGGCGCAAATACGAAGAGGGCGGCATCATCAAGCACGGCTCGATGATGGTGAATGCTGTCTCGACCTCGACCGTGCCGCACATTTCGCTGCTCGTCGGCGCTTCATATGGCGCGGGTCACTACGGCATGTGCGGGCGGGCGTTCGACCCCCGTTTTGTCTTCGCATGGCCCACCTCAAAATCAGCGGTCATGGGCGGTGCGCAGCTCGCCGACGTCATGTCGACCGTCGCTCGTGCCTCGGCCGAAGCTCGCGGCATTCCCTTCGACGAAGACGCCAACGAGGTGCGCCGCCAGGCCATCGAAAAGCAGATCGAAGACGAGTCATTGCCGCTGTTCTTGTCGGGGCTTGGCTACGACGACGGCATCATTGACCCCCGCGACTCCCGCACCGTGCTCGGGCTGTCGCTCTCAGCTATCGCAAGTGGCCCGATCGACTCAGACCGCTCGTACGGCATCTTCAGAATGTGAGCACCCAGATGACCACGAATCTCACTCCAGCCCCCGCGCAGTCAACTGAGACGCGCATCACACGTGTGCTTGTCGCCAATCGCGGCGAGATCGCGCGCCGCGTCTTTGCCACCTGCCGCGCCCGCGGCATCGGCACCGTCGCCGTGTTCTCAGACGCCGACGCCGACGCGCCATTCGTTGGCGAGGCCGACTTCGCCGTTCGTCTGCCCGGCACCGCACCCGCAGACACCTACCTGCGTGGTGAACTCATTATCGAAGCCGCGAAGCGCGCAGGCGCCGACGCCATTCACCCTGGCTATGGGTTCTTGTCAGAGAACGCCGGGTTTGCGCGCCAGGTGATCGAAGCAGGCATCACGTGGATCGGCCCCGACCCCGAGTCCATCGACCAGATGGGGTCAAAGATCGAGTCGAAGCGGCTGATGCTCGCTGCCGACGTGCCGGTGCTCGGTGAGCTCGCGGTCGATCAGATCACCGAAGCCGATCTGCCGGTGCTGGTGAAGGCATCGTCAGGTGGCGGCGGGCGCGGCATGCGCATCGTCACCGACCTCGATGCGCTCGCTGAGACCGTCGAGTCTGCCTCACGCGAGGCGGCGAGCGCGTTCGGCGACCCCACGGTGTTCTGCGAACGGTACATTGCCGCCGGGCATCACATCGAAGTGCAGGTCTTCGGCGACCGGCACGGTAACGTGTGGGCAGTCGGCGAGCGTGAGTGTTCGATTCAGCGACGCCACCAGAAGGTCGTCGAAGAAGCTCCCTCACCGCTGGTTGAGAAGCACGGTGCGGCCATGCGCGAGCGCCTGTACGACGCGGCACGGGCTGCCGCATCGCAGATCGGCTACGTGGGCGCGGGTACGGTGGAGTTTCTCGCCGACGAAAACGGTGACTTCTTCTTTCTCGAGATGAACACGCGCCTGCAGGTCGAGCANNGCCACCGGGTATGCCATCGAGGTGCGCCTCTATGCCGAAGACCCTGCGGAAGATTGGCAGCCGCAGTCGGGTCGAGTAGAACTGTTCGAGCTGCCGGGCGTAGCGTCGCAGTTCAGTGTGCTCGGCACCGGTGCGCCCGCAGTTCGTCTCGATGCGGGCATCGAAACNNCTACGACCCGATGATCGCGAAGGTGATTGGTGTGGGCCCCACCCGCCATGCCGCGGCCAGCGCGCTCGCAAGCTCGCTCGAGGCCATGCGTTGGCAAGGGCCGCGCACGAACGCTGACCTGCTTGTGAATGTGCTGCGTGAGCCGACGTTCCTGGCGGGCATCACCAGCACCAAGTACTTCGACGAGCACCCAGAAGTGTTCGCGCCGACGCTCGACTCAAACAGCGTGCGCCCCTATGCGATTGCTGCGGCGATCGCCACGGGAGCCGCTGTTGCCAGTGGCGCGCCCGCCGGGCCGAGCGACGACCTCGCCGCAGGTGACCCGGTGAGCGGTGAAGACGCCCTAGCGCTCGCGATAGCCGCGGCAAACCCCCGACCTAAGATCGGTGGCTGGCGGCTCTTTCACGCCGACTGGCGCAGCAGAAGCTACGTCGTCGCCAGCGATGAGCTCACCGTCGAGTACCGGCAACGCCGAGACGGTTGGCAGGTTGCCCCCGACGAGGGCGGCGCCCAGGTCGAGGTCATCGCGGCAAGCGCTGACCAGGTGCGCCTCGCGATCGACGGGGTCGAGCGCCGCTTCGCTGTGCAGCGCACTGGCTCGGGAGTCTGCGTCACCTCGGCATCAGCCTCAGTGACCTTCGAAGAACAGCCCCGCTACACTGACCCGAGCGCGTTGGCAGCCCCTGGCAGCCTGCTCGCTCCGATGCCCGGCACCGTCATTCGAGTGGCCGTGGCTGCTGGCGACACCGTAGAGGTCGGGCAACCGCTCATCTGGGTCGAAGCAATGAAGATGGAACACACCATCTCGGCAACCGCAGATGGAGTACTCGACGAGCTTCGTGTTGCGGTTGCCGACCAGGTCGATGTCGGCATGCTGCTCGCCGTTATCAGCGGCACTGACGCTGATGCAGAATCGGCGGCTTCTGAGCAGACGGGGCAGGCATGAGCCCAGTACGTTACGAGACTGGCGGCGGAGTAGCGACCATCACACTCGACAACCCCGAGAACCGCAACGCGATCACGCCCGAGCTGGTCGACGGCATCGCCGACGGGCTCGAGCGCGCCGCGGCAGACAGCGCGGTGCGCGCCATCGTACTGACACATACCGGCAACACGTTTTGCGCAGGCGCCGACCTCACTGCCCAGGGCACGGGCGGCGAGACGCTGAGCCCGGCAGAACAGCAGCGCGCACGCGGGCAGCAGGCTGCCGCACTCAACCGAGCCATGCTCGAACACCCGAAGCCCATCATCGCCGCGTTGCACGGTCACGTGCGCGCCGGCGGTATGGGGCTGGTCGCCTGCTGCGACTTCGCAGTGGCGGGGCCCAAGGCGACATTTGGGCTCAGCGAGGTGCGCATCGGGGTCGTGGCTGCAATGATCGCCCCAGCCGTGCTCGCACGACTTGGCGACCGCACCGCGGCCGACTGGATGCTGCGGGGTGGCGCCGTCACACCGCACGAAGCTGCTGCCGCAGGGTTCATCAGCACAGCCATCGAGCCCGCAGCGGCCAAGGCTGCCGACCCGGCGTCACCCGAGCGGCCCCAGGCCCCGGCCGACGCTGCCAGGCAGGCAGTCGATGAGGCGGTGCGGGCGATCCTCGCAGATCTTCGCAAATCAGCACCCGCTGCGCTCGCTGCGTCGAAGGCTCTCGTCAACCGCCGCGTGCTCGACCGACTCGATCGCGATCTTGAAGAGATGCTCGATCTTTCAGCGAAGTTTTTTCTCGGCGAAGACGCTGCCGCGGGCATGCAGGCCTTTCTGGCCAAGCAACCTGCTCCCTGGGTCATCTCTGAATAGCCAACGACTTTGAAATACCATAGGTGACCATGACCGACTCGCCCCGCGAACCCAAGCAAGATCGCAGCCGAGAGACTCGTGTGCGCATTCTCGAGTCGACGGTTGACTGTCTGGCGAAGCTGGGTTGGCAGGCGACGACCACATCGGTTGTGGCTGAGCGCAGCGGCATCAGTCGCGGCGCGTTGCAACACCATTTTCCGACCCGCGAAGAGCTGGTGCTCGCGGCCATCACCCACATGTTTGAGCATCAACTCGACATTGAGTCCATCGACGAGAGCCAGGTGACGCACGGACGCGACCGGTTCGACTATCTCGTCGAACAGGTGCTTGAGTACTATGCGTCTGACCTGTTCAAGGCGGCGCTGCAGATCTGGACGGCGGCTATCGCCGAGCCCGCGCTGCGTGAGCGCTTGCAACCCCTCGAAGGTAAGTTTGCTCGGGGCATCTATGACAAAGCGGTGCGCACGCTCGGTGCCGACGTGACCGATGAGCGCACCCACCGCCTCATACAGACCACGCTCGACCTTGCGCGCGGCCTCGGGCTGGCCGACGTGCTGCACGACGACTCGAAGCGCCGCCGATCAATCGCCAAATTCTGGGCGGGCGAGCTGCGCTCGATCAAGCTCGTCGAGGCTTAGAGCGGGCCGCACCCGCCATTCCGCGAGCAGTCGCAGGCCCCACCAAGCCGCCTAGGCTCCGCAACTTCCCGCATGGTGGCTGGAGGCACCGGGCGACAGCGGAGGCGCGGGGTGCCCTGTCGTTCAGAGCACCCCTGCAACTCACACGTAGGGTTCGTTCGTCTCAGCGCGCTCGATCAGCGACTGCGGTGGGGTGAAACGCGAGCCATACTTCTCCTCGAGCTCACGCGCCCGCGCGAGAAAGCCCTTGAGCCCACCCTCGTATTGGTTGACGTATTGCAGCACCCCGCCAGTCCAGACCGGGTAACCGATGCCGAAGATCGAGCCAATATTGGCGTCAGCGACGCTCGTCAGCACTCGTTCATCGAAGCAGTTGATCGAGTCGATCGCCTCGACAAACAGCATGCGTTCTTGCATGTCGATGAATGGAATTTCTGTCGTACCGTTGCCGAAGAGTTCGGTGAGCCCTGGCCACAGGCCAGTTCGGTGGCCGTTCTCGTCGTAATCGTAAAAGCCCATGCCCGCCTTGCGGCCCACGCGACCGAGATCGAGCAGCTTCTCGCGCACCGGCTCGCTCGAGTGGGGCTCCCAAGCACCACCCTCGGCTTCGACCGCGGCACGCGTCTCGTCGCGAATCTTCTTCTCGAGTGTCAGCGTCAGTTCGTCGGTGAGCTGAAGTGGGCCCACAGGGTAGCCCGCCTGCATTGCCGCCTGCTCGATGCTCGCTGCTGAGATGCCCTCACCGAGCATGGCGACGGCCTCATCAGAGAAGCGACCAATCACGCGTGAGGTGAAGAACCCTCGCGAGTCGTTGACAACGATGGGCGTCTTGCCGATGGCGATCACATAGTCGAACACCCGCGCGAGCACTTCGTCGCTGGTTTGTTGCCCGCGAATGATCTCGACCAGCTTCATTTTGTCTGCGGGCGAGAAGAAGTGAATACCGATGAAGTCGCTTTGGCGCGTGACGCCCTCTGCAAGGTCGGTGATTGGCAGGGTCGAGGTGTTTGACCCAAGCACCGCGTCGGGACGCACCACTGGTTCAAGTTCGGCGAACACCGCCTTTTTCACGTCGGGCTGTTCGAACACGGCCTCGATCACAAAATCTACGTCAGCGAAGTCTGCATAGTCGCCGGTCGGCGTGATTCGCTCGAGCAGCGCCGCCGAGGCAGCTTCGGTCGTGTGGCCACGGGCGAGTGCTTTCGCTTCGAGCCCGCGACTGTAGTCTTTGCCCTTCTCGGCGCCCTCCACCGTCACGTCTTTCAGCACGACGTCAATGCCCGCCTTGGCGGTCACATAGGCGATCGCCGCACCCATCATGCCTGCACCGACAATGCCCACCTTGGTCGGGCGCGAGCGCTCGATGCCGGCCGGCCGCGAAGCCCCCCGCGAGATCGCGGTGAGGTTGAAGAACATCGCCTCGATCATGTTCTTCGAAATCTGATTGTTTGCAAGCTCAACGAAGTAGCGCGTTTCAACCAGTGAGGCGGTATCAAAGTCAACGTAGGCGCCCTCGACCGCAGCGGCCATTGCTGCACGAGGCGCTGGCATTGGTGCGCCCTTCAGCTGCTTGCGCAACGTCGCGGGCATCGC
>LSQX01083736.1_pt1 | contig 17088 bp, 15 predicted proteins | sample 654561 | NCBI WGS metagenome assembly LSQX01 (sample SAMN04489861, study PRJNA283612) | anaerobic digester metagenome | isolation source: 4 biogas reactors fed with cattle manure at either 37C or 55C with and... | place: Denmark: Kongens Lyngby | collected 2014
GCGATGGGACGTACTATTTTCGGCAACGTACGGGAGATGGATCCATCACGATTTCTGGCTGACTTGCCGAGAGGGCTGGTGGACCACAGCGGAGGGAGCGAGCACTCGCGGACGCCGCGTATGTTTGGTGATGAGGTGGCCACTGTGCGGGAGGCCCTCGTAGATGCAGGAATAGACATGACGCAGATCCTCCAGCGCGTGCGGGAAAATCAGGCTGTAGCGCGCCGCCGGAATCAGGAGCAAGAGGCTGAGAGCACGCCTCCTGAGCGTGTCGAGGACAAAGCCAAAAGTAAAAGCAGAGCAGGCACTCACGCCGACGCTCAGAAGGCTGTTGACGGTCCTGCACCGGCAAAGGCGCCCAGAACCCGCAAAAAAGCTTCTCGAGTACGCGGGCCTAAGGTGAGCAATCGGCAGACTGGTGATGTCTTTACTGCAGGTACCAAGATAGTGCACGATGACTGGGGCAATGGTATTGTGGTATCGGCCAGCCATGACGAGGCCCAGCCCATACTGACGGTAGTGTTCGAAAAGCACGGCGTCAAGAAGATGCTGGCTGGTCACCCCAAACTGAAGGCCCGATAGCTGCGATTGTACACAGCAGGCTAGGCTATGTATTAGTTGGCAACACGCGAGTAGGGTGGCTGAGCTGTGTGATTGACTTCACTGGCAAGGCTGTCGTTTTTGGCGCGCTGCAAGTGTCGATCCTGTACTATGCAAAACCAATACTGACGATGCATTTCACTTTGTACATAGCGTGTCAGAATGTCAGATTTTTTCTGGTGATACTATGTCAATACTTGACCAGTTGAACCCGCAGCAGAGAGAAGCCGCGACCACCATCGAGGGCCCGGTGCTCATCTTCGCTGGTGCCGGAACTGGCAAAACACGCGTTTTGACTCATCGCATTGCCTATATGGTGCAGGAAAAACAAATACTTCCCGAGCAGATTTTGGCGGTTACCTTCACGAACAAAGCTGCAGACGAGATGAAGGAACGCATTTCCCAGCTCATCGGTGCCAGGGCCTCACAGGTTTTGGCTGACACTTTCCACTCGGTCTGCGCACGACTTTTGCGTCGCTACGGCGAGCACATCGGTATATCTCCCAACTTCGCCATCTATGAGGGTTATCAGGAAGGGCAGCGAGCCAACAACGCGCTGGATTTCGACGATTTGCTGTTCAAAACCGTTGAACTGCTCGAGAGCAAACCTGCAGTGCGTGAGGAGCTCCAGGCACGCTTTCCTTATATCCTTGTGGACGAATATCAGGACATCAACTATGCGCAGTATCGCTTTATCCGTCTACTTGCCGGCACACGCGGCAACGTCTGTGTAGTTGGCGATGACGATCAGAGCATTTACAGCTGGCGCGGGGCCGACGTGAGGCTGATCCTCAGCTTCCAAAAGGATTTCGAGAACACGCGGGTCATCAAACTGGAGCAAAACTACCGCTCCACTCGGAAAATTCTCGAGTGTGCGCACCATGTCATCTGCCAAAACGAGACGCGTGCGGAGAAAAAGCTGTGGACAGAAAATGGAGTTGGCGAAAATCTCGTGCTGCACCAGGCCGTGGACGAAGATAAAGAAGCCGAGTGGGTAGCCGCGACCATCGTTCGACAGGTGCAAAAGTCGGGGATGCGCTACGGCGATTACGCAATTCTGTATCGCATCAACGCCATATCGCGTGCTTTTGAGATCGCCTTGCGTGGGCGAGGTGTGCCTTACCAGATGGTAGGCGAGATGTCGTTTTATGACCGCGCCGAAGTCATAAATCTAGTTGCCTACCTGAAGCTCATCTTCAATCCATCCGACGCCGCGAGTCTGCGTCGTATCATCAACACACCTGTCCGTGGCCTCGGTAGCAACATGCTCAACTGTCTCACACAAGTTGCTTCCGAAGCAGGTGTCACGCTCTACGAAGCCTTGCCTTTACTGGCTGATGACAGTAGATTGCGCCAGGCTCAGCGACATGCTGCGCTGAACTTCTATGACATGGTGGAGGGGCTGCGAAAAGACGCCGAGCAGATGGGGGTGGCCGAACTGGTCAGCAGAGTGCTAGATCGCAGCGGCTATCTGAAAGCTCTGCGCAATAGCAAGAGGGCTGAAGGCGCTGAGCGGGCAGACAGCCTGAATGAATTTATCGCTGGTGCGGTCAAGTATCAGCAGAATGCACAAGAGCCTACCCTGGGCGGCTTTCTCAAGCGGTTGGCCCCACTGGCTGATACAGATAAACCCAGAGGCCTGGACAATTCAGTCTCACTGATGACGCTTCACGCTGCCAAGGGACTTGAGTTTCCTGTGGTGTTCATGGCTGGGATGGAGGAGGGGATTTGTCCTCACAAGCGTTCCATACACGACGAGTTCGAACTGGCGGAGGAGCGGCGGCTGTGCTACGTTGGGCTGACCAGAGCCAAGCATATGGTACACCTGAGTCATGCGCGGAAGCGCACTATTTTCCACAAAGTGAGAGAGAGGCAGCCCTCGCGGTTTCTGACCGATTTGCCTCAGGAGCTGGTAGACCACAGTGGGGTAAGTGCGTACGCGTCTCGCGTGCGTGTTAGGCGCAACACCACAAGCAGAGCAGCTACCTACGCCGATGTTCGGGAGACTGCTGGCGGCTCTGCACCGTCAAAGGCACCTCGAACTCAAAAAAAAGCACCTAGAGTACCTGGAACTCCGGTGCTCGACCGACAAGCCGCTGAGATTTTTCATCCAGGCACCAAAATAGTACATGACGATTGGGGTAATGGTGTCGTAGTATCAATTAGCCAGGACGGTACCCTGTACATGCTAACGATACGGTTCGAAAAACGAAAACACGGCGTCAAGAAGATGCTGGCTGGCCACCCCAAACTGAAGGCCCGATAGCTGCGATTGCGCACAGCAGGACAGGCCGCCGTCGCTGTCCGGGAGGCAAGACGATGCGAGTTGTTGTTCAGAGAGTAAGCGCTGCGCAGGTTGTGGTGGATGGTGCCGCGGTTGGCAGCATAGACCATGGGATGCTTGTACTGGTCGGCTTCACGGATGGAGACGATGCTGCTCAGTTGCGGTGGATGGCTGACAAGCTGGGCGGGCTACGCATTTTTGAAGACGATCAGGGTAAGATGAATCTGTCGGTGACAGAGATCGGCGGCTCTGTGCTGCTGGTACCGAATTTCACTCTCTATGCCGACTGCCAGAAGGGGCGTCGGCCTAGCTTTTCGCGGGCCGCAGAGCCGAGCATCGCCACCGAGCTTTTCAACGGCTTCTGCGATTTGCTGCAGGAGTCGGGCTTGCAGATTGCGAAGGGAGTATTTGGCGCATACATGCAAGTGAGTCTGTGCAATGATGGACCAGTGACCTTCATAATCGACAGCCCGAAGTAAGACAGAGTTGGAGCAATGGCCGCACAATACAGTAGAAAAAAACGAGGACCGAAAGAACGGGCCGGCACTCATAGGCGGAACGGTGACTTCCTGGCTGAGCACGGGTTAATCGATCGGGCCATACGCCAGTATGAGAAGTCCGCTCAGATGGACGGCCGCAATCCCGACACCGCGGTAGCTCTTGGTGATGCCTATTTCGTGGCCGAGATGCCGCAGAAGGCCTATCGGGCGTACAAGAAGGCGCTTAGCGTCCATCCCCGGCACGCTGAAGCACACTTTTGCCTCGCCGAGTTCTGGATCAACATCAGTCGCTTTCCCGCTGCCGTGCGGGCACTTGAGAAGGCAGTTCAGTGCGATCCGGACAGGCACTACTACCACTGCCGCCTGGGCGAACTGTACCTGCACCAAGGCGACTTCGGACGGGCTCGCAGCCAGTTTGAGCGTGCTATCGAGCTGGCTCCGGAAGATGGCTTTTATCACCATAAGCTCGGTGATCTATATGCCCAGCGCGACGAATTGGATGCTGCAGCCGCAGAGTATGAGACCGCTATCGCCTGCTCGCCGGCCGAAGACTTCTACAACACGCGACTGAGCGCCATCTATGTACGTCAGGCGCGTCTGAGCCAGGCGCTGGAGCAGATGTCACGGGCGAATCGGATCGCTCCTGGACGCCATGTTTACCAGCATTTGATGGGAGAGCTGCTGCTCGCAGTCGGACAACCGGAAGCAGCTCTGTCCGCCTACCGTCGCGCCGGACCGTTGGGCGAATATGATCGCGACTGGGTGCAGCGCTGGCACCTGCGCGCGGGATTGCCATCGCAACTGGCACAAGTTGGCTGGGGTCTCGAAATATATGGGCCCTAGCCCGCTGCCCGCCGACTGCAGTATCAGTATGATGTCCGGCAGAGCCCACCCCACACGAAAGGTTGCGCCTCCATGCTCCGAATTGAGACGCTGACTGTCGGCCCTCTTGAGACCAACTGCTATCTCTTTGCCCCTGTATCCCCGACTGGTGAAGTCGTGATTGTGGACCCCGGGGCGGAACCTGAGGCAATCCTGGATGCTGTGAGTAGACTGGAGCTGAAGGTAGCTGCCATCCTGCTCACCCACGGGCATGTAGACCACATGGCAGCAGCGGCAGCAGTACGTGAAGCTACAGGTGCTCCTGTTCATATCCACACAGCAGACGCCAGCATGGTGCGCAAACCGGATCCGTACTGGGCTTCTCTGGTTGGGGGTGTCGAGCCGTGCGAGGTTGACGTGGAGTTGGCCGGTGATGAGCAGCTGCACTTGGCCGATGTGGATTTGCAGGTCATCCACACTCCGGGGCACTCGCCCGGGAGTATCTGCTATATGGTCGGTGATACACTGTTTTCCGGAGACACATTGTTTGCCGGGAGTATCGGACGGACCGACTTGCCGGGTGGAGACGATGGGGTCATGCAGGCTTCACTGGCTTGGCTGACGGCGGAAGTGACGGGGGAGACACGCGTGCTTCCCGGGCACGGGCCTGAGACCACTATGCAGGCAGAGTGCCAGGCCAATCCGTTTCTGCAAGACTTGCCCGCTCGGTGACGATTTTTACTGCTCCGTCTTGCACGATTCCATTCTTGTAGCCCACACGCAGACTGTTGTCCGCTATCTGAACCAGTGTGTATCGGGGCTGCTTCGCGCCATGGCGGCCCGTGACTGGACGTCTTGCAAGGTGTGTCGCACGAGGACAAGGTATGTGTATATTTCGTTTCACATCTATCTCGGCATAGCCAGGTGGATGGGCAGCGCTGGTATGATAGCAAAAGGGGACACCAAAATGGTGTCCCCTTAGTGTTGATATCTATTCGATCGCAGGGCGTCTAGAACCGTGAGTTGAAGGATGCACTCAGGCCGAGGTCGCCGTCGATCGCGGCGGCACTTACGCTGATTTGATCGGCTATTCGATAGCGCAGAGCAGCGTTGACATTGTCGCCATCATAGTCTATTTGCAGCAGAGCTTTGCTGAACGGTACGAACTCGACTCCGCCAAAGAAACCGTCCATCACACCACTATTATAGTGATTGTCAGCATACCCGAAGCTTGCGCGCAGGTTGGACTTTTTGCCACTCTCGGCGATGGTCAAATCCTTGGTCAGAACCACGTAGTATGCACGGTTGACCTCGTTGCTGGCATCAAAAATACCGATTGCCAACTGTGGTGCTGATGGGTTCTTGGTCCATCGCGCCAGGTCTAGGTTATATTTGGCATTTCCGATAATTTCGGAGCCACTTCCTGTTGCGGCACCGTTGAACCTGGATGCTCCTACCTCTAGGCTCGGCGTGATGCCGACGTTGGCGTTCCAGATTTGGACGGTGCTAGGATCGGTGTCTATCCAATTGTAGCTGGCGACTACTCCCTGAGGGGTAACTGTGGTGGCTGTCGGGACCATGACTAGACCAGTGGATCCCGTCCATGTGTTGGTCACACCTGCTTCGGCTCGTTGCGTGTCCCATACAGAGACGTAAGGGTCGGCCATTAGTGTGCCTGCGGCAAGGGCGAGGGCCAATGCGACTACTACTACCATGCTGGTGCGCAAACGGCTCACCTCCTGAGAAGGGTTACGTTGGGCATTTCGGGCAAGTATAGACCATAGCTTATCGAGAGTCAAACCGCCTTGCGGTCGTGCATCTTGTCGTCATGTGTGGCAATTGAGCATCGGACTCATGCCAGGCAGCTCAGGCCAGATCCAGTTTATGACTGCAGGAACCGCCTCGTGGATGCGACGCCTGGACTGCTATATCACACCCCGGGTTTGCCGATACGAACCACTCCAGTGGCTGTGCGCCACCGCGACCGGCCAGTGCGTCGAACTCAAACGCCCGCGGTCGAGAGAGCACTTCGACGCCCTGATCGTGTACGATGTTGACCGTCACCGGCTCATGTGTGCGTGACTTAAGCCCGGTAGACATGATGTTAGTGGCCAGGAAACCGATGTTTGCCACCGTGCCACGCACTCTGTATAGGTTTGGGGCCACGCGGACAGCTTCACAGCCCGATAGCATCAACTGTGGATGGTATGCGGCGTGCTCCAGTATGAAACTGGTAGTGCCGTCAGATATCTGCTCCATTTCGGGCGGGTAGACGTGTGAGACGGCTGCTCGGGTCAACCCACCGATTTGCACCGGCCCCAGTTGTGGGTGATCGTAGTCTTCCCAGGGGACGAATACAATTCGAGCATCGGTATCGGCGTGCTCATCGGCAAAGCGCATGATGCGACGCATGAACTCGCGCTCTCTGGTTTCCTGCAGCGCATCAAACGACTCATCCGGGCCGATGCCGGCAGTGCTGTACCCCCAGCCTACCTCGATAACGTACCAGGAGATGCCCAGTCCGAAGTGTGCGAAATCCTTTGAGTTGCCCGGTAGTACCACGGGTTTGCGCCACGAGGCCCGGTAGTCGCGTGAGCTCATCAGGCGGAGGCCGGATAATCGCTCGCCCATTTTGCCGATTTCAAGGATCAGCTCCAGGTCGCTTTCGTTTATCTCTTCATCGGCGAGGCTATCAGGGCGCAAGATGGCTGGTGTCCCTCCGTGGAAGTCTATCCCGGCGAAAACGTTTGGATGAGAAAACAGGAAGTCGCCCACAGCTTGCATTTCGGGATTTGCGAACGGATACTGTGCAGTGTCAGTCCCATGTTTCCAGCCGATAGGATAGTTGCGATTGAAGTCATAATTGTCCACTGACAGGCGTAGGTGCCCTCCGTCGTAGTCGTGGATGAGCCCCTCGGTGCACTGGTAGTAGAACGGGCCACTGTCGCCGGGGCGCCGTGGCATCATAATCCGGTCGTCCTCCGGATCCACTGCAAACGGCCCTGCTGGATCTTCCCAGCGCATGTTCAGGATCATCCCATCACCGTTCAGATCCTGAGGCACCACGCCATTTATTTTTTCGTTGACTGTGACCCGGCTGCGAACCTCTCCCTGTGTGCTAAGGGCGTACTCAGCACCATCAGGGTTAGCTCGTGGTACAACATAAAACGTCACTCGGCTCAGCAGATCGCGGGCTTCTGGTGAGCTGAGCAGGGTGTGTATGAGATGCAGTGCTGCAGTCGTGCCGTACATCTCGTGGGCGTGGACGTTGGCTTGCACATAGTACGCAGGCTTGCTGTCGGCGGTTCCGGTGGATGGCTCGGTGATGGTGGCCAGCCACTGTTCACGCCCCTCAGGGCTGGTGCCGATACTGCTTAACGCCATCAGATCGCTTGCCGCCACCTGACATTGCTGCAGAAAATCAGTTATGTTCTGGTGCAGGTAGAACCTCTGGAAGTCAACTGCTGGTACATCGTTCACAATTTATCATCCCTGTCCGAGTAATTTATGGCTGTGAGCGTTTTCAGCCACATCAGCTTCAGTCACATCAGCTTCGTCCACGTCAGCTTCGTCCACGTCTGTTTCAGTCGAGTGTCATCGGGACCTGCACTTTGCCTGCACGCGGGTGAGATGCCCGGACAGAGATTTGTGCAGACGCAGAGGCAGCGACAAACCACTCGAGGGGCCGGAAGCTTCGCGGGCCTAGAGCATCGAATTCATAGGTAGCCGGTCTGGAGACGATCTGGACGCCCTCGGGGAGCTCCAGAGCAACGCAGACTGGTTCATGGGTGCGGCTGGCCGCGGCAGTGGACATGACATTGGTGCTGTGTATGCCCACGTTGGCCACCCGTCCACGGATGCGATAGATCCCGTCACTGACCTGTATCGTCTCAAGTGCCGACAGGGCAATTTGTGGATGCCAATCAGAGTGCTGGAGGATGAATTCAGTAGTCTTGACCGACAGATCTGCGATATGGCGCGGATGAGGCATGATATCGTTGCCCGAGCCGGTGCCGCCGATTTCGACTCTGCCCAGTTGCGGATGGTCGAACTCGGTCCACGGTTTCCAGTCCCATGGGTGATCGGGGTTTTCGTCCACAAACCTGAGCACCTGACGTCTAAAATCGCGTTCGCGCGTCTGGCTGTCAGCAGCGAAATAGTCTTTGGCCGCGATGCCTGCGGAGCTGTAGCTGTTGCCCAACTCGATGGTGAACCATGGGATGCCCAGTACGGAGTATCCGAACTCGTCGGAGTTGCCCGGCAGGCTGATAGGTTTGCGCCATGGCTGGCGATAGTCGCTGCTGGCCATGGGCGTCAAACCGGTAAGCCGTTCGCACACTGCGCTGATCTCCAGCATCAGCTCCAAATCGCTTTCAGGAAGCTCGCCCGCCTTGCCGGATACCCGCAGTAGCGCCTGGGTCCCACAGTGGTAGTCAATTCCGGCGAAGATGTTGTTGTGTTCGAATAGAAACTCGGCGATGGCGTGGATCTCGGGGTGCTGCAGCGGGTACTCGGCTGCGTCCACTGTGTGGCTCCAGCTAGCAGGATAGTGGCGGTTGAAGTCAAAACTTTTTATGGCCAGGGAGATGGCTCTGCCGTCATAGTCATGGATGAGACCTTCCGTTTGCTGCTGGAAAAACGGGCCTTCATCGTCGGGCAGCCGGGATACCAGAAGACGCGGATCTTCGGGGTCCTGTACGTATGGGCCCGCCGGATCCTCCCAGCGCATCATGCGGATTTTCCCGTCGCCGTCGAGATCCTGGGGGACCAGACCGTTTGTCTTCTCCTGGATGACGCTGCGGGAGCGGATGGGGCCGTTGAGGGTAACTGCATACTCTGCACCATCAGGGTTGGTTCGAGGCACCACATAAAACGTCAGTTCGCGCAGCCGGGCCTGTACCGCCTCGTCGGTCAGTAGAGTGTGGATCAAGCGTAGTGCCGCACTTGTGCCTGCAAGCTCGCGGGCGTGTACGTTCGCCTGCACATAGTATGCGGGTTTGTCCTCCGGTGCACCAGTGGTGGGGTCGGTCAGAGTGGCAAGCCACACCTGACGCCCCTCCGGGCTTGCCACCAGGCTGTCGAGCTTGAGCAGGTCTGGACGCGCCTCTGCACAGGCCTGCAGAAACGCAGTCAGTTGGTCATAGGTGTACCAGGTATCGAATTGGATATCGGGAACGCTTGCCATTGCTGTCTCCTCGGAAAAGGGGTACTCGTCTGTATGCACTTGTTCAGGCACAGCACATGCCTGGGTTCGCTTTATTCGCTCACTGCTTCACTTGCCCACTGGCGTTTTCGGACGATTTGATCGTATGTTGACCATCCCAGCACACGGATCCATGTGGACCTGACGCGGTCGGTCAACTTCGGATAGGCAGATCATGGGCATGACGCCGTCGAGCAGTACGATGATTTGCCGCGGTTGCCATCACCGTGTACCGCTCATTTCCGTACAGGTGGCGACCATCCCTTCATCACGCCGTTCATCTCAGAGCAGCGATGTCAGACCACCGGGCACGTGGGCAATTGCGTCAGTGTCTCGAATTGCCTATAATCCCTGCATAGTACAGCGAAGTAGAGGTGATGTTTTGGCGTTTTGGCATACGCGAGAGGGCATGACAGGCAAGCAGTTGTACCGCTGGCAGTGGCTACGCTCTCTGATAATCAACAAGTGGGCGATGGGGCTGCCGCATATCAACACATCTCTGCGCAAGTTTCTATTTCGACTGGGTGGCATCAAGATAGGCTCCGGCGGTTTTGTGGGTATGGGAGGCTGGTTCGAGGACCTGTATACCCATCGCGTACACATCGGGGACAACGTCACCATGTCTTTTGGCGTGACCCTTGTGGCACACGGCCCCAAAAGTGACCCGTCGAATATGGATATCGTGATACAGGACAGAGCCTATATCGGCTGCAACACCACAATCCTGCCAGGAGTGACGATAGGTGAGAAGGCAGGTGTCGGCGCCTGCTCGGTGGTCACGAAGGATGTGCCCGCCGGTGCAGTCGTGGCCGGCAATCCTGCCCGGATACTGCGTCAGCCGCCCTCCCCGGCCGAAAGCGGAGGTGGCGGGTGAGACCCGGAGATATTCTGGCGGCCAAACAGAAGGCACTGAGCTACCGCCGCCTCGAGGTGCCTGTGGCGCAGTTGCAGGAGCGCATCAGCCGCTACACCGAGCCGGTGCGGAGCCTGACTACCATACGCGGGGAATTCGTAGACATCGTCGGCGAAATCAGACCACCGGAGCACCCTCTGGCGGGTCTGTTTGACCCGCGCATATGGGGCCAGGAGTACGCCGGCGCGGGCTGTGCAGCGGTAGCGGTGTGTACTGATACGATTGCCCATCGTGGCGACAGCGCGTACTCGCGTCGAGCGCGCCGCTACATGCCGCTGCCGGTGATAAGCCTGGATTATGTGATAGATGAGTATCAGCTATATGAAGCCCGTCTGTGGCAGTCAGATGCGGTGACCGTGCCCGAGGCGTTTCTGTCTGATGGAGAGATACTGCGCCTGATGGAAGTCAGCGCCGAGTTGCAGATGACGCCTGTTATCATGACCGACACCGTAGATGGCGCGAAGCGAGCCATGGAGTTGGGCGCCGGGTATCTGCTGGCGATACCACTCGTGTGGGATGGCAGCTGCGGTGTATCGCCCGCTGACGTGGATTGCATGGCGCAGATATGTCCTGACCATGCACGCCTCATCGGTTATGTGCCGCTGCTTCAGCGGGAAGCGGTCGAGCAGATGGCCGAGGCCGGCGTCCATGCGGTGCTGGGTGCCCCATCGTCTTACGACCCATCGGAGGCGGCTATCATGATCCGGCAGTTGCAGGAGATACCCCGTCGTGTCAGCCAGTAGTGCGCAACAGAGAAGAGGTCTGCCATGAGCCTGTCACCCGCAGAATTGCTCGCTACGATAGACCACGCGATACTGAAACCGGACTGCACCTACAGTGATGTGATGTATGCCTGCCGGATGGGGCGGGCTTATCTCCTGGCCAGCGTCTGCGTGCCGCCGATATGGGCGTCTATGGCCGTGCAAGAGCTGTCAGGCGCCGAAACTCCGGTATCTTCAGTGGTCGGCTTTCCATACGGTTTCGTCACAAGTGAGACTAAGGCGGCGGAAGCAGTGGCGCTCGTGGCCCAGGGCTGTGCTGAGCTTGATATGGTGATGAACATATCGGCACTGCGTTCGGGGCGCCTGGACATGGTCATCTCAGACATAGCGGCAGTGGCGCAGTCTATGGGGGCCTGCGCGGAAGGGCCTCGCCTGAAGGTCATCCTGGAGACCTGCTACCTCGATGAGCAGCAGATCTCTCAGGCTGTAGACGCAGCAGTGCAGGCCGGCGCGCAGTATGTGAAGACCTCCACCGGCTTCGGACCTCATGGCGCCACCGTGGAGCATGTGGCACTACTGCGACGGCTGGCCCCGCCGCATATCGGGGTGAAAGCCGCCGGAGGCATCCGGAGCCTGGCAGAGCTACAAGGCTTCATCGCTGCCGGAGCCGATCGCATCGGCACCAGCGCCACCGAAGCGATCATCGAACAGCTTCAGGCTGGAAGCGGCCATGGCCACCTATAGCACGGAAGGCATCGCTCTGCTGGTACATAAGTACAAGGGCACCGGGCGGGTGGTCAGCTTCTACACGCGCAAAAGGGGACGGGTGGATGCGGTGGCTCAGGGCATCGGCAAACCGGGGAGCAAGCTGGCCGCTGCAGTAGAGCTTTTCACGCTGTCACGATTGATGTTTGTCGAGGGGCGCGATCTGGATCGGATCAGGCAGGCGGATGTGATTGAGCCGCACTACCATCTGCGTGCCGACATGACTCGCCTGGCATGTGCTTCGTATATCGCAGAACTGACTGTGAAAAGCTCCGAGCCTACGCACCCGCTGATGGGACTGTTTGAGCATCTGGCTGAGGCGTATGGCGCGCTGTGTACGGCTGAAGACCCTGAAGTCGTACTATGGTGGTACATGATGCGACTGTTCGCATCGCACGGAGTCACCCCAGAGCTGTCATGCTGCTGCAGGTGCGGAGCAACACTGGGCAGACTGACCTGTTATCTGCCTGCCGAAGCCGGGCTGGCATGCAGCATTTGCACCCCGCCGAGCAACCAGATGCCCCTGAGTGCCGAAGGCTGCAGTGTCTTGCAGGGGTTGGCGCGGATGCCGGCCATAAGGCTGGACCGGCTCAGCATGAGTCCGCAGGCAAGGGTGCAAGTTCGGCACCTCCTCCACACCCATGCTGACCATCAATTCGGTATCCAGACACGAAGCCGCAAGTTTCTGCATCAGATGCTGGCCGCCTCTCAGGTTGCAGCAGAACCGCCTGTCCCGCCCACACGTCAGGATGATAGGAGTAGACTATGACCAATCAGGACATAGCCCGAGAGCTCGAAGAAATCGCTGATCTGCTGGAGATCGCCGAGGCCAATCCATTTCGGATCCGTAGCTATCGGCGGGCCAGTGAAGCAGTAGCTGACCTGGCTGAAGAGGCCGCGACGCTGGTGGCCGAGGATCGGCTGACGGAAGTGCCGGGCATAGGCAAGGGTATCGCTGCTGTCATCGAACAATTGGTCACCACTGGCGTATCCGAAGACAAGGAAGCACTACTGGTGGACTATCCAGCCGGGCTACTAGAGATGCTGAGGATCTCCGGATTTGGCCCGCGCAAGGCTGCAGTGGTGTACCGCGAACTTGGCATCAGTACCGTGGACGACCTGGAGGCCGCCGCCGAGAGCGAAAAGCTTCAGGAGTTACCCGGCATGGGGGCGAAAACCGAGGAGAAGCTGCTCTCGGCCATAGCCGATTACCGCCGGGGACAGGAGCGGGCGTTGCTGGGAGACATGCTGCCTGTGGCCGAGATGCTGGTGGAAAAGCTGCGGCAGCACCCTGATGTCATCGCCGCGGAATACGCGGGCAGCACTCGCCGCTGCCGAGAGACCGTGGGCGACCTCGACTTGCTGGCCACTTCAGATGATCCGGCGGCAGTGTGTCAGTGGTTTGCCGGCCTTGATGCGCTAGAGCAGGTGATCATGGCGGGCGACACCAAGGTCAGCGGCCGACTGTCTGGAGGCCGTCAGGTGGACTTGCGGGTAGTCGAGCAGCAGTCGTTCGGCGCCGCCCTTCAGTACTTCACCGGCTCGATGCAGCACAACGTACGGGTGCGAGAGCGCGCGCAGAAGATGAACCTGACGGTAAACGAGTACGGAGTCTTTGAGTTCCATGATGAGACGAAGGGCGACATGGTAGCAGGAGCTACGGAGGAGGAAGTCTATGCGGCTCTGGGATTGCCGTGGATGGCGCCGGAGCTGCGCGAAGACCGGGGTGAAATCGCCGCCGCCGAGGAGGGGCGCCTACCTGATCTCATCGAGCTTTCCGACATCTGTTGCGACTTGCAGATGCACTCACACTACAGCGATGGACATACCACGATCGAGCAAATGGCGCGTACTTGCATCGCTCTTGGCTACCAGTACATGGGGATCACTGACCACTCTCAGGCGCTGCGGGTTGCCAACGGACTCGACGCGGAGCGTCTGAACGCTCAGCATGAAGAGGTGCTGGAGCTAAACGAAAAGCTGGAGGCAGAGGGATCAGACTTCGTGGTACTACACGGACTCGAGGCCGATATACTGTCTGATGGCGCGGTAGATGTTCCCGATGGCTGCTTCGATCTGCTGGATTTCGTCATAGGCTCTCTCCATCAGGGCTTCTCCACCGACGCAGATCGTATCACTGGCCGCATGGTAACTGCGGTCGAATCGGGTATGATCGATTTCGTGGGGCACCCGACGGGCAGGCTACTGCTGGCACGCCAGCCGTATGGGCTGCATCTAGACCAGCTCATCTCCGCTTGTGCCGAGCATGACGTAGCGCTGGAGATCAACGCTTCTCCACAGCGGCTGGACCTGGACGATGTCCACTCCCGCCGCGCCGTCGAGCAGGGCTGCAAGCTGACGATCAACACTGATGCCCATGATCCGCAGATGCTGCACAGTATGCGCTATGGAGTGATGCAGGCTCGTCGCGGTTGGGTGGAGGCGCCGACGGTAATCAACACCTGGCCGCTGGCTGACCTGAAAGCCTGGCTGGCTGCGCGGCGCAAGTAACCCACCGGCAGTGAGACCTGAGGAGGTGGACTGTGGGCGACCAGAGTGCTGAGTACTGGTTCTACATCGCGCTCGCCGTACTGGCACTGGCGTGGGTGCTGAACGTATGGGTGCCTGTGCTTCTCATGAAGCCGGTATGGCAGGGGGCGCAACAGTTTCTAGAGCTCGATGACGCCGAGGCCGACACCCCTTCACTGCCCTCTCCACCGAGCCTCCTCTTGCCCCTGAGTGCTGTGTTAGCGGCCCTGATGGCGATGGTCCTGGGCGTCAGGCACATGCACGTGGAGCAGCATGTAGGTGGTCGCTGGCTGTGGGTTACTGCCGCAGCGGTGGTAGCTTTCCTCTGGGCGATAGTCGTGATGGTGGTGACCCTCAGATCCACTGCCGGTTACGCCCAGCAACTCCTGTCCGCGCTATGGTACCCCGGCTCCCACGCTATACTGTTTTCCGGTGTATATCAGATAACAGGGTTCGGTTTGCTGGTCAGCAAAATGTGTTATACTTACTATAGGCAATAGTAGCGATGCGGATTTCTACGGAATGCTTGAGTGATACTATGACTAGGACAGTCGCCCTGAGCATGATGGTAGTGCTGGCGCTGCTCGCATCTGGGCTGGCACAGGCGGCAAATGCGCCGGTGCTGGCGATTCTGCCACCCGCTGATGAACCTGCAGAGCTGTCGTGGGGGCCTGCAATCGCTGCGGCGTTGACCGATGCGGTGAGCGAAACCGGCAGGTATCTGGTACTTAGCGATGAGCAGGTACTCTCTGCTATCGGCTGGACACCGCCTTCTGCGCCGGTACCCGACCCCGAAGCCGCTCGGAGCATACTGGGTGCTGATGTGGTGGTAGCAGGCCGCCTCGTACGCGATACGAGTCTGGAGTTGACGCTACAGATACTTGGCGGCCCGGGTGGGGAGGTGCGGATTTCGGCAGAGGGTCTGGCTGAGTTGCTGCAGACGGCCGCAGACGGGTTGGCTGACGCACTCGGAGTGCCAGTACTGTTGCCGTCGCACCTGACCGCTGATGAGCAGGCTGCCCTGGCTTTTGCGCAGGCTCGTGCTGGGCACTGCGAACCCCACCAGCCTCATCGTGCACTGGACAGGTATGCCGATGCCCTCGACCGCGACCCTGATTTCGCCCTGGCGCGTTTCCAGTGGGCGAACCTCCTGCGTGAAACCGGGCAGTGGGAACAGGCGGCTGAGCAGTATCGCCACGCGCTGCAGACAGCCGGCTCGTGGCCTCGTGCAACTGCCAACCTGGCGGCGATAGAGTTCTCGTTGGGCGATGTGGCACGGGCTACAGGGCTCTGGCAGGAGGCGGCTGCACAGTCATCGGACCTGCAAGCCGCGGCATACGCCGAGAACAACCTCGGCAGTGTTGCGCTGTCGCAGGGCGATCAGGCAGGGGCTGAGGGGCACTATCGGCGCGCTCTGGACATCTGGCCGGGATATGCGATGGCAAACGCAAATCTCGGACTACTGGCGAGAGTGCGAGGTGACAATTCAGCCGCGATAGGCCATCTGCAGCAGGCCGCCGGCCAGCGTGCCGACTTGCGCGCTGCTGCCTTCGCCGAACGGACCTGGGGTGACACACTTCGGCTCCAGCAGGACTATACCGGAGCGCTGGAGCACTATCGGCGGGCACTGCAACTTCATCCCGCCGGTGCGATGGCGCATGTGAACATGGGCGTGACCTACCGGCAGATGGGACGTGACGCGGAGGCTGAAGACGCCTATCGCCAGGCAATTCTGCTGGGCAACGATCCGACCGCTATGGCGTATGCGCACAACAATCTGGGCAATCTGCATATGGCAAAATCCATGTACCGGCTGGCTGCGGGCGAGTATGAGCGGGCCCTGGAACTGAAGCCCGACTACCAGACTGCGCGAGACAACCTGCAGAAGGCCCGAGCCATGATTGAGCAGCAGCGATGAGGTGGCCATGATGAACAAACTCACACACCATATGCTGGCAGTCGTAGCACTTGTGCTATCTGTATCGCTGTCAGGTTGTGATGGCACTGGTACGGCGAATAGCGGCCACGCGATAGGCTACATATATGCTGATGCAGCCGATGCCGTTTCGCAGGTGGCGGGCAGGATGTATCTGCTGGCGGCTCCCAGTGGCGACAGGGCCCTGAGGCCAGTGGCAGGCGTCAATCTGACCCTGGAGGAGGCCGACCGCACTACCCGTACCACGGCTGACGGACGCTATGCCTTCTATGATGTGCGTGCAGGCCGCTACACTCTGCAGGCCACTCATCAGTCTTACCCACCCCGCCAGTGGGAAATCGTTGTCCAGGCGGGCTACACCAGCTTCGGTGATGCGGTCATGCGTCGGACAGATCCTCCGCAGATAGATGATGACCGCAGTTGGAGATGGGACCCTGACGACCGGTGGACACCTGCGCCACAGCCGTCCACACCACCTACGCCGCCTTCTCCACCTCCACCGACACCACCGCCAACGGATGATACAGCAGATGATGGCGGCGGTATTTCGGTGTTCCGCACCGATCGCTGAACCTCACAGAAGGCATCTCTAAGCCCGCCGAGCTGCAGGGTGATGTTTTTCGGGCGTATGGTGCGGGGGGCGCATCGCCTACGTCTTCCCGGTCCGGCCAGCGGGACTGGCGAACTGACGGATATATAGACGGTGATGGCGCATCATCTACGTCTGCCTGGCCCAGCTCCACATCTACCTGCACAGGCCGGAGACGCCTCGTGCTGCAGGCATATGTCGGAGCACGCTGCGCTAACTGAAGTC
>LSQX01188042.1_pt1 | contig 17088 bp, 15 predicted proteins | sample 654561 | NCBI WGS metagenome assembly LSQX01 (sample SAMN04489861, study PRJNA283612) | anaerobic digester metagenome | isolation source: 4 biogas reactors fed with cattle manure at either 37C or 55C with and... | place: Denmark: Kongens Lyngby | collected 2014
CTCATGAGGTTCTTAATCTCTTCAGGGAGTTCATAATACATGTAATAAGGTGTTGTTAAATCCGGGCTTAGAATTATAACAGTCTTAGTGGCGGAGGTAGAGGTGTCGGAGACCGTGATTTTAATGTTATGGCTCCCGACAGTTACAGCGGTATAAACAAAAGTACGGCTGGCCGTTTTATTAGAAAATTGGGCATCCCATACCCCGGTACTACTATTAAAACTACCGCTCCCGGTACTACTCTTGAAAGTGAAACCGGAAGGCACTGCAACGTTAATGTCCCGGCTGGTAACTGCATCAGTATCCACCTTTACACTAACAGTGAAAGTTAGGTCTTTACCACTAACTACACTCACAGGAATATTGGGTGTTATGGTGAATACAGGTTGTAAAATGGTGGTGCTCCGGGTTAAAGTAGTTCCAAAGTCGTCAACAGTGGCGGTTATGCTTTTACTTCCCACGCTAGTTGATTTAAGTGTTAAAGTTAATGTAGCACTTCCATTAGGCCCTGATAAAACTGCATCCCATTTCCCCGTGTTCTTGTTATATGTTCCGTTCCCAGTTTGAGAAACATAACTTAAACCTGAAGGGAGATTGATTGAAACCGGAACTGCTACGCCGTTATGAGCGTTATTCGTGTTAGTTACCTTTACAGTATAAGTAAGATTTTCCCCTAACTTTTTATTTTGTTGAACACTTGCCTCAAGGGAATACGTGGGAGGAGTGTAATCTACAATAACCCGTTTAAAGGAAATTCTCACTATTCCATGGTTTCCTGCAGTGTTAGTACCAAAACCTAGATGAATTCCCACCTCCCCTGATCTTAGTGCTTCAGGGGTTACCTTAGGAATTTCACTCTGTTGCCATGTTAAAGAGCGTGTCACATAATCATAAGGGATGGAATTTCCCTCAGTTTTACCCGAACTAGCTTGCCCTCCGTTCACAGCTAGGAGAGCAACCCATTTATAAGGTATGTTCGGTCTTCCCGTGTGCCCCCCAGTGGGGTTGGTGCATCTTTCACGCCATTCAGCCCTTACCCAGTTAATCCGTGCATTCAAAGGAATATCTAAAAACTGAGCTCCCTGGCTGACTAAGACCCCCGGCGTATTCATTGTCCCGCTGGCACTCGCTAGACCTACAGTGGTAGCGTCGCCCCCGTCAGGGGATCGAAGGTTGTGGGTGTTGGCCCAGTCCGTGGCCGTGAAGTGCCCGTACTGGTTAGTTGTCCTCTTAACCGTTGTAGAAGTTATATAGCGTACTGCTTGAGCCATTCAATAATCACCCCTGATACTGCATTTTAATCACAGGATAAACTTTCCCGTCCACTGTTCGAGTCCCACTCGGAGCTATGGTACTTTTAGCCCCTAAACGGAACACTGTCATATCATCTAACTCTCTTAAATCTCTATTTATAATGTTCCCAGTTATCAGGACTTTGTTAGGGTTGTTCTCAAATACGTTCATATTCCCGCACCTCTTCTCTTCTGACCGTATAAGATTTTAAGCCGCTCGGATACTAGCCGTATGAACTGATTATCCCGAGGGCTGTTCCTCACACATGTTTCAACCGTGTTCATCAACTCTTCTTTTGTCACACTGTCAGGTATGTTCTTGAAGTCAAATTCATGTTTCAAGTTCACATTCAACTCAGCTTTCCCCCCAATATCAGAACTACCCCTGTTTGCCTTATTTGAAGGGCCTGGGCCAAAGCTTACGCCATGACTACCTCTCCATACGCCCCGTTTTTGTCTTTGGGTGGTATCGAAGATTTTCCCCCCTACAACGGCGGCCACGTGGCCGATATTACCCCACTTGCCTCGAGCCATAGATACGGGTAATCCCATAGCACTGCCTAGAGCCATTAATATTTCAGCTCCATCCCAGCAATTGAAAGCACCACGCTGAAGAGCTTCAAGGTTACTATATCGTCCGTTATAGTAGAAATCATAAGAGGTAGGGCCTATTAATCTTTCAGCCACGGCCTCAAAGAGTTTTAGGTTGCCGTATAATGGGTTATCTGTGTTAAGGAAGTCCCTGACAAACAAACCCTTAATATCGGGCATGATTACTGGGTAACCATTCACGGTATTGTTGATTTTCTTAGTGTTCGGAGCACTATAATTCCATCCCCCCGCATAACAGTCCGTGCAAGGGGATTCAAGGAATCTGAAACCATCCAAGATTCTTTCAGGGGTTAAACCAGGGCCAGCTGCCTTAAATGAAGCACTACTTCCTTTCCGGCTAGGCCTTGGCCCTGCAAACCAACTAGTGGGATTCATCAATTTATGATAGAATCCACGTATATTCACACTTAAACGGGTTATATGCCCAGAGCTACCACTACGGATTTTATCCGCATTACTAACAATGCTCTCAGACATACGCTTCCAAGCGTCCGTCATCTGTTTAGTGGTGTCTGCGGTGGTTTTCTTAATAGAGTTCAACTGTGAATTGTTGTTAGTAGTTATTTTATTCCATCCAGCCTGATCCCTAGATACCATTTGGCTGATTGCATTGGTTACCTTCTTTCCCATATCATTATATGCACTTACAACTCCTATGTTGGTCTGGTTAGCTGCATTAACTGCAACACTGGCTTGCTCCGCTATTTTGTCAGTGTCCAACATAACGTCAGGCATAGCTATTTCAGGCATACCTATTTCAGGGTTAGCGTCAGTCCATTTTAAATTTGCTAATTCATCCTTAACTTTTCTCATTTCATCCGGCATCTCATAGGCCCTGTCAATAATAGCGTCCATGGCCTTTTCAAGATATGAGGGGCTTTTAATACCTAACCCTGCTTTAAACCCGTTCCAGATTTGACTACCAAGGTTTACAGCTGCATTATAAAGCTCACCCCCCACGCTGGTTACCTTATTGTAAACTTGCCTTAACACATCATAAACCTTGCCGGGTAAGCTGGTTATAGTGTTTATAAGGCCATTGACTAAGTTGGAACCGGCCTGTCTTGCTAGGCCCGGGAGGGTGCTTGCAAAGCTGGTAACCCGGGAAATAACTGACATGAGGAAGGACCATACCTTGCCCGGGAGCTGTGAAATCCATGCTACCACAGCCCTAACAAAGTTTGTAGCCGTTGAAATCGCATAACTAACCATGACAGAAGCCCAATTAACCACAGAGAGTATCACCTGGGTTAACCATGCCCATACTAAGCCTGGGAGCTGCATTAACCATGCAGCTAGGTTAGTGATGAATGAAATCCCCGTGTTAATGACCCATGTTATCAGTTGCACTCCAAGATCGTATATGAGGAGTAGGAGGGACATGGCGAAACTGATGAATTGCTCAATTGCAAAGCCTAAGTAAAAGGCAATCATACCGGGTATCTGTGGTAAAAATGATAGGAAAGCATTTACCCATCCTGTGACGGCTTGGATTGCAGCATCTACCATTTTATACACAAACTCCCCAATCCCACTTAAAATGGCACCTATGACTTCATCGATTAGTTGCTGAAAAGCAATCCACATCTCACTCATGAACTCAGTGAACGTGATATTTCCACTGATCAGGTCCGCTAACAATGTAATGAAAGTTGCAATGTAGCTAATGAAAGCTTCCAGCACGCCCCCGACGGTTTGCCATACTGCGGTAAAAGCCCCTCCAAGGAAAGACCATAAAAGTTGTAATCCTAGTAACACCTTTTGAACATACGGAGCTAACATCTCTCCAAGCACGCTGGCAACCTGTGAAATAGCGTTCCACAATTCCCCTGCGGCTCCCGCTATGGCACTAAAAACCCCTCCTAGAGCCTGCATAACTCCATTAGCTTCATTGGCCTTAGCTGTGAACCAGTCCCCGAAAACCTGTTGTAAAGCATTCCATAATAAACCTAAAGCCTGGGTTATAGGACTCACTGCATCTGCAAAGGAATTCCAGGCACTCATGAAAGTGCCCATGATGAAACTTCCCACTTGGACCAGGATATCCCAAACCCAACTGAGAGCACCTACCAGAGCATTCCAGGCAGCCAGTAAACCCCCATAAATGTAGCCTCCTAACTGTTGTAAACCAGCCCATAACCAGTTTATTGCATTCCTAACAGTCTCATTACTATTATATAAGTAAGCTAGTACGGCTATGAGGGCTATTATGGCCACTACCACTATCCCGATAGGGTTAGCAGCTAGGGCAGCGTTCCAAAGCCATTGGGCGGCAGTTGCTAACTTAGTTGCTATGGTACCTTCAGCAACTATGAAATTATAAACTCTGGTTGCAGCTCCAAGGACAGCCAGTGCCGCTGCCTTTGCATAAGTATAAGCAGTAGTGGCTGCATCCACAGCAGCTGATTTCATCTTAGAAAGAGTTAAAGCGTCTTCAGCACCTTTAACAATTCCTAAAAATACAGCCATACTCTTCAGAGCACCGAACACACTACCAAGGATAGGGAGCACCGTTAAAAATAACATGAACCCTGCGGCTATGGCTATAATCCCCGTGGTGAGTCCCGGGAATTGTTGTATTAACCTTAAGAATATATCAGCGGCTTTCTCAATGTAAGGAACAACCTGTTCCCCAATAATTTTACCAGCAGTCCTGAAAGACTTCTTAATTTTCTCAATTTTACCGCTGGTGGAATCCATCACCCCACTTAAATCAAGGTTCTGATCAAGAACTTTAGCTAATGCATCGTTATATCCTTCAACATCATCCGCTGCACCACTCCAACCAGCATCAAGTAAGGTTTGTTTAGTTATACCAAAATTAGATCTAAGGATGTCAAATTCACCATTCAAACCACGGAAAGCGGCTGTCATTATTTCCTGAGCAGTTGTGGTGTCTTTACCCATCAAAATAGCAGCCTGGCCAACCTTATCCACAGTAGGGGCTATTCGGGCTAGCTGACTGGTGGTCATTCCAGTGCTGATCTTGATATTGTTCATTGCATTACCAAGCTCAGAAAGACCCACCACTGACCGGTTAGTTATCTGATCCAGTTGGTTCACTAAGTTTCTAGCTGCCCCGGCCGATCCTGTGGTTGCAGTCATCAAAGTGAGCATCTGTTCACGAGCCATACCTAGACCGACAGTGAGGTCATAAATACCCCCCATTCCTATTGCACCGACAGCACTGCTTATGACCTGCCCCATAGTGCCTAATTTCTGGTTAAGGGCTTCCACTTTTGCTTTAGCACTATCCAAGCCCTTGCCGATCGCACTCCCGATCTTACTTCCCACTTCGGCGATTTTAGCTTTAACTCCGTCAAATTTTTGTTTGAAAGAGGTTACTTTTGCACTTGCAGATTCTAATCCTGAAACTAGTTTGCTCCCGATCGTGGTGTTTTCTAACTTAGTGCGTAACTGTGAAGCTGTATTGGATATTTTGCTCATTGCATTATCAGCAGTGGTTAGGCCCTGTTCTATGAGGTTACCCATCCGGGTACCACTACTTGCCAAGTGCTCCAGCATGGCCCGGCTTTTACTCATTGACTGGTAATGTTGTTGTTGTTTACTGGTTAACTGTGCATAAGCACTCATCCCGTTAGTTCCCATTTTCTGATAGGCTTGGGATAGTTTCTCAGTGGATTGGCTAGCTTTGTCTATTGATTTACTAATTTTGTCCCCCATGCCACTGAATTTTCCTTGCACTTTGTCAGCGACTTCGCTGGCCTTATCCACCGCTCTTATTATGATTTCCATTAACGCTGCCATGCTACTTTCAACTCCAAAATAGACAATTATCGTGATAGTGTAAACGTGAAAAAGAATGTATAAAATATTATTATAAAAATAAAAGAATACAAAAGAAAAAAAAGTAAAGGAATGTTTATTTGACCTTATTCATTTCATTATACAGGTCTAACCGGCCTTTGCTAATGAAATAGGATTGGAGGGGTGTTAAATCCGCTTGCCTATCACATAAGTGGTAACCACAATAGTCAAGCCAGATTATTTCACGCCCCTCATCCGTCTTCAGGAAATTTCTCTATCTCTTTGGCTTCATCCCCTTTAATATTCACCCCTGATAAGTCACGTACTTTCTCGAAAATCTCATCAAAAGCGTCAACCTTCAAGCTTTGTATGTCACTTTTAGTCCACTCATCACATTCATGATGAGTGTTGTTCATTGAGAGATAAAGGGCCTCTAATTTGCCTTCAAACTCGGCTTTGGCTTGCTTTTCAAGGTTAATTTTACCCCGGGTTTCCATCATCCCGTCACGGAGTTGGCGTTTGCCCCTTTTAGCAGTTTCATTAGCCTCGAAAATACCGTATGCTTTGGCTTCAATCTTTTCAATCTTACTCCATTCAACTTTTGAAAGAGGACGTAGAGGGATTTCCCCCCCTAAAGCTTTAATTTCAACTAGTTCCGGGTCATTAATCCCCTTTAATATGTCATCTTTTCTCAATACCATATATATCATTCTCCCATCTTTTTTTTTATTATTTAACTCTAAACTTTAGTTTTATAACTACTTAATCCCCACCGGTAACGGTTATGTAGCCGGTTTTTGTTTCAGTGTTCTCGCCTTCGCTGTTAATAGCGGTTAAAGACACGGTGTAACTTCCAGCGTCAGTATATGTGTGCTGTGGGTTTACAGTTGTCACGGTAGGGCTGCCATCCCCAAAATCCCAAACATAACTATTGCCCTCTCCGATGGATGTGTTAGTGAATTGAACAGTTAACGGTGCTTCACCACTTAGGGGAATTCCACTGAACGCAGCAACAGGCTCAATAAGCATGTCAATACCCCCCGGGCGGATCTCGGGCATGTTATTCTCCAAAGTGCACACCACTCCAGCCATAACCTCAGTTTCTCCGTCTTTCAATGTGGTGTTAGTGGTTGCTAATGACTTCATCGTGATTTTAGGTTCAATCATGTCACTGCCGCTGGCATCATATTCAATAGTACAAAGGGTATCCGGGAACAGGATGGTTAATTTCTCATCCGGCCTTTCACACGCACTTATAACTATTTTCAGTGGAACGGTGGTTAACTTACACTCAGAAGCGGTGTTAGCTCCCTCTTCACCGTATTCAAACATTTCAATATATTTCAATGTTTCCGGCTCTAGGCTGGTTTCCAATTCCATTTCACTTTCCCGTTTGCCAGCAATAGGTTTTTTCTGCAAGAACCTTGATCCGAGGCCACGGGCTTTATCAGGGGATAAGTTATTTTTCAAGTTCCAGCTGAATGAGGATATAACTCCAGCGGGTACTTCGCCATCAAATTCAAGACTCACATCATAGAATGCGAGGGGTATGGCACTTTTAATTAACTTCAATTCAGTGGGTGCGGGCACTCCGTCAGTTTTAGTATCTTTTTTAGCAACCCCTTTCACGCTAATGTGCATCCATTCATCTGACACCTCAATACCGAACTCATCAATCATGAATCCAGTCACTTCTTTAGTGAATAAGTCCATGTGGCCATATAGGGTGAATGAGGGTAATAGCATGTTATTGAGGCCATAGATTTCATGTGTGTTCATCTCACCTGGGTTACCTTCTGTGAAAACATATTCTCCGAGTGCCCCTTTAAGGAAGTGGCCGATAGTTTTAAGTTCGGCAACACCTTCAAATTCAGGGTTTGGTACATAAGGTCCGGTTCGGACTGTGCGTAGATCTCGGCTTAAACCAGATTCCAGTTCTAAGGGGTCCCCGTCAATGCTTATACTTGATTTAGTGACTTCAATATGGAAGTCCGGAGCACCTATTTCAGGGGCAACGCCCCATTCTTCTTCTTCAACCAGTCCAACAACTCGCTGTAATTCCATGTTTTCTTCATATCCATCCATATTAATTACCTCTCTAAAAGTTTTTTTTTATCTAATAAATCTTATTTATCCAGTTTATCACAGTGTAACCACTGAATAGGGTACACAAAGTCAAATACAATGCTCGCAGCCCCCACAGCTTCAGATTTGCCTTCAATCCGCAACTCTCCAGCTGGTTTGAACTCTGCGAAGCGGACGGTGCTGAATAACCGGTCAGGGTCGGTGGGTCTTGATTTTACTCTGTTGAAGTTTTTCAGTACACTAGCCGCGGTTCGGGTTGCTAGGTTCCTTGCGGCAGCCATCGTTTCTTCAATCCCGTCACTGTCATAATCAACGCACACAAATTCAAATGGAGTCTTCAGAAAATTAGTGTGACTGAGATTAGTGCTTTTTTTATCATCAACCGTGGTGATTCCCTCACTTATCCAAATCCCAGGAGGGTCCGGAATATGTTCAGCCATATTGGATGATACCAACTCCTCAACATCAGCCAATAACCCCCCATCCTCCATCTCCCGAGTAATATAAGACTTTATAACCCGGGCCGGGGCCGCTAATCCTTCTTGTATTGCTAAACTAGTCATAATAATCCCTTAGCCTCCATTGCAGCTCTTATAATAAACTCATCCCCTCTCTTTTCAGTTTCATTAATACTTTTCTCAACATAACGCCGGGGTTTAATACCCTTCACTGATTTAACCACCACCATAGCTCCTTTATACTCAAAAGCCAAAGCTTTCTTAGTTTTAGGAGTTATTAACTTACCACGGGGGCCGTAAATACCCGTACCGTCATTAACAAACTTAGCATACTTAGCACTACTTCGCACTAACCTTTCAAGCCGGCTTCGCCTTAAGGGAAACCAACTATTTTGAAGGTTACCGTCATCTACGGGACTATTCCGTTTTAGGTTACCCAGTAACTCCATCTGCCCCAAATCCAGAGCCCTATCAACCACCCTATCCAAAGCAGTAGGGAGTTTATCTTTCTGGATATGAGTTATAAGAGTATAACCTACCGCCATGAGGCTCAATCCCCCGTTATTGCAAAGAAGTCAACAGTATCAGTTTTATTACTTTTTTCCACCACGAACGGGTCTAAATCCTCTCTCAATTCCTTTGGAAATATCTCACTACTGGAAACCTCCACCCTCCAATCATTCACTTTAACCAAGGGAGTATCACGCCGGGCCTGTGAAAATGCAACCATATTAGCGGTTATCCGTTTACACACACTACTAGCCACATTCCAACTAATCTGGTCGGCAGGGGTGAAGGATCTGTGGCAATAACTATCTATCAGGGCCATAGCTTCAGTGATCCACTTGTTTAGTATCCCCTCCAAAGCCCCTTCAGGGTCTTCTTTCTTATCTAACTTTAAATTTGAGGGTTTAACTCCTGTTAGGCTTATTATATCCTGAGCGGTACAGTATTTGTCATCTGTTGGCAACATTTTTTATCAAATCCCACTTTTTTTTGATGGTAATAATCATCATTAAGACTAAAGAAAAATTAGAGGCATAAAAAGGATGGATAACTCATTAAATGAGGCTATTATATTTAAAAAAAAAGAAAGAGGAGGGAAAAAATAGGGGAGGGAGAGGTGGAATCCTTTTTTTTTATGTTCCCGCACTGGCTTCAGCCATGGTGGCAATCTGATAAGAGGTTCCATCCGTTGCCACGATATAACTCTCCCCGGCGGAGTCATCAAAGACCCCCACTATCCCGGGTTCATGAGTATTAGCAGCGCCGAACTCAGTCACTAAATCAGCTTGAGTGGGTGCCCCTGTGGTTTCAGCTTCAGCATAAACCGCTAAGTCTCCAGTGAGGTTCCCGGTTACATCACCAATTACAGCCCCTGTAAAACTAACGGCTTTAATCTTACCATCACTGTCTATTTCAACAACAGCGGTCTCCCCACTGTCGTATATGATAACTTTACGGGCTCCGGCAGCGTCAGTTAAGTTGATTTTAACATCTTTACCCGTTGCGGGGTTTATTAGTAAATCTTTACCTGTGGCAGCAGTTATTTTCTCTACAACCGCCTCCCCAAAGGAGATAACTCCTACTGAAAGGCTGTTCTTTTCCATTTGTTTGATTAACGCTTTAATAGCTTTAACTACGCTTAACATTGTTTCACTTCCTTAATTAACTAATAAAGGGATGGAGGGGAAGGGGAGATAACCCCTTTATTTCCTCATATTTTATTCAGGTTCTTCTACCTCAGGGAATGCAGCGGTAGCCATGAACTCATTGATATAGTGCACATCACCCCTCATGGTTAGCACATACTCAGTCATTTCCTTAGCCGCATGCCTTTCAGGTTCTATGCTGATCTGTCTCCAGATACCGGCAACCATGTTAGCCGGAGTGGTTAACAGGAGGGAGGGGGTTCCATAAAGGGTTTGAACAGTGGTATCATCCATAGATGGCACATGTACCACAGGAATACCTTCATAAACCAGCTGTTGGTACCCCTGAATAGTAGCGTCCCCAAGGGCAGTGCCACGTTCTTTGAGTCCATCCCGGTAAGCCTTTTCATACTGGTACGGTACATAAAACCTCATCATGTTCCTGTTCTTAATGAACTTCTTAGGGGTAGCGTCAATCATTGAATCAAAGATAGCTTCCACGCTGTCCCCATCTAGATCATTATCGGTGGCATAGGCTTCAATGTCATCTTTATAGACTTTATTCCCAGCCTTGGGTATCCACCCCTGAGTAGTTGAAAGAAGGTCATCAGTAGCAAAGCTGATGGTGTCCTTATCTGCAAAGAGGGCCCAAACTTCCATATCGGAACTCACCTGTTCACCGATCAAGTCAAGGAGGGTGTTAATAAAGGCTTTACCTTCTAGGTTGTCTTCCAGTTCATCGTCTTCAATTTCAGCCTGGGTCTTCAGCTTTTGAGCTACTAGCTGGTTCTGCCATGTTTTAATAGCAACCTTTTCATCGTCAGTTAATTCACGGGTTTTCCCGGTAGCGTCATACCCACTATGTAGGATTCTACCGTCTAAGGTGACCCTGTCAAGGTTTTTAGTATGACTTTTCATAGTTACCACAGAAGCTTCCCTCATCACGGGCTGATCTTCTGTTGCCTCTCTCAAAAACCTTCCAGCTTGTTCAGGGTTAAGGATTGCTTTATTGAAGGTTTGAACCGCTAAGGCGGAAGCTTTGTTTGCTACTATGTTGTTTAATGTTTGCACGTTTGAAAGCATGTTTATCAACTCCAAATTATAATTTGTTTTTATTTACTCCATTTTCTTCTTTAAAGGTCGGCCTCTTTTGCTACGGCCCATATAATACTCCACGGACTTGAAAGATACTTCTTTCTTAGTGTCATGGTTTTTCAATGCTTTACTACTGGGTTCTGTTGATTCTTTGGATTTCTTGGATTTCTCCGGATCACCCCCTTCCTCTTCAGAACCCTCCTCACTCTTACCATTTTTAATAGCCTTTAAAACCTGCTTCTTAAACTCAAGGAACTCAGATTTTGACACATATTCACTTTTTTCCTCTGATTTCTCAGGTTTCACATTTTCATTCTTTTCTTTTTCCGCCATAGTATTACCTCCATTATCTGCATCTAACTGCTTTGATTGATTTATTAACTCATTTATCAAGTCTCTGGCTTTTTCAAGCACGTTTCTGTTTTGTTTGCTGATAGCCCGACCTTCTTTCACCACCACACTATCATTCTTAACACTGCAAGAGTTATCCACACAGGGATTTTCCACTAAGGAAACCGTGAACCCTACCGGGTCCTCTAAGTCTTTGATTAAAACCCGGTCTTTACGGGCAGCGTGTAACTTTTCAGCGTCTTTCTTTGATAATGCAGTAACAGAATATGCGATCTGGCCTTTCTCAGCCTTTTTCATTAATTCAGGGTCAGTTATCATACTTTTAACAACCCACGTACCGGCAGGGTATTCCCGTTCAATACCTTCAATGTTCTTCATTACCCGGGGTTCAGGGAGTAAATAGGACTCGACGGGGGCACCAACGGTTTTATGAGTTTGGAAAAAATTATGGTCTTTATCCACTAAGCGGTAGTTTAAAAGGTATTCATGAGCCATTTTAGCAACTTTCTCAGGGGTTAAGATTTCCTCTCCATTTTCATAGTCACAGTCAGGTTCCCCTGGGATTAGAACTGTTCCTGTGAACAGTACATGATCTTTTGATTTTTTAACACTCAGAACCCGGCTTTTAAGAGTTTTGAAGTTGTTTTCTTCTTTGTTCTCTTTTTTCAATGTTATTCATGCCTCCAGATTATCCTTCATAATTTCTTAATCAATCCTTTTTTTTAACATGGTCCCGTTCATTATCCCCCCCCCCTTTTAAAACTCTAAAATGTCACGTGGAATGCTAAAATTAGGAATACGCACTATCTCAGCTTCAGTAAAGTAAGGCACCCCGGGAGGTGCCATAAAACCAAGTGGCATAATATAAGGAACAGTAGTGCACCGGCAGTTAATCCATTCACTAATAGGGCCGTTCCTATCCCCCGGGTATAACAGGCCATTCTTGAAGGGCCGGCCTACTTGAACTATCTGCCCGTGGAGGTCTTGATGAGTTGCACGTACCCGGGCATCCTGTCCAGTCCACCATTGATGGTATTCAATGTTATAGTCATAATAAGTTTGGAAACTGCCCTGATTCTGGCTACTGTTAATCTCAGTCCGAGCTATACGCCGGGCTTCATAGGTTTTCAGCTGCCTGAATAGTTTTTGAATCCTCCGGGCTCCGTCTTTAACCCCCCACCCCTCTTGGTAGGTTTCCGCTAGCACCTTTGTAATATTCTGCGTGACTCTGGCCATGGTGCGGGCTGAAGCGGTGAAAGTCTTATTAGCTAGGTTAGTGTAAACATTCTGATTAAAATCAGTTAATGTAACTTGGTTTCCCCGGCTTAATTGATGATTTATGAGGTTTATTGTGGATTCCCGGCCGTTCCTGAAAGCTTTTATATTCTCATACAGGACAGTTTCACTATACTCCTTTTCTAAAGGTATAAGGGGTGCTATTATGTCATGAACTTGGAAGGATAATATTTCAGAGGGGTTGTAAACTTTCAGGTATTCTTTCAGGATTTGTTTTTCAGCTGCGGAGAATAATTTACTAAGTTTACCAGCTAAAGCGTTTTCTGCGGCTAACCGCATCTGATACTCTGTTTCTAAGCCAGTTAAAAGCGTTCTTGAAAGCCCCGCTTTCATTGTCTTCCTGTAAGTCATCATCTCCTCCTCCCAGGGCTTCATCATATCCTCCTAGTATGCCTCCCATGTCTTCATCATCTTCCCCTAGTATGCTCCCGGTGCCCGGAGGGTCAGCTGATTCATTATAAACCATGTCCAGGGGACGGCCGTGGAGGTAGTATTCATCTAGGTAAGGGTTCCCGGGATCGTCATGGAGTCCGAACCTTTCTCCAAAGTATTGTATCATCTCCCGGGGAGTCATACTGGCTCTGTCAAAGAGTTGGCCTGCGATCTTAATGTCCTGATTCATGTCTCTTATGTCCATTTCAGCGATTTTAAACTGCCAATCTGAAACTCCTAGTTCGTTCCGTATTAGTAGGTTGATGTCATGTTCATCATCACTCTGAAGGGGTTCTATTACACTGTTCTTATATATCCGGGTTGCTTCAGCGGTGTTAGTGCTACCTAGGGAGCCGGTTTCATTGAGTCCAATACGATAAGCGGGGACTCTGTGAGCGGCTAGGACTTCATCCCGGTTATCTTTCCTGAATAAGCGGAAACTGGCTTCTTTGGTTTCTACGCTTAATGGTTTTAACTCTATTTTAACGTTACCTTCTTCACCCTCTGAGGGGACTATGATTGAAACGGCACTGTGAGGGTTTTTCATTACTTCTTTAATCTGTTGCCCTATTTTATAGCGTAAAGTTTTAGTTTCATCATATTCTGGGTCATTAGGGTCGGTGATTCCGGGGTCAAAGTCCCCACTCACCATAAGTGCAAAGGCGGGCATCCCATAGTTTTTGAAGAAGGTTGTGTTATATTCCGCCCGGCTTATATCTCCATGAATAGCTCTTATAGCGGGGATAATCTTGGGTAACCCATAATAATGACTCTTAGGAGTGTAATCCATCCTCCAGAGTAATTCATTAGCCCTTTCCTCTGGCTTTAAACTGTTGTACCGGTGAATTTCTCCAGTCTCAGCGTGAACGTCCACTGGCCGGCCATTTACAAAGTTTTTACCGTATAATACAAACCATACAGTGTCTTTCCCTACCTGTTGCTTAACTCTCATCCCGTCTTTATGCCGTCTTAAATGCTGGGCGGGTATATGTGAAAGACTCACAATATCGGAACGGCTTCTTTTCTCCCGTATTATCTCCAGAACACCATAACCCATACTCCGACGGTCATAATTCCTTTTATAAAGGAGGGTGTTAATCCCCTCAGGAATGTTTTCGAGGAACTCTTCAACCCGCTTCTTATTGTCAGGGTCTCCTTCAACTCCTTCAACTCCTTTCAGGGTGTAACCAAGGCCCCCGGCATCCCGGGCTACGGTATCACAGCAATCACTATGGAAAGTATTTAGCTCTAATAATTCGCAGAGTTGTTCAGGGTCATATAATGGTTCGTGGAGGGATTCATAGTCAAAACCATCACTTTTGATTTGTTTACTTCCTTCATTGTCAGTGTCAGCTTTTATACTGTACTGTTCCAGAACGTCCCTGCCAACTATATCCCACCCCCCATCATTTGTGGTGACTATGAAGGCATCAGGGACTCCTTTACTTTTCTTATTCATACTATCACCTTCCGCCGTGGTCTTAGGAAGTGCCGGGCACTGCCGGTGCAAGTGTCAACTATATCATCTTCCCCTCCATCTTCCCCGGTGAAGGCCACCAGTTGATCCACTACTTTCTGATTCCAATGAGCTTTAACCATTTTAATCTTCCTGTCTTCAGCTAATGACTCTAAATCAAAAGCTCTAACTTTTTTGCTTAACGTGACTTTATCTGCTTTAATCCTGTACCCTTTGAGTTCTCGTGTTCTTCTGAATTTTTTTATTAAGAGTTTCGATCCGCTTCCGGGTTCCTGTTCTACTTTGATTAATACTTTTTTCCCGTCTTTCAGGCAGGTTCTGGTGAATGTTCTCAGGACTTTGCTACTGCTGAATTTTCCATGGATTAAGTCTATGAGGTAGAGGGTATCCCCATCGTATCCGCTTAGTAACCCGCTGGTGCCGTCTCCAGCGTCAGCACTGGCTCCAAAGTCCCAGTACCTTAAAAGGGGTATATCTGGGGGTACGGCCTCTGGGGGTATGGTGCAGGTTAGTTTGTGGGTTACGGGGTCTTCAAACCATTCCCGTTTGAATATGTCTCCGTCTCTTTCCTGTGGGTTTCCTTGGTAAATTGCGTTGAATAGGTAGCTTCCCATTGCCTTTTTTTCTGCCATGAGCCAATCATAATCACGTTGTTCTGGCCAGAGGGGTTCGCCTAGTTTCCGGCCTAGTAGGTCAGTTTCGGGGTTTTCACAGATAGCGGGGAGGTTTAAGTCCACCCATGTGTTGGGGTCTATGGTGTCCCCTTGTCTTAGGATTTTTAGGGCTTCAGAAGCGGGTATTACGGGTTCGGTTTCTTTGATTATGCCGTGTAGGTCATTAATGTGAAGTCTTTGAGCTATTACTATCATTATAGGGGGTAATCCGTTTTTTCGTTTTTCTAGTCGGGTTTTAGCTGTTCCACCTATCCATTCTCTTAATTTTCTTTGTAAAGCTTTACTTTCTGCTTCCGCTACGCTTTTGATAGGGTCATCTATGATGAATAAACCGGCTCCGAATCCTAGAATACTTCCAGCTGCCCCTACACTAAGCATTCTGCCATTGTATGGTTTTTGAATGTTAAAACGGTTGTTTGCTTTACTGTCATCTGCTAATTTCACATTGTACGGTGAAAGGTGGCCATACATGTTGATTATGTCTTTCACTTGCCGGCCAAACTCACTGGCCAACTGTTGGCTGTAACTGGATAATATGATGTTATCGTCCGGGAAGTGGGATAGGAAGTAAGAAGCAAAGTTTCGGCTTATCAGTGTACTTTTACCATGCCGGCTAGGAACTCCTAATAATATTTTACTAACTTTTCCTCGCAGAGCATAATTGAGCAATTCAATGATTAACACGTCAAAATTCCGGGGTTTCCATGCCCCTCCATTGATCAGTACACTCCAACGTGCTAATCCTAGAATGCCGTGGCTATTCATGGTATATTAAATCACTGCATTATATTGGGGGTGTTGCCCCTTTTTCTTTTTTTAATGGGATTCCTTAGCTTCAATCAATTTAAGAGCATAATCAATCTCAGCCTGCATTAAATCAGGGTTTAAAATAGATTTATCCCACCCTTCCACTCTATGATCATTTTTAGTGATAGTAGCCGCCTCGCCCTGAGCGGTTTTAACAACATCCTGAGCACTTTTCAAAGCATCCCCAAGGTTCTTCAAATCATAATCCCGTACACGCTCCCCCTTATCCAGAAGAGTATGGTTAATTTTAATCTTACGTTCAATCAATTTACGGAGAGCCTCACCGGTACTTTCAAACTTCTGATCACTTTCAACTATATCAATGGCCTCAAGTTCGGTTTTTTTCTCCATCACTTTTTTTTCAATTTTCTCCGAAACTTTTTTTCGTTCTTTTCGCCAATTTTCGTGTTTGTTTTTCGCTCTTGATCCGATGGTGCTCAGTGCAAACCCGTATTTGTCGCAGAGGTCTTGGAAGGTGGGGTATATTTTCGTGCCGTCTTCGGTTTCTATGCCGTATACGTATTCTTTTTTGATTTTTTCCCAGTCGTATTGTGTTGCCATAAGGCTTTTTTTCCTCCTTCTTCTTCTTTTTTTGTTTTTAGGTGAGTTTTATGAATGCTAGGAATGTGACCATTATTGTTACCATGGCTCCTATGAAGTATCCTGTGATTTGTATTAGTTGTTTGGTGTTTTCTTGGTCTCCGGTGTTGATTGCTTTCCATATTTTCTCTAGTTTTGTGTTTATGCTTTTGATGGTGTCGTCTTGGCGTTTTTCTAGTCGGGTTATTCTGGATTCTTGTTTACATATGTGGAATGGTTTGCCTGTTATGTTGTAATAGGTGTTGTCGGGGTATTGGGGGTTTCTGGGTTTTTTCTTCATTTTTTACTCATTCTTTTTTGTTAATGGGTCGGGGGTAGTAAGCATTGAATACTACTATTAATAGTGGTACGAGTGCAACGAACTTAGAATAGAAGTCACCCATTAGTGGTTCTACGAGTGATGGGTCTGCTAGTATTGCTGCGAATATTATCATTGCACCGCTTATTATGTAGGTTGATAGTTTTCCATAATCCATTTATATTCCTCCA
>LSQX01245784.1_pt4 | contig 17088 bp, 18 predicted proteins | sample 654561 | NCBI WGS metagenome assembly LSQX01 (sample SAMN04489861, study PRJNA283612) | anaerobic digester metagenome | isolation source: 4 biogas reactors fed with cattle manure at either 37C or 55C with and... | place: Denmark: Kongens Lyngby | collected 2014
GTGAAGGCCACCTGCCCTCCCCTGCCCCCGGCGAGCTGGTTGAACTCGAAGATGAGCATCTGGGCGAGCTGGTGGATGCGCTCTTCCGGCAGACCCACGAGGTAGGGGGCGAAAAATGTGTTCACGGCGTCCCACCCGATGGCCCCCGCGAAGTTGTTCTGGAGCACCGAGGTCATCTTCAGCAGGTGGGCCAGCAGAACGTCGGGGTGCTTCGCCGGTTTGGAGATGCTCGTGATGGAGGGCAGATTGAGGCCGAACTTCGCCACGTAGGCAATGCTCTGGCCGGAGCAGTATGGCCGGTTCACCATGCCGAGGTCGTGAAGGTGAATGGTCCCCGACAGGTGGGCTTCAGCCACGTCCTTTGAGAACACTTTCGTCAGGGCGTATTGCTTCAGGGCCAGCTCCGCTATGGAGAGGTTGATTGACTCCGGATTGTGGGTGGTGTTGCTGTTTTCCCTGTTCGGGTTCAGCATCATGGTCTCCAGGTCATGGACGGGAATGCCGATGCGGCTGTGATCCTGCAGCTTGGCATCCAGCCCTCTCTGGAAGAGCTTGACGTTCACCAGCTCCCTGACCAGGGACGTGCTGACACGGTCCCGTCCCCAGCGGACGAGGTCGGCTTCCACTTCGCAGGCGATCTCCCCGGCGAGGCCGGGCTCGACGCCCGCCTCCCTGACCAGGGCATCCCTGATTCTGGAAGGGTGCCAGGGCTGGGTTTCCTCGTGGGCCAGGGCGTCCACCATCAGGGCGAGATCAGTGGACTCCCCGCCGGGAGCGAACATGACCATCTGACGTCCCGGCATCTCCTTTTCACTGCCCTGGGGTACGCCCCCACTTCCCCCGAGAAAAGCCACCTGTTCGTCAGCGTTCTTCGCCATTTCTGGAAACCTCCTTTTCACCGATAAGGCGGGCTATTTCATGCTGAAAACTCTGAAGGTCGGTGAATTCACGATAGACAGAGGCAAAACGAACGTAGGCCACCTGGTTGATCTTCTGGAGCCCTTCCATGACCCTCCGGCCGATTTCTGACACGGGGACCTCACCGTACCCCTCCGTCTTGAGCCCGTCCTCGATCCTGGCGGCCAGGTCCTCTATCTGTTCAAGGGACACAGGGAGTTTTTCGCAGGCCCTGCCGATGCCCCGGATGATCTTGTCCCTGCCGAAGGTCTCCCGGCTTCCGTCTTTCTTGATCACCCTCAGGGTTCGCTTCTCCTCAGCCTTCTCATAGGTGGTGAAGCGGTTCGAGCACTCGGGGCATTCCCTCCGGCGCCGGACCACCTTCCCCTCGTCGGCTGTCCGGGTCTCGATGACCCGGGTTTCCATGGCTCCGCAGGATGGACATCTCATGGGCGGACCTCCCTATATATAGTACAACCTAGGGTATGATACCCCGATATATGGTGCATTTCCAGAGAGACGAAATTCCCATTTCTCAGGGCCCCAAGTACCTATGGAATTTTGTCTACAATGTCTTCGGGAAAAAAAGTGGGAAGAGAAAACAAAAAAAGCCGGGTTTCCCCGGCTTTCTGGTTGCTGCCTTTTCAGCGAAATTACCCGGACTGTTCCGGCACAGGCTACTCGACAATGCCCTGGAGGTATTCCTGGACCTTTGTCCTCACCCGTTTCCCGTCGGCACGGCCCTTGACTGCCGCCATGACTTTGCTCATGACCCGTCCCATGTCCTTGGGGCCGGCGGCTTTCGCGAGGGCGCCCGCTTCCTCGACGATCAGCCCGAGTTCTTCGTCGCTGAGCTGTTCCGGGAGATACGTCTCGAGGAAGAGAGCCTCTTTCAGTTCCTGGGCTGCGCGGTCGCCTGCCCCGACGGCGGTATACTGGTCGGCCGCCTCGCGACGCTGCTTCACAAGCCGCTGTATCAGAGAAACGATCTCGTCCTCCGACAGTTCGCCGGCGTGTCCTTTCTCAGTTTTTGCCCGCTGGAACTCCGCTTTGAGCATCCGAAGGGATGAGAGCTCCATCTCCCTCTTTCCTTTCAAGGCGGCCAGAAGATCATCTGAAATGCGTTTCTCGAGATCAATCACCGTGTTCTACCCCCTGGACTTGGTCCGCCTTTTTCTCGCGGCCTCGGCCCGCTTTGTCTTCTTTGCTTCACTGGGCTTCTCGTAGTGCTCTCTCTTTCGAACCTCGCGAAGGGTTCCAACCTTGGAGACTTCGCGCTTGAACCGTCTGAGAGCGTCATCAAGGGATTCGTTTTCTCTTCGAACGACAGTCGTCATACACCATTCCCCCCTTTCTTTGCCACCCGCATCTACCCCGGTGGCCAGCGGAAACTGCGTCCCGCCAACAGGTGAATATGAAGGTGGGGAATCGTCTGCCCGGCCTGCGCGCCGCAGTTTACCACAAGCCTGTATCCCTCCGGTTCGATACCCAGACGGGAGGCCGTCTGCACGGCACAGTCCATGACTTTCGACCACACTTCGGGCTTTCGGACATGAGCGGCTGATTCCACGTGCTCTCTCGGTATTACGAGAAGATGTACGGGCGCCTGCGGAGCGATGTCCCGCATGACGAAAACGTCTTCGTCGGCGTAAACAATGTCCGCGGGAATCCTTCCCGCCGAAATTTCACAGAACAGACACTTTCCATCCAAAAATCCCACCTCACAGCACACAGTATTCTATACCAGATTTTCGGCCCGCACAATACTCCGGGCCCAAACTCTGACGGCGGCGGAAGGATGTTTTTCCGATAGTGCAGTAAGGCGGGGACCTGCCCATGGAGGCGCTCCACGGGATTTCAGAACTCTCAGGAGCGGCAGCAGGATGTCATCCTCATCGCGCTTCATCAGCCGGAGAAGGGCCAGGTCATCGGGGAGCGTGCTTCCCGACCATAGGGAGAGCGCCGCTGACAGAACTCTCGCCGACGGATGGGAGAGCACCTTGCCGAGGAAGGCAGTCCTGCCGGGAAGAGGAGACACCCACCGGATGAAGGCGAGCGCGGCGCCTTCCGGCATGGAGGATGACCTGTCTGCGAGGGCTGCAGCCATTTTCCGCCTCCGGTCCGGGGAATAGTCCAGAAGGATCAGGTGGTCGAGAACATCCTCATCCACGGGCCAGAGGCGCACCATTTCGAGAAGGGCGGCAAAAATCTCCCTGTCCTCCGTCTTTCGCGCCAAAGATCCAAGGGCGAGGAGACGCACCCCGGGGTGAACTCCAAGCAGCCGCCTGACCACCTGGGAGGAGCTCTTCCTTCCGCCGGCAGACCGTACCTTTTCAAGAAGCCGGGCCACCGACAGCTCCGCCTCCACCAGGGCCCGTTCAAGGAGCAGCTCCCTGACCCTGCCTGTATTTTCCTCCTCTTTCCTTCCGGTCCGGGGAGGAGCGGCATCCTTTTTTCTTCCCCACCGGAAAGGGGCCCCCCCCCGATCCCGTTTCGAGGCACCGGGGGGATTCTTTTTCCTGTGCTTCACCGCTTCGGCAACCTGCACGGGAGTCGCGGACTTCAGGACAGCATACGCGGCAGCTATGGTCTCAAATTTTCCGGCCGTCTGGGGACCTGCCACGTCGGGATGAAACGAGAGGGCCAGGCGGCGAAAGGCTGACCGTATTTCACCGGGATGCGAGCCGGGAGAAACGCCGAGAATTTCAAAACAGTCCAGTATCTCCAGAGGGACGGCCATCTCAGCGGATCACCCTTTCCATCTCTTCCACCATCAGTTCGATGGACTCCACGCCTTCCGGATAGCAGCCTTCGTCCCTGAGGCTCTTCACGGTGCGGAAAAGGATCTCCCCCCTGGCCTGCTGGGCAGGCGAAAGAACGGAGGAAACCCGGGCAAAGCGTTTTTCCAGGGAGAAGAGTTCCTCGGGCTGCGAGTCGAAGGAGGAAGCGCCCGGAGTCCCCACCTCAAGAGGCGGAATGACCGTCCTTCGCCCGTCCTCCCGTTGAAGGTCAATCCGCAGCAGGCCCCCCGCGTCGACGGCAAACTCGAGGATGATAGCCTCGCCCTTTTTGGCGTCGGGAATTCTCACGGTGGAAATGACTTTTCCTGCGTCGCCCTGAAAAACCCTGAGGGTAAAGGGGCCGCTCCCGACACTGGTGAATTGCCTCTCCATCCTGGCGGGAAGGTGCATGCCCTTCTCAAGAAGAGGAACGGGTGTTCCATCGGCGGCGAGGATACCCAGGCTGTCGGAGAGCACGTCCAGTAGCAGCCGCCGGGACCCTGCGAAATTTCCGTACAGCGCTGCCCCGATGACCACGGCTTCGTCGGGGCAGCGGCTGAAATGTTCCGGCCTGGCGACCTGTTCCGAAAGAAGAGCGCGAAGGAGGGGGATGCGGCTCCCTCCCCCTACGAGAAGAAGCCGCGACGGACCGTGCTCGTCCCAGAGGTCGCCGGCTATGGCCACAACCCGCCCCAGGGCCGGCCTGATCAGCTCCTCGAACTCGCTTCTGGAGACCGCCACAGGAGCAGCTCCCAGTCCTGACGGGGGTACCCACTCATGGGAGAGACACCCCGAAAGGGCGATCTTCACATCCTCTGCTTCGGAGAGAAGAAGGCGATACCTGGAAGAGTCCGCTCCCCCCGGATCCGTCCCGGTCCTTCCGGCGAGGTGCAGAGCCAGGGCGGCATCGAAATCCCGCCCACCGCAGGAGGGGGTTCCCCTGCTCTCGATGACCTGCCAGACGCCGCCGCCGCACTCCACCACGGACAGGTCCACGGTGCCCGCCCCGTAATCCAGGATGAGGAAACGGCCCGACTCCCCGAAGGCGAGTGCCGCGGCAGTGGGTTCGTTGACAATGCGGGTCCGGGTGAATCCGGCGGAACGGGCCGCCCTTGCCATGGCTGAACGCTCCGCAAAACTGAAGGAAGCCGGGACTGCGAGGACGCAGGACTCGATGAAAGAGCCTGCAAAGGCCTCGCCGTCCTCACGGAGAAGGTTCAGCAGCGGAACGAGAGCTTCCTCCGCTGACACTGAAGCCCGGCCGCACCGTCCTTTCCACGGGGTACCCACCTTCCGCTTCAGATCCCACCAGGTGGTGGAAGGATGCTTCATCTCACCCGCGGCCGCCGTGTCGCCTGCGGTCCATCCGCTTGCTGTCCATGCCGTCACGGCGGGGGTGAACCTTTTCCCCCGGCGGCCCGGTATAACGACTGCGCCCCTGGCCCCGTCAAAAAGGGCACACAGGGCGTATCTCGTTCCGAGGTCGATCCCGAGAACCGGACCGTCCTCCCTGATGGGAGCTCCGCCCGGTTTCACGGCACCTTCCGCCCTCTCAGGGAATCGCCGGAGATCCTGGTTATCCGCACGGGCAGTTCCTCCCCTCTCGCGGCGGCGCCTTTCGCAACAACCCTCAGGAACGAGGGGGTCAGACCCTGGAAGGAGTTCTCCGCCGTCTCCTCGGCAAGCACGGGGACATCCGATCCGATCCACCGGGAAGAATACCGGGCCAGGAGCCCGTCGGCCGCCGAGAGGGCCTCCCGGGTTCTCCGGAGCACCGTGTCCCTGGGTATTCTGCCGGGGTAATTCCATGCCTCCGTCCCTTCCCTGGGAGAGAAGGGGAAAACATGCACCTTGCCGAAACGGCATGATTCCATAAGGGAAAGGGTGTCTGAGAAGTCGCTCTCGCTCTCGCCGGGGAATCCAACGAGGACGTCGGTGCTGATGTGAAGGTCTTCTCCCAGGCAGGATCTCGCCTTCTCCGCCAGGGCAAGGAACTCCTCCGGTCCGTAGCCCCGCTTCATTCGCGACAGCACGGCCGCGCTGCCGCTCTGGAGAGGCAGATGGAGGTGCCGGCAGAACCGGGGGAGGCCGGACAGGGTATCGAGCAGTTCATCGTCGAGGCCGAAGGGCTCGAGGGAGCCGAACCGGATCCTCTTTATGCCCTCAACGGACGCGACGCGGCGAACGAGCTCCGCGAGGGAAATGGTGCCGTATTTCCCGTAGAGGCCGAGGTGAACCCCCGTCAGCACCACTTCGGGGCAGCCGGAAGCGGCTACCCTCTGTATCTCGGAGACCACTTCACCGGGATCCCGGCTTACGGGAAACCCCCGCACGTAGGGAATGGCGCAGTAGGAACAGAAATGGTTGCAGCCGTCCTGGACCTTCACGAATGCCCTGGTATGGAGCAGGGGCCTGGTAAGGGAAAGGCCGTCCCATTCCCCTGACCGCAGCACGTCCACCCGGTCCTCCACAAAGGAGGGGGATTCCTCCAGGAATGCCCTGGCGAGCAGGCCGGGAAGCTCTCCTTTGCGCCTGTTGCCCACAAGGATGGAAATGCCCAGGGAAAGGGCCTCCCCGCTGGTTATCTTCTGGGCCCAACAGCCGCAGGCTGCAATGACCGCCTTCCGGGAAACCCTCCGGGCCCGCCGGACTGCCTGCCGGCACTTCTTGTCCGCCATGGCCGTAACGGTGCAGCTCACCAGCACCGCACCGTCACACCCCTCAGGGGAATCCACGAGCTCCGCACCGGCGTCTGCAAAGGCATTGGCGAGGGCTTCCCCCTCATACTGGTTGGAACGGCAGCCGAGGGAATATATCCAGATTTTTTTACCTGCCAGGCCGTTCTTCATTTCCGTTCAGCGACAACTCCCCACCAGTCGTTGATCGACAGTTCATTCACGGTCTGCAGCCCCTGTTCTTCCAGGGCGGCCATAAACCGGTCCCGTTCTTTCGCCAGCAGGCCGGAAAAAAGAGCCCGCCCTCCTTCCCTGAGCAGAGGGCGAACGGAGGGAAGCATCTCCAGGAGGGGCTCGATGATGATGTTCGCGGTGAGAAGATCCACCGGTCCCTCCATCCCGTCGAGAAGATTTCCCTCCTCGAGCTCCACCATGCCGGGTTCGATGGCGTTCAGCTCAAGATTATGCATGACTTCCGAGAGCACCGCAGGGTCGAGATCCCGTGCCCGGACCCGGGATGCGCCCATCTTCACCGCCGCTATGGCGAGAATCCCCGATCCCGTGCCGATGTCGGCCCCTTCAATTCCTTTCAGGGAGAGTTTTTCCATCAAGGTCAAAACGATCTGGGTACTCTCGTGGTATCCCGTTCCGAAGGCGGAGCCGGGATAAATGTACAGGGGCATCCTGTTCTCGGGCTCGGTGCCCTTGTGCCACGGGGCCAGGACCACCAGCGTCTCTCCTACGGGAAGGGGCGGAAAGGCGTCCTTCCAGTCGGTGTGCCATTGCTTGTTCTCTATTTTCCCCATGTCGGCGATTTTGATTTCGGGCCAGGGGCTGAGGGCCTCTTCCAGCCGCTGAATCCAGAACCCGAGGTCCTGGGATGTGCGGTAATAGGCCCGTATCAGGACGGAATTGCCTCCCCCGCTCTCTTCCGAGCCGATGCTTCCCGACATTTCGGCAAGAGAAGCAAGCACCTCCTCACTCCCGGGGCCTCCTTCCAGGGTGACATACCACCAGAAACTGTCCGTTGTATTCGTCATGGGAAATCTCCTCCGGGAATATGAAGTAAGGGAGGCATTGCATGCCTCCCTTAAACAGGAAAAGTGTACCAGATGATGGGCTGTTTTGACAGGGCGGCGGGTCTGATATTCCCCGGGACCGGCTTCCCTAGGAGTCGAAGAGGTTGCGGAAGAATTTGCCGAAGCCTCCCGTATCCTCCACTTCCACCTTCATCTCCCGGGCCAGCTCCTCGAGAAGTGCCCTCTCCCGGTCAGTGAGCTTCTTCGGTACGTCCACAGTGACGTGGACATGGAGATCTCCGGTTCCCCTGGCTCCCCTGAGCCGGGGCATGCCCTTTCCCCGGAGCGTGAAGATTTTCCCCGGCTGGGTTCCCGACGGAATGGAGAGGCTCTCCGGTTCGCCCGCAAGCAGGGAAACGGGAACGACACATCCCAGGGCAGCCTGGGGAAAGGAGAGGACGAGCCTGGAGTGGAGATCCGCTCCGTCCCTCTTGAAATCCGGGTGTTCCGCCACAGAGACCAGAAGATACAGGTCTCCTGATGAACCGCCGTTCATGCCTGGCTCCCCCTCCCCCGAGATGCGGAGGCGGGTTCCGGTATCCACTCCGGCGGGGATCTTCACTTCCACCCTGTGGTTCTTCCTCACGCGTCCGGCGCCGCCGCATGAGGCGCATTTCTCCTTAATCGTTTTGCCGGTGCCGCCGCAGCGGGGGCAGGCATTCACCGAAACAAACTGGCCGAAGGGGGTGTTCTGCTTTGTCTCCACCTGCCCCCTGCCGCCGCAGGACGGGCAGGTCTCGGGAGATGTGCCCGGTTTCGCTCCGGAGCCTCCGCACTCCCCGCAGGACTCCCACCGGGGAATCTGGAATTCTTTGGCGACGCCTGCGGCAGCCTCCAGAAGGGTGACCTCCGCTTCCATCTCGAGGTCGGATCCCCTCCGCGGGGCGTTGGGGTTGGCCCTTCTCCTGCCCCCCATGCCGCCGAAGAGATTATCGAAAATATCGCCGAATATATCGCCCACGCCGCCGCCGAATCCGTCAAAGGGGCTTCCCCCGGGCATGTCGCCCACGGTGCCGAACTGGTCGTACTGGGCCCGCTTCTGGGCATCACTCAGGATCTCGTAGGCCTGGTTGATCTTCTTGAAATGCTCTTCCGCTTCCTTGTTTCCGGGGTTGGCGTCGGGGTGGTACTTCCGGACAAGCTGCCTGTACGCCTTCTTGATCTCAGCCGCGGAAGCGTCCCGCGAAACCCCGAGTATCTGGTACAGGTCTTCGGTTTCTCCCCGGCCGTTCATCTTCGGTCACTTCCTATGCCTGGCCCTGATCGCTGAATTCCGCGTCCACGGTCTCTCCGTCCTGGGTGCCCGCGCTGCCGCCGGCATCGTTTCCGCCCTGCCCAGATGCCTGGGAGTAGAGCCTGGTCGAGAAATCCTGCACCGCTTTTTCGAGGCTTGCCTTGGCCGACCGGATCGCACCGAGGTCCTCGCCCGGCAGAAGACGGCGCACTTCCTCCATTGCCGACGTAATGGCTCCCTTCTCTTCGGGGGTCATCTTGTCTCCGTTCTCGGAGAGAAGCCGCTCGGCGGCGTAGGCGGCACTGTCTGCCTCGTTCCTTGTCTCCGCCGTTTCGCGCTTCTTCTTGTCATCTTCCTCGAAGGTCTCGGCGTCGGTCTTCATCCGTTCGATGTCGTCCTTCGAGAGGTTGGACGAGTGGATGGAGATGTTCTGCGCCTTGCCGGTGCCCTTGTCCTTGGCGGCCACGTTCAGAATGCCGTTCACGTCGATGTTGAAGGTCACCTCGATCTGGGGAATGCCCCTGGGTGCGGGAGGAATTCCGTCGAGGACGAAGGTGCCGAGCTTCACGTTGTCGGCCGCCATGGCCCGCTCGCCCTGGAGCACCACGATCTCCACCTGGGTCTGGCTGTTTCCGGCGGTGGTGAAGACCTGGCTCTTGGAGACCGGAATTGCGGTATTTCTCTCGATGACCTTGGTGAATACGCCGCCCAGTGTCTCGAGCCCCAGGGAGAGAGGCGTCACGTCCACGAGGACGATGTCCTTGTGGTCCCCGGCGAGGATGGCTCCCTGGATAGCCGCGCCGGCGGCGACGCACTCGTCGGGATTGATCCCCTTGGTGGGATCTTTGCCGAGAAGCTCCTTGATTTTCCGCTGGACCATGGGCATCCTGGTGGAACCGCCCACGAGCAGAATTTTATCGATCTCCCCTGCGGAAAGGCCCGAATCCTGCAGCGCCTGCCGGGTGGGCTTCACCGTGCGCTCCAGGAGGTCGGCGGTCATTTCCTCGAACTTCGCCCTGGTGAGGCTTATTTCGAGATGCTTTGGGCCCGATGCGTTGGCGGTGATAAAGGGCAGGGAGATGCTGGTCTCCGGCATGGACGAGAGCTCCACCTTCGCCTTTTCGGCCGCCTCACGGAGGCGCTGCCCGGCCATGCGGTCGTTCTTCAGGTCGATACCCTCGCTCTTTTTAAACTCCTCCACAATCCAGTTCACGACGCGCATATCCCAGTCGTCACCGCCGAGCCTGTTGTCTCCGGCTGTGGCGAGAACCTCGAACACGCCCTCTCCCACGTCGAGAATGGACACGTCGAAGGTGCCTCCGCCGAGGTCGAACACGAGGATCTTGTGCTCGCCCTGCTTGTTCTCCCCATAGGCGAGACATGCTGCTGTGGGCTCGTTGATGATTCTGAGAACTTCGAGACCGGCAATGGACCCGGCGTCCTTGGTGGCCTGGCGCTGTGCGTCCGTGAAATAGGCAGGCACGGTGATCACTGCCCTGGTCACCGGCTCCCCGAGATAGTCCTCCGCATCCCTCTTCATTTTCTGGAGTATCATGGAGGAAATTTCCTGGGGAGTGTATTTCTTTCCTTCAATATCCACCTTGCGGTCCGTTCCCATGTCTCTCTTTATGGAAAGGACGGTGCGGTCGCCGTTCACTATGGACTGCCGCTTCGCGAGCTGCCCGACGAGGCGTTCCCCTTCCTTTGTAAAAGCCACTACCGACGGCGTGGTGCGGCTTCCCTCCGAACTGGGGATAATAGTGGTGACGTCGCCCTCCTGTACTGCGATGCAGCTGTTGGTTGTTCCAAGGTCAATTCCTACGACTTTCGACATTTATCTCACCTCATAAAGTGTAAAATTCAAATTCAGGTCTGAACGTCTCATTCATTCCCCGGCTGGGCGCAGGATGCCACCTTTACCTTCGCGGGACGGAGTATGCGTTCTTTCGTACGGTACCCCGAGAGGATCTCCCCGGTGACCATGCCGTTCCTTGCCGGGTCGTCCGTCTCTTCTGCAGCGACGGCCTCGTGGCATTCCGGAGAAAAAGGGGTCCCCACGGTGGGGATCTGCTCCACTCCCATGCTTTCCAGGACGTACAGGAACTGGCGCCGAACCATGGTCACACCCTGGAGGATGCTTTTCCCGTCGGCGGGACTCTCTACGGCGAGAGCCCTGTCAAGGTTGTCCAGCACAGGAAGAAATTCCAGTGCCTTCTCTTCCCCGGCCATGACCCGCTCTCTCTGGCGGTCCCGCTCAATTCTCTTCCTGTAGTTGAAAAAATCCGCCCGTGCTGCGGCAAGGGCCTCGGTCAGCTCTTTGTTCCGCTCCTCGAGAAGAGCGACCGCAGCAGCTAATTCCTCCGCCGACGGTCCACACTCGCATTCCTCTCCCGGAACGGTCTCCTCCCGGATATCCCCGGGCTGCCCGGACCCGGTCACGGGAGTCTCGCCTGTCAGATCTTCAGGCCGCTCCGCGGCCCTTTCCTTTTCTTTCCTGCTCATGGTTCCTTCTCCTTTCGGCGGTTCAGTTCACAAGGGAATCGTCGAGGTCTTCCGCGATGGTTTCGAGGATGGAGATGGATTTTTCGTAATCCATCCTCAGGGGGCCGATCAGGCCAAGGATTGTCCTCCGGCCGTACCCCGACGCGGGAACGAGGACCAGGGAGCATTCCTTCATCTCTTCAGAAATTTCCTCCCCTATGGTCACCGAGACTCCCTGCTTGATGCTGTATCGTTCCACCATGTCGGCCAAATCCTGTTCCTGCTCAAGAAGCGAAAGGACCGTCTGGAATTTCCCTATGTCCTGAAAATCGGGGAGGTTGAGAATGTGCTGGGCCCCACCCACAAACAGCCGGGAGTTCCTGCGGTTCAGGATGGCGTCCATCTGCACAAGGGCCTCCCTGCAGGTATCCCACACCCGTTCCAGCCCGTCGAGAACATAGGTAAACAGGGCGTCCCGAACCTGTCCCCAGGGATGACCGCAGGCAACTGCGGAAATCTTCCGGGCGAGCTCGTCCAGAATATCCTGGGAGAGCTCGCAGGGCAGCTGGATGTTCGCATGGTGAACCAGTCCTCCATCCAGGACGATGAGCACCAGGACGGTGCTGCCTCCCAGGCGGACGAAGTTCACCCTCTGGATCTGCACTTCTTCGAGGGCGGACAGGGCGGCCACGCCAACACAGTTGGTAGCCTTCCCGAGAAGCTGGGAGACATAGGAGAGGATTGTGTCCACGCCCTGTTTTCGCTCGCGGATATCTTTTTTCCACTTTTCGGTTTCCGCAGGAGCCGAACGCCGGCGCTGCATGATGGAGTCCACATAGAGCCGGTAGGCCTTCGACGTGGGGAGACGGCCGGCGGAGGTGTGGGGCTGGTAAAAATATCCCATCTCCTCAAGATCGGCCATCTCGTTCCGTATGGTGGCGGGACTGCTGCCCCGGAGATATTTTTTCGATATGGTTCTTGATCCGGCGGGCTCGCCGGTCTGAATATATTCATACACCACTGAAAGCACTATCTCGAGCTGCCGTTCCGTGAGCATGGCGTCACCCCCTTTGCGTTAGCACTCCTTCGATATGAGTGCCAACATGATTCCACCGAGAGGTAGAGTAGCAATCCGTGATATTATTGTCAAGACTGGTCAGACGGATTTTTGCATTTTCCGGCATCTTCCGGGCCGGGACATTGAGGAGGACGGAACAAATGAACGAGGGCAGCCGGACCACCATACTTCTGGCACGGCACGGGGAATGCCGGGGAAACATAGAAGGACTTTTTCGGGGCAGAGTGGACTTTCCCCTGAACGAACAGGGCCTCCGGCAGGCCGCTGAGCTTGGAGCCGCCCTTCGCACCTTCCGCCCGGAGGCCGTGGTGACGAGCCCCCTGCTCCGGGCGAAGCACACCGCCGAGGCCGTCGCGGCAGCATGTTCGGTCACTGTCGAGGAAGACGAAGGGTTCAACAATATCTCCCTCGGCATCTGGGAAGGACAGCCGAAAACGGACATTGCGGAGCGCTTCCCCGACCAGTGGAAAATCTGGCTGGAAAATCCCGAGCGTCTCGCCGTGGAAGGATCGGAATCCCTTGACGACGTTCTGAAGCGCTCCATGGAGGCCCTCGGCCGCGCGGTGGCGAAATACCGGGGGAAGACCTTCGCCGCGGTAACCCACAGGACGGTCATTAAGCCCCTTGTCGCCGGGTGCCTCGGCATACCGTCTCCTTATTTCTGGAAGGTCCACATGGACACGGGATCCTATTCCATCCTGGTCCACGACGACCTCCACGGCTATTCCCTCTTTGCCCTGAACAGGACGGACCACCTTTCCGGCTTCACCACCGAATGGGTGTGAGAGACGGAGCACTGCGCCCTTGACCGCCCGGAAAGGACACTATATCATCGGAACAGCATATTCAACATTCCCGGGAAGGAGCCCCCGCCGTGATCGTTTACCCGCTTCCTGCACAAAGCCGTGAAGAACTCCTCGCGGCGCTGCGCCGCATCGGCGCGGATCTTCGCTCCATCGCGTACTTCGAACCCAAAAGGGAACGTCTCTCCCTGTATATTCCAAAAGCCGACTTCCGGGCGGCTGCGTTCCTGAAACAGGAACTGCTCGCCCGCGGGGGGGACGCCGTGGTGAACCGGGGGGTCATCTCCTGCGAGGCCTCCGAAAGCGCCGTGCTCCTCCTGGGAACACCCGGCCAGCTCAGGTCCCTGGCGGAGAAGCTGGGCGCCCTTCCCTGCTGGGGCCTTCCCGAAATCCGGGAGGGACTGTCCCGGACCCTTGGGGGTCTCGACAGGTCCGAATGGACTTTCTCTTTCCGGGAAGGAAGATCCCTCTCCCTTGGAAGGCGGACCGCCGTCATGGGCATCCTGAACCTGACCTCAGACTCTTTTTATGAAAAGAGCCGGATCCTGCCCGGAGACGACCTCATCTCCCGGGCGCGGTCCATGGTCGAAGCAGGAGCCGCCGTCCTCGACCTCGGAGCGGAGTCCACCCGCCCGGGCTCGGAACCTCTGCAGGAATCCGAGGAAACTGAACGGCTCGCTCCCGCCATACGGGCAGTCAGGGAGGCCTTTCCCGACACGGTCATTTCCGCTGACACATGGAAGGCGAAGACAGCCGCCGAAGCCGTCCGGGCAGGTGCGGACATGGTCAACGACATCTCCGGCCTCGGATTCGACCCTGATCTCCCGGGAGCCGTGGCGGAATCTGGGGCGGTCCTCGTCCTTTCCCACATCCAGGGAACACCCAGGGACATGCAGAAAGATCCCAGGTACGATGACACCGTGGGGGACATCCTCCGCTATTTCGAGGAGCGCCTCTGCCTGGCGGAACAGTCGGGAATCCCGGCGGAGAGGATTATCCTCGACCCCGGACTGGGCTTCGGCAAACGGTATGAGGATAACCTCAGAATCCTGCGGAACCTGGAGGCATTTCGTATTTTCGGGAGGCCTCTGCTCATCGGCCATTCAAGAAAAGGGTTCATCGGGACGGCCCTCGGTCTCCCGGACCCTGCGGACCGACTCGAGGGAACCCTGGCGGTCACATCGCTCTGCGCTCTGAGGAATATCGCTCTCGTCCGGGTTCACGACGTGGAGGCAAACGGGCGCGTTCTCTCCATGCTCGGAGCCGTCAGGGAGTGCCTGGAATGACCACCGTGGCCCTTTCCCTCGGAAGCAACCTGGGAGACCGGCTGCAATCGCTCCGGAAAGCCGTCTCCCTCCTCGGGAGCGCCGGGCTTGCCCTGCTCGCTTCCAGCGATGTGTTCGAAACGCCCCCCTGGGGTGTGGAAGACCAGCCCCGCTTCCTTAACGCCTGCATTCTCGTCGAAACGGAACTCTCTCCGGAAGAGCTCCTCGGACTGCTGAAGCACATGGAAACCACCCTGGGAAGAACCCCTGAAAAACGATGGGGGCCCCGGGTCATCGACATGGACATTCTTTTTTACGACGGAATTGTTCTTCGCTCGCCCACGCTGACCGTTCCCCACAGGGAACTTTCCGGGAGGGCCTTTGTGCTCCTCCCCCTGGCCCAGGCGGCACCGGAGTGGAAGCATCCTGAAACGGGACTCACCGCGGGAGAAATGGCCCGTGCCCTTCCTCCCGGCGAAACGGAGGGTATCCTCCGGATCTGCGAACTCTGATACGGCAGAACAGACACAGGAGGCGGAGAAAATTCTCCGCCTCCTGTGTTTTGCCCATCCGTTCTCCACTTCAGCCTGCCAGTTCCTTCAGGGCTCCGAGAACCTCCTCCGCGTGCCCCGCCACCTTCACCTTCCTGAAGATCTTCAGAATCTTCCCGCCGGGATCCGCGATGACCGTGGAACGCTCTACTCCCATGTACTCTTTGCCGTACATTTTCTTGGCCGCCCAGAATCCGCAGGCTTCGATAAACCCGTGGTCCGGGTCGCTCAGAAGGGGAAAGGAAATACCCAGCTTCCCGGCAAACTTCCGGTGGCTCTCCGGCGAGTCGGGACTCACTCCGGCCACAGCGCAGGACAGCGCTTCAAATGCGGACAGCCTGTCCGCAAAGTCTTTCACTTCGCTGGTTCAGCCGGATGTGTTGTCCTTGCTGTAGAAAAAGAGGACGAGCCATTTCGTTGAAAAATCTCCGGCTGTCCACTCTTTCCCGAAGCCGTCGGACAGGCTGAACGGGGGCAGCAGATCTCCTTCTTTCATGTCCTTTTCCTCCCTTCCTTATTCGGCCAGAGAGGCCAACAGCTCCTTTACGGCCTTCCGGGGCGCCTCCCGCCGGAAGAGGGGGCGGCTGTCCTTCCGGTAGGCCGCAAGGGTTTCCTCGAAGACGGGCACGCCTTCCTTCCTGTAGAGAATCCCCAGGGGGAACGGCCCGTCGGAGAGGAGGGCCAGCTCCAGCGCCCTGTCGAAGTTTTCCTCGTCGTGCCCCTCCAGGGTGTAGGTGTTGTCCATAAACCACTTGTAGGTATTTACGCTGTTGAAGGAGACGCAGGGCTGGAAAATATCCACCAGGGCATATCCCTTGTGGAGGATGGCCCTCTTAATGATCTCCTTCGTCTGCTCTCCGTCCCCCGCGAAGGCCCGTGCCACGAAGGTCGCGCCCTGGACCAGGGCTGCCGCGAGGGGGTTGAAGGGCTGGGCGTGGACACCGTCCACCTGGACGGAGGTACGGAATCCCCTGGGGCTCGTGGGCGAAGCCTGCCCCTTGGTGAGGCCGTAGACCATGTTGTTGAACACGAGGTTGGTGATCCCGGGGTTCCGCCTTATGGTATGGGTGAAATGGTTCCCTCCCTCGCCGTACATGTCGCCGTCTCCGCCCACGGCGATGACTTCGAGGGCCGGATTGGCCGCCTTGATTGCCGTGGCGTTGGAGAGAGCCCTGCCGTGAAGGCCGTTGAAGAAATGGGCTTTCATGTAGTGGGGAGTCTTGGCTGCCTGGCCGATGCCGGAGACGATGACCACGTCCAGGGGACCGAGTTCCAGTTCCGCAAGGGCCTTCTTTATGGAGTCGAGGATTTTGAAGTCCCCGCAGCCGGGGCACCACGAAAGGTCAATGCCCGGAAGATCGAACACCGTGGAGTCCATCATCTGCCGCCTCCTTTGCCGGGAAGAATTTCCGCGAGCTTTTCCGCAACTTCTTCCACCGAGAACTGAAGCCCGTTGTATTTGAGCACCTTCCTGTCAACTGCTGTACCGAAGGTTTTTCGAAGCAGACCGGCGAACTGGCCCGTGCTGTTCCCCTCCACCACGGCGGTGAAGGAGGCTTTTTCCAGAAGTTCATGGGCCGACGGCGCGAGCGGCCACACCTGCTCGAAGGCCAGGAGTGCCGTATCGTCCCGTCCGAGAACCCTGAGGGCTTCCCGGACGATGGGCAGGGTGGACCCCCAGCAGACCACGAGGTTCGAGAAGGATTCGGGGCCGATCAGTTTCGGAGGAAGAGCCCGGGCCGTCATCCCGTCGAACTTCCGCATCCGCTTGTCCTGCATCCGTACCCTGAGGTCGAAGTCCTCGTATACGTGCCCCACCTCGTCATGCTCGTGGCTGTCCGCCCCGACGATTCCTTTTCCCCAGCCGGGAACGGCGAAGGGAGAACATCCGTCTGGAGCGTCCTCGTAGCGCCTGTATTTCTCATCAGTCTCAGGGATCGAGGGGGGTTCGTCCAGCCAGGAAAGGACGTCAGCATCCAGGTTATAGAAGGCGTTCATGAAATACTGGTCCGTCAGCACAATGGCCGGCGTCTGGTACTTCAGGGCGGTCGCGAAAGCTTCCTGGGTGAGCGTGAAGGCGCTCTCCATGGTTCCCGGGGCATAGAGCGCCCGGGGAAACTCGCCGTGACCCGAATAGAGGGCAAGCTCAAGATCCGCCTGCTCCGTCCGGGTGGCCATACCCGTGGCCGGCCCCGGTCTCTGGGAGAGGTGCACAACCACGGGAGCCTCCATGACCCCCGCCAGG
>LSQX01204727.1_pt2 | contig 17085 bp, 14 predicted proteins | sample 654561 | NCBI WGS metagenome assembly LSQX01 (sample SAMN04489861, study PRJNA283612) | anaerobic digester metagenome | isolation source: 4 biogas reactors fed with cattle manure at either 37C or 55C with and... | place: Denmark: Kongens Lyngby | collected 2014
CTCCAGATGGTCAGCTTTACCATCACGGAAAAGGGATATGCGGTCAAAGGCAGCGACGGACGCTATTTCAAGTGGATCGAGCCCGATCTGTCCATCTTGCCGGACCACCCCGGCAGCCTGGTCGCTTTGCTCACACTATTGATGCTGCGGCGTCATCAGGCGGGAGATCTCCCGGTCGCCCTCGTGAGCATGGACAATTGTGCGCACAACGGCACCCGGCTCTACGACGCGGTTATGACATTTGCCGCGGCATGGCTTGAGAAAGGGCTGGTCGGACAGGCGTTCCTCGACTATCTCAACGACCCCGCCAAAGTTTCTTTTACCTGGAGCATGATCGACAAAATCACACCTCGGCCTTCCGACTCCGTACAAACGATGCTCGAGAAGGACGGATACGAAAGCGCAGAAATTATTGTCACGTCCAAAAACACCTATACGGCTTCATTCGTGAATGCGGAGCCGACCCAGTATCTGGTGATCGAGGACTGGTTCCCCAACGGACGGCCCCCGCTGGAAAAAGCAGGTGTGTTGTTTGCTGACCGGGAGACTGTCGACAAAGTCGAGACGATGAAGGTCTGTACCTGCCTGAATCCGCTGCACACGGTTTTGGCCGTGTTTGGCAGTCTGTTGCGTTACCGGACGATTGCAGAAACCGTAGGAGATCCTGTGTTGAAGCGGTTTATCGAGCGTGTGGGATACGACGAGGGGATGCCGGTGGTGGTCAACCCTGGGATCATTCAGCCGGAGGCCTTTATCCGCACCGTGATCGAGGAACGGTTTCCCAATCCATTCCTGCCAGACACGCCGCAGCGTATTGCGACCGACACATCGCAGAAAATCCCCGTGCGCTTCGGGGAGACATTAAAGGCCTATCAAAAACGGGGAGCCCAATCGTTGTCGGAATTGACCTACATCCCGTTGTTTATCGCGGGATGGCTGAGATACCTGCTCGGGATCGACGACCAGGGCCATCCCATGGAGTTGAGCCCAGACCCCATGTTGCCGGAACTGCGCGAGAAACTGGCAGGAATCACACTGGGGACGCTGCGCCATGACGATGCCATCCGACCGATTCTGTCCGATCCGCATTTGTTCGGAATCGACCTGACCGGGACCGGACTCGACGAGAAAGTCCTGCAGTATTTTCATGAGTTGACCGCTGGGCCCGGCGCGGTCCGAAAGACATTGGACAGGGTATTGTCTTAACGTCCACATCGCTATCCGTCACCGCCGACGTCCCGCTGTCATAAAAACGGCGGGGCGTCTTTCATGAAAGGAAATCGGAGCTTGTGGTACAGTCGGAGAGGATGGCAAAAAGCCGGGAGGACATATGAAACCGATTCTGGTGGTTGGATCCGCGAATCAAGACACCAATTTGCGTGTCGAACGGTTTCCCAAACCCGGGGAGACCGTCATGGCGCACGCCCGATGGACCGCGTTTGGAGGCAAAGGCGCAAATCAGGCGGTGGCCGCGGCCAAGTTGGGTGCGACGGTGTCGTTGATCGCCCGGATCGGACAAGACGACACAGGCGACCGGATGCTGTCGGACCTTGGAGCCTGTGGTGTGGACACCCGCGGTGTTGAGAGGGACACCGGGTTTCCAACAGGGACCGCTGAGATCCTCGTCGATCGGAACGGCGAAAACATGATCGTCGCAGACTCCGGTGCGAACAGGGGACTGGACGAGAAGCAGGTGGATCGCCATGAAGCGCTGTTTGCCGCAGCCGGACTCTGTGTCGTCCAATGTGAGATCCCGATTGCCACCGTTTTGCACGTGCTGGCGCTTTGCAGACGGATGCAGCTGCCGGTTCTGTTCAATCCGTCTCCTGTGTTCACCGGAAAGCCGCGCCTTCTTGCGGGCATCCGATACCTGGTACCCAACGAAATTGAACTGCAAAGCCTCTTCCCGGATGCACAGGATGGCCTGACAGGATTGGCAGCCCGTGTGCTGGAATATGGCATCGAGAACGTGTTGGTCACGCGCGGATCCGCGGGATGTCTCCTCGTGACCCGGGAAGGTGCTGCCTCCTATCCTGCGCTGCAGGTGGACAGCCTGGATACGACCGGCGCCGGGGATACCTTCCTGGGGGCCTTCGCAGCTGCGTTGTCCCGTGGTGAGCCGGAGGAACGGACGATCCGGTATGCGAACGCGGCGGCGGGCATTGCGGTGTCAAGGCAGGGCACATGGGAGGCGATGCCGACGGACCGGGAGGTCCGGGATGTTTTTGAAGGGGGTCGTGCATTGTGGTATCATCAGTAGAACGATTGTTTGACACGAGGTCCGACGCATGATCTTGATGGGGATCGATCCCGGCTACGCCATCACCGGATATGGCGTGGTCGATTACAATAAAGGCAGGTTCCGCATTGTGGATTACGGCGTGATCTCAACGCGGGCCGGCACCCCGTTTGAGCAGCGGCTATTGACCATCTTCGATGGATTGACCCGCGTCATCGAACAGGCGGCTCCTGTTTCCGTTGCGGTGGAGGAGCTGTTTTTTTCCAGAAACACGACCACCGCGATCGGAACCGCTCAAGCGCGGGGAATCGCTGTGTTGTGTGGCGCCCGGGCAGGCATTCCCATCTACGAATATACGCCCCGTCAGATTAAGCTGGCTGTCACGGGATATGGACTGGCGGACAAGCAGCAGGTGCAGCACATGGTGCGTGTCATCCTGGGGCTCAAGGAAATCCCAAAACCGGACGACGCGGCGGACGCGCTCGCGGTTGCGATCTGTCTGGCGCACAGCGGCGCGGACCCGAATGCTTTGGTGGTCGGAGGATATCAGTAATGTTTGCCTATCTGGAAGGTACGATCGATGCCAAATGGGCGGATGCCTTGATCCTGGATGTCTCCGGCGTCGGATACCGCCTCACGGCGGCTCCTGGCATGCTGGAGCGGTTTGGCAAGCCGGGAGACCGGCAGCGCGTCTTCACCTACCTTGCGGTGCGCGAAGACGCTGTCACGTTGTTCGGGTTTTCCTCGCGCGAGGAGCAGACGCTGTTTGAGATGCTGATCACCGTCAGCGGAGTCGGACCCAAACTAGCCGGCTCCATCGTGGCGGACATGAGGCCAGACGCGTTTGCCATGGCGGTCGTCACGGGAGACACCACGGCGCTCACTCGTGTCAAAGGGCTCGGTAAAAAGGGAGCACAGCGGATCATCCTGGAGCTCAAGGACAAGCTCGGCCATGCATATACCAGCGAAATACAGCCGGAGGGGATGACGGCCGCCGCGGGAGGTGGTGTTCGTGCGGACGCGATCAGCGCTTTGATGGTGCTCGGTTATTCCGCCGCCCAGGCGACCCGCGCGGTCGATCAGGTTCCGGACCCGTCGACGGGTCTTGAAGACACCATCAAGGCCGCGCTGGCGCAGCTATTGCGGTAAGGGAGATACGGTTTCATGCCGATGTTTGAAGACGAATTTCGCGAAGACGAACGACTGATCGCCAGGGAGCGCATTCCTGAGGACCAGGACGAAGCGTCGCTACGCCCTTCGCGATGGGAGGAGTACTTTGGCCAGCACAAGGTCAAGGCCAACCTGCGCATCTTTATCGAGGCCGCCAGCCAGCGGGGCGAGGCGTTGGATCATATCCTGCTGTATGGTCCTCCCGGATTGGGAAAAACGACGTTGGCGGGGATCATCGCCAATGAACTGGGCGTCGGGTTCCGGATGACGAGCGGTCCCGCGATCGACAAGCCGGGGGATCTGGCGGCGGTGCTGACCAACCTTACCGAACGCGACGTGCTGTTTATCGACGAAATTCACCGGCTCAACAAGAGTGTGGAAGAGGTGCTGTATCCCGCGATGGAGGACTACGCGATCGACATCATGATCGGGAAGGGTCCCGGCGCGCGCTCCATCCGGCTCGATTTGCCCCGGTTCACCTTGATCGGCGCGACGACACGAGCCGGACTGTTGTCAGCTCCTCTACGGGATCGGTTCGGTGTCGTGAACCGGCTGGAATTGTATGCGCCGATCGACCTTCGCGACATTCTGGTGCGGGATGCGGCGATATTGGATGTCGGGATCGATCCCGACGGACTGGACATCATATCGGAGCGATCGCGCGGCACCCCTCGGATCGCCATCCGGCTGTTGAAGCGATTGCGCGATTTTGCCCAGGTCCGGGGGTCGGGCAGAATCACGGGCGAAATCGCGCGGTTTGGGCTCGAAGCGCTGGAAATCGATCCGGTCGGACTGGACGCGACCGACCGCAGGATCATTCTGAGCATGGCCCGGATGTTCCAGGGAGGCCCGGTCGGGCTGGACACGCTGTCCGCCTGTACAGGGGAGGACCCTGTGACCATCGAAGACATCTACGAGCCGTATCTGATGCAGATCGGTTTTGTCTCCAAAACGCCACGTGGCCGCATTCTTACACCGGCGGCCTGGATTCACCTGGGGTTGACACCGCCCGCGCCGGCTTCCGGGAACTGGCAGGACACCCAGCTCACGCTGGAAAACGGCGTGTGCCCCGACCCAATGGAGAACGGACATGCCTGATCTTTCTGAAACCAAGATTCTACTGCATATCTGTTGTGCTCCCTGTGCGGAATATCCTCTGGCCATCCTTATGGACGAAGGGGTGGGAGTACATGGCTATTACTACAACCCTAACATCCATCCGGCTGTCGAGCATCGCAGGCGGGAGGAAGGGGTCCGGTGGCTGACGGACAAACGGGGGATCGATTGTTTGTATGACGACACTGTCCTGCAGGAGATCTGGGAGCAGGGAGATGAGCACCACGAGGGGCGTCTGTGCGAGCGCTGTTACGGCATGCGGATGCACAAGGCAGCGCAGATGACGCGGGAACTCGGGCTGGAAGCCTTTACCACGACATTGCTGGTGAGTCCTTACCAGAAACATGACCTGCTGCGGGATCAGGCGGAGAAGGCCGCGCGGGCGGCCGGTGTCCGGTTTCTGTATCGCGATTTCCGTACTGGTTTTCGTGTCGGGCAGGATATGGCACGCGCAGACGGCCTGTATCGCCAAAAGTACTGCGGATGCATTGATTCCCTGAACGACTCCCGTTTCAAGAATCGAATTCTGGGTGAGCACCAAGCGCTGACGGATCTTGCGGGCGGACTCTGACCGACCGGTGGTTTTCATACAGGACCATCCCCGGCCTCGCACCGGACATCTTTCTCACATGGGATACAGGACAGTAGTCGACGGATACCATCGCCCCATCCCCCTGGAGGGGATGTTGCGCTTCTTTTTTACCCGGACGACTGAACCAGGCGGCGATCTGTGCCGCTTCCAGCAGCGTGCGTTCCGGAATCTCGCGGCGGCCCGCGCGAATGATCACGTGTGTCCCCGGTTCTTTTTGGACATGCAGCCATATGTCGTCCCGGTCCGCGGTCTTGAATGTCAGACGGTCGTTCTGGATGTTGTTGCGCCCGACCAGGATGTCAAATCCGTCCGAGGAGCGGTATCGCCGCGGATCCGATCCCGCCGGTTGGCGTACAGGTTCGCGGGATCCCGGTTTCTTTTTACTCCCTTTACCTGTTCCTTTTTTCCCGCGCGACTTTTGATTTGCCTTGTTCCCGGGCGCCCCTGACTCGCGGAGATCTTCCGATGCCGTAAAGCCGGACCATTCCATGGTCAAGGCCTCCAGATCGCCGTCTTCCTGTGCGTTTTCAATGGCGGTCAACAAGGAGGCCAGATACGCCGACTGCTCCATGTCCTGCGCCAGAAACCGGGTAGAGGCTTCCAACCTGGCTTTTCCCTTCGTATAAGCCTTAAACAGTCTCTGTGCGTTTTGAGACAGCGTGCGACTGCTGTCCAGTGTAATCCATAGGGGCTGCCCCTCGTTGGCATAGTCTATGGCTTCAAACCCGGGAATTCCGTCTTTGAGTGCGTACATATTGGCCAGGATCAACTCGCCGTCCCGCCGCATATCCTGAAGTCCTTCGCAGGACTTGATGTCGGCTCGGTGCGCCTCCGCTTTGCGAAGCACGCGATCCAGGCGGGTGGAGACTGCCTGTGCCAAAGCACGTCGCCGTTGCTCCAGACGGTTTTTCGTGATGTGGTGTGTGTAATAAGTGTCCATCGCGTCCGACAGTGTCGGCAGAGGGACGCGAAAACCGCAGGACTCCAGTGGGAAGGCATGGAAATCGGTCCAGTTCTGTGTATCCGGGGACAGGCGGAAGAGGGTAGGGGCCGCCGGACCGGTCAGGATGCGCTCGAGCAGCACAGCCGTCTGGGTTGCGACCCGCCGTGTCTCCGCTGTCGATAAGGAGGAAGCGTGGCGTTTGCCGTCAATGTCAGCCAGATGGCAGATCTCGCGGCAAAGCGGGGGAGAGAACCCGCGGATCATGTCCAACAAAGCCAACTCCACGTTGCGGGCTGTGCTCAGGCGCTCTGAAAATGCAGGATCTCCCGTATGCAGGATCTCAAGGACCGACCGGGGATCCACCTTGTCCTGTGAAGGCGGCGGGGTATAACGTCTGGCTGGCAGAACTTCACGTACGCGGCTCATAGCATGGTCGACATGGTTGGCCGCATCCAGGATGGTCCCGTTTTCTGATACGAGAATAATGTTGCTGTGACGACCCATGATCTCCACGATCAGGGTCTTGTGGGTCTCATCTCCCATTTCGTTTGCGTTCTGAAATTCAAGTCGGAATACCCTTTCCCAGTCCTCGCATTGGACAGACACCAGCCGCGCTCCGAGCAGATGTTTTCGAAGCAACATGCAAAACATCGGAGGAACGGCAGGATTGGCAGAAGATCGCATCGTTATATGAATGCGGGGGGATTCCGGACGGATCGATAAGACCAATTTATAGTTCTTACCCTGATTTCTTAACGACAACATGACGTCAGTAGGTATTTCCTGGTAAACGCGGTCGACACGGCTCCCGTTAAGTTGTGTATGCAGTTCTTCTGCGAGATAGCGGGAAGTGATTCCATCCAGTGGCATGATTGACCTCACCGTTTCTATAAATATGTATTAGTATAGCGTCTGGACTTCCAGGCCGCCAGACCGGACTTGACGAACCGGGAATAATGGAGATAATAGGGAAGGATCGTTGTACCGGGGTTCTACCCGGTTTTATTTTGCGCAAAACCACGAAAGACCCATAGGTGCGTGAGGATATCAGACGATGTTTGTGCAAATTGTACAAATACATCGTCTGATATTGACATTTAGCTGTGAAGATTGCTTAAATGAAGTCGGTTTAGAAGTTCAATCTTTATGTATTTCCTGCGAGCCTCTTTTTTTGCAATTTCGATGTACGGTTGCCCATTTGATGAGGATGGAAAGGAGCGTGATCGTGACCACAGCCTTTAGACCCAACCATTTTGTCCCAACATGGAAGGAGAACAAGGAATGAAGAGAACCATTGGAAGACTCGCCTTGCTACTGGTCGTCAGTCTGCTGATCGGCCTCGTTGCAGGATGCGACAAAACAGATCCCACCACGCCGACGACTGGCACAACCAAGACCGGCACAACCACACCCGCCGGCCAGACGACGGTCGGTGGAGAGAGCAATCTCAACCCTCCTGGACAGCTTCCGGTCGCCAAAGAACTGGAAACGATCCGTGTCGTCATTTCCCAGAGCCCGCATATACTTTCTTATAAGTATGGCGAGAACAAACTGACCACCTGGCTGCAGGACCGCACCAATGTCGCGGTTGAGCACATTCTGTACCCCGAAGCCGACGCCACGACCAAGCTCAACATCGAGCTGTCGACCGGCGGCGACCTGGGCGATCTGATCATGATCCTGATGGATCGCGCGATGCTGGTCACCTACGGCGGCCAGGGCGTGCTGATGCCCCTCAACGACTTGATCGAACAGTATGGATACGGGATGAAAGAATGCCTGGACGCGTTTGACGGTTCTGTTGAAGCCATCACCGCACCCGACGGCAACATCTACGCACTGCCCCAGGGCAACCTGGTCGGCATCTTCCCGAACTCCTTTGCGATGCGTCACTGGGTCCTCACCGACTTCCTCAACAAGTACGAAGAAGCCACCGGTAAAGGGATGCCCACGACCACCGACGAGTACTATGATTACATCAAGTGGTGTGTCGATAATGACCCGAACGGCAACGGCGAGGCTGACGAAGTCGGCTGGTCCGGCGCAGAGAATACCTCTGTCTGGTATGCCCGTCCGACCTGCTTCCTGATGAACGCCTTCACCCTGACCAATCAGGACGGCTACTATCAGAAAGACGACGTCATCCATTGTGCCATGGTCGAAGAAGGCTATCGCAACGGCCTCAAGTACCTGAACAAGATGATGGAAGAAGGCCTGATGGACGAGAACTATCCGTCCAACGACGAGAACGCCCTCAAGACGCTGGTTGCTCTTGAAGATGGCAAAACCGTTGCGTCCGGTTCCTGGGGCGGCATGCACAATGCCGCAACCGACCACAAAATCCGCAACTCCTACCAAATCGTCGCACCGCTTAAAGGCCCCGACGGTTTACAGAATTCCTTCTATGACCATTACGCATCCGGCGTAACCCCCGGCAAAGCGACCATTCCGGCTGGCACCGAAAAAGCGGATGTCGTCATGGCCTGGATGGACACCATGTATGACCAGGAAGTCGCGTTCCGCGGCCGTTACGGCGAACTGGGCGTTGACTGGGAAGTCCCTGCCGCCGGCACCAAAGCCGTCGACAACGGACCTGCGATGTACAAAGACATCGGCAATCAGTGGAACGTTCCGACCTATTCTCACTGGTTCACCTCCAGCCCGTCGATGTGGGGCCGTTATGGTTCCATGACTTCCGAGCCGCAGCCTGCGACAGACAAAGACGGCAATGAGATCCATGACCTGGAACTCTCGCTGTACTTGGCTGCCCGCGAGTACGAGAACTATGTTGTTCCTTGCTCGGTCCCGAACTTCTTCTTTGACCAGGAGACCGCGACCAAAGCAAACGAGTGGAAGACCAACATCGACGACTACTGCCGTTCCGCCATCACTGACTTCATCTTCGGCAACACCGATGTGAACGATGATGCAGCGTGGGATGCGTACGTTGCACAGGCCAAAGGCCTTGGCCTCGACGAGTACCTCGAAGTGATGCAGGACAACTATGACGCCAACTGGAAGGGCACCCTGCCCGAAACCTACACCCCGTTCCCGCAGCGTACGGAGTAAGGCAACTTACGACAGCGCACGGAGTAAGTAAAGTTTCACTCTAGTCAGCGGACGCGTTGAAAGTGTCCACCAGCCGCCCCGATCCGGTCAAACGGATCGGGGCGGCTTTTTGTTGTATGGAGTTATCCGCGTGGCTTTTCATCAACGGGAGGGCGTTGGGCGAATACATAATAAAATGCTTGGAATGTCAAAGTTTTTCTATTTTGTCAAGAAACACGCCAATACGATGTGCACAATGCACAAACAACACGGGAAAAAGTAGCCGATTATTAGGGTAGGATGATTGACAGCCCCATTTCTTGAGGGTAATATCTCATCAGACGAGTCCGGAAATCATCAATGATTCATGACGGACCACAAATACGGGACGAAAGGAGATTGGTAAGAGACTGAAGAAGAGTGAAGTCAATTCCAAACGGCCCAATTTTCGAAAGGAGATCATGGAATGAAGAGAACCATAGGAAGACTCGCACTGCTGTTGGTCATCAGTCTGTTGATTGGCCTGGTTGCCGGTTGCGACAAACCAGAGGAAACCACCACACCGGTCACCACTCCTCAGCAAACGACTACAAAATCGAATGAGACCACCACTGCAGGCACCGAGGGCAACCTCAATCCTCCGGGACAGCTTCCCGTAGCAAAAGAACTGGATACGCTCCGGGTTGTCATTTCCCAGAGCCCCCATGTCCTTTCTTATGCGTATGGCGAGAACAAGTTCACCACCTGGCTGCAGGACCGCACCAATGTCGCGGTTGAGCACATTCTGTACCCCGAAGCCGACGCCACGACCAAGCTCAACATCGAGCTGTCGACCGGCGGCGACCTGGGTGACCTGATCCTGATCCTGATGGATCGCGCGATGCTGGTTACCTACGGCGGCCAAGGCGTGCTGCTTGCCCTCAATGACATGATCGAGCAGTATGGATACGGCATGAAAGAATGTCTCGACGCGTATGAAGGATCCTACGAACAAATCACTGCACCTGACGGCAACATCTACGCGTTGCCTGCCGGCGGTCTGGTAGGAATCTTCCCGAACTCCTATGCGATGCGTTACTGGATCCACACCGAATTCCTGAACAAGTACGAAGCCGCCACCGGCAAAGGAATGCCCGAAACCACGCAAGAGCTCCAAGACTACATGCAGTGGTGTCTGGATACCGACGTCAACGGCAACGGCCAGAAAGACGAAGTCGGCTGGTCCGGCGCAGAGAATACCTCTGTCTGGTATGCCCGTCCGACCTGCTTCCTGATGAACGCCTTCACCCTGACCAATCAGGACGGCTACTATCAGAAAGACGAAGTCATCCATTGTGCCATGGTCGAAGAAGGCTATCGCAACGGCCTCAAATACCTGAACGGCCTGATGGAAGCCGGTCTGATGGACGAGAACTATCCGTCCAACGATGAGAACGCCCTCAAGACGCTGGTTGCTCTTGAAGACGGCAACACCGTTGCGTCCGGTTCTTGGGGTGGCATGCACAATGCCGCAACCGACCACCGCATCCGCAATGCGTACTCGATCGTTCCTCCGATCGCTGGCCCCGATGGCCTCCGTAACTCTTTCTATGACCACTACGCCACCGGTGTCAACCCCGGCCGAGCCACCATTCCTGCTTCCACCGAGAAAGCGGATCTGGCGATGGCTTGGATGGACACCATGTATGACCAGGAAGTCGCGTTCCGTGGCCGTTATGGCGAACTGGGCGTTGACTGGGAAGAACCCGCTGCCGGCGTCTTGGCCGTTGACGGCGGTCCTGCGAAGTACAAAGACATCACAAACCAGTGGAACGTTCCGACCTATTCTCACTGGTTCACCTCCAGCCCGTCGATGTGGGGCCGTTATGGTTCCATGACTTCCGAACCGCAGCCTGCGACGGACAAAGACGGCAACCCGATCCATGACCTGGAACTGTCCCTGTACTTGGCTGCCCGCGAGTACGAGAAGTATGTCATTCCTTGCTCGGTCCCGAACTTCTTCTTTGATCAGGAGACCGCGACCAAAGCAAACGAGTGGAAGACCAACATCGACGACTACTGCCGTTCCGCTATCACTGACTTCATCTTCGGCAACACCGATGTGAATGATGATGCAACGTGGGATGCGTATGTCGCGCAGGTCAAGGGCCTCGGCCTCGACGAGTACCTCAAAGTGATGCAGGACAACCACGACGCCAACTTTGTTGGCACACTGCCCAAAACCTACACCCCGTTCCCGCAGCGCACAGAGTAATCTCGCGTGACCGGATGCTCTACTGGGATTTGGTGGTAAGTCATCAAACACCTAAGTACCGCAAAGAGACCGTGCTCTCCTCTGAAAAGGGGAGGGCACGGTTTTTATTTGCGCATCAAATGGATATAATGGTTTCAACTATAGACAACGGATGGATCGGAGCGATATGAGGCGAGCCACGACAACCAAAACATCTTCCGCCACAGGCGGTAGAAAATCTGCCGGGAGCAGCCGTTCGGGGAGCACTCGAAAGAAGTCCGGTAAAAAGCCCGGGACTTTTCGCTCGCTTTGGCAGCTTCTGACGATGACTTTTTTTGGACGAGTGGTGACGGCAATTCTGGGTCTGGCGTTGTTGGTTGCTATTGATCTCTATGCGGTTTCATTCCGTTACGAGCTTTTTTTCACCGTACTCGGCATCGAGGCGGCGATCGTTGGAGTCCTGCTCTGGATTCGCTTTCTTGTGCGGACCCGCCCCGAGAAAGCGGGTTGAGAAAGGTCAATCCGGGCCAGTGCGGCTTGGGCTACATCCGTGCATCCATCCCTGATTCACTCGATAGATGCTCCCTATGGATAAGTAAAATGGCCGCAAGCGGAGATTCCGTTGCGGCCATTGTCTTTGTCGAAGAGCGGACTAGAGAGAGTGCTAGTCCGTGGGATCTTCCCCGTTCTTTCCAATTCTCCCCAGCAACTTGATGGAGAGGAAGAAAAGGACCAAGACCGCAAAAACCAGGAGCAGACCCGCAACCGCGATAAATCCACCTTTTGCCATGATGCCTGCGGTTTCTATCCATTCCAGCATTTATACCAACTCCTTTCGCAATGCGACCGCAGCCGCTATACCGTAAAGAACATTGCGACCAGCGCGATGATGATTCCGCCTGCAACGATAGATCCCAGCTGTCCGGCCACGTTGGCGCTGATCGACTGCATCAACACAAAGTTGGTCGGATCTTCGTCTTTGGCCATTTTTTGGATCACCCGCGCCGACATCGGGAACGCGGAGATGCCGGCGGCTCCGATCATCGGGTTGATTTTCTTTTTCAAGAACACGTTGAACAATTTTGCGAACAGCACGCCTCCCGCGGTGTCAAAAACAAACGCTCCGAGGCCCAACAGCAAGATCAGGAGGGTTTCGAGTGCCAAAAAGTCCGCGGCTCTCATGGTGGATCCGATGGTAATACCCAGCAGGATGGTCACCAGGCTGGACAGCTCGTTTTGCGCAGCTTTGGAAAGCTTGTCGAGCACGCCGCATTCCCGGATCAGATTGCCGAACATGAGAGAGCCGACCAGTGCTGCACTCATGGGCACCAGGATGCCGGCGATCATCGTGATGGCGATCGGGAAAATGATTTTGGCAGTTTTGGAAACGCTGTTCTCTTGATATTCCATGCGGATCAAGCGCTCTTTACGCGAGGTCAGCAAACGGATGACCGGGGGTTGGATGATCGGCACCATGGCCATGTACGAGTAGGCGGCGACTGTGATCGGCGCGATATACTTGCCCAGCTTAAACAGGTTGGCGACATAAATGGTCGTTGGTCCGTCCGCGGCTCCGATGATACCGATGGCAGCGGAGAGTTTGACTCGGAGATCCGGATCGGTAATCCCGGCCAGAGGGGTGACGGCCAGCGCGATCAGGAAGGTGGCGAAGATACCGAACTGGGCGGCCGCGCCAAAAAAGATCATGTAGGGGTTTTTCAGCAAAGGGCCGAAGTCGATCATGGCGCCGACCGCGATGAAGATCAGGATCGGGAACAGTTCGGAGGCGATCCCGGCATCGAACAGGACCTGCAAGAACCCGGGTTCTTCAGGCGTTCCGATCACGCCTGGGAATCCTTCTCCGACCGCATTGTAAAACGCGGGAGGAAGATTGGCCAGGATGGCGCCGAATCCGATGGGCAACAATAGGTTGGGCTCATAGTCTTTGGCGATTGCCAGATAGATCAGCACTGCGCCGATGGCATACATACCCAGGCACAGGAGTCCGTCCTTCGTCCCGAAGAACATGACACCGCTGAACAGTTTTTGAATCAAATCGAGCATATCTATCTCTCCTGTTGCGGGAATCGAATGAGCTTACTAGAACGGGGCAGGGGGAAGGGAAAAGAAGTGTGTCAGATGCTACTTCGAACCCCCCTCTCCGGAAGAATCGTTGAAGTAGGTCCCCAGATTTTGTTCGCGCTCCAGCAGCAACCTGATTTTTTCGGTCGGGTCCATAAGGCGGGAAAGCGAGGCGTCGTGGTTCAATGCATCGACAATCAGGGAAACATATTTGGACATGTCGACATCGACAAACCAGGGGGCGGCCAGCAGTTCCGGACGGCGATAGATCAGGTTGGTGGCAAACACCAGGTCAATAACGCCTTGTTCATAGGCGCGGGCAAAACGATCGAGCCCTTCCGTGAAAAGGCCATATGTGGACACGATATAGATGTGACCCGCCTTGCGGCTGCGCAATTCACAGGCCACGTCCAGAATGCTGTCGCCGGTCACGATCATGTCGTCGACCAGGATGATGTTTTTGCCTTCTACGGATTCTCCGAGATACTCGTACGAGATCACCGGGATGCTGCCTTCGGTTTTCCCGTCATAATCCATTTTGCGATAGAACGTGCCGAGCGGAACCCCCAGCATCGAGGCATAATACATGGCTCTGCTGATGCCGGATTCATCCGGGCTGACGACAGCGAGGCGGTGGTCGAAGATGCCGAGATCATTGATATGGTTGAGCATGGCCTTGAGAATCTGGTAAGTGGGTTTCATATCTTCAAACCCGCTCAACGGGATGGCGTTTGAGACCCGGGAATCGTGCGCGTCAAACGTGATGATGTTGTGCACCCCCAGGGACGCGAGTTCGTTGAGCATCGCCGAGCAGTCCAGAGATTCGCGCGTGCTGCGCAGATCCTGTCTGCTCTCGTACAGAAAAGGCATGATGATGTTGATACGGCGTGCTTTTCCGCTGGCGGCGAGAATGACGCGCTTGAGATCCTGGTAGTGATCGTCCGGCCCCATATTGACGTCGTGACCGAACATCCGGAACGTGCAGGAATAGTTCATGACGTCGACGAGGATGAACAAGTCGTGGCCACGGACGGTCTGTACAAACGAAGCTTTGCCTTCGCCGGATGAAAAGCGGATGGTATCCACCGAAATCCGGTAATCGTCGCGCAAAAAACCGGGGTGCTCCCGGACCAGTTCGGGGGCGCAGTCCACATATTCACGACGTCGGATTGCGAGCTGGTTATTTACAAGATCGGCGAAATCCGCGCTACCTTTGAGCGGGACAATCCCAATCGGCCCGACAGGCTGCATGGGGTTGGCACCGTACTGGTCATAAGTAAAATAGTTTTGGTCGCTACCGGATATCGCTGTCATACACACTCCCATCAAATCGTCAGGCATCGCAAAAAGGTCAGCCTGTCAGCTGGTCCAGCATCTCGCGGATCCGTCCAGTCGGTTCGATCAGCGACGACAGGGAAGCGTCATGATTGACCGTATCGATCAACAACGCGACAAATCCGGTCATATCGACATCCTGATACCACGGAGCCGCAAGCAGCTCCGGTTGCCGGTAAGTCAGGTTGGTGGATACCAGTTTCGTAATGACTCCGTCCGCGTAGGCGCGGTCGAACTTGCGGATGCCTTCTTCGCCGTCCGTGAAAAGGGCGAACGAGGCAGCCACATAGATGTTGCGAGCTTTGCGCTGGTGCAGATCGTACGCGATGGACAACAACGACTCTCCGGAAGAGAGGATGTCGTCGACGATCAACAGATCCCTGCCTTCGACATCGCTGCCGAGGAATTCATGCGCCACAATCGGATTGCGCCCGTCGATGACACGGGTATAGTCGCGCCTTTTGTAAAAGGCACCCAGCGGAACCGACAGCATCGAGGAGAAATACATGGCGCGTGCCATGCCGCCCTCATCCGGGCTGACCACCATCAGGCTGTGCTCGTTGTCGCAAAGTTCAGGCACGGAGCGCATCATGGAACGCAGCATCTGGTAGGCGACCTGGATGTTCTCAAACCCGCTGAGGGGAATTGCATTGCTGACCCGCGGATCGTGCGCGTCGAAGGTGATCAGGTTCACGACGCCCAGTGCCTGGAGCTCGCGCAGCATGTATGCGCAGTCGAGTGATTCCCGGGAGTTGCGCTTGTGCTGACGACCTTCGTACAAATAGGGCATGATGACGTTGATCCGCCGGGCTTTGCCGCTGGCGGCGAGAATGACACGTTTGAGATCCTGGAAATGTTCATCCGGCGTCATGGTCTTGCAGATGCCGAACATATCATATGAGCAAGAATGGTTCATGACGTCTACCAGAAGGAAGAGATCATGTCCCCGTACGGTCTGGCTGATGATCGCCCGGCCTTCGCCCGTCGAAAATCGTCGGGTGTCGGCTCCGATCCGGTAATCCCGGCGCAGATAGCCCGATTGGATTGCCTCGTGCCTGGCCACGGATTGTACCGCCTTGGCACGGCGCTCCGCGATGTGCTGGTTCACCGCATCGGTGAACGCGACGGACCCTGGCAGTGCGATCAAACCGATCGGCCCGACAGGATCCAGCATGCGACGACCTTCATCCCCCTCGGGGCCATAAGTCAAGTCGACTGATTCTGGATGGTCGGACATCGGGTTCCTCCTAACAAGCTGTGCTAAAATGGGGACACGGTGCCTAAATTATAAGCCATATCGACCGAATAAGAAACAGGAGAGGCTTTGACGCCATGCATATAGATTTCAACAAAATGCGCTTTATTACTGTCGCTGCCGACAGTTCGGCATGTCCGGAACCGGACCTGCCCGAGATTGTGCTGGCCGGACGGTCCAACTCCGGGAAATCCTCGCTGGTCAACGCATTGGCCAACCGGAAAGACCTATCCCGCGTCAGTTCAACCCCCGGAAAGACGCGGTTGGTCGTCTATTACGGGATTGCGGATACCTTGCTTCTGACGGATTTGCCCGGATACGGATACGCGAAAGCTTCCAGGCAGGAAATCCAGCGCTATTCCGGGCTGGCGGACCAATACTTTCAAAGTGGCCGCCCGATCCACCTCGCACTGGTGTTGCTCGACATCCGGCACGAGCCGTCCGAAGCCGACCGGATCATGATGCAGTTTCTGGCCGACCGCAAGATCCCGTTTATGCCGATCTTCAACAAATCTGACAAATTGAGCAGGGCGGAACGCATGCGTGCGATGACAGGGCACAGAAACTGGCTGCATAAAAATGGTTTTTCCGTCGAGCCGTTGGCGGTGTCCACACAGTCGCGCGAAGGGATCGATGCCCTGGTGGCTGTCCTGTCGTCCTTTCTTTATCCGGACTCGATTTAGGGTGTAGTTGTCCGTTTCTGTCGATCGCTTCGAGAGGAACTCTCCGGTACTCCATGCAAGAATGGAGAAACGGGGAGGGCGGTGAGATGGATTCGGGTTGTGGTACGCGTCACATGATGCCCTTTGTCCGATTTCCGAGGTGGGATGGCAGGATTGCCCGGCCGCTGCCGCTGGTTTCTGCCGTCGTCTGGGCTGCGGGATGGCTTTCGACGGCACAGGTGTTACCGGTCATCGGGACACTTGCATTGGCTCTTCCTTGTTTGGGGTTGTCGGTTTTGCTGGCCCGGCAATCCACCCGTTGTCTGGCTTTGCTGCTGGTTTCCGTCGGGATTCTGGCGGGCTGGAGAGGGCTTGTGTTCACCCCTCGGATGGAGGCAGCAGCTTCCATG
>LSQX01367839.1_pt1 | contig 17084 bp, 15 predicted proteins | sample 654561 | NCBI WGS metagenome assembly LSQX01 (sample SAMN04489861, study PRJNA283612) | anaerobic digester metagenome | isolation source: 4 biogas reactors fed with cattle manure at either 37C or 55C with and... | place: Denmark: Kongens Lyngby | collected 2014
GATGTGTATAAGAGACAGTGTGTAGACAGCCCCTCGACAAGATCGTCCCTTATGGCGCGTCCTGTGGCGTCCAGGAGCGCTGGGCTGTATTTCTTGGAAAGCGGGTCGCCCTGCGTATATTCGTACGGTGCAATAATTCCGTATAGAAGGTTCATATCTGCACTCCTATGAACTGGAAGGTATATTCAAACATCTTGCCCATGGTGTCCTTGTTGGACTCCGTCAACGTGCGCATGCCTATGAGCACACATTCGTACGTGCGCATGGAGTCGTTGTCCTCTATGACCACGTACAGCCTATTGTCCTTGTCCCTGGCCGTGTTGAACTTGTACTTGTCCGGCCCGGAGCCAAAGCCTGTCGTACCGCCGGCTACCTTGTTGTTGCTGAACGGGTCGTTAAAGGAAAGCCGGTTGAATTTTCCCGTGTCCGCGCCTAGCTTGTACTTGTTGTAGAAATCCTGTATCGAGGTATTGGATTTCGCCTTGTCCACGCACTCCAGGTTTACCCCGCCTGCGAACGTTACGCCGGATAGCGTTATTGTGCTGGCCTTGTCTCCGAACGATGTCACTATGTAGTTGCCGGACAGGCCCTTGAAGACACTGGCGTCCACTCCGGCGTTCACCGCTATACCTGTAACGGGCGCCCACCCCATCAGGAGATCCGTCTTGCCCTTGGAGGTCTTCGCTATCGTTACTATCGGGTCGGTCTGGTTGCGCCATAGCGGGCTGTCCACTACGGCGAATTGGGTCTTCCCGAAAATAGTGCATTCTACTGGTTTCCTACGCGCCACTTGTGGTTCCTACCTTGCTAGCCGTGGGCAGCGGTATGTTGCTTATCTGGTTTATGAAATCCCTTAGGACGTTTATGAGCTCCGGGAAACGCTTGTCCAGTATGTTCCATATGTCGGATGTGCCTTTGCCCGCAGGCGCTCCGACCTCTCGGCCTGTTTCCTGGCTCACCCGCTTGATGGACGTCTGGAGGAACTCCATTGCCTGGTCCACTTGCGCCCTATGGCGCCCTGTATAGGATTCTTTGAATTTATCCATATGCTTTGCGAGTTCTCCCCCTTTAATGGAGGCCATGTCCTCGTAGCTCATGTTTGCGGACGACCGGAACGCCTCTATTATGCGCTTGGTCGCAGTGCCCTCGCCATGCACGGCCGTCGCCAGTTTGTCGCCAGCCAGCCTTTTACTGCCCAAGGGAGTATATTTCACGATGTCCAGCGCTATCTCCCGCTGTATCGTGTTCTCGGCGAGCTCGGCTGCGGTATCTTTCTTCATTCCGGGATTTTCCGCCGCGAGCCTGGCCGCCTGTGCATCTACGAAGGACCTGTAGGCACCCTTTCCATAGGTCTTCTCGGCGTGGATTACGTTGAACGCCCTTCTTGCCTCCGCCGCCAGTGCGCCAGACCTCCTGTCGCTTCTTGCAGACTGGTCTCCGGCTATGGCATTGCTGCGGGTTATCGTATCAAGCGCATTCTGCACCTCTACGGACTCCAGCCCGGCCCCGGCAATGGCCCAGTCGATGGTTTGCGCGAAATCTTTTGCGTAGCGCAGGCGATTCTCCTCGGGCAATACCATCATCGGGAGCCTGAGCCCATCGCTATAGCTCTTGGCAAATTCAGCAACCGCCTTGAGCTGGGCCGCCCTGTTCGGGTCTATGTGCGCTAGCTCCTTGGTTGCGGAGAACATCTTGTCCCGCAGTACGGTTATGTCCCCGCCGCTCCCGAGCATGGCCTCAACGTAGTCCTGCAAGCTGCGGGCAACTTCCCCCTGCCTGTACTTCTCCGAGAACTCCTTCTCGGTCCGTATCCTGGCGTCTCTTTTGCGGCTGTCCCTCAGCGACTTGTTCAGCATCATGTCATGCGCCAGTTCCGGAGTATCCTCCATTATGGCCATTGCCGTCATGCGGAGCACCCCTTGGTCGACACCCCCGAACCTTTGGGGCATTGTCCCGATAATCTTTTCCAGTTCAGAGCCGGGCGCTCCCTCGTATATCCTTTTGAGCAAATCCGGGTTCTCCACCAGGGCGTCGACGACGAGGGTTGTCTGCCGCTCCCTCCCCTTGCGCGAACGAATGCCGGCCCTGTCGAGGTAGCGCTGCACGCCCGTATTGGACATGGCCAGGTTCTTGGCGGCCGTTGCCGAGGACCTTAGGTAAATCTCCTGGTTGAGGTCGGCCATATTCCCAGAGTGGATGATATCAGCATAAGCCTCCAGGCCGCCTGCGGCGCCAAGCTCGGCCACGTTGCGCACCCCGGCCATAGCCATGGCCGCCTGATCGTGCGTCATGCCCGAGGACATCCTGCGCAGCACTCCCTTGCGGAACCTTTCGGCGCGCTCCGCCGTGGAGAGGTTGGCGTTCTTGTCCCCGACCCGCTGGTCCCATAATGCGTACGCCTTGTTGAGTACCCCTACCATTTCAGCGGAGCGCTGCTGCACCATGGACATGCTTATGAGCTCTTTCTCCTCGGTCCTGTCGTATAGCCCTAGCGAGTACTCGCCGGAGAGCGCATCGGCTGTCCTTGTGGCATGGAGTGCGCGACTGCCCCTGTCGAACGGCCTTATGCGCATGCCCTTTTGTGCGGCACCTATGAATGTCCCTATGCCTTGGAGCTCCTTTTCGCTATATGTGCCCGTCTCCAGCCTGGCGGCCAGCATTTCCGTGGCATGCTTCAGTACCCTCGCGCCGAGGGACCCTACCTTCTTGCCGGTAACGGATTCCACCAGCTCCACGGTGCTCTTCATGTCGTATCCAAAGAATTGCTGCAACGGCGCGAGCGCGTCCGCATACTCCTTCAACCTATTGCGGAGCCTTTCACCGGCCCTGCGCAAGTTCTCGGTATTGCCGCTGTCCCCGGTACCTATCAGGGACTCCGTGCTTGCTATGTCCGCCGCGAGCTTTGCGATATCCTTACCATAGTACCCGCTATAGTCCGATCGCTTGAATTCCGCTTTTCCGTCCTCGTCGAAGAACACGGACTTCGTAAGCTCGACGGCGTCCGCTATGGCGCCGGTGCCCCGTCCCTGCAAATAGCGCCCCCTAGAGGACAGCGCGCTAACCATACGGGTCATTTCAGGTGCCATCCCGCCGATCTTAAGCGGGTCAAGCGCCTTCAGCAGGAAACTGGGAACAGCTCCCGGCGCGGATCTTGTGTCGAGGAACTCATCGTAGGTTATCCCCTGCAGCTCCGGGCGCTCCGCCTGCATCTGCTCAAAAGAGCTTTTGCTGTAGAGCATCCCGTAGATGTCCCGTGCTACCTTGGCGTTCGCCTGTGTGGCAAATGCCGCGGATAGGCTTGCTCCTGCGGCGGATCCCCTGGACGCGTATAGCCTGTTGACGGCCGCCCTGTTGCTGGGAGCCGTCAGTATGCCCTCAAATATGGGATCCCCTGCGGTGCCCGTAAGCCTCTGCAGACCGGAAAGTATGAACGAATCGACCCCGGGGATGTTCTCGGCGCCGGGAACCAGCGTGCCCACGATGTTCCTGAAGATCTCCAGGGCCTGGTCGGATATTGTTGTTGCTTGTCCTCGTTGCGTCATTTACCACCAGGGTACTTGATACCTACTTCTGCGCACTTCTTGGCCATGAGCTCGTCAAAGTCCTGTCTCGTCATATTGCGGACAACCTCCTCATTGACCCCGTTGCTTGTAAAGAGGCTGCTCTTGCCTGTTGTCGGGCTCGCCCCAGAGTCGCCAACCCTTATCTTCATCATATCGGGCAGCCTCTCGGGGCTCGCCAAATCCAGGCACCCGAACATGACTCCCGTCGTTGTAGCCTTCTTCAGCATCTCGAAAGCCAGGAGGCTTGGAGCGTGGGAAGGATTCTCGGCATACTGTCTTACAATTCCATACGTATCACGCTGGCACATTTCCTGGATTATGCCAACCTGATACGTCCCCAAAAATTTTCGTCGAACCCGTAGTTCACCAGCACATCGTACACGCGGAAATGCGCCGCGACAACCCCGGACAGCACTGCGAACGGAACCGCGCTAAGGAGCTCCACGTCAGTCATGCGCCCATAAACCGTCTCAAGTACATCCCGGTACTCGCCCTTGGCAGCCTCCGAAAAGGCCTTATCGACGAGCCCGAGGCAGGCCATTACGTTGTCCTTTGGAGAGTATGCCTTGCCTGAGCTCCCTATTTGGATGGACTGTATTATGGAGTAGATATCGAACTGCGCGTCAAGGGCGCCTACCATGTCCTCGTCCAACTTGTACCCGCATTCCTTGTTCATTACCTTGAGCCTCGGGATGTTCCTTTGGAGCACGGCGGAATCGGCGGTCGACAGATTGGATATCGTGACGGATATCGCGCCGTCGTACAAGGCATAGGTGTAGTTGAAAGGCACTCCAGTGGCTATGCAGGCTATATAGTGCTGCGTGAGCTGCTCCGCCGGCTCGGGAACCTCCTGGAGGGTCTCCTTGCCGCAGCACGGGCATGTTTTCATCTTTGGTGCTTGGTCATCTGCCATTGTTGTTCTCCTACTGGCGTATGTTTGTTACGTAGCCGCCTTGTACGGGGTATTGCTCATCCCCGAGCGGCATGAACCCGTCGTGTATGTTGTAGAACCCCGGATATGGTGCCGTATTCATGTCTTCGCTGTTTTTAATGTACTTTACAGCGTACCCTTTATACTTGGCTTCGTTGTCTATGTTTCGCTTCTGCCACACCGTGCAAGGTACATAATCCCTTGTCACATCGGGATATAGGGGCCACGCAAAGGACAAATCGAGGAGTGCCTTGCTTTGGAATATGCCCCTGGCCGCCTCCCTCAGCACCGTCGATGCGTATACACCAACAGGAGTCGCTTTGCTGTTGTCCAAGACCTCTATCTCGTCCACATACCACGGAGTCCTTCGGTTCTTTCCGTAGTTGCGCCCCCTGACATTGTTCTTGCTGTTGGATATGACGCCATTGGCGGCTATGGAGCCATTGAACCGGGCTCCTTTGGCGGTCTCCAACCTGCCGCTGACCGTGAGGCTCCCGGCTATCTCGGCACGAGCCTCCGTGGCGTGATATGCCGGTATGTCGCGGATCTCCCCTCCGGAGTACGTGCTTACCCTTGTCGGCTGGGACTGCCTGGCTGTCCTGAAGCCGCCGAATACCGATAGCGCCCCGGTGTAGACATTTATTCTTGTGCCATTCATTACAACGGCATTGGCACCCCTTCCCTGGGTTACTGCTATGTTAGGAGCCTCGACCAGCTTGCTCTCGGCCTTCTCTACCAGGATACCCGTGGCGCCTGCCTGGAGTACTAGCGCTCCAGCATATCCCGGGTCCTCAAGCTCGCCTACAGCGCTGCCCGATGCCGATGCCCTGCCGACTACCACGTCCCCGGCACCTGTAACAGATAGGTCCCCGCTTGACTTTACCACCATCCGGCGTTGTTCTGTCCTGGAGTTCGGGCCGCACTCGATGGTTATGCTTGGCAGGCCCCCTGCGGAGTTCTTGTCTCCGGTGGCCCCGCTTATCTTCAGGTCGCCCGGGGAATGCATCAACAGGTCCCCCTCGTTCACTTCCAGGCTAAAGGTCTTCCCGCTTTCCAGTGCCATGTAGCCGGGCGCCAATGCGTGCATGTCCCTGCCGGGCCTTATCTGCAGGTCCAGCGCCGGGCTTATGATTATGTTCCCGTGGGACATCCGTATCTCGCTGCCATAGCCATCGCATATAAGTATGTCGCCATTAGGCTCTTGCGTAATAAAGCTCGGGGCGTTGTAGTATCGTTTCCCGGCTATCTCCACAAAAGGAGGCGTGCCGTATGACTGGTCGTTCGTGGGCCCATGAGGGGGCACTCCATAGTCCTCTATTGGGTCGCCCTGCTCGTCGACGGCCTCCTTGGCCACCACCAGCCCGCGCTCGCGCATCCTGTCTATGAGCTGGTCCATGTAGTCCCTTGTGAGAACCTTGCTCTCCAGCTTGAACAAGGCCTCGTCCATTTCAGAATGCTCCGGCTCCGCGTACGCCTCCTCGGGCTCTGGATATTGCTGCAGTATGTCGAGGTCCTCGTCATCGTACCCATCGTCGTCCGGCAGCAGCGGCTTGTGGTACCTGTACTGGAGCAAGGCGCCTATGTCAAGGGTCTTTATGGAGGACATCCCGAACATGGAGGCCTGGGAAAGCTCTCCTGTGTATGATTGGCGTGTTTTCGCAAGTACCTTTGGATTAGAGAGTAGCGTATGTACATCGCTATGGTGGCCAAGCGGGGACAGCACCAATCGCTCGTACCCGCCGGCCGCCTCCCCCTCCATCTCGGTTGTCCTGTAGTAGGGGAGCGCCCACCTGTGCTTCTTCGAACCATCCCCAAGGTACCCTCCTCCATCCGTGTACCCCATGGCTTCCGATGGAGTGGCCGCCGTGTTGCGCACCCGCAGGGCATCGACAATCATGTCCTGCGTAGCAAGTGTATGCACACCTATGTTCTCGGCTATGAGCGACGCCTTTGAATCCATGCCGGAGAGCTCCATCAAGGCGCCGTAGCCGCCGACCAGTTGCGCGATGTACTGGCCTATGTGCATTCCGGCGGTTCCGTTCTTGTTCGCTATGTCCGTATCCCCCGGCATGGCATCCCTGTCAAGCTGCACCCCCGTAGTGTACAGCAGCGACCTGAAATGCTCGGGCAGGAGGGAGTTGACCGTGGTGTCCATGTCGCCTAGGTCGGCGCTTGTGACCGGCTCCACCCCGGACAGGCACTTGTCGGCATTGCAGCTATTGGATGCGGCAACATAGGAAGTCCCTGCCATGCCGATAATTACGCATATGTCCGAGAACGTGTTGTCGCGCTTATGGCACAGTACTGTAGTGCCCGGTGCCGGTATATGGATCAGCGATGAGCCTGACGGCCCGTCTGAATGGGCCAGTATGCCGCACATCGTTTCAGGGGCACCGGCTTGGGTATCCGTCATACGGGCTACTACTGCAAATCCATATTCCGGGTATGAAGTTATGACAAGTGCTAGGAATGTGTCAGCCATTTATGCTCCTGCAAAAGACCCGTCGGCCACAAACGTGACCGGCGGGCCGATTAGTTTTGTTCTTTGGGTAAAGGCGGCACCAGAACAAGCACCGCCAGTTTCAGCTTAGGACAGCAGGGCCGGTATGTCGACTATCCCCCCGGCCTCTTCCTTGGCCGCTATGCCGACATCGAGCTTCGAGAATATGATCTGCAAGGGCATGTTGATGGTTGCCACCTCTCCGCCCTGGATAGCGACGCCGAATGTATTGAGAATGCACCCGGTCATCCTGTAGGTGGAGTTTGTGGTGTCTTTCTGGCTGTCGGTGTCGCAATTGTTCCTGGCGGCCGTATGCACGGTTATCTGCACAACCCTTCCGCACGGGTTCGACAGCACCGCAAGGAACTCCTCGAGGTTGGCTGCCGCGCTTGTCAGCAGTCCCTGGATTGTGAGCACTCCCTGCATAGCCCCCAATATGTCCAGCTTGGTGGTCTGGTTGAGCGGATAGTACGATTGCACCTGCCTTGTCGCGTTGATCGCCAGCTGGTTCACCAGCAAGGGCATTGTCTCGGCCCCGCCCTTCGTTTCCGAGTACCTTCCGGTGGTGTCAACCGAGCCGATGGACCATGTGATAACGGCACCGTTCGTAGAAACTACTTCAGATGCCACATATGGTGAATTGAATATGTTTGTTGTGGTAGCCATTTACAAGTCCCTCCCTTAGATAACCGCAACGGTCATGCTTAGCTTGTTGAACGGCTTAGGCGGATATATGTCGACATCCGCGTACACATGGTCACGTGCAACCGGGTCCTGGTATACGCGCCTTATTGTGAATCCTGTCAACTGGGGCCCTACAAGGTCGTTGCGGGCGTTAGCTGTACGCATTGTAAGCCGTGTGTATATTGTGTCCTCGATCAGCGACAGCGTTGTCGAGTTTATGTTCGTGCGCCCAACCAGGTTGTCGCCGACGTTCACTATGCCTAGGCAAACCTCGTCGGCGTTGGCCACTATGGAGTCTTCGTCGATGTTGATGTTGTTCGACGCGGCCGCCGTCATCTGCTTCATGGTGATGGTCTCGCCGTTCCTGTTCTTGCTGAGCAGCCAGAAGCCTTCGGCGCCAAGGGCCCTCAAGTAGCTTATTGGCATTGGGCCTGTCGCCCCGATCTGCCCCGCGGAGACATCGACGGTGCTCAGAGGTATCTGGGACAGCGGACGCCACGGATCTTCGCCGGAACGCAGCCCCGCCGCGGCNNTGCACCAAACCCAGCGCAACCTGTAGCTGTAGAAGTTGGTTTTCTCCTTCTTCTGCGCTATGGCAAGAGAAGCCCTTGCGCTGTAGTTGGAAGCCGCCTTGAAAGCCTCCGTAGCAGGTACGCCATACCAGACTACCCTTCTGCAACGGGATTCCTTGTTGGCGGACTGCGATTCGGCCAGCGCCGTGCACGCGTCTGCGATTGCCGCGTCTGCGGTGGCAGGAACTATGTTGTAGATGCTGTTGTTGTTCTCCAGCACCTCCATTGCGTCCTGGTATGCGATTGCGGACTCGTCTGCCGCCCTTGTGTAGTAAGTCACCGAGTTGGCGCTCTCCACCAGTGCGCTGAACACTGCGGCGGCCTCCGGGTTGTCCTTGCAGGGAACGCCTAGCTCGCCCTTGATGTCGGCCACGGAGGTGAACATCAATACCGAGCCAATCCTGTCCTCTGTGCCCTCGTAGTACTTGACCATGACATTGGCGCCCTCCAGCGTGGCGTCGATAGCCGATCCGCCGGCTGTCAATGAGCTCGACGGCGTAGCAATCCCGGCAGGAATCCCCAATACAGGGTATGCGCCGGCCACGTCGATTGTGTAGCCTGTCCCGAAGTCCTTTTCTACAAAGTAATCCTCGCGTTCCAATATCCTATGGAACACCAGGGAGCCCGATGTATCCGGCGTGAAGTCCGCCCCGGACATGTCGATTGTGAACTTGCACGTTGCGGTTGTGTCGGAGTCGTCCGGCAGCAGCGCCTCCACTACAGAGGTAACAGGCGCATCGTACCACTTGCCGGAGTCTTCCCCGGTGCCCACGACACGAACCATGCATCCTCTCGTAATGCCGGCCGTGCCTATCGTGTCTAGCACGTTCACGCCCTCTTCCCCGCCGGGCTTGACAGTACCGCCCACAGTCACATCGTACTGCTTTGCGGTGCCTGCCTTAAGCGCCCAGTCCCCGGTAGGAACTGTCGTCGCGGGTAGGATGCCTTTTATGCTTGTCCCGGCGAATGTTACCTTGATCTTATCGGGATCCGTGATAACGTTACCGGTTGCGATTGCATTTGAAAGCGTTACCTCCGACGGGGAAGCATCGCCAGTCGTGCGCCATCCGTTGTATGTACCGAGCACGGTGCTAGCGGGATGGCAAAGGTCCCTGTGGCCTATTACGCACGTTCCGAGCGCAGGCGTAGGGCTGTCCATGTTTTGTGTGAAAACCTGTTCCAGGGTCACGCCCGGAAAGTCAAAGTTTGAAATAGGCTTGATTGCCCCTCTCTTAGCGTATTACTATGGTAGCAGCAGTGTTAGCTGTCATAATTAAGTTACTGCTATGTTTGCCTCTATTGCACGCAATACCGGGCCCTGCGTATCAAGAGCCCATGCAAGAGTACCCTTTCCATGTACCTGAAGCTGTATTGAGTACAGCTCTTTTGCGTTGCCTTGCTGCGTTACCGGTATTTGCTGTATCTCCCCCAATCCCCTCACAAGGAACAGCGACAGCATCCTGTTGCATATAGGGATTATCTTGGAGTTCCTTATAAGGAAATCCTCTACCAGCCCTCCCAGCAGCAAGGTACCGTCGCACGACTCCGTGACTATGGTTATTGCCAGCGCTATTTCCTTGGTCCTGTGCTCTATGGCCATCGGCAGGCTGCCCTCGAACAGTTTCCCGTAGTTCGTGGTATTTACCGCTGTCTCGCCGGAGGGGTAGCTTGTGCCGGAGTGCCCTACTATTATCGCCGGAGTGGCGCCCTCGTAGTTCACTCCCTTGGGATATGTAGGCCCTACTTGAACCTTTAGCGGAGTCCCTGAGCGGAACAGCACATTGCACAGGCGGTCGTCCCGTATGTTCATAGGGTCGGAAAGGAAGTTCGCCAGCATGTCGCACATCCAGTGCACAAACCTGTACGCCCCCATTGTGCCCTGCTTAAGGGTACTGGTGTTGCTTTCCGCCCTGTAGTCTGTCCTTACGGGGTTGCCCATTTAGCCCTCTAGCTTGGCGATTATCCGGTCCCAGCTCGGGTTCGATTGGATTACCCTTGAGCTGATCGTGACCTTGTCCTCTCCGAGGAGTGCCTTCAAGAGCTCCAAGGCATCCTTCCATTTGCGGTTGGCGCAGAGCTCGTCGAACTTGGCCTTGTCCTCTTCGGATACCTCTGCGGGAGCTTTCTCGTCGTCCACTACAGGGGGCACTTCGGCATCTTCGGCTGGTGCCTCGACTGGTGCCACTTTCTGCTCCTCGAGCTTCGTATCTGTAAGAATCTTGGAGTCCTTCATGGCATTCGCCCTGATCTCGTCGTCGAGGGTATCCTTGCCTGCTTCGGATTTCTTCATCCCCATCCCTTCCGCCAAGTTGTCGGCGACTATGTCGGATGCCTTGATTATGTTATCCTTTACAGGTACCCTGGGGATTACCAGTTTCTGGGGCGCTGCCGATACAGGCTCGGCAGTGTCCGCCGATTTGGCGCCGGTAAGGAACTCCTCCGTGTAAGGAACAAGTATGTCGGTATCCTCTGTTTGCGCTATTCGCAGCGTAAACTCAGCAGTCCCGTTCCTGATCATGCCTAGAAGCGTCCTTTTCTGGGCGCCCCCGCACTGGCTCCATATGTCTCCGGCTGTCTCGGTAGAGGTGTTTGCCGGAATATAGAACGTTGTCAGTGCAGTTCCTATGCGAAGCGGGTTGCTCAGTTTGTTTGTAACTATGGTTGTGATAGGCGTGTTCATTTGTTCCCCTGAATTAAATAAAGGGTGGGCACGAATCTCTCCGATACCCACCCTGCATTACTTGGCACTCAGTTTACTGGAGCATATCTTCAGTTGATTGTCCAGCCCCTGAATTCCCCGGTCATGCTTGCCTTGCATACGCCGGCCACGTTGACGACCGAGAAGCCGACAGTCTCGTGGGCGAAGAACGACAACCAGATATTGTCGGTCTCCTTTGTCACCATGCTGACGTCCTCGAAGGTGTAGAACCCTCCGTAGAACTTAGGCGCGGCATAGATGTACACGTCGTTGTTCTTGACGATGTCCCGCTTGGTCGTGATGACCGTGTCGATACCCATCAGGGTTGTCAATGCAACACCATTGATGAAGATATCTTGCGCCATGGTACCACCGATTGTGTCGTGGTCGAATACCCCGAACTCGTCGTACGTGATGTCGTTCATCAGGTACTTGGCGGGCTGCAGCTGGCCAGGAGCGTACTTCATTCCCTGCTTCAGGCGAACCAGCGTCGCGCGTCCGCCGTTCGTGAGGTCGTCCAGTGCGCCAATCGTGGCATAGCGCCTTAGGTTGTAGTCGATGGTGGATGCGGCATTCAGCTCGCCGCAGATCTCGTCGTCGACCGCAACGCAGATCTTGTCCTCGACGTCCATGATGTTCTTCAGCATCAGGTCGTACAGGATGTCCAGGATAGGCATCTTGTATGTGTGCAATCGAGCCTTGTCGATTGTGTACCTGTCGGTCATGATTCGGTTGAACTCGACCCTGGACTTGCGTCCGTGGATCACTTCGCCCTCGGGGCCGGTCTCGAAAGAAACCTTCTTGGCGCCGAAGCACTGCGGAGCGATCTCGACAAGGAGGGATGGGAAGTCGCTGTCTTCTGCTGGATCAAGCATGTCTGCAGTGATGTTCACAGGCGGCGTAATCAGCCGGCGTACAGCGTTTTCCCGGATTTCGACGCGGAAGTAGTCAGTTCCTGCCAGCCCCGCGGTCTTGACGAGTGCATCATCACCCGACATGAGGTTTGCCTTCATGTTTTCGTTGATGATTTGAAGTTTATCTGGTGTATATGCCATGATGTATGTCCCCCTCTCTTTAATTATTAAGGCGTCGAGTCAGATACTGAGTCAGATACAGATGGGACTGAGTCAGATACAGATGGGATTGAGTCAGATACAGATGGGACCGATTCAGAATCGCTGGCAGGTACCGTGGTATCTCCAGGAATGTAATGAGTCAAGAACCCAAGTCTGGTGTGTTTGTAGCTATCCTCCAGGTACGGAAGAGTCGTAACAAAGCCGATTACAGGCCCGCTTGACCACGGCTCTACAAGGCCGCTGGAACTGGCGCCAAGCTTCATACCGACAAGGTAGGTAGCCGTCTTGTCGTACTCCGTGGTCTCGATGTCATAGCCGGCTGTCACAGGGATAGCCGTAATGACTCCGCCCACGGCACTCAGCGTGCCCTTGCGGTCGGCGATTCCCTTGCCGGTGGTAACGTCCTCGTCTTTGACGTTCTTCATGGAGACGGAAGGAACACCGCCGTTTGTTGCCCCGAGGCGGTATCCTTTTGTGGTGTAGTCAATCGAAACGATCGACCCTTGGAAGATGTTCACGTAATTCTCATCGGTGCCGTCGACAGGAGCGTCGACTTCTACGCGGTACTCAGGATGTGCACCGTGCTTGACCACTGCAACGTGATCAGACTGGAGAGTACCTGCTGGACGTCGGATAGCCATATTGCGTTTCCTCTTGTTTGTGGGTTGTATTCTTAGGGGTTGAGAGTGTTGTACATTCTCGTGTAAAGAGCATCTCTACTATCCTCTTTTTGCACCTTGCCGACAGTAGTCCCGCCGGAAAGGTCCTCGGAGGCCGTCTTTGCTATGTATGTTGGTTCTGCAATAAGCAGCGTTTCCAGGGCCTTGAAGGCTGTATTCGGATCAGACACCATGGCTTGCTTCATCAGCTCCCTCTGATCCTGCGCTATACGCCCTGTGCGCGCCATGTGGCCGCATACTGTGTCTATCAGTTTTTCATCTGCCTTTGCAACAACCGGCGCAGCGGCCGCACGCTTATTGAGCTCAAGCCGCGCCTGTAGCCTGGTGTTCTCGGTTTCGAGCTCTTCCACGCGCTGTAGAAGGTCTTCTGCGAGTTTTACCATGTTGTCGCTATTTTCCATGCTAGCCCTCCTTTAGCCTCTTTGCAGCAAGTTGCTTACAAACTGTGCCCTGGGGGAGTTGAATCTAAATGAAGCCTCTTTCGGGGTCCCGCCGGCTCCCTCGGCCTCTATGGCCTCCATTTCAGCGATCAGCTCTTCAGGAGTGATGCCTGCCGCCGCCGCCTCGTCGAATATCGCGGCAAGCTCCTCGTCGCCGCCTCCTTCTCCGCCACCGATAGCCCCACCGCCGACAAGCTCCTCAAGCACTGCCTCTGGCGGGATGCCCGCGGCTTCTGCTTCTGCCATTATCTGCTCTGCCATGGCTTCGTCTTCCGGAGTGACATCAGCGTCGCCGACCATCATGTCCATAGCCTCCTGCAGAAGTGCCTCAGGCGGGACGCCACGGGCATCGGCATCTGCCACTACCTGCTCTATGGAGTCCACGATGACCTCGGGAGTAACCTCCACGCCGAGCACGGAAGAAGCATTTGCGGCAAGCTCGTCCACTCCGGCGCTGATTGCGTCGGCCTCCTCCTCGATGCCTGCAAGCTCGTCGACGGCGTCGACAGTGGCCGCGTCGTCTACTTCCTGGAGCATCTCGGGATTAGCGGCGGCGGCCGCGTCCAGGAGTTCCGCCGCTTTCTTCATTGGGATATTATAGGCGGCTGCAAGCTCCTCGCAGTCCCTCGCCATGATTCCCTGTACACAGGCCACTTTGATTTGCGCGAAATCAGGGTCTGTCGCGGCAATATGCTTGATGGCGTTGCTCACCTGCGCGAAATCCGCATCGGTGGACTGCTCATCCAACGTGGCGATCTTGTGCATGACGGCACGGGGATCTATAGCGGCTTGCTTTTTAATCCCATTGACGTGACTCCCTACAAGGGTATTCAAGCGATGCCTAAAGGCAGCTACTTTTGCGTTCATTTTTTCAGCAACCTCCGGGAAATTAGCGGAGTCCCTTCCGGACTCGGTCATGGTGTCTACTGTGGTGCCTTCTGCCGCAAGGGCATCTTCGGCCGGCTGGTTCAGGTCGTTAAGCGACGCGGCCTCGTTCTTGGCCTTGTCGGAAATGCCCTTGATACCTGCTTCCGTCGACGCCAATGGAGCTCCGCCGGCGTTGAACTCATTAAGGTCTTTTGTCTGCTCTGCGCCCAGCGATGTCTGACCTCCCCTGAGGTCTGGGTGGGTAATTTTTTCCTCTGCTTGCTTGATAAGGTCGTGCTCGGCCAGTATCTTGCTTATTGCAGTTGCTTTCTTCTGCATCAGGTTACTCATAGGAATACTCCTCTATCTTTGGTACGTTGTTGCCTGCGGGCGTGTTAGTGGTGGATATTAAAAATTACGCATCTTTATTGTAGTAGGCCAGCTTGCGTAATGCGTTCTCCCAAGTGGCTTTGTCGTTGCGCTCCGCAAAACTTACCAGGTATCTGGCGTATGTGCTTCGCAGGGCGTCCGTAGCTTCCTTGCACAACTGCACCGATGCTTTCTTGTCCTGTTTCTGTTCCTTCTGCACCGGTCCGCTTATGATTACCCTGATGGACTTTATGCCCATCGGGGCTGGCTTGCAACTAAGCCCTCCTACAAAGCTCTCCAATATGCTATCCAGGGAGATATCGACAGGACACCTGGTATCGAATGACCCATCCAAGAGCTCCTCGTTGCACGTCGGGGAAGCGATCAGATCCCTGAGTATGGTCCCCAGGTCGCCGCAGCACCCAATAGGCAACCCTTTCAGGTTCTCGCATCCTTCCTCGTTCCCCAGTATGCTGAACAACACGTCAGGCGTAAGCAAGATGCCCTTTCTTATAGTACTATCGATTACCTCGTCCGCAGGGTAGCCTTTTACCTTTATTACGAGCATCTTCTTTTCTTCGGGGTCGTCCTTGAACTCCCCGTTGTTCTCCATGTACTCCTCGGCCACTTGCGCCGCAATCTCTTTTTCCATCTCGGCCAGCTTCCCCAGTATTGCCGCGGCCTTTGTCAAGAGCATCGGCCGCCTTGTCCCCAGGGCGTACCTGGCTGCGGTGAGATCGGCGCCCGGTTCCGCACTTGCCACCTTGCTCAATACGAACGCTATCCTGTCGGCCGGCACGTCCACGCCGCTTATGTCGTAGAAGTGCGGGGCATCGTTGATTACGAAATTCCTGCTTCCGTGCTTATTGAGCTCGCCCTTGTGCTTGGTGAAGTGGTCGCAGTGCTCCGCCAGGGTCTTGGCGACGTTCCCGCATGTGCTGCATATGTCGCGGGCCACCCTGCACCCCATGCTCAGGTAGATGTTCTCGCCGTTGGCCTTCTTGTTGAGCCTGGGCTCCCACGACTTGGTGTCCACCTCTATGATGAGCTCGCCACGATGCATCTTGTCGTTGTACCTGGCGTACTTTATGGCGCCGCTGGGCTTGTCCCCTGCCATCTCGTTGGACTTGTGCTCCTGGTACACCTTGGCTTCCTTGGAGTAGGTCTCGTCGTGGTACTTTTTCAGGCCTCCGTCAAGCTTGGCCATCTTGGAGATCCCCGGCTTGGGCTCCGGGAAAGCGAACTCCGCCTCGGATTCGTTGAAATAGTCCCCGTTAAGGTTCGCCCCGTAGTACTCTCCTGCGCCTGTGGTGATCACGTGGAGGTACGTGTGGTCGGCCTTCTTCTCCAGGTCCCCAAGCACGTCGTCGAACACCGAGGCGCGCTTTACCATTGCAGTCTTGTCGAGCCCCCTTGAGGTCGCCCCTATGATCTCGACCGCAGGCATCCCGAAGTCGAAGCTTTCAGGTTGTATTCTCTTGTGTATCATTTATGCTCTCGTTGCGTCTTGGCTGTTGGAGTATTCCCTGTAGTACTGGTTGGGGTTGCTTTCTGTGCTTTTGATGCCGGCATCTCTATCTGCATGTCGCCGTACCCGTCGACCATCAGCTTGTATCCTTTCTTGCTGGCATCCCCAAGCAGTCCTATAGTTTTCGCCGGCTTACCTGTCTTGGCGGCCGCCTCCAGCTCTTCTGGTGTGTGCTCTTCTATCGGCTTGTCGACGAGGCCGACAACATCCTCGCCGGCGGCGCTGTTGAGCCTGTCTACTGTTTCCTTGATACCTTGCGCGGCTTTGAATGCCTCTATGCTCTGCCTGGCCTTTTCCTGCCTGTCGGCCTCGTTCTCGGCGTGCACTCTTTCGGCTTCCTCATATCTAGCAATATCGGCCTCCCTTTCCGCCCTCTGGGCGTCAAGCGCCGCCCTTATCGCGGCCGGGTCTTCCTTTTCCGATATGGCCATTATATCGTTATCCAGCTCGCGCAATCTGCGTAGGCTGGACTCCTGTATCTGGTCTTGCCAGTCTGTCCTGAACCGGTTCTTCTGGTGCTCTATGGCCGAGAGCCCGGGAGCCTGGGCCTCCGATGCGCCCGCTATTTCAGGCAACATGTTTGCAGGGTTGTCCGAATAGCCCTTTGCGTGCCTCATTGCGGCATCCATTGCCGTTATGTCCGCCAGGCTTGCGCGATCGTTCTGTGCCAATAACTGCCCCACTACGGCCTTGAGCCTTGCCCTTGATGCGGGAGCTTCGAGCATCGGCATGTAGTCCATGGCGCTATTGGTAGCCCTAAACAGCCGCTCTGCCGGGTACATCTTGAATTGGTCGTCTGCGGATATGTCGCTAAAGGCAGCCATCCTGTCCAGGTTCCTGTCGAAGCTCACCAGTTTTGGGTCCAGCAGCTCTTTCGCCTTGCCGTCCCTGATTCGCATGCTCTCGTAGGCATCCAGATTGTCGGCTATTGTATTGGAGCCCACACCGAGTACATTGGCCGCAGCCCCTGCCACGCCTTGTATGGCGTCGGCCGCCGCGTTCGTCACCGACGGATTGAAGAACAGCAACGGGTTCACCGCTGTCTTCTCCATGAAATTCCCAAGCGTCTCCACATCTGCGGCAAATTTCCTGATCCCCACCCCAAGCATGCCGGCGCTGCTGGTAGCCTGGTCGAGGTTTCTTTTCATCTGCACCACTTCCGAGGCCTTCTTGAAC
>LSQX01034952.1_pt2 | contig 17083 bp, 15 predicted proteins | sample 654561 | NCBI WGS metagenome assembly LSQX01 (sample SAMN04489861, study PRJNA283612) | anaerobic digester metagenome | isolation source: 4 biogas reactors fed with cattle manure at either 37C or 55C with and... | place: Denmark: Kongens Lyngby | collected 2014
AGCGCTACGCCAAAACGCTTGGCAATTAGAAATAGTGTGTCACCCTTCTTAACTATATATTTCTGCACCGGGCGCTCCGGTTTTGGCGGTCTGGGCGGTTTTGGCGGCTCCGGTTTCGGCGGTCGTTTATCTCTAACGACGTCCACCACTATTTCCAGCTGTACAGTACGGCTTACTTTAACAAATATCTCAATCACAGCGGTCTGTTCCAGCTTATAGCCATGGTCACCGATTAACCTGTGCATGATATCGCCAATAATCCGGGCGCGTACCTGGGCATTCATCCCCGGGCGGGCTCCAGGCGCTTTCTTTACAAAGCGGAAAGGCACGTCTTCCCGCGTATGGCGTAACAGGTTTGTTTGATCAACGAAAAAGATCTGCTTATGCAGCGTACCGCGGACAACAACCTGATCCTCGCGGACTTCCGTTTCCAGATCCACTATTTCCCCGAGGATTTCGAAAATTTTAATTGCCTCTACCGGCAGCTTTACGGTTGAACGCAACGTCTCCCGCTGCAAAACATCCACTACCACGCTCTCAACCTTGAGAAGTTTCTTTACTTCTTTAATACCTTCCCCTTTTACTTCCACCACAACTTCGATCTGCAGTGTTTCTGTTACCTTAACAAAAGCCTCAATAATCAGTGTCTGGCGCAGCTCCCTGCTGGGCGGATCAACCAGCTCAAAATCATCCAGGATCACCTTTACATTGACCTGTACCTCAAAACCTGGTTTGGCACCCGGTATATCTACAGTTTTCGTAAAAGGAATATCTTCAGCGGCATGGCGTACCAGATCACCCTCATCAACAAGGAAAATCTGCTTATGGATTACACCACGCACAATAACGGTGTCTTCCTTAACCTCTGCGGTAACATCGCGTACCGTAGGCAGAATACGAAAGATTTTCTTAGCTGTGATGGGGAGCGTGACCGTCCGGGTAATAGTCTCGCTTAGCGTATCCTCTCCAACTACACTGTCTACTTTTAACAGTTCCTTTTTTACGGATATTTTATCGTTGCGTACATCTGTTACCACTTCAATCTGTTCTGTAACCGTAACCTTTACAAATATCTCCAGGATGACGGTTTGTCGAACAGTTTCCCTGTCCGGCAAATCGGTTTCTACAGTCAGTACTCTTACCTGTACCTGGGCGCTCATCCCTGACTGGGTCCCAGGCACATCTACAAATACCCGGAAAGGAATAATTTCCGGCACATGGCGTGCAAGATCCCCCTTGTCAACGACAAAGAGTTGCTTATCAATATTACCGGTAACCACCACGCCCCCTTCCCGAACCTCTGTCTCAATATCAATAACATTTGCGATAACATCAAAAACTTTTTCAACTTTAAAAGGCAGTGATACCTCCGACTCTATTGCTTCCCTTACTTTGGCATCACCGATGACACGTTCAACTTTGAGCAGCTTACGATCGATTACTAAATCCTTGGACAATTTTCTTCCCTCCTTCCTAGATAGCTTTTTTATAAAGCTCACTATAATATATACAATCAACCCCTGTATTGTTACAGGGGTCTAAGGAAATCCAAAATAAAGCCTTTCGATGTTTCTATCTTACTTACCAGCGGTCGCGATCACCCTTGTGGTCGTGGTCATGATCATGGTCGTGGTCATGATCATGGTCGTGGTCATGAGCATGGTCGTGGTCATGACCATGGTCACGTTTGTGCGGCTTTGGTGGCGGAGTAGCGATCGTCCTCTCCTTTTTAACATCCACTACTACTTCCAGTTGAACAGTACGGGTAACCTTGGCAAAAATTTCAATTATAGCTGTTTGCTCTAATTTTTTACCCCGATCATCAATAATTCTATGGCGTATATCACCGATAATACGGGCACGCACCTGCACATTCATCCCGGGACGGGCGCCCTTGGCATCTTTAATAAAACGGAAGGGCACATCTTCTCTGGTATGGCGGACCAGATCACCGGGATCGACGAAAAAGATCTGTTTATGCAGTACTCCCTTCACCAGTATCTCATCAAAACGGGCTTCTGCCTTAAGATTAATGATCTCCCCAAGGATATCGAAGATCTTTATCGCCTGGATAGGCAGTTTTACAACTGCTCGCACTGTCTCCTTCTGGAGAACATCTACGACAACACTTTCAACTTTGAGTAGTTTTTTTACAACAGAGATATTCCTGCCATGAACATCGGTAACCACTTTAATCTGCACCGTCTCCGTTACCTTGACAAAAGCTTCAACAATCAGCATTTGGCGGAGTTCCTTGCTAGGAGGATCGAGGAGCTCAAAATCATCCAGGAATACTTTTACCCTGAATTGGACATCCATCCCCGAGTCCACACCGGTGATATCCACTGTCAGCGTAAAGGGGGCATCTTCAGCTGCATGGCGCACCAGACCACCCTCGTCAACAAAGAAAATCTGCTTATGGATTATACCGCGTAAAATTACGGTATCGTTACGTACTTCAGCAGACACATTGCGTACTGAGGGTTTAATACGCATTATTTTCCTGGCCGTGATGGGTAAGGTAAAAGTTTGTGTAATTGTCCGCCTGACCGTGTCTTCACCAACGACGCTGTCAACCTTGAGAAGTTCTTTATCAACATCAAGATCGTGATTGCTGACATCAACCACTACTTCGATCTGTTTTGTTTCCGTTACTTTAACGAATATTTCCAGCACGATTGTCTGGCGTATAGTTTGAGCATTTGTAAAATTGGCTTCTACGGAGATTACTTTAATATCTACGTCAACGTTCATGTCACGTTCGGCTCCCTCAACATCAACCATTACCCGAAAAGGTACTTCCTCCTCTACTGCATGAACGAGATCCCCTTTGTCTACTACAAAAATTTCTTTTTCAATGGTACCGCTGATCTCTACCGTGTCATTACTTAATGCTGTTTCTACATCGTTTACGTCTGCAATTACGTCAAATATTTTGATTACTTTAAAAGGCAGCTCAACATCCGCTTCAATAGTCCTTTTTACTGTAGTTTCACCGACTACCCGTTCAACCTTGAGTAATCGTTTTTTAACGTCTAATCCGTATGACATTTGTTTTCCTCCTTTCAATATTGCTTTTAATAAAGCTCATTATAATATATACATGTAGCTCCTGGAGTGTTACAGATGCCTTAATAAAAGCTGCAAAAAGAAACGTTCACACAGCAAATTTTTTATTTGCCGTGTGCTCAAAAAGAATACTCCGTTATTAAAGGAAATTCTCCCTTTATGTAGAATGAATAATGGGGAAAATATAGCTGTGGGGTATTTTTGTAAAGTATAATCTTTAGCCCAGTACAATTTTGTGTTGCTTAGAGGAGAAATTACCATTGAGTAGTATTAAAACTGTTGCACTGGTCCCCGCTTACAACGAGGAAGCACGTATTGCCCGGGTTTTAGAGGTAATAACATCCTGTTCTTTAGTTAATGAAACAATCGTAATTGACGATGGTTCAAAAGACAGGACGTCTCAAACGGCGGCGGCTTTCCCTGTAAAAATAATCAGCTTTGAGCAAAACATGGGTAAGGGTGCGGCCCTGCAGGCGGGGCTGGAGGCGGCCCCTGATGCGGCTTACTATATTTTCCTCGATGCAGATTTATTGCATTTAAATCACGAACATATCGAAAAATTATTATCTCCCTTATACGAAACCGTGCCGGCCGCTATGACAATCGGTACTTTCCGGGACGGAAACAAAACGGAAGTAAACCTCGCCCAGCATTACTTTTCCATCCTTAACGGCCAGCGAGCTTTGGGCAGGGGATTTGTGGAGATACTCCCGGATTTATCCTGGTCACGCTTTGGAGTGGAGATACTGCTGACCAAATATGCAAAACTGGCACAGGAAAAGGTGACTTATCCCGAACTTAAAAGTTTAACCCATGTCACCAAGGAAGAAAAACTGGGTTTTTACCGGGGTTTCTGTTACAGAATGCAGATGTACAAGGAATGTCTTTTTAGCCTCTTTTTCCATAAAAAAATGATCAAATTGCACCCGGGGAATGTTCCTTCCGAGATTTTGCAGCGTATAACAAACAGGAGGTCGGATCTTGATTAAAAAAAACTTATCGGAAAAAGAAAAATACAATCTTGGTGTCGCTCTGGAGATAGCCATTAATAAGCTCTCCTCGGCGGAACCCGCACAGGTATCCATGAACAGCGGCGTAATCTTTAACAGGGAACAGGAGAGCTATATCCTCCCCTATCTAAATAGAAAATACCTAGTCAACCATAGCACCGGCAAAGTTTCCCCCCTCCAGCAAAACGGTAAAGGGGTTTCTACACAGCTGCAGATTCTTTTTCTTCATTATCTCGCTGCTGCCGGCGGCGAGTCTCTGCAAAATGAATGGATTACCTTTAAAGAGCTTCCCGGAGGGGCGATCTATACAGGTCCCTATCAAAATAGAACAATAAAACCGCTCCTGAAATATTTCGGCGAACAGCCGCAACGGTTTCAGGAAATTGCCGTTTCCCTCGGGGGTATAGGCGCCTCCTTTGGCGATCTCTGTATGATCCTGCGCCCGTTCCCCAGAGTTCCCATCGGTTTTGTTTTCTGGGAAGGCGATGAAGAATTTCCTCCCTCGGCAAATATTTTATACGACGCCTCCGCACCCGGTTACCTGCCCACGGAAGATTACGCTCTTTTACCGGGGCTGATTATCTGGGAGATGGCTGCGCTCCTCCAGCGCTAATTTTTGTACAATAAAATAAAAGAAAAAAAGACGGATTCTTCCAGCCGTCGTTATTCATTTTATTCAGTCTTTATATCGGCAGGGTCCAGGAACCATATTTCTGTCATTTCCGGCAATATATCTTCGGTTATCTTCAGCGGTTTATCCCCTTTTTTGTAAACAACCGCTTCGCCTTCCAGGAAAGGATCGGGGTTGGAAAGGGGCAGGTTCCTGGTGGCCCTAGTCCCATAATGCATGGGTATAACCACTGAGGGTACCAGCTGTTCGACTACCTGCGCCGCTTCAAGGGCATCGATCGTATAATGCCCTCCCACCGGTACAAATAAAATATCCACTGGGGTAATCTTTTCGATATCCCCCTCATGAAGGAGATGACCGAGATCCCCCAGGTGGACCAGTCTTATATCGGCAATATCAAAAATGAATACTGTATTCCTCCCCCTCAGCTTACCGGAAGCTTCATCATGATAAGTGGGAACGCTGGTAATGCCTATATTTCCTTCTGTGTAAGATACTGTCTCCCATCCAAGGGCATCGGGAGTTAAGCCCCTGATAACCCCGGCCCCGGGAGCAGCTTTTGCATAATTATGATCCGCGTGCTCATGGCTTATGGTTACCAGATCGGCCTCTTTTTGCAGCGTTCCATAACCGACCTGCGGAGAGTAGGGATCAATTAAAATACGGAATCCTCCGGTTTCCAAAAAAAAGCAGGAATGCCCCAGATACTGAATTGTCAGCTCCCCGTCCCGGCCTTGTTCCTCCGCAGCCGATTGTTCATCGGCACTAAGCTCTTCTTCCATACGATCATCAAATTCAGCCTCTGTCTGAAATTCCGCTTCAGGCTCAGCCCTCTCTAATTTCGTCAGTGCACGATAACCGGCCCAGCAAACAACAATGAACAACAGAACCAAAAATCCGCAGATGGCGGTCTTCTTTTGCCTGTCTTTTCGCAAAAACCCCTCCTCCTCTCATGCCTGGGATTGCACCCGGCATTACCTTTTTCATTATTATTTTTATGAGGCTGGATGAACAATATGCCCTTAAAATAAATGAGAGGAGGTATCTATTTTTTTTCTTGTTTGCTTTTACCGAAAAGCCATCGTAAATAAATATACTCCGGCGTTAAACTGTTTTTTAGTTTCAAATCCGATTTTTCCTAACATATGCAGCGCGGGTTTATTTTCCGGCAGCACTTCCGCCGTAAACCCCAGCAGACCATTTCTTTTTGCCAAATAAGTCAGATGAGAAAGAAGCTCGGTTCCTATTCCCTTATCCTGGTAATCATCCCCGATTACCAGGGCAACTTCTGCAGTAAGCTTGCCCTCATTAATACCGTACTGCCCAACTCCGATGATCTCTTCCACCCCGTTTTGCTCAATTACAGCTAATATTTCCATTCCTTTTGTATAATCAATCACCACAAAATAGTCCTGCAGCATTTCGTGAGACATATGCAAGCGTCTGGAAATAAATCTGTTATACATGGATGTATCGGAAAGCGAATAAAAGAAGTCTTTTAACAGGGGTTCATCACTTATTTTAACCGGCCTCAAGAGAAAATTAATCCCTGTTTTTGTCATCCTCAGTGTTTCGTACTCCTCCGGATATCCCCCCCCTTTCCCAGAAATAAAAGCCTGATCCTGATAGATGAGGGATAGCTTTTTCGCCTCTTCGATAAGCCAGGGTTGAAATTTCGGATGGGCTATGGCTATTAAGGACATCGCCCGTTCACGGACATTTTTTCCATGCAGGTATGCAATGCCGTATTCTGTAATGACGTAGTGGGTATCGCCGCGGGTCAAAGTAACTCCTGCCCCTTCCCGCAGCGTAGGTACAATCCTCGAGATATTCCCGTCTTCACTTGTAGACGGCAAAGCCAGTACACTTTTCCCCCCCTGCGACAGGACTGCCCCGCGCATAAAATCAGCCTGACCTCCAATTCCGCTGAAAAATACTTTTCCCAGCGATTCAGCGGTAGACTGGCCTGTAAGATCAATTTCCAGGGCGGTGTTTATAGCAACCATATTTTTATTCATGGCAATAATAATTGGATTATTTGTGTAATCTATAGCCCTGAATTCAATGCCGGGGTTATCATGGAGATACTCATACGTTTCCCTGTTTCCCATACAAAAAGCAGCTACAGTTTTACCACGGTCAATGGTTTTTTGCGAGTTATCAACAACTCCCTCTTTAATGAGATTAACCATACCGTCATTTAGCAGCTCACTGTGTATACCGAGATGCTTTTTATCTTTCAGATTATTAAGTATGGCATTAGGCAGCGTCCCATAACCAACTTGAATTGTATCCCCGTCCTCCACTATTTGAGCCACATACTTTCCGATTTTATTGTATTTCGTGGTTTTCAGTTATAATTTCGATATTCCAGCAAAGGTTCATCATGGAAAATGAATGTAATCCACATCTTTGATATTAATAAAAGTATCCCCGTGAACTCTCGGCATCTGCGGATTTATCTGAGCAATAACCAGGGAAGAATTCTCCACCGCAACTTTTGTGATATCAACGCTTATTCCCAGGCTTAAATAACCATGATTATCAGGTAAAGAGGTTTGAATAAGCGCTACGTCAATTGGAACCAATCGACGGCGGAACAACTCGGGAACATTGGAAAGGAAAATAGGCGTGTAATCCGCCAGCCCCTGGTTAACCGCTTCTCTTGTGTTTCTTGCGATAAAAAAAGAGTTATGCCGGAAGTTGTGTTTAAACTTTTTTTCTGTATAAGGGGCGACACCCAGGGTCCAAACATGGATAATCTCTGTATCAAAAAAAGCTTTGGGGTTTGATTCGACATAATTTATCAGCGCTTGAACAAGGTACTGGGGTTCGCCGCACCCGGTTCCAATAAATATTCGATCACCGGCATGTATATTGCTGAAGATTTTTTCTTCTGCCTCAAGCTTCTGCGGGTATTTACCTTTAAGTTCATCCAACTGTTCATCCGGATTGTATTTTTTTTCTATTCCCATAATAGTAGTACCACTCCTTTCCTTTCATCCGTGGGTAAGGGCAAAGCCCATTACAACACCTAAGGCGAAACCATCTTTCTTCCGTATTAGTAGATATCATTATGCCATTATCGCCGTTTCCTGTCAATTAAATTGGAATAGATATTAAATTTGGCCATAATAATAAAAAACCAGCAAAATAGAGCTGGAATGATAGGCTGTAACAGCCGGTAGTAAGGAAAACTTTGGCCACGCCATCGGCCTTCCACTATACCACCTTAGCTTGGACCGGTTTATTACAAAGTAATGTGCTGAAGTATAAGAAGCAGGACTATCCCGGGGATGCCCATTAATCCGATAATAACCGCCGTGATTACATTTAAACCAATCTGCAGACCCCAAATAGGCCCAACCATATTAAACAAAGCCAGCAATAGTCCTCCTGTTACTGTATTACCTAAAAATCGTAAAACAATCCTCATAGGCACATACAGGAGTTTCGCCAGGATATACAATACCAGTACCCCAAAGAAAAAAGCAATAATGTAATTCAAATCAAAGTTAAACATCCCCCAGTGCTTCCTCCTCTTTTGATAGACGGTTGAACTCCCTTTCCCGGCGTGCTTCCTCTAATAAGAATACATACCGGCGTTCTGCAGCGTTTAAATTGTATATAGCGTGATCAATCAATCCAGGATCCTCGATATTATTAAATAAAGATACTGCTGCGTACCAGTCCTGCTTCGCCCTTTCAATAAGGTCGGCATTTTTGGCATGAAATTCTTCCTTGTAAGGGCTTTCCTCCAGAATAAGCCCTTGCTTTTCCCCCAGCAATTTTTGAGATAACTCCGTTAAAATTATACTCAGACCTTTCAATTAGATGTCCCCCTATGTTTTTCCATATATTATATTCATTTATATATAAAAAAATGAGCTAGAAAATAACTCTTTTCAGTAAACCGGTATAAAAATATTCCTTAGCGGAAATATCTAAGAACAAGTGCTGATCAAAAATAATATGTTTAAAGGGGGATGTTTTTGCTTGGCAAAAATTGTAATTATCGGGGCAGGTTTTGTAGGATCAACAATCGCTTATGCACTCATGATCGGTGGAACAGCGCAGGAAATTGTTTTAATTGATAAAATTGCAGAGAAAGCGCGGGGGGAAGCGATGGATCTGAGCCATGGGGCTTCCTTTATTCAACCGATCAATATCTATACCGGCGATTACAAGGACTGTCAGGAAGCGGATATGATTATTATTACCGCAGGAGCCCCACAAAGGCCCGGAGAAACCAGACTGGACCTGGTAGAAACCAATACTGCAATCATGCGGGAAATAATATACAGCATTATGGAATACAATACCAGCGCGATATTACTTATTGTTACCAACCCGGTAGATATAATGTCATTTGCCGCCTGGAAAAATTCCGATCTCCCGCACTCAATGGTTATCGGCTCAGGAACCGTCCTGGACACATCACGGTTCAGGCACTTGCTCAGCGTGCGTTGCGGTATAGACCCGCGAAATGTTCACGCTTATGTTATCGGAGAGCACGGGGATTCGGAATTTCCTCTTTGGAGCACGGCGAATATCGGCGGCATTCTACTGGAGAACTTTTGTGAAAACTGCACAAGAACTTGCTCCTCCGACAACAGGGAAGAGATCTCCCAAAAGGTACGCGAGGCGGCTTATGAAATTATTGAAGGAAAAGGCGCTACATACTATGCTATCGCCCTGGCCGTGCGCAGGATCACTGAAAGTATTCTGCGCAATGAACACTCGGTTTTGACCGTATCCACTTATATTGATGAAATCTATGGAATTTCAGATATATACCTCAGTGTGCCCTGTATTCTCGGCAAAAATGGAGTGGAAAGTATTATTCCATTCGAACTTGATGAAACTGAAAGAACGCTTTTTTTTCAGACAGGGGAGATCATCAAAAAATCCCTTCCTGCAGCTCTAAAAGAAAAGACAGGGAATCTCCCCGTCTTTTAAGCTTTAGTATACACCGATATTTTCGGCATCATCAAAGATATTTTTTATACTTTAGCCCTGACGATATCTTTAACCTTCATCAATCTGGTCAAAGAACCGCGCTCATTTTCATCTAATTTCATCGTAATATAACGAATGGTCTCCTGCATCTGGGGAATAAGAACATACTCCAGGGCATTTACCCTGCGCCTGGTTTTCTCTATCTCATCCGCCAAAATTTGGACAGACTTTTCCAGTTCTGCCAGCTCCAGTAATTTTGGCATGATCCCTGACAAGGTATCAATTGAGGTATCCAGCTCTGCTGAAGTGCCTGCAAAACCGTAAGGGTAAATACTGCTCTCCTCATCGGGGGCGGCATGATCTTCTTCCCACGAGAAACGCGGCGCATAAACACTCATGATATTTTGCTTCTCAACTTTGAGGTCCAGCCTCGCAGTAGGATACATCAGAGCCTCTTCCAGGGCCTCGGCGGACATAACGGCACGGGCTAAAAGAAATTTTGCAAAAGCTTCCGTCAGTTCCTTTTCCATTTGTTCCCGCAGGTCTTTGTTTTTTCTAATCCTTAATAGAAACTGACGAATGAGCTCATCTCTTTTATCCTTAAGCAGCTTGTGCCCCCTCAAAGCCATTTGTAACCGCTTTTTGAGACGGTTTAGCTCCATCCGCGTAGGATTTACCCGAATTTCCATACTTCAATCCTCCTTCAGCGCCGGCAGATACTTTTTAATAAAAGCATCGCTTACCCGTTTCAGCTCAGCACGGGGCAGGAGAGAAAGCAATTCCCATCCGAGGTTGAGCGTTTCTTCTATCGTACGGTCTTCCTCTTCCCCCTGCGTAATATAACGGAACTCAAACTCGTCGGCAAACCTGGAGAATTTTTTATCAGCTTCGGTTAGAGCAGCCTCGCCCAGAATAACTGCAAGCTCCTTGGCTTCTTTCCCTCTGGCATAAGCGGCATAAAGCTGGTTCATTGTATCGGAGTGATCCTCTCGTGTTTTGTCCGGCCCGATCCCTTTATCTTTCAGTCTGGAAAGTGAAGGCAAAACATCGATCGGAGGGTATATCCCTTTACGGTACAGGTCACGACTGACAATAATCTGCCCCTCCGTGATATAACCCGAAAGGTCGGGAATGGGATGTGTCTTGTCATCTTCAGGCATTGTTAATATGGGCAACTGGGTAATAGAGCCTTTGCGGCCTTTAATACGCCCTGCTCTTTCATAAATGCTGGAAAGGTCGGTATAAAGATAACCGGGATAGCCTCTCCGGCCCGGCACTTCTTTTCTTGCGGCAGAAATTTCTCTCAGTGCCTCAGCATAATTCGTTATATCCGTTAGAATAACCAGGACATGCATATCCTGCTCAAAAGCCAGATATTCAGCCGCCGTAAGCGCCATGCGGGGCGTAGAGATCCGTTCGATGGCAGGGTCGTCCGCTAGGTTTATGAAAAGAACGGCGCGTTCAATAGCTCCTGTACGGCGGAAATCGCTGATGAAGAATTCAGCTTCTTCAAAGGTGATTCCCATCGCGGCGAAAACTACAGCAAACTTACCCTCGGATCCCAGAACCTTAGCCTGACGGGCGATTTGTGCCGCCAGTCTGGAGTGAGGAAGGCCGGAACCGGAGAAAATAGGAAGCTTTTGACCCCTGACCATGGTATTCATCCCATCAATAGCGGATACCCCGGTTTGGATAAACTCAGAAGGATAATCCCGGGCATAAGGGTTTATGGGATAACCGTTAATATCGAGTCTTTTGTCGGGGATAATCCTGGGTCCCTTATCCCGGGGACCGCCCATGCCGTCAAAAACACGGCCTAAAATATCTATCGAAACAGGAAGCTCAATACCTTTACCGAGAAAACGCACCTTGGTCTCACGAATATTGATTCCGGTAGAACCTTCGAAAACCTGAACAAGTGCCTTATCCCCGTTTACTTCCAGAACCTGGCCACGCCGTATTTCTCCGCCGGACAACTCTATTTCCGTCAACTCCTGGTAGGTTACACCTTCAACATTCTCTACCAGCATCAGGGGCCCTGCTATTTCAGCAACGGTTTTATATTCCTTAAGCATCGATATCCCCTCCTTCCCCGCTAAATTCTGCTATTTGCTTTTTAATTTCTTTTTCAATATCATCCAGCTCACCGAGATTCTCTTCCTCAACATACTTTGCACGGGCGATACGTTCCCGCACCGGCAGGGCAAAAAGTTTCTCCAAATCCAGATCCAGTTCGCCTTTTTCAATTACTTTAAGCGCCTGGTGATGAAAGCTTAAGATCAACTCCAGCATGCGAAACTGCTTCTGCACAGAGGTATAGGTATCCACTTCATGAAATGAGTTCTGGTGCAAAAAGTCTTCCCGGATCGATTTAGCCGTCTCCAGTGTAAGTCTTTCGCTTGCCGAAAGTGCATCAACGCCGATCAGCCTTACAATTTCTTCAAGTTCGGCTTCTTCCTGCAAAATTCTCATTCCTTCGCGCCTCATCTCGATCCACTTGTCACCTAGAGTTTCACGGAAATAAGGGTCAATATCCGCCTGATACAACGAATAGCTTGAAAGCCAGTTGATCGCCGGAAAGTGACGTCGGTAAGCAAGCGAAGCATCCAGACTCCAGAAAACCTTTACAATACGCAGGGTTGCCTGTGTAACCGGTTCTGACAGGTCTCCTCCGGGTGGAGAAACAGCACCTACCACAGTAAGCGCCCCTTCGATATTATCGCTGCCCAGATTGATAGTTCTCCCTGCCCGTTCGTAAAATTCAGCTACCCGGGAACCGAGATAAGCCGGGTAACCTTCTTCCCCGGGCATTTCTTCCAGGCGTCCGGAGATCTCCCTTAAGGCTTCAGCCCATCGGGAAGTGGAATCAGCCATTAAAGCTACAGAGTAGCCCATGTCCCGGAAATATTCGGCAATTGTGATACCGGTATAAACAGAAGCCTCCCTTGCCGCTACAGGCATATTAGAGGTATTGGCAATGAGCACGGTCCGTTTCATTAAAGGTTCACCGGTTTTGGGGTCATATAACTCCGGAAACTCCATCAGCACATCGGTCATCTCATTACCACGCTCACCGCAACCGATATAAACCACGATCTCAGCATCCGCCCATTTGGCCAGCTGGTGCTGTGTGACCGTTTTACCGCTGCCGAATGGACCGGGGATACAGGCGGTGCCCCCTTTGGCAACAGGGAAAAACGTATCCAGAATACGCTGACCGGTGATCAAGGGGATATGGGGGCCTAATTTTTCTTTATAAGGACGGCCTTTTCGTACCGGCCACTTTTGCATCATCGTAATATCGACAACTCCGTTTGGCGTATCCAAAGAGGCAATAACATCGGTAACGGTGTATTCCCCGCTATAAATTTTTACCACTTTGCCGGAGGGAACAGCAGGGGGTACCATGATACGGTGTTCAACCAACGGGGTCTCCTGCACTGTCCCCAGGAAATCGCCGGCCAGAACCTGGTCTCCTTCCTTAACGCTTGGAGTAAAATTCCACTTTCTCTCCCTGTTCAGGGCTACGGCTTCTACCCCTCTGGTAATATAATCGCCTGCTTTTTGCCAGATAACATCCAGAGGGCGCTGCACACCATCAAAAATTGCCTCAATCAGTCCAGGCCCCAATTCCACACTCAGTGGTGCACCTGTATTATACACGGGTGCACCCGGACCCAGCCCACTGGTCTCCTCATATACCTGGATAGAAGCTTCATCTCCCCGTATCTCAATAATTTCGCCCAGCAGCCCTTCATCGCTAACCCTGACTATATCATACATCCGGGCATCCGCCATCTTTTCAGCAACTACCAGCGGGCCGGAAACCTTGATTATTCTGCCATCTCCCAAGTTATCAACCCTCTTTCCTGAATAAGATATCAGCACCAATTGCTTTCTCAACGTTTTCTTTTACTTTAGCTATTCCGATACCCAGGGTCCCCTTATTGTTGGGAATGGGGACAATTGCTGGCAAAAAACGTTTATTAAGTTCCGCTAGAGGTTCTTCTAATTGCTGGGCTATCGCTTCAGTAATAAAAAGAACAGCATAATCTTCTTTAGCCACCTTTTTTAAAACTGAAAGTGCAGAATCCGCGTCATTTACAGGAAACGTCGTTACACCCAGGGTTTGAAACCCAAGGATAGAATCTTTGTCCCCGATAACAGCAATTTTAAATGTAGACATTACGCAATCTCTCCCTGATAGCTTCAATGGGTAGTCCGTTAATCTTTCCTACCAAGATCATCCGGATATTTTTAATTTCAATTTCCTTGGCATAGATATATCCAATGAGGGGCTCAAGGCCAAAGGGCGTTCTTTTCCCCTGCTGGAGGTATTCCATAATAAAATCATCTGCTAATTTTTCCAGACAGGTGATGGTTCCCTTTTCCTGCCACTCCCGCACTCCTTCACTAACCACGATGTCATAATCGCTCATTGCCAGGCGATTCACCAATAATTCAAGCGGCTCCTCCAGCAAGTTCATAAATAAATCCAAAGGAAGGCTACCCTGTGGAAGAAATGCACTTTTAAAGAATTCCTTATTTCGCCCAATACGCTTAACACGCAAAAAAGTTTTGATATTCAACAGGTCAACTTCGCGGATAAATAACCCTTCTAAAACAGCTGCGCGCCTCTCCCGGGCAGTAGTAATTAACATAAAATAAAGGGCTTGATCCAGGAGGAGATCGATAATTTGAGGATCGCGGGAAACAATAAATTCCTCCAGAATTTGTTCTACAGTTTCGCGAAGAGCTGCAGGCAAGTCCCGGAAATTTTCTTCCTCTACCATAGTTCGCAAAGTATCCAGTTGCATCGTCCCAACCGGAAATAGAATATGTTCGTTTGCTTCCTCAAGGAATTTTGCTTTTAATAATACCTTCAGGTTGTGAATATCGTATTTCAAACTCATTAGATCAGTCAGGTAGGGCCGGGGACTCGTTTTTTGCATCAGATCAAAAACTTTTTTTATTTCATCCTGCAAAATCTTTTCAAAATCAAAAATACTCGTAAGCTCAGCTACAGAGCTTGCATAATCAGTTTCCGAAAGCACTTTTAAGGCTTCCTCTCCGGAAACAGCTTCTACCATTCTCTCGAGCTTATCTTTGTCCAAGAGGCGGGTCTCTAAAGCACGGATACGACCAACTGCGTAAGCATATATTGTCTCATTTGCAGGCATTTTTTCTTGCCTCCTTCCCTCCCTCACGTTGAAGCTTATTCTTCTTGAAAGAGAATCGCTGCCGCTTCCATTTCCAGCTCATCCCTGTACATTTCTAAGAGTGAATCAAAGGAATTGTTAATTTCCACCCCACCGGACCGAAGAATAAAACCTCCGGAGGTTTCGAAAGTCTCTTTACTGATCAAAAGCTTGTTTTTATGTCCTGCGGCAGCCAGTTCCCCTTGAAGCTCTTTCCAAAAGCCTTTCGGAATTCTGGCCTTATCGCGCGGGGAGAGAATTATAACCTCTTCCCCTGTTTTAATCGAAGCTAAGAGCATCTTTTTAAAAAGAGCAAAATAATCTTGCTCCTCAAGATTCGAAAGCGCCTCCAAAGCTTGCTGCAATGCTTCTTTAATCAGCTCCTGTTTAGCCGCCAGCATTTGTTTACGCGCATCAAGCCGGGCAATTCCCATAATACGCCGCTTTTGCTCTTCAGCCTCCTTTTGAGCGCGTCCCAGGATCTGTTCCCGCCGCTTCTCAGCCTCTTTTTCGGCATCAGAGAGCATCATATCCCTTTTTTTTGCAGCTTCGGCTAAAATATTTTCGGCCTTTGCCCCGGCATCAGCCTCTATGCGGCGACAGATCCTTTCCGCTCCCTCTTTCATACCCAACACTCCCTTCTGGCTGGAACATCCTGATTATCTACAGTACTATTCCGAAAAGCATCATGATTGAAGCTAACAGGGCCAAAACAGCGTAAGTTTCCACCATAACGGCATAAATAATCGCTTTACCCAATTCTTCCGGACGCCTGGCGATAATTCCGACACCGGCAGCAGCAGCCCTGGCCTGATAAATAGCCGAAAGTAATCCCACTATAGCAATGGGCAAAGAAGCCATTAAAATAGTATATCCTTGTTCGGTAGTAAGAGGGAGAAGTTGCCCTCCGATAATACCTATACGCTGCATGATAATAAACCCGGTAAGCAACCCGTAAATTCCCTGGGTGCCGGGAAGGGCCTGCAGTAAAAGCGTTTGCCCAAATTTATCAGGGTCTTCGGTAATCACGCCGGCTGCGCTTTGACCCACCAGTCCTACTCCTAACGCGGAACCTACCCCCGGCATTACTACTGCCAGAGCAGCACCCAATATTGCTAATACTATTCCTGTCATATCATTATGCCTCCCCTTCTTCTATATCAACAAATTTTGTTGTATTGCAAAATGGTTGAAATGCCTTGCCCCCGCCTTCAAAAAACTTGCCAAAAAACTCAATATACTGCAAGCGGCTGGTGTGAACATAAGCACCCAGCGAACCAATCATCAGGTTAAAAAAATGTCCTCCGATCAGGAAAATGACCATAGCTATTATTCCGACAACACTTCCGGAGAGAAGGCCGCTCATCGTATTGATAGCTGTCGCAATAACACCGGTTGCCAGGCCCAAAGCAAGCAAACGGGAATACGAAAGCACATCGCTGAGATATCCCGTAATATCATAAAGGCTCAGCAATCCACTTAGGAATTTTTTTATTAACCCTTTCTGGCGCCGCCCCTGAGTTAGAATAAGGCCCAGCGCGCCGCCGGCCGCCAGCCATTTACCAACTGCACTGAATTGAGGAAAAACCAGCGATATAAGGCCGATCAAGAAAACAAACCATAACCCCTGATCAAATACAGCATCTAAAACTCTACCCGCCTTAATTTCCTGATAAGCACGCACTCCCATCCCAAAAAAAATCTGAATAATCCCCAGGACAAAAGAGAAAACAAGCATCCGCATGGGATCATCCAAAGGGTTAAACCATAAAGGCCTGATTTTAATCAAATCTCCAAACCAGCCACCCATTAACACCCCAAAGATAAACGACGAAATGCCACCCAAAAAAAGTAATTTTATTAGCTGTTTGCCCATACCGCCCAGCTTTAGCTTACGCATAATGAAAAGGGCTAAAAGCGACAGAATAACGCCATATCCGGCATCGGTTAAACAAATACCGAAAAAGACGAAAAAGAATGGCGCTATCAGCGGTGTGGGATCAATTTCCCGCTGGTTCGGGGTGCTGTAAAGCTTGGTAACAACTTCATAAGCATCTGCTGCACCACTGTTCTGGAGTAATACCGGCACATTCTCTTCAGGATTAGGATCACGGATGATGAGAACAGCAGTTTCTGTTTTTTCGGTTAAAATTTTTTCCAGGTCGGATGTTATCGACGCAGGAATCCATCCTTCGAGCAGGAAGGCTGTTTCTGTA
>LSQX01360452.1_pt4 | contig 17079 bp, 18 predicted proteins | sample 654561 | NCBI WGS metagenome assembly LSQX01 (sample SAMN04489861, study PRJNA283612) | anaerobic digester metagenome | isolation source: 4 biogas reactors fed with cattle manure at either 37C or 55C with and... | place: Denmark: Kongens Lyngby | collected 2014
TCGCTGACGGTTTCCTCGTCCTGACGGAACCAGTCTTCCTCGCGCAGGAATACCCCTTCCAGAAAGCCCACGCACCAGCTGCGCAGATCCGACAGGTCCGGCTCGTCACCCAGGGTGAGTTCACACGGCGGCTCCAGATCCTCGTCACTGGCCAGGGTCCGGGCGATCTGCGCCTTGAGCTCGCGCAGGGCGGACTCGATATCGGCCTTCTGGGCCTCGTCAACGTAGCGGGGCTCCTCGGCGAACAGCTCGAACATCCATTCCTGTTCCGGCACTTCAACCGGGGCGATGGACAGGGCGGTCAGGTAACCATGCCCGGCTAGATAATCGAGAGCTTCATCGTGCAGGTCGTCGGCATCAAGGAACTGCTGCAGGCGCTCGAGTTGGTCGGCAAAGGACATGGCACACCTCATCATGGATAATGGGTCGCATTGTACGCATCTGCCGGGCGTTTTGCCAAAGCATTGGCAAACCGGCAGTGTGTCCGGGCGAACCCCGCCTGGGCTGATATACTCGCCCCTTTCATGCCGGTCTCAACCGGCTGCCCGAGTGCAATCATGCAAGGAGAACCATGCGCGAGCAAGCCTTACAGAAACTGCGGGATATTTTCGGTTATGGCGAGTTTCGCGGACAGCAGGCCGATATCATCGATCAGGTTGCCTGCGGCGGTGATGCCCTGGTACTGATGCCCACCGGCGGTGGCAAGTCCCTGTGCTACCAGATCCCCGGCCTGCTGCGCCCCGGGCTGACGGTGGTGGTGTCGCCGCTGATCGCGCTGATGGACGATCAGGTGGCCACCCTCAACGAGCTGGGGCTGCGGGCGGCGGCGCTGAACTCGACCCTGGACGAGCAGAGCCGGCGGGATATCGCCGAGCGCCTGCGTCGGGGTGACATGGACTTTCTCTACCTGGCCCCGGAGCGTCTGCTCAAGCCCCGAACCCTGCAGTTCCTGCAGAGTCTGGACATCGCTCTGTTCGCCATCGACGAGGCCCATTGCGTATCCCAGTGGGGGCATGACTTCCGCCCCGAGTATCTGCAGTTGGGGCAACTGGCCGAGCTGTTCCCCGGCGTGCCGCGCATGGCGCTGACCGCCACGGCCGATGAGCGTACCCGGGAGGAGATTGCCCAGCGGCTTCGCCTGGAGCATGCCAGACGCTTCATCTCCGGCTTTGACCGGCCCAACATCTTCTACCGCATCGTGCCCAAGGACCGCCCGCGCCAGCAGCTGCTGGCCTTTCTCAGGGACCAGCGCGGCAATGCCGGTATCGTCTACTGCCTGTCGCGCAAGAAGGTGGAGGACACCGCCCAGTGGCTGAGCGAGCAGGGCTGGCCGGCCTTGCCCTATCACGCGGGGCTGCCGCCGGAGCTGAGGGCCACCCACCAGCGGCGCTTCCTCAACGAGGAGGGGCTGATCATGGTGGCGACCATCGCCTTCGGCATGGGTATCGACAAATCCAACGTGCGTTTCGTGGCGCATCTGGACCTGCCCAAGAGCATCGAGGCCTATTATCAGGAAACCGGTCGTGCCGGACGTGACGGGCTGCCGGCCGACGCCTGGATGGCCTACGGGCTGCAGGACGTGCTGCTGCTCAACCAGATCATGGCCAGCTCCGAGGGTGATGAGCGACACAAGCGCATCGAGCGGCACAAGCTCGACGCCATGCTGGCATTGTGTGAGCTTACCGGCTGCCGGCGGCAGTCGCTGCTGGGCTATTTCGGTGAAACCCTGGAAGAGCCCTGCGGGCACTGCGACAACTGCCTGGAACCGGCGGACACCTGGGACGGCAGCGAGGCAGCCCGCATGGCCCTGTCCGCCATCTACCGCAGCGGACAGCGCTATGGGGTGGGGCATCTGGTGGACATACTGCTGGGACGGGATAACGAGAAGATCCGCAGCGCCGGACACCAGCACCTGTCCACCTACGGGATCGGCAAGCAGCTGAGCGAGCAGGAGTGGCGTTCGGTATTCCGTCAGTTGATCGCCCGCGGGCTGGTGGAGATCGATCTCGACGGCTTCGGCAGCCTCAGACTCTCTGAGAGCTGCCGTCCGCTGCTGCGTGGCGAGCAGACCCTGGCCCTGCGCCGGGATATCGCCAGAACCGCACCGCTGCCGGCCCGCGGAGGCGACAAGCCGGTGATTGCCGAGGCCGATCGTGCCCTCTGGGAGCAGCTGCGGGCGCTGCGCAAGCGCCTGGCCGAGGCCCATGGCGTTCCGCCCTATGTGGTATTCGCCGACTCCACCCTGGTCGACATGCTGCGTCTGCGTCCCACCACCATGCAGGACATGGCCCAGGTCAGCGGTATAGGTGCGCACAAGCTGGAGCGCTACGGTGCGGACTTCCTGCAGGTGCTGCTGGCCGATGGCGAGGGCGGGGATGCTGTCCCGCCGGTGCACCAGGCCCAGGAGGTTCAGGCCCTGGCGCTGGCCGGCATGGAGCCGGCGCAGATTGCCGCGCAGACCGGCATGCCGATAAAACAGGTCTATCTGAAGCTGGCACAGGCCATCAGTACCGGCCAGCTGGAGCTGCACCATGCCGTGGACCTGCCGCCGGGGCAGCTGGAGCGAATCCAGGATCTGTTCCTGAACGAGGCCGAGGATGACCTTCCGGGGGTGCGCGCCGTGGCCCGGGAACTGGATGAGCCGGTGGAGGAGGGCGTGCTGCACTGCATCCGGGCGGCCCTGGTGCTGGAGATCAGCGGCTGAGCCGGGGCGGACTCAGAAGGTCTGCCCCAGGTTCATGTACAGCGCCCGCTCGCCTTCCTCGTTGGCGCCTATGCCCAGAAACAGCGGCCCGAGGAAGGTGTCCATGCCCAGCAGCAGGCTGGCGGCGCCCATGTAGCCGGTATCCAGCTCATTGGCTCCGCGGTTGTAGATACGCCCGTACTCCAGGGTGCCACCCAGATACATGGGAATGGTCAGCGGCATGCTGCTGGGGTTGAGCCGGCGGTAGTACACGGCCCGGGCCAGATTGTAATTCTGGCCGGCCAGGGCGTTTTCCCGGAACCCGGAGAACTTGCCCAGCCCGCCCAGGATGAAACTGCTCTGGGCTACATCCACGTCATCATCCGTACGCCCGATGGAGGCGCCCAGTTGCAAGCTGTGCGGACCGCTGGCGAAGGCCCGGCTGGCGCGCAGCTCGACCTGCTGGTAGCGCTCATCGGCACCCAGGCTGGGCTCCGACTGTCGCCACATCAAGCGTGCCGAATCACCGGAGCGGGGGAAGTTGACGTTGTCCAGGGTATCGCGATCGACCTGCAGGGTGTAGAAGGCCTCGTTGAATTTCAGGGTCGGCTGATCCTGATCGCCCACCCGGATCTCCGCCTCGCCGTCGTAGCGGGAGATGCCGAAGCGCACCTCACCATTATTGGCTATCTGCCGACCCACGTTGATCCCCGCACCGTAGCGCTGCTGGCGATAATCGGCCACCGGGTCGTTGTCCAGGATCACTTCCACATTGCGCGCTTCGGCGTCGATGAAGGGTGCGATGAAGTAGCGCGAGCCGTAGTCCAGCGGCTGGTAGAACTCGCTGTACAGCTGCTGGTGCTCGCCCAGCTGCAGTCGGGTCAGCCACTCGGCGCCCAGCGGGTTGACGCCATTGACCCGGAAGCTGGCGCCTATGGTGAAGCGGCTGCCTCCCTCGAAATCGTCGGACAGGTTCAGCCCCAGGCGCAGGTAGTCGGTGCCGGTCTGGCGGCCATGGGTGCGGATCAGCAGGGTATTGCGCTCGCCCTCATGCACTATCTCGTAATTGACCTGACTGAAGTAGTCGGTGCCGTAGATGGTGCCCATGTCCTTGGCCAGGTGGTCGGGGTTCAGCGGCTCACCCAGCTGCTGGCGCACCATGCTGCGTACTACCTCGTCGGCGACCTTGCCGCTGTTGATCACCCGGATGTCATGGATGATCGGCTGGCGGTGGGGGCGGGCACGGGCCAGGTTGCCCCCGGTGCGGTCATCCCGGGGTGAGGAATAGGCGTGCAGCAGGGGCGATTGCAGCAGGCTCTGTTCCCCGGCAGCTATGGCCTCCTCCGCCTCGGCAAAGCTGCTGAAGGCGATGTCGCCCAGTTCCGGCTGCAGCAGCATGTCCGTACCGGTCAGTGTGGCCAGCTGCTCCTGGGTGTTGTGTCGGGTCAGCAGGGTGGTGGTCTGGTCCATCACGTCGAGAATGGTGGTCATCTGCTCCGCCGGCTTCAGCGGAGTGGCGATGTCCACCACTATCACCCGGTCCACGCCCATCTCGCGGGCCACGTCCACCGGCAGGTTCTTCGACAGCACGCCGTCTACCAGCATGCGCCCGTCGACGGTCACCGGGGCAAAGAAGCCGGGCAGGGCGATGCTGGCCCGAATGGCCTGGGGAAGGTGGCCTCGATCAAACACCACGGCGTCGCCGGTGGCAATGTCGGTGGCCACGGCGCGGAAGGGAATGGGCAGCCGGTCGAAGTCGTCTATGTCGTTGGTATGGACCAGCAGGCTCTCCAGAACCAGGCCCAGGTTCTGGCCCTGCAGCAGGCCCAGCGGGAAACTCAGCTTGCCGTCCTTGAAGGACAGCCGCTGCTTGACCAGGAAGTCCCGGTCGTCCTGCTTGCGGCGGTAGGGAATGTCCTCGCGCTGGGGTGAGTCGCTCAGGGCTGCCGGCCAGTCCATTTCCAGGGCGATGCGTTCCAGTTCCTCGGCGCTGTAGCCGGCGGCGTACAGACCGCCGATCACCGCGCCCATGCTGGTGCCGGCGATGGCGTGAATCTGGATGTCCATCTTCTCGATCTGCTTGAGCACGCCGATATGGGCCAGGCCGCGGGCGCCTCCGCCGGACAGTACCAGGCCGGTGCGGGGTTCGCTGGCGGTGGTGGTATCGGCCAGACTCGGCAGGCACAACAGCAGGAGCAACAGAATGAGCGCGGATCTGAACATGGTACGGCCTGAAGAGTGACAAAGAGGGCGAACGGATTGCGCCATAGTATACGGGGCAGGAGACCCGGGGTGCACCCGCCGGCCCGGGGGGAGTTGTTTCAGCGCCGGCACCCGCCGGCGAGTGCTCAGATGATGACCTTGTCGCGCAGCTTGCGCGCGGCCAGCTCCAGGGCCTTGACGATCTCGTCCTTGTCGTAGTTGCGAATGCCGTTGGTGTCCAGGTACATGGAGAATCCCGGCAGCTCGTGCTCGACGAAGGTGGGGGCGGCCCCCAGATCCCGGCGCAGACCGACCACCTGATAGATCTGCATCGGCCGGCTGAAGCCCTTGACGTTCAGCTGGCCCTTGTCCCGGCACATGACCAGATCCTTGGTCAGCGACCAGGTTTCGTGGGAGATCAGAATCTCCCCGGCCTCGGCGGCGCTTTCCAGGCGGCTGGCCAGGTTCACCTCGCGGCCGATGATGGTGTAGTCCATGCGCATGTCGGCGCCGAAGTTGCCGACGGTACAGTAGCCGGTGCTCAGACCCATACGGATCTCCAGCGGCTTGGTGATGCCCTGGCTGCGCCATTGCTGGCGCAGCACCTTCATGTGCTTGCGCATGGCGATGGCCATGGATACGGCCGCTTCGGCGTCCTGCTTGGCGCCGCGGCTGACCGGGTCGCCGAAGAACACCATCATGCTGTCACCGATGAACTTGTCGATCGTGCCGCCGTATTGCAGGGCGATGCGGGACATCTCGTTCAGATAGTTGTTGAGCAGGTCGGTCAGTGCTTCGGCTTCCATCTCTTCGGCCAGCTCGGTGAAGCCGCGGATGTCGGAGAAGAACACCGTGAGTTTCTTGCGTCGGGTTTCCAGGGTGACCTTCTGGTTGCCGGAGAAGATGGATTCCCAGACCTGGGGTGACAGATACTTGGCCAGATTGCTGGCCAGGGTGGCCGCCTTTTCCTGTTCAGCGCTGATCACCTCCTGCGCCTGTTCCAGATGGCGGCCCTGACGATAGATGAACATGGCCATCACCACGGTGAAGATCCCGCCTCCTGCCAGGCTGCAGAACGCCAGCAGCGGGCTGCTGGCAAACTGCGGCTCCGGCGTCAGCAGGGCGGCGGACAGCATGGTGCCGGTCAGTGCCAGCAGAAGGGCGGAAAACAGATACAGCGGCCCGCCGATGATGATGGCGGTGAAGCTGATCAGCAGCAGGAACACCAGACTGGGGACCATGCTGAACTGGCACAGGGTGATGAACACCCCGGTGTGCACGGCATCCAGCGCGAGCAGCACCAGATTGAACTGGCTGCGCTGCCCCTTGTTGCGCCAGCGGGCGATCAGGCGCATGAGATGGGGGTAGATCAGGGCGTAGAGGACCGCGCCACCGGTTATCGGGGTCAGTCCCTGCTCCCGGGCCAGCGCGGCAAATACCAGGGCCACGCACAGATAGGCCATGACCCGGGAGTAGTAGCCCTCCAGCGGTGGGCGAACCGGTTGCGTTCGAGTATCCAGATTCATGATCAGTCGTTCCCTGGCCTTGGCGTTTGCCGGCCTGATCTCTGGGACATGCCCTGATCGGACCGGACGCCGGACCGATCATAGTACGCATGTATCACCGGGAAAAGTACCGCCCCGTGCTGCAGGGGGCGCATCAGAAGCGGATACGCCCGGTCAGCGCGTCGCGCAGCATGACCCAGTCACCCATGAAGCTGTACAGCGGGTACTTGAAGGTCGCCGGACGGTTCTTCTCGAAGAAGAAGTGGCCTACCCAGGCAAACCCGTAGCCGGCCACGGGCAGTGCCAGCAGCAGCCAGAAGTTGGCGCTGATGAGGGCCCAGGCCAGTATCGTCAGGACCAGCAGGCTGCCGACGTAGTGCAGGCGGCGGCTCACATCATTGCTGTGTTCGCTGAGGTAGAACGGATAGAACTCGGCAAAGGAGCGGAACTCGCGGCTGGCGGCGGGCTGCTGGATGCTGGTATCGGACATGGATGTTCTCCTTTGTTGTTATGGGTTTGTTACTGGATCCTGCCCGCCGGTCGTTGCCGGGGGTTTGCTATGATCCCCAACTCATGTTTCTGGAGTTGGTCTGATAATGAATGCATTGAGTGCTTTGCACAACCGTGTTTCCATGCCAAGGCTGACCGGTCCGGCACCGACCGCGGAGCAACAGGAGGCCATGTTCCGCGCCGCCCTGCGTGCACCGGATCATGCCTGGCTGCGGCCCTGGCGTTTTCTGGTGCTGGAGGGGGCGGATCTGGAGCGGCTGGGCGAACTCTTCCATGCAGCGGCGCTGGCTCGCTGTGGAGACCCCTCGGCCGAGGAAGTGCAACGTGCATGCAAGCTGCCCCTGCGCGCGCCCATGATCATTGTTGCCATCTGCAGTCCCAAGGTACACCCCAAGGTGCCGGCTCAGGAGCAGGAAATGTCCTGTGCCGTGGCGGTGGGCAACATGCTGCTGGCAGCCCATGCGCTGGGATTGGGGGCGGTGTGGCGCACGGGTGATCCGGCCCGGGATCCGGTGATACGTGAGGGTCTGGGGCTCAGCGCCGAGGAAAGCATCGTTGCCTTCCTCTATGTCGGTCAGCCTCTTGGGGAGCCCAAGCCGGTGCCGGTGCTCGATTCGCGGGACTTCTTCCAGCGCTGGCCCGACAACTGAGCATGGCGGGGCAGGCTGATGCGGGCGCGCAGGCCGCCTGTATCGGTCAGACTGAAATCCAGCGTGCCGCCGTGTCTGGCCACCGCCCGCCGGGCGATGGCCAGCCCCAGACCATGGCCTGAGTCGGCCGGCTGGCCGGGTACCCGGGCGAAGGGCTCACCGAGGCGCGACAGCCACTCCTCGGGAACCCCGGGACCCTGATCGCTGATTTCCACCTGATAATCACGGCCGGTGGCCTCCAGCCTGACCATCACTTCTCCTCCCGCCGGGGAAAAACGCAGGGCATTGCGCAGCAGATTGTCCACGGCGCTGGCCAGCTGGTCCGACCAGCCGTACAGGGTGCCGCCGGTGGCACCTTCCAGCCTGAGCTGCCGATCACCGGCAACGAAACGGGCATCCTCCAGGATGTCGGCAACCAGACTGTCCAGTTCGAAGGGGGCGGGCGGGATGTCCCGCGCATCCAGCCGGCTGAGGGTCAGAATATCCCCGATCAGACTGTCAAGGCGGCTGCATTCGCGGTCCAGGCGCTCCCAGAGAGGATTGTCCGCGCTCAGCCCCTGCTTCTGTCCCAGCGCCAGTCCGATACGCAGCCGCGCCAGCGGCGAGCGCAGCTCATGGGAAATGTCTCGCATCAGCTGGGTCTGACTGTTGAGCAGGCTCTGCACCCTGTCTGCCATGTTCTGGAACTGGCGCGACAGCTGGCCTATCTCGTCCCGGCGGCGCCCGGTCCGGGCCAGGGCAGTGGCATCGAAGCGGCCCTCGGCCAGATCCTCGGCGGCGGCGCCGAGCTGGCGCAGGGGAGCCGTCAGGTAGCGGCTGAGCAGCAGACTCAGTGCGGCCAGCACCAGCATGGCGATGGTGATATTGGTCAGCATGGCAAAGGGCGTGCGCTGCCAGCGGAAGAGTTCGGGGCCGGGTATGTGCAACAGCAACTGGTAGGACGCCTGATCGGAATCCCAGGCCAGCTGGAACAGGCGGCCATAGCGCGGTCGCGGGGGGGAGGCTTCGTCGCTGGCCTCGCGCCGGGGCAGGGTGGGCAGGGTGCCCTGCAGCAGTCGCTGGCCCTGGTCATTGAACAGCTCGGCGCGCAGACGGTACTGCTGCAGCTGCTGCTCCAGCCACTGCTGCGCGGCAGCCGGACCCTGCTCCTCATAGACGCCAACCAGCTGCGAGCTGAAATCGCGCAGCTGCGGATGGAACTGCAGCAGGAGCCAGTCCTGCTGCAGGGCGCGGCTGATCAGGAAGCCCGAACCACCCACCAGCAGGGTGGCCAACCAGAGAACGGCGAAGACCTTCCAGAACAGCCGCATGGGCGGGGTTACTCCCGGTGTCAGTTAGTGTCGGCGTCGCGCTCGGCGCCACGGCCCTGGCGACGCTCCTGCATGTGCTTGCGCATCTCTTCGCGGCGCTGCTCGCGCATTTCCTGCAGTTTGCTGCGCTGCTCCTCGGTCAGCACCGCGTTGACCTGCTCCTGGCGCTGTTCGCGCAGGGTGCGCATCTGTTCGCGCTGCTGCTGGTGGATGTCGCGCAATTGTTCCTGCTGCTGTTCGGTCAGCTGCAGTTCGCTTGCCATGCGCTCCATATGGCGCTGGTGATGCTTGCCCGGTGCCTCGGTGGCGGCCAGTGTGCTGGTGGCCAGGGCGGTAGTCAGGGTGAAGAGACCGGCAATCAGAATAGGTTTCATGGACTTGCTCCCGTTATGACGACCGGGGAATCCGGCCAGTGATTGACAGTCTAGGGATGCCAGTGTCAGCCAGCGCCAGCGTTGGGTAAAGGCTGTGTAAAGTCATTGCCGCGGCGTCCGGAAACGGCATCAGCCATACAGATAGCCGCGCCCGCGGATCGACTGTATGCGGTTGCGCCCGTCGGCAAAACTGCCGAGCTTGCGTCGCAGATTGCTGATATGCATGTCCAGGCTGCGATCATAGGGGCCCAGCGGCTTGCCCAGTGCCTGCCGGGACAGGGACTGGCGATCAACCAGCTGGCCGGCGTGCTCCAGCAGGGTCCTGAGGATCAGAGCCTCGGTCTGGGTCAGGGGCAGCAGCTCGTCATCCTGCCAGCACATCAGGCTGGCGGTGTCCATGCGCAGATCGCCGACTTCCAGTACCGGCGCATCGCTGCCTGCGGCGGAGCGGCGCAGCAGTGCTCGCAGGCGGGCCACCAGTTCCCTCGGGTCGGCGGGCTTGGCCAGATAGTCGTCAGCGCCCAGCTCCAGACCGAGGATGCGGTCCACCGGCTCGCCCCGGGCACTGAGCATCAGCAGCGGCGTGTTGCAGCTCTGACGCAGGGCGCGCAGCACCTCGAGGCCATTCATGCCGGGCAACATCATGTCCAGCACTATGGCACCGTAGTCACCGTTGAGCGCGGCCTCCAGGCCCTCGGCACCGTCATGCACGGCGGTCAGGCTGAAACCCTCCGCCTCGAGCCAGGAACCCAGCAGATCGCAGAGTTCCCGGTCGTCGTCGATCATCAGGATATGCTGTTTCAATTCAACCACATATTGCGTTTGCGACCACCACCCAGACGGCCCAGCAGCCAGCCGGCCAGCAGGCTGAGCGCCACAGTGGCACCGCCGACCGTGAACCATTTGCGTTGTTCTTCGCTGCGCTGGGTGTCAACCAGTTCCTCCATGACCGCCAGACGGTCACGCAGGACTATGTTCTGCGTACTCAACTGCTCGATCTGCGCAGCGTTGTCATTGCCGCCGCCTGCCAGCTGGTCAGCCAGGCGCTGGCGCTCGGCTTCGATCCGGGCCAGCTCGGCCTGAAGGGTGCCTATGTCCTGTTCGGTCTGCTGTTCGATGGCAGACTCATCGGCGGGCGTGTCGGCAGACTGCGCAATGCCGGTCTGGGGAAGCCAGAGTGTGGCCAGCAGAGCGAGGATCAGGGGGCGGTTGGACATGTGGATTCTCCGGTCATCAGGCTGGCAGTACGCGTTTGAAAGGTTTTACCACGACCTGCGAATACACCCCGGCGCTGACATAGGGGTCCGCATCGGCCCAGGCGCGTGCTTCCTCCAGGGAGGCAAACTCGGCGACTACCAGACTGCCGGTGAACCCGGCTTCTCCGGGGTCGTTGGCGTCCACCGCCGGGTGGGGGCCGGCCAGCAGCAGGCGGCCGGCATCCTGCAGCTGCTGCAGGCGCTCCAGATGCGCCGGTCGGGCGGCCAGTCGGGCCTGGAGTGAGCCAGGCGCATCGCTGGCGATGATGGCGTAGAACATGGGTTCTCCTGATCGGTGAAGCGGGTCCTGGCGCCTACGTTATGCGATTCGGTTAGGTGTTGTCAGCGCCCAGGCGGCATAATAGCCGAATTCTCTTGCCGGATGACCGGAGACAGGCGTGTTGGTTGATCTTCATATGCACAGTACTGCGTCGGATGGTGCCCTGGCGCCGGCCGAGCTGATGGCCCGGGCGGCCGAGGCCGGTGTCGACCTGGTCGCTCTGACCGACCACGACTGCGTGGACGGTCTGGATGAGGCCCGTGACGCCGCTGCCCGGCTGGGCATGGCGTGGGTCAGTGGCGTCGAACTCTCGGCCCAGTGGCAGGGCCATACCGTGCACGTGCTGGGCTATGGCTTCGACCCTGCCGCACCGGGGTTGCAGGACGCCCTGGGGCAGGTGCGCCAGGGGCGCTGGCGCCGGGCCGAACAGATTGCCGAGCGATTGGCCGCCAAGCGTATGCCCGGCGCCCTGGAGGGCGCGCTGGCTGCCCAGCGCGCCGCTGGGGGCGACCCCGACAGTCCGCCGGCACGGCCGCATTTTGCCGACTGGATGGTGCAGGCCGGCCATGTCCGGGACCAGGGGGAAGCCTTCCGCAAGTGGCTGGGCGCCGGCAAGCTGGGGGATATCAAGCAGCACTGGCCGACCCTGGCCGAGGCGGTGCAGCAGCTGCGTGGGGCAGGCGGGGTTGCGGTGCTGGCGCACCCCTGGCATTACGGCTTCACCCGGGCCCGGCTGCGGCGCCTGCTGCGCGACTTCGCCGAGGCGGGCGGGCGCGGTCTGGAGGTGGTCAATGGCAAGCAGGCTCCGGAGCAGGTCGGGTTGCTGGGCCGGCTGAGCATCGAGTTCGGCTTTCTGGCCAGTGTCGGCAGTGATTTCCACCATCCTGCGGCGCCCTGGATGGCCCTGGGCGCCATGACGCCCCTGCCGGGCAACTGCCAGCCGCTGTGGACCGACAACCGATTTACCGATGCGGTTGTGATGCATGGCCAATAAATCCTAAACTCCTGCTAAACAACGCGAGATTACTGCCGTGAGCCAATATTTCCAGATCCACCCGGACAACCCCCAGCCGCGGCTGATCAGCCAGGCGGTGGAGATCATCCGTGCGGGCGGGGTGATCGCCTATCCGACCGACTCGGCCTATGCACTGGGCTGTCATCTCGGCGACAAGAACGCGCTGGAGCGCATTCGGCGGCTGCGGCAGCTGGACGACAAGCACAACTTCACCCTGGTGTGCCGCGACCTCTCCGAGCTGGGGGTCTACGCCAAGGTGGACAATGCCACCTTCCGCGCATTGAAGAACAACACCCCCGGGCCCTATACCTTCATTCTGCACGCCACCACCGAAGTGCCCCGGCGCCTGCTGCACCCCAAACGCCGCACCATAGGCCTGCGGATTCCCGGTCACCGCATCACCCAGGCGCTGCTCGAGGCCCTGGGCGAGCCGTTGATGAGCGTCACCCTGATGCTGCCCGGCGAGGATCTGCCGCTGACCGATCCGGAAGATATCCGCGACCGGCTGGACAAGCATGTGGATCTGATAATCGACGGCGGCGCCTGCGCCATCGAGCCGACCACTGTGGTGGCGCTGCTCGATGGCGAGACCGAAGTGCGCCGCATCGGTCTCGGCGATCCCGAGCCCTTCGGTGCAAGCCGTGACTGAAGCCATGCCGGCCGCCGACCAGAGCGTTGGTGGCCGGCAACTAACCGACGACTGCCAACCCCTATGAACTACCAGACAATCAGGAGTATCCCTTGAGTTCCGTTGAATCCCGGCACCGGGTCGTATCCGGCATGCGTCCTACCGGACGCCTGCATCTTGGTCATTATCACGGTGTGCTGAAGAACTGGGTGAAGCTGCAGCATGAGTACGAGTGCTTCTTCTTTGCCGCCGACTGGCACGCCCTGACCACCCTCTACGAGAACCCGCAGGACATCGAACAGAACGTCTGGGACATGATGATCGACTGGCTGGCAGCTGGCGTCAGCGGCACCTCCGCGACCCTGTTCATTCAGTCCCAGGTGCCGGAGCATGCCGAACTCAGTCTGCTGCTGGGCATGTCCACCCCGCTCAGCTGGCTGGAGCGGGTACCGACCTACAAGGATCAGCAGGAAAAACTGCGCGAGCTGGATCTGGCCACCTACGGTTTCCTCGGTTACCCGCTGCTGATGAGTGCGGACATCCTGATCTACCGCGCCGGTCTGGTGCCGGTGGGCGCCGATCAGCTGTCCCACGTGGAGATCACCCGGGAGCTGGCGCGCCGCTTCAACCATCTGTATGGCAAGGAGCCGGGGTTCGAGGACAAGGCCCGTGCGGCAATCCAGAAGATGGGCAAGAAGGCCGCCAAGCTCTACAGCAACCTGCGCGCCGCGTACCAGGAGCAGGGCGATGCCGAGGCCCTGGAAACGGCTCGAGCGCTGTTGCAGGAGCAGCAGAACATCACCCTGGGTGACAAGGAACGCCTGTTCGGTTACCTGGAAGGCGGTGGCAAGGTCATCCTGCCCGAGCCGCAGGCGCTGCTGACCCCGGCCTCCAAGATGCCGGGGCTGGATGGGCAGAAGATGTCCAAATCCTATGGCAATACCATCACCCTGCGCGACACCACCGACGAGGTGAGCGAGAAGGTGCGTCGCATGCCGACCGATCCGGCCCGTGTGCGGCGCACCGATCCGGGTGATCCGGACAAGTGCCCGGTCTATCAGCTGCACCTGGTGTATACCGATCAGGCCACCCACGACTGGGTCAATCAGGGTTGCCGCAGCGCCGGCATCGGCTGTCTGGACTGCAAGAAGCCGGTGATCGACGCCATCTGCGCCGAACTGGGCCCGATCCAGCAGCGGGCCGTGGAGTACGAAGGCAATCCGGATGCGGTGCGCCTGATCCTCAACGAAGGTGCCGAGCGCGCCCGTGATGCGGCCCGAGACACCCTCAACGAAGTGCGCCAGGCCATGGGCCTGAGCTACCGCCGCGGCTGATGAGCACTCGCGAGCCGGAGCAACTGACCGCCGCTGCCTCGACGGCGGCGCCGCCGGTTGCTCCGGCTCCGGTGCAGCATGAGCTGCCGCTGGCCATCGTCAACGGCCAGCCGCTTACCGAACTGCCCCAGGATCTGTACATACCGCCCCAGGCGCTGGAGGTCTTTCTTGATGCCTTCGAAGGGCCCTTGGATCTGCTGCTGTACCTGATCCGCCGGCAGAACCTGGATATCCTCGACATCCCCGTTGCCCAGATCACACACCAGTACATGGGTTACGTGGAGCTGATGAAGGCCGTGCGCCTGGAGCTGGCCGCCGAATACCTGGTGATGGCGGCCATGCTGGCGGAGATCAAGTCGCGCATGCTGCTGCCGCGCCAGGAGACCCAGGGTGACGAGGAAGAGGACCCCCGGGCGGAGCTGATCCGGCGGCTGCAGGAATACGAACGTTTCCGCCAGGCCGCCGAGCAGCTGGACGAGCTGCCGCGAGTGGGTCGGGATATCGCCCTGGCCAGCGCTGCGCTGCCGGCCCTGCAGGCGCGGACCGCCCATCCGCCGGTGAGCATGGAGGAGCTGTTGCTGTCGCTGGCCGAGGTGTTGCGTCGGGCGGACATGTTCGAAAGTCATCAGATCAGCCGCGAGACACTGTCGACCCGAGAGCGCATGACACAGGTACTGGAGCGGCTCAAGGGCGGCCAGTTCGTGCCCTTCAGCGGCCTCTTCACTCCCGAGGAGGGGCGGCTCGGAGTGGTGGTGACCTTCATGGCGGTGCTCGAGCTGATCAAGGAACAACTGGTCGATCTGGTGCAGAGCGAGCCCTTTGCACCCATTCACGTCAAGGTAAGGACAGATGTCACAGCCAGCGCTTGAACGGATTCTCGAGGCGGTGCTGCAGGCGGCGGGCAAGCCGCTGAGCCTGGAGCGCATGCGTGAACTCTTCGACGAGCACCTGGCGCCCTCCGCGCAGGAGCTGCGCAGCGCGCTGACCCGTTTGCAGGAGGAGTATGCCGACCGGGCGGTGGAGTTGCGCGAGGTGGCCGGTGGCTGGCGTCTGCAGGTGCGCAGTGATTATGCCGAGTGGGTCGGTCGGCTCTGGGAGGAGCGGCCGCAGCGCTACTCCCGGGCACTGCTGGAGACCCTGGCGCTGATCGCCTATCGCCAGCCTGTAACCCGGGGCGAGATCGAGGAAGTGCGGGGCGTGGCGGTGAGCAGCCAGATCATCCGCACGCTGCTGGATCGGGAATGGGTACGGGTGGTCGGCCATAGGGAGGTGCCGGGCCGACCGGCCATGTACGCTACCACCCGGCAGTTTCTCGACTACTTCAATCTGACCAGTCTGGCCGAGCTGCCGCCACTGGCGGAGCTGCGTGAACCCAGCGAGGTGCTGGAGCACCCGCCGCTGGCCGATGAGCAGGCACCTGACGGCACGCAGCCTGCCTGGCCGCCGGCCGACGGCGGCGAGGAGGAGGTGGAGACCGGCACCGACTTCCATACCCTGCTCGAAGAGCTCAATGCAATGGAGACCGGCCTCAAGACCGACTTTGCCGACCTGCCGCCACCGGGGATGGATGTCGAGCCCGAGGACCCGGACGAGCAGTAGATCCCGCTGGCTGCTGCGCGGGCAGGGTGCTATTCTGCGCACCCATCCGTTCATTTCAGTCGCAAACACACCGGGAGGTGCCCATGACAGACCAACCCATCAATCCCGAACTGCAGGAAGACGTGCCTGCCGCCGGGGAAAAACTGCAGAAAGTCCTGGCCCGCATGGGGCTGGGTTCCCGCCGCCAGGTCGAGGAGTGGATCTCCGCCGGTCGGGTAACCGTCAACGGTGAACCGGCACGTCTGGGTTGTCGCGTGGACAGCCTCGACCAGATCGCCGTCGATGGCCGCCCGCTCAAGCGTGACCTCAACACCGAAGTGGTACGCCGGGTGCTGATCTACAACAAGCCCGAGGGCGAGGTGTGCACCCGTGACGACCCCGAAGGGCGCCCGACCGTGTTCGACCAGCTGCCGCGGCTCAAGCAGGGGCGCTGGGTCAATGTCGGACGACTGGATATCAACACCACCGGGTTGCTGCTGTTCACCACTGATGGCGAGCTGGCGAACCGGCTGATGCATCCGTCCTGGCAGATGGACCGCGAGTACGCGGTCCGCGTGATGGGCGAGGTGGACGAGGAGATGATCGAGCGGCTCAAGGAGGGCGTCATGCTCGAGGACGGGCCGGCGCGCTTCACCGACATCGTCAGTTCCGGTGGCGAGGGTATCAACCGCTGGTTCCATGTCTGTCTGCTGGAGGGCCGCAACCGCGAAGTGCGACGCCTGTGGGAATCCCAGGGCGTGCGGGTCAACCGTCTCAAGCGGGTACGTTTCGGGCCGGTGTTCCTGGGCGCGGAGGTGCCGGTGGGGCGCTGGCGTGAGATGAACCAGCAGGAGCTGGATGTGCTCAGCGCCGAGGTCGGACTGCCGCCGGTGCGTCTGCCCGAAGTCAGCGTGGCGGAGAAGGAAAGGCAGAAGCGCCAGTCGCGCAAGCCCTCCATGCATCAGGCGCGCTCGGTACGCCAGAGCAAGCCCAGGGACAGGGATCGGCGCCGCTGATCGATCTGAGGCCCCGGTTCGCCGGGGCCTGTCATTTCAGCCCCGCGCGTCCAGCGCCTGGCCGTTGACCTTCTGGCTGTCGGGGCCCAGCAGGTACAGGAAGGCCGGCATGATATCCGCCGGTTCGGGGTTCTTCTCCGGCTCCTCGGCGGGGTAGGCTGCCTTGCGCATCGCCGTGCGGGTCGCGCCGGGATTGATGCTGTTGACCCGAATCTCGCTGGTACCTTCCTGCTCATCGGCCAGCACCTGCATCAGCCCCTCCAGGGCGAACTTGCTGACCGCATAGGGGCCCCAGTAGGCCCGCGCCCGGCGACCGACGCTGGAGGACACGAAAATCACCGAGGCATCCGGCGCAGCGCGCAGCAGCGGCATCATCGCTTTGGTCAGCGCGAAGGGCGCGTTGACGTTGACCTGCATCAGCCTGAGCCAGTCCTCGTTCTTGACCTGATCGAGCAGGGTGCGCGGGCCAAGCTGCGCAGCATTGTGGACCAGGCCGTCGAGCTTGCCGAAGGTATCGAACAGCTGGTCGGCCAGGTCGTTGTAATCCTTCTCTGCCGCTGTCTCCAGATTCAGCGGACAGATCGCCGGCTGCGGATACCCGGCTTTCTCTATTTCGTCGTACACCGCCTCCAGCTTGGCCAGGGTGCGGCCCAGCAGCACCACGGTGGCGCCGTGGGCGGCACAGGCCAGGGCGCAGGCGCGACCGATGCCGTCGCCGGCGCCGGTGACCAGAATGAC
>LSQX01033682.1_pt4 | contig 17077 bp, 18 predicted proteins | sample 654561 | NCBI WGS metagenome assembly LSQX01 (sample SAMN04489861, study PRJNA283612) | anaerobic digester metagenome | isolation source: 4 biogas reactors fed with cattle manure at either 37C or 55C with and... | place: Denmark: Kongens Lyngby | collected 2014
CCTGCAGCTCAAACTGCTTTTCCGCCTGATCCATTCTCGCCGGATCACAATCACAAATCGCGACAAGACGGGCGTGAGGATGCTGTTTCAGACTGCTGATGTGTTTGCCGGTTCCGATCCAGCCACAACCGATCACACCGAAATTTAATTTTTTCATAAACTTGCTCCTCCATTTTTTATTTCAACCGACAGTTGGCTTTATCCTTAAGTGTTTGTCAAAAAATTCCACAACCAAGTCGAGAATTGCCGGACCGGAAACTCCCATATCACCGTGGTCGGCATTTTGGACAGCATAGAGGGTGGCTTCTTTTCCGGCGGCGGTCAACGCCTGATAAAGACGGGCGCTCTGGTCGAAATGAACCTTGGCGTCCCGATCCCCGTGCACAAGCAGGAAAGGAGGGATTGTGCGCATCGCCGTCACATAATAGATCGGGCTGGCCTCAAGGGCCAGCTCCTTTCTTTCCGGCAAAGGTCCGCCGACCAGCAGAGATTCGGGTGAATCCGATGCATTGTGTTTAATTATCCCGGGGAAATCATCCATGTGCAGGAGATCGGTAGGGCCATAGAAATCAACCACGGCTTGGACATCATCCGGATACTGTCCATAGTCATCCGTCGTGTATAATCCGGCTGTTAAGCCGACCAGTGCGGCGGTATGTCCTCCGGAAGAGGTTCCCCAGATGCCGACTTTTTCTCCATGATAGCCGTACTGATCAGCATTGGCTCGCAGGAAGCGAATGGCGGTTTTTGTATCCTCCAGATGAGCAGGGAAAATGGCGATGGAGGTGTCCCGGAATCGGACGCTGGCAACGGCGAAACCACGACCTGCCAAGTGCGACAAGAGCGGCAGTGCAGTGTATGCATCCTGTCGAGCCCAACCGGAACCTTGAACATAGACCACCAGCGGTGGAGGTGTTTCGGGTTCTTTCGGCACAATCAGCTGAAGATCCAGCTCGACACCGTCTCTGACCGAATAAACAATATCAGGTATGTAGGTGCACTGCCAGAAATCTCGGTCTCCCGGACGATGCGCCGGTAAAAAACAGGTGCCTTCCGGGAATCCCGCAGGTTGATACGTATTTTTCATCCGGGTTTGTCTCGCATATTGTTGCTTATCGTTTTCGAACGGTCGGTCATCAGTATAAAGATAACACAAAACAAATCCGGAACATAGATCCGGCAGCCAATGTTGAAGGAACTTGATATATAATAAAGTCAAGATTACTCGAGGGGATTCCAATATTAAAACGAATAGTAGGTGATACAATGCGGGAAATCAGAATAGCCATTATCGGAACAGGACTCATTTCACATCGCCACATGAAAGTTTGGTCGCAGATCCCCGGCGCAAATGTCATCGCCGGTTGCGACATCGATGAGACAAAACTTCAATCATGGGGCGAGCGATACGATATATCGGATCTTTATACCGATTATCGCAAATTGCTCGAGCGGGACGATATCGATGCCGTCGATGTCTGCGTCCATAACAATCTGCATGTTCCTCTTTCCATTGCCGCCATGAGAGCCGGAATGCATTGCTATTGTGAAAAACCAATGGCCGGCAGCTATGCTGATGCCAAGCTGCTTTATTCCGCTCAAGAAGTCTACAATCGGAAACTTGCCGTACAGATCAGTTCGATTTTTAATTTACAAAGCCGCATGGCGCGTGACATGGTTGCCAATGGTGAGCTCGGCCACGTTTACCATGCCCGCTCAATCGGACATCGTCGCTTGGGACGCCCCGGCGTCGATATGCAAAACTTCTCTCCTGATTTTTATTCCGCGGAAATTGGCGGCCATGGCCCCATTTTTGACCTAGGGGTTTACAGGATTTCTCAGATGCTTTTCATCATGGGGATCCCAAAGCTGGAAAGCGTCTATGGCGCCGCCTACCATGGAATTGAGATCGACGAACGCCTGTTGCACGGCAACAAATATGAAGTGGAGGATCTAGGTGTTGGACTTGCCAAATATGAGGGCGGCCTTACACTGGATATCCTGGAGTCGTGGGCGATCCACATCGATCAAATAGGCCCCAACATGATTGTTGGCAGCAAAGGTGGCTTGAAGATCATTGCACCGGATACCTATGGTGGCCAGCTTTCAAATGAAGAGCTTTTTTTGAAAAACCCACAGGAACTGGAGTTTTTTGGTATTGATAACGGCCGCATGGTTGATAAGAAAATGAATGTCCTTCTCAATCATCGCTCTGAAATAGCAGCCAATCCGAGGATGGCCTTATATAACGATAATCAACGCCATTGGATGGCTTATCTTACGGGCGAGCTAGACAATGAGACGCGCTACGATACGCCTTGGCTGGCTTTGCAAACCGCATTGGTCAGCGAGGGAATTTTTCTTTCTCAACAGCTTGGCCGTTCGCTGACAGCCGAAGAGATTGATGATCTATCGACTTCGACGGCGGTTCGCAAACAAGAAACCCCTTGGGGAGTCTTTGAGTATGACTTCTGATTTTGAACTTCAGAAAACATACATTTACAGTAATGGGCCAAAGAGCCGTTCGGCGTTTTTCCAGAAAATGCCGTCCAGTTCGGCATCCGAATAATTGCTTTTTTGCAATATATCCAGGAGGACATCCTGATCCACAAACGGGTAGTCGGCGCCAAACATCAAACGATCGGCGCCGAGGTATTCCCGCGCCATTTTCTGATCGTCGACCAACAAAGGGCCGCTGTGGCTGTAAAGCATGGCGGCAACAAACCCCAGACCTTTAACGCGTCCGACTTCTTTGGCCGCATCATCGGGACAAGCCCACGGCAAGGCACCTATGCTGCGGAAACGTCCGGGCTGAACATGCTTTCATTCATCAGCATTTGATATTTACCGTCGTTATAGAGCTTGATGGTTGTGCCGTCCCGTCGGATAATTTCCCGGTTCGCGGCTCCCCCGTGCATACTCTTCCAATTTAGCCAGATATCCTTGCGGCGCGACGTGGCTGTGAACATCAATTAATTTTCTCATCTTGCGCTCCTATTTATATTTTCGCTGCCTTAAAGCCGCAACAACATTGTTTCTTGCGGCAACCCAAGCTTAAAAGGGAATGGTATCGGGATCGGATGAATAACCGGCGCGGCCCTTCAGGTCGGCAATTAATCGCACATCGGATGCATCCAACACAAAGTCAAAAACGTCGGCATTTTCTTTGATCCGTGCAGGGGTTATAGATTTTGGCAAGGGCAGATAGCCCCGCTGCAAACTCCAGCGGATGGCGATTTGCGCGATGGTTTTGCCATATTTCTCCGCCAAAGTCTGCATTTCCGGAATGGAAAAGATCTGGCCGGCACCCAAGGGGCTGTACGCCTGCAGCAACATATTCATTGACCGGCTGAAGTCCACCACTTCATCCTGTGTGTCTCCCGGGCACAGCCGGATCTGGTTGACCGTGGGTGCTATTTCGGCGGTTTTCATCAGGGCCCGAATGTGACGTTCATGGAAATTGCTGATGCCGATTGCGCGGATGCGACCGGCACGATACAGGTTTTCAAAGGCCCGCCAGGTCTCGGAATTTGCTTCCTGCCAGCGATTGCGGAAGGGTGTCGGATTGGGCCAGTGGATCAAAAAGAGATCAAGGTAATCCAGATCCAGCCGTTGCATTGTTGCTTCAAACGCAGCCTTTGTCTCCTGAAAACCACGGATATTGTTGGCCAGCTTGGAGGTAATAAACAGGTCCTCGCGGGCCAGACCGCTTGCTTTAACGGCTTGTCCGACGCTGTGCTCATTGCCATAGACCTGAGCCGTATCAATATGTCGATAGCCAACCTCAAAGGCATTTAACACAGCGTCTACGCCGACCTTGTCATTGGGCATCTGCCAGGTTCCGAAGCCGACGCAGGGGATCTTCACGCCATTGGTCAAGGTATACGTATCTGTCAGTCCGTTCATTTTGGGGCCTCCTTGTAAATAAGTTGGAAGGATTGGTCTGTATACTGCATAAATTCGATTCGATTGCCATCCGGGTCCTTGGCCCAGAATTGATAGGTTTGGTCGGGCCCGAGAGTAATGTCGCTATCCAGCTCAATGCCCTGCTGAAGAAGCGTTTCGGCGGCCTGTTCGATATCCTTGACCAAAAGGCTCAGATGAACATAGCCGATTTTTTCGTAATTCGGCCCGCCTGAATTCAGGTCGGTGCCGGGTTTGGGATAAAAAAGTTCCAGCAAAACACCGGGTGAAATCTGCAAATAGACCAAATCGGGTTTGCCGGCCATGTCAGCAATCGGCTGACCGGGGAACAGGTCGCCGATATTTTCCGGCACAATCATTTCATACATCTTTTTCAGACCCAGTATCCCGCAATAAAAATTCAACGCTTTTTCCATGTCGGATACGTTGAAAGCAAGATGGGAAAAGCCGCTGACCAATTGTTCTTTCATCATATCACCCTTCCATTTTGTCCAGACAATTCCGCAAGAAACTGACTTTCCTCTTTGGTAGAATTCATAGGATACTTGTATTATGCCCAAAGCCACCTCCTTAATTTGGAAGTGCCAGCCCCAAATTATTAAGAGGGGACGTATCTATAGAGCCTCTTAACGGAAGACCAAGTGTTGCATTCTTTTTTGAACAAATACTTAGCCGTTGAACGGTTGTAATAGCTTAAGCAATTCACTTATTATCAAGCTGCAGTCATCAATTATTCCATAATCGCAGAACCTAAAAAGCTGTGATTCAGGGTCATTGTTAACGCCAAAAATAATCTGACTTTTATCTATCCCGAACGCAAACGGAGCAGCACCAGATGAACCAAAAATCAAGCACTTTTCTGGAGAAACAATTACACCTGACGAGCCAACCATTTCATGGTTTGCAGCAATTCCCTCTTGAACCAGAGGGCGGGTTGTTCCAGTTTTGGCATTTAAAAGCTTGGATATTTCAGCAACCTTATCATAACCCTTTTTACCTGAGACGCCTCGTCCTGCAACGAGGACTTTTTTGGCATTTCGCAAGCCATCTACTTCGGTTATTGTTTCAGATTCTAAACCCGAAAACCAATTTTCATCAGTCGCTGGAAAAAAATGATTCGTTTTTTTTAAAAATTTTATAGGAACCCATTTGGAAGTTGAAGAACGATGCGAAGTGCTAACAATAACTGGTCTACGGCAAAGCTCAAATTCAGCTATGATGTTCATATTATATACAAACCTTGTGACGTAAAACCGATCTGCTTTTTCATTCAAGCTGGTTATATCTGTCATGCAACTACCATCTAGCACCGTGGAAACGGAAGGCAACAAAACATTGCTGTCTTCATTAGCCGACGAAATTACCAAGCTATAACTTTGTTGTTTGATAAACTCAGCAAGACTCTTCGAATATCGTCCAAAACCCAGCGGCTGGCTCATTGATAAATCATGAAAGTGATGAATACTTTGAATTTTGTCAGGAACTTTAAAATTAGATTCCTGCAAATAACCCGAATCACCAATGAGGATCAGATCAAATGCTCCTCCTATATTTTCAATGATTTCAAATAGACCATTGATATTTTCAAGATCATCATTGGGCAAAACTAAAATTGTTCGACTCATATCAATCTCCTCAATCCTTCATAAAGAGGCTGAGCAGGACCTGAGCCTTCTCGCCCGCGTTCTGGCCATTTATAAATTGACAGTTTCTGGTAACAGGATTGTAAGATAGCGAAATGAGGTTAATTTCATTTTCTTGTTGATCAAATGTTTTATCAACATCAAATACGTCGATCTCTCTGCTCTGAACTTTCAGTTTCTCTCTAAGTGTTGCCATTCTTAAATACGAACGTTCAGCATTAAAAAAACAATATATAGCAGGTTGCTCAATGACTGCTCTCGTGTACTGCAGCCGTTTTTTTGTTTTCACATGAAATTTGTTGTTTATAAAAACAACGTCGTTGACATAGCTAATTAAAGGTACATTAAGCAAATTAGATAAGCGTATTCCAGTCTGGCCATTGCATGTAATACTATTTTGCTGACCCATGAAAATTGCATCAAATCTTTCATCGCATGTGAATTTATGGATGATTCGGGATATCCTGCTAGGACAGAATGAAACCGGGGCTTTCTCCTTAAGCAAAACGACACGATCAATTCCAACAGCAAAAAGATTCTGATATATCGTTGCGCTTAAGCTCTGACCGATGGTCAAAGCTGTCAGATGGATGGGACAAGTGACCTTGGAAGCCATCTCCTTGCATTGGAGCGCGTATTCGAGAGCCGATTCATCGTACGTATCGATAATCATATTTGAATGTTCAATTCCGGGATTTTGTGAAGTGAGGTTTTCCCAATCAGATTTTAAAACATTTTCGGTGTCATGAACAACAGCAAAGCAGATTAATATTCTAATCATCCTATCACCATTCAAAGCTAGTCATGTCGGGGTCGAGCAAATGAAATTGTGCCTTAAAGTTGAGCTGGGTCAGGCAGATTTTACACTGCGGGTACCACTTGTGTATAGCTTCCAGATTTGCAATTGGGTCATATGCACCGTCCTCGGAAAGAAGATGTCCAACAGCTTCTGAAAGCAAATGAATATTTTTGCTCATCCAAGCGTCAAGAATAACGGGCATATCGGCGTACTTAGCCAACAAAACATCCAGATTTTCATTTTTAGCCAGAATGGGCTGAGTCACAATAAAGGATGCACCAGCAGCTACCTTGGCTTCCATTTTAGCAAATTCACCAGCAAATGGCTCATATGGATTGAATGCTACACCAAGGTTAAATTTACTTGGATATTTGAGGTGTATATATTTTACCAGTTCAACTGACGTCACGTTTTTTTTGCCTGATCCAACCGCACCCATGTCAGTCAGAGAAAGTTTCGGCAGTCGTGGAGACCCATCTCCTGTGACCACGAGCAAGTTAAAAATGTTTCGATCTAGGCAAAAATCTAAAATTTCATGGATCTGCGTCAACGTATGAAAAGTGGTTAAATGAATCATGACCTGGTCAGGTTTGGAATTAAGTTCGAGTTCTTGAATAACCTCAATAGGCTGATAAGAAAGTTTCCCCATCGCATTATCGGTCAAACAAGCGCAAAAGCCGCTTTTCAATACACGATTATACTTTTGGGAAAACAGATCCAAATCGTCAAGAAGTTTGTCGGAATCTATTTTTGGTGGCAAAATCTCAATAAAGTACGTCCTGTTTCGCACCTGGGGATGCGAATTTCGAGTGTCCATTAGTGCCATTGACTCCTTTCTCTGGTGTTTGATTATGCGTCATAAACTTGGATCAAAGTACCACGATTCATGATGTTTTGGGGATCAAAAGTCTTTTTTAAATCTTCCATCAAAGAATATGAGGATCCATGTTCTTGTTTTGCGTAAATGACACGTTCCTTTCCCATCCCATGGTGATGGACAACGCCTCCGGTCGGATATTGAATGACTTCGTTACAGATGGCCTTAATTAATTCCATCATCTCGTCATGGGCGGTTTCCGGACTATTCATCCTTAAACGATAAACAAAATATATATTTGTACCGTTAATGTAGCTATGAGAAACGTGTCCGCCCAGCATGACAAGGTTTTCAATTTTCACTGGCACGCGAGCCATAACATTGTGATAAATTTCCACAATGTCGGTCCAGCTTGCACTAACTTCAAGGGTTCCGTAATAAACATTAGTTTCTCGATGGCGTTTCATATTGGCTTCCGAACCGATTTTCTGACACAAATCATTTCTGTGCTCAAGCCAGTGTTCAACTGCCTTCGTGCCAATATAGTTACCACCATTTTTTAATGCGATCCGATCAATTCCTGCACCAGTTCCCTGTGCAATTTCGGAGGGACCCTCTGCCGTAAAAAACATGAAAGCCTCTTCATTCTTAAGCTTAACGCTACCGAAGTTATAGTCCATATCAGACTTATCATAAAGCCTGAGAACCGATGGTTTATAGCCGGAAACCATGATTTCACGAATTGTTGCAAAGCCGATTTCAATATTATCGACGATGTAGCCACCAAGCCACATGTCGTTCGGATAATAGGGGAATAATTTTACTGTGACTTCGGTAATAATAGCGATCGCACCTTCACTGCCAATAAACAGGTGCCTAAGATCCGGCCCTGCAGCACGCCGAGGTACGTTTCGGATGCGAATAACTCTGCCATCCGGCATAACCGCTTCAAGGCCGCAAACCATGTCCTCAATACCACCATAGTACGTTGAAAACTGCCCCGTACTACGTGTTGCAACCAGTCCGCCTATTTGAGCTAGGGATATTGACTGCGGCCCGTGACCAGTTGTCAGCCCATTTTTATTGGCCATCTTCTCTAACTGGTCAAAAGAGTAACCACATTGAGCTGTAGCCATCATATTTTCTTGATCAAAACTGATCAACTTGTTCATCTTTGAACAATCAAGCATCAATGTGCCTGCCTCACGTGCTTCCAGCAACCCCTCACCAGCTGAACCTCCACCTCGGGCGATGACGTTTATCCCGTTATCATTACAAAATGTCAGAACTTTGACCACATCATCAACATTTTCTGCGAAAACGATAGCCATAGGTGGAACGGTCATGTTGATACCAAATGATTTTTCGTATTCCCGATTTGGAAGGCCATCCGTGTTCTTTAATTGTTCTGGGTCAGATATTACCTTCGAATTCCCAACCAAAAGCCTAATTTTTTTCAAAACTTCCTGATTGTTCATAATTTTACCTCCGTCATATTTTAGATTTGTATGTACTTAGATCTATATATTTAGTTTTAGTCGAATCAATTAGTTATAATCCAGTTATAATCCCATGTATGCTTTCTGAACATGGTCATTGTTGAGCAAGTCCTCTCCTGAACCAGATAATACAATACTCCCGTTGTCGAGCACATACGCTCTATTCGCTATTTTCAGAGCTTGGCGGACGTTCTGCTCGACCATTAATACACTAATGTTATTCAAAAGTAATTTTTGAACAGTTTTCAAAAGTAAATCGATGATTTTTTGGGCAAGCCCCAAAGATAGTTCATCGATCATTAATAATTTAGGTTCTCCCATTAACCCCCTTCCAATTGAAATCATCTGTTGTTCACCGCCACTGAATGTGTTCGATTTTCGATTTTGGTTTTTATATAAAACGGGAAATAGGTCAAATACCTTTTCTAAATTTTCTTTTACCCGTTTAGGATTTTTTCTATACGGGTATGCACCCATTTGCAAATTTTCCAAGACTGTCATGTCAGAAAACAACATTCTGCCTTCGGGAACCAACGAAATGCCGAGATTCGCTCTTTCATAAGATTGCAGTGTGTTGATTTCCTTGTTTTCAAACAAGATGGTGCCAGATGATGCCTTGTTCAAGCCTATTATTGTACGCATAAGGGTTGACTTGCCAGCACCATTAGCTCCAACAACAACGACAATTTCACGATCATTAACATTTAAGTTAATATCGTGCAAAATATTGAGGCCACCAAGATTAACACTTAAATTATTGATGTTGAGAAGCATCGTAATCCTCCCCTAAGTAAGCTGAGATGACCTTTTTCGACATGCAAATTTGTTCTGGTGTTCCAGATTCAATAACGGTTCCGTCATCAAGAACAAAAACAAGCTGACAAGTGCTCATAATCACTTTTAATACATGTTCTATGATAAATAACGTGATGCCCAATTCTTGATTAATTTTTTTCAGCGTGAGCAGTAAACTAGAAACTTCAGTCGGTGTACATCCGGCGAAAAGCTCGTCAAGGAGCAACAAATCAGGATCGGTTGCTAAAGCCGCCGCTAGAGCGACTTTTTTACGATCGAGCATATTTAACTTTACTATCTTTTGGTCTTTTTGATCAATAAGATCAAGAAAAATCATGACTTCACGTGCTCGACTGGCAGCTTGCCGCTTAAAGGTATGGCGGCAGTAGGCACCAACCTGTATTGTTTCAAACACATCGAGTTGTGGAAAATTTTTGACATCCTGAAATGTACATGCTATTCCACAGTTACAAATTACATGCGGACTCAGACGAGTCAATGATTTACCTTTAAATCGCACACTACCCCTGTCAGGCACGATAAAACCTGAAATAATTTTAAATAACGTTGATTTTCCTGCTCCGTTTGGTCCGATTAAACCAGCAATGGAACCCTGTTCAATTTTGAGGTTAATGTTATTATTGGCCGTCAACCCGCCATATGTTTTTGTTATCCCTTCTACTTCAAAAAACAATCAGATCACCTCCTTTTTGGGGGCGGATCTGCTTGTGCTTTTGTCCTTCAGGTTAAATATGCTAATAAGACCGTTAGGCATAAAAACAACAAATAGAGCCAAGATCAAACCATAGATTATACCAGGTAATCCGGCATAAGTTCCTCCCAACCAGCCTCGGATTAGCTCATCTATTATTATTATTATCGCCCCCAAAATTGGCCCTTTGGCAGTGCCTCTACCCCCAATAAAAGCCACAATCATGATCTTCATTGTTACATCGAAAGTAAATACTGACCCTGGTTGAACAGAGCGAATATACAATATATAGAAAGAGCCTACTAGCGATGCCATGACAGCACTGATAATTGTTGCTACAATTTTCCATTTTGATGTGTTTACGCCAAGCGATTTAGCGAGAATTTCGTTGTCTCGTAGAGAAAGTAGCATTGTCCCTAGTCTTGATCTTCTTATCAAAAGAACAATTGCAACGTAAATGACGACCATTGCCAAAGCAATATAGTAAAGATAGCGACGATCAAGATTGTAAAGCGGTGGCATGATCAGGCCACGTGGTCCTCGTGTGACATCAACCCATTGCATGGAAAGGCTAAACAGTAGCTGTGCCACTGCCAAGGTAACCATTGCAAAAAAGATGTCCTTAACCCTAATGCTGATTGCTCCGATAATATAGGCTAGAATTGAGTTAAATAGCACACTGATCAAAATGGCCAGCAAGAGTGTCATGTCGAAATAGATAATCACCATGACAGTAATATAAGCTCCAAGTCCAAAAAAAGCGCAGTGTCCCATGCTTAACAATCCACAGAAACCTGCTAAAATATTCCATGACTCAGCCAGACAAATATAGATGAACGACATAATCAACAGGTTCATGATGAAGGGCATCATGCTTGTCTGGATTAATGGTAGCAACAGTAACACGACCAAAAGGGCAATCACACCTAAAGAGGATTTAAGCAGATTTTTTTTCTTATCGTCCATAATAATCATCCAACCTATCCGCGTGACTTAGCTGTAAAAAGGCCTGTAGGCTTGACCACTAAGAAAATAACAAAAATTAAGAACATCATGACCATAGCAAACTGTGACGAAATAATATTTAGAATTGCTGTTAGAAAGCCTATCAACAAGCCAGAGAAAAAAGCGCCTCTGATATTGCCCAACCCAGCGATAATGCAAATAAAAAAACTCATCATCTGGTAAAAACCACCAGCTGTTGGCTCCACAGAAAAAAGCGTAACCAACATGATGCCGGAAGCTGCTAACATAACATAGCTCAACGAGAAAGCAAGATTGATCACGCGATTTGAATTTATTCCCATCAAGCTGGCAACCTCTTTATTCTGAACAACCGCTCTTATGGTCTTTCCAGTCCAAGTCTTATTCAAAAATAGTTGAAAGCCTAGTAGTAAGATAGCTGATAAAAAGAGCATAATTAACTTAGTAATTGTAATTTGAACACCACCGACTACAATTGTTTTTTCAATAATGCCTAGTGATCTTGGGTAAGAAGAAAATAATAAAGTGGCAGCATTTTGTATGATTAAAGAGATTCCCATCGTTATAATCATATTGTCATCTGTTTTCCTCTTAATATAAATGAATTTACTCATAAGGAAACTGATGATAAAATAACTGCCAAATAAGATAACACCAAATGGGATGATGCCAATATTCCATTCTTTGTACATGAAAAATGTCAAATACATGGAAAGCATCAACCATGAACCGAAACTGAAATCCGCGACGTTCAACGCACCTAACTGAAAAGAAAAGCTACTTGAAAAAAGGCCATAAACACCACCGGTACATAGTCCGCTGATCAGTATTGTCATAAATGAAGGAAAATCCAAGCTGCCCATTCTGCATCCCTTCCTTAACTGTTTAACGTTGCCATATGATCCTTAATTCCTTGTTCCAAGGTAAATTCTGGTTCAAAACCAAGCACTTCAGCTGCAAGCCGACTGTCAATACAAGTATCGTCAACTGTTGTCGCATTTGGATCGTCAATAATCGTAATCTGACTTCTTGGATAAATGGTTCTAATTGCTTTAACATAATCTGCCATTGACAGAACAACGCCGCCCGTGTTAAAAATCCCACTGACTTCTTCGCTTGCTAGACATCCGCAAACAACGGCTTGAGCAGAATCCTTAACATATTGGATATTAAATTTCTCGTCAACGACTGCTCGGACCGAAATGGCTTCGCCAATGCTCGATTTTTCGATTAATTCATTGTAGTAACTAGACCTAGATCCGCTTTTTTTCCCAGCGCCAAAAATGATAGGTAGTCTGACCCCAATGATTTTCATATCATAAAGATTGTTGTACTGTTCACTCATCATTTCGCAAAAGCGTTTCGTTACTCCATAAACATTCGTCGGTGAACACGGCACGTCGTCTGGAAGCGAGTCGATGTTATAGCCGTGCCGGCGAAACAACTCAAACTTACCCAAAACGGCTACTGAACTGGCAAAGCAAACGCGCTTTATTCCACATATTCGAGCAGCCTCGAAACAATTCATTGTGCCTTCGCAATTTAATTTGAAAGCAGAAAACGGAAATTTTTTAGAATCATTGTTGCGTAATGCAGCCAAGTGGATAATTCTTTCAATTTCATATTTTTTGATAGCCTCAATGAGCGAAAGAGGATTAAGCAGATCTCCCTTGATGGCAGTTGCTCCTGAAAAGTTTGCGGCCAAGTCGGAAGGCGGTTTTGAGAGTACATCAAAAACGAAAACCTCATGTCCCAAACTAAGTAGCCTTTGTGTTGAATACATACCGATAAAGCCATATCCACCCGTTATTAGTATTTTCATTTCGTTGACGCCTCACTTTGTATTTGTGAATTTGATATTTTTTTCCAATTGTTATATAGATTTTCCATTCTTGTTATCTCTTCTACCCTCGGGTAGAATTTGTCACTCATATTTATCAATGCATCAAGCTCTGATTCCGAACAGTAACCGAAATGAAGAGCGATCAACTCAGCAACCCCCAAAGCTGTTTCTTCGCTTAAGTGTGATCGCTCAACCAAAATTCCCAATGAATCAGCAACGAGCTGGCAGAAAACATCACTCTTGCTTAAACCGCCGTCTATGCGCATAAGTTGAATACTCGTCGCGCACTGATCCTGAATAATTTCGCAGATTTCCTTAATTCTAAAAACGACTCCTTCAAGTAAAGCTCGGATAATGTGGGATTTCTTGGTGGATCTCTTTAACCCTGTCAGTGAGCCACTTATTTGGCTGTTCCAACTGGGAGAACCCAAGCCTGTCAACGCGGGGATGAAATACACCCCCGCTGAATCAGGAACTGAACCGGCTAAAGTTTGAATTTCATTATAATCATTAATCAGTTGAATATCGTCTTTAAGCCATTCAATTATTGCGCCAGCAGTCTTGATACAGCCCTCTACCAAAAAAACACAGTCGTTTTTTGTGATATATGCAGCAATTGGAAACATACCCACAGGTGCAGGTTTAAAGTGGTTTCCAACGCACATGTCAACGAATGCGCCTGTGCCGCAGGTGCATTTCACCATACCCGCTTGTATGGTTCTATGGGCAAAAGTTGCAGACTGCTGATCCGCAAAAGCTCCCATAATCGGGATTTCTACACCAAATATTCCCTTGCCAGTCAACCCGAAAAGTCCTACATCATGAACAACTTCCGGCAAAATCGCAGACGATATACCGAGATAACGCAAGTAGTCTTCATCCCACGACATGTTGACAAAATCATAACCGTGGAACATCGAGACATTTGAATAACTGGTAAAATACTTTCGGCCTTCCGTAAGCTTATAAATTAGCCAAGAATCGATTGTTCCGTACATCAATTCCCCTTGTTGGTATTTTTGATTTATCAGATCATTATTATTCAATAGCCAGAAAAGGTTGAGTAGGGGTAGGGTACCAGCTGGCAGAATCATTCGCTCTTGAATTTTTTTAATCCAACCATCGGACTCAATCTTTTTACCAATACCAGATGCCCTCGTATCCTGCCAGCTGATTGCCCTGCCTAATGGTTCACCGGTCGTTTTGTCCCAAGCCAAACTTGTACCTCGTTGGTTAGTTATACCAATGCCTATAATTTCTTCCGGCAAAACGCCACCATTGTTCAGAGCTGATTTCATGGCGACAATGCATGCACTATAGATTTCATTTCCATCCTGCTCAATATAATTATTCTCATCAACGAATAGTTTAATTTCGCAACTGTCCTGTGCAATGATCCGAAATCCTCGATCAAAGACGAAGGCTTTTGCTCTTGTTGTGCTTTCGTCTATCACTAAAAAATACTTTTTAATCATGCTTTCTGATCACCTCACCAAGACATCGCTATACAAATGACAGAGCCAAATCGGTTTAGTATAGCTAAGGGGTATCTGTGCAAGCTAGCCTAGTAAAAAAGTAATAACATCTGAACCTTTACCTAGCAATTGCCTATTTCCCAAACGGCGCCATCATTTCAGCAACTGCCAATTCTTCTGGGTAGACAACCTTGTACTCATATCCACCTTTTCCATCACTGAACCATTGCCCGATAACCAAGGGCTGGCCGGATAAAGTATTATGGTTGTTCTCAGGATTAAATTTTACACCCCAGTAAGCAGGCGTATTGCCCGGAGCTATATCCAAGTCGTAAAGAGCTTGCCTAATTTTCGAATAATCATCCGCTCCGGCTTTTTCTATTGCATCAAAAAATATTTTTGTACCACTATATGCCATCAAGGCGTGTGTGATCGGATAATGACCGGTTTTTTGGTAGAACTTTTCTCTAAACTCTTTAAGCCCTTGAGCAGAATCCAGTTTCATTGACGGATTTGTATAAGATAATGTCATACAACCTTCTGCGGCCGCTCCAATTTGTGCAAACGCAGGTTCGTCATAGGCAACGCCCGTCCCAAAAATAATGGGTGGTTCATAACCAAGCGCTAAACACGATTTGCGGAATTTATCTGCATCGGGCGGAAATTGAGATGGAACTACAATGTCACATCCTGCTGATTTCAGCTTTACAATAATGGGTGTGAAATCACTGAGGGTACCATCATAAATTTCATAAACGACCGGCGTACAACCCGATGATTCAAGTCGTGATTTTACAATTGATGGTATAGCTAGCGCTCGGGAATCCGGTGTTGCCAACTATGCCAACCCTTAATTCCTTGGGCTGTTTGTCAAGGTATTTTTCGCCAAGCATTAGAACATAGTCAGCTGCCGTATTTGCAAAGTCCTCTGCCGTAACCATATTCATAAAAAAGTTTTCATAATTGCCTTTGAGGAGATCCGATTCCCAAGTAACCGTTTCGAAGATAAATCCATTTTTTTGCATCACGGCTGCCTGAATTGGAATGGATGAAAAGCCATATGCACCGATGAAATACTTAACTCCAAGAACGGACATTAATCTCTCAACTTCAGAAGTTGCGGTTGTGTCATCCGGTGCATCTGCAAAAATCAGTTTAATGTTTCTGCCAAGGAGTTTACCTTTTTCTTCAGCAGCAATTTCAATGGCTGCTTGGCATTCCGTACCTCCAAAGCCGGTTGCTCCTGTCAGGGGTTGAATGATACCAATCAAAAACTCTTCGTCTGTGCTGGGTTTCTGGGTCGAACCGGCTGGTCCACACCCAGTAACTGAAACGATCAAAAACACGCAAACTATTATCGCTATGATTCTAAGTTTCATACGTCTTGCCCTCCTTTGTTTGTTTTCGGTGTTTGGATTTCCGTAATGAATCAAAACTCTTTTGTTCAACTCCTGAGATCACCCCCGCTCCAAATCTAAGCCAACACATGACTCCATCTCCAGAATGGCCTTAACAGTCTTTGTGTCAGTTACAAGAACGTTAAGCCATTTCCCGAGAATAGCAGCCAATATTGCTTCGGCTTTATCAATACCATAAGCTACTGCAATTTTTTTCGGGATTTTTTTGAGCTCACCATAGCCTAGCCCAATTGTTCTACCTTGGCTTGGATGTGTGATACTCTGACCATATTTGTCTATGAACCATGACAAAATACTGGCAACTGCTCCATGACTTTTGAAATCATCGAGATCTTCTGCACTGTAAACGCCTGATCGAACAATTGTGGCATGATGACTCATTTCCCCTATGCCCATCAAGCTGATAGTTGCTTGTCTGGCAATATTCAGTACAGACGAAATATCCGGTTCATTAAGAAAAGTTTCTCTAGTATCTGGTTTTGTGACAACTGAAGGTGCATGTAAAACATAATATCTACCCTTTAGATTCTCTCCAAGTACTTTTGCATTTGCATTGGCATGCCAATCTGTGCCTTCAGTTCCCCACCCGCCGATTGTTGGAACAACTCTTAAATCATTTCTATAGACGGTTGTTACTTTTTGACAGACCTTTTGAACGGATGTTCCAGCCATAACGCCTATGATGTCATGATCACGTATAACCGAAGTTAAATATTTTGCACAAGCCTCTGAAACGATTCTTCTTATATCTGAATCGTTCGAGTTTTCCGAGTTGACAACCACGGCATCGTCGAGACCAAATCGGTCGACCAAAGCCTCCTCGTATTTTTTTCGTTTTTCGTTAATGAAAGGATTGTTGATCGTAATGCTTACGATCCCTTCAGATCTTGCTTTGGCAAGATTCCGACTTACCTGAGGTCGCGAGATGTTAAGCTGTTTTGCGATTTCCTGCTGATTAAGCCCTTGTGAATAATAAAGCTCACAAACTTTTATCAACAACCGTAATTTTTCGTCATTCATTTTTATACCCACAGCACCCACACGTCTTGCACATTTGTTCGCTTGCGAGCATTTGTTCAAATTGATTATACGGCTTGTGTTTTTCTATGTCAAGAGCGCGAGTCGCCCAATAAAAAAAGCCGTTGAAAATAAAGTCGTAGCCTAATAA
>LSQX01075489.1_pt1 | contig 17075 bp, 19 predicted proteins | sample 654561 | NCBI WGS metagenome assembly LSQX01 (sample SAMN04489861, study PRJNA283612) | anaerobic digester metagenome | isolation source: 4 biogas reactors fed with cattle manure at either 37C or 55C with and... | place: Denmark: Kongens Lyngby | collected 2014
CATTTATTCATAATCGGGGTGTTTTGAGGTTCATTGCAACTTACATAAGCATATGTTTCATCTGTCACAAAAGGGACGTCTGCGGGTATTGTCATGCTTATGATAAAATGAAGCGCAAAAAAGGAGAGTGGGCATGACAGACAGATTGGCCAGCCAATTGGCTTTTTTGACAGAAGTCGATCAAATGAAATCCATCTTTCGGCAGTCTCCCCTCATGGACAAATCCCGTCGGGAGAACGACGCCGAACACTCCTGGCATATCGCGCTGATGGCGTTGACACTGCAGGAATATGCCGCAGCAGACAACGTGGACATCGAGCGTGTCATGAAAATGGCGCTTGTGCACGATTTGGTTGAAATCTACGCGGGAGACACATTCGCCTACGATACGGTCGGATATGAAGACAAGCTGACGCGCGAACAAGCGTCGGCCGATCGGGTGTTTGGACTTCTGCCACCGGATCTGGGCGCAGAGTATCGCGCGCTGTGGGAAGAATTCGACCGCATGGAGACTCCGGATGCAATGTACGCGTCCGCAATCGACCGTTTCCAGCCCTTTTTCATCAACACCAAAACGGACGGCTACACCTGGGTCCGCCATGGCGGCATCCTTGTGTCCCAGGTTTTTCAGCGCATGGAACCGGTCAAGACCGCCATCCCCGCACTCTGGGAATATGTCGAACAGGGGATCCGCGACGCGGTGGAAAAGGGATATCTGCATCCGGATCAATAAGAGAGCACATGCAGGGAGGGTCCGACCATGAGCGAAGCGCGTTTTTGCGGCCATTGCGGCAGGCCTCTGTCAACCCGTGCACGATTCTGCGAAGCCTGCGGGACCGCCGTGGAGCAAAATCCCGAACCTGCGGCACCCATCTACGCCCCCGCTCCGCCGGCATATCCGCCTTCTCCCCCTTATCAGCAACCCTCTGTTGCCGCACCGTCTTCTTCGGCCCCTGTCAAGCAGCGCCACCGATTCCATATCGCCTCGCTCATAGCAATCCTGGTGGGCGTGATGATGTTGTTTTTTGCTCTCCGCTTTCCGCTTCTCTCTATCCTGGGCAGCGAAGCGAGTGCCATTGTGACAGATACACGACAGGTCATTGACTCCAGCAACGACCGCATGGAGTACAACTATAAAATCCATTACTCGTTCCAAAGTGAAGACGGGAAAAAGATCCAATCCACCTACCAGATGAATAAGGTGTACAACATCAGCAACCTTCCGCGCATCGATTCGACAATCCGGGTGCTCTATCTGCCCCAGCTACCACAGGTCAACATGCCGCAAAATCAGCCGCCCTCCATACTGGCCACATTGGGAGCGGGTGCGTTGGGTGTAGTACTGATCGTGCTGTCGATCCGGGGAAACATCTCGGGATCATGGGGAAACAGGCGGAACCGCTGAAACGCTGGATCGGGGATCAGGTCACCTTCCCGGAGGGGTGAGGCTGACACCCGCCGCAATAATAGATGCTGCCGCCCATATACGCTTCTTTGCGGATCGTGGCTCCGCACACCGGGCAAGCCGATCCAACCGTCATTTTGCTCAACCGGGTCCGATACCCGCCCGGGTTTCCAAACAAGTCTTTTTCCGTATCCCGTCCACCCTGTGAGACCATGTCCGCCAACACGGTTTTGATCGCGTCATAGAGCTTGTCGATCTCCCCCGGCGAAAAGTCCGCCACTTTTTTTCTGGGGTGAATGCCGGCATGGTACAGGATGTCCTGCAGTGCGCCGTTTCCCAGCCCCGGGATCCGCTGTTCCGTCGCGAGCAAGGCCTTGGCGCTCAGCTTCTCTGTTCCCGGCGCCGATATCAGTGCGGTAAAGTACGGCCGGTCGAACGCGACCGACAGCGGCGACGGTTTTTGTTGTGCCCCCTGATAGTAGGCGTTCTCGACCGGTCCGTTGTCGAAGCACCACAATCCCCCGTACATCTGAACCGAAGCGCTGAGCGCGGTGTCGTCAGAAAACACCACCAGCAGCTGGTGTTTCCCCGGCCTGGTCGACGGATTCGGATGAAAACGAAGAGCGACGCCGTCGCCAAAAACCAGCTTCCGATCTTCGGCCTCGATCTCGACAAACCCGCCAAAACTTGTGGATCGGCCAATCACGCGGCCATCAAGGCGATCCCGATAGGATTGCGGGTCGCCGTGATACCACGCAAACTTGTGAGGGGAATGCGCCACTACGACATCGGCAATCCGCTTCCCCCGGATGGTCTGTTCCAGTTGTGCGGCTAGACAGTAGGCATCGGGCAATTCCAGCATGGTATATGTCCTCCTGCAGCGATCTATCGTTGGCAGTCATGATATCCCAACGCTAGTACCCCAGTTCCGTGCCGATGAGTACAACTTCCATTTCGACATCGTCCATTTTGCGGAAATACACTGCCATTCCGTTGCAGATCCGGTCCGGACTGGAGCAATCATAGCATCGGTCGCCCCGTACAGCGCAAGGTGTTCTGCGTTGCAGTCGTTTGGCATTGCGCGGAGCCGCGATGTTGCGCGCCCGCCAGATGGCATCCTCGAGTGTCGGGACCACTTTGTTGACACCGGCGACAAAGAAGACTTTCTCATGACCAAACAAACTTCCTGCGATCCGGTTTCCGGTCGCGTCGATATTGACCATCTCCCCCGTTTCCGACAACGCATTGACCGATGTCACGAAAACATCGGACGACAGACATTTTCTTGCGGTGGCAAGAAAATCGTCCGTTTCCGTACACTGCTGCGGATCCGAGACTTCATTGTGGGTCGAAAGAATACGGTACAGAACCATCTGCTGCAGCGTCAGGGAGTCTCCAAATCCGACACGTTTGTTGTCTGTCGCGCGATCGATGTACGCGGCCGCCTGCTCCACCGTGTCAAAGTAGGAGACCGCATATCCTTTTGTGCGCAGCGATCCGATCGTTTTCTGGATATCCATTCCGTCCGTCCTCTCCATTCCGTTCCGATTAACTCATATGGTTTTGGAGAAAGATAACGAAAACCCTTCATTTCGACGATTCTCTTTTCCACTCAGACGCGGACGCAAAAGGGCGCAATCCAATACTGTAATAAAACTGCTGGGAAGATCCGACCAGGGCGATCCGGGCGCCGCGTGTTCCAACCCGTCGAATCCCTTCCAGTACGGCAGCGCGACCGAGTCCCATCCTACGGTAATCCGGATCGGTCGCCACCGGCTCAATGACCGCAAATCCCGCTTTCTCGTCGTACCACATGCCGCAATAAGAAGCGAAATGTCCGTCCGGCGCGACCACTGCGATTTTTAGCTCCAGATCCACATGCGGGCGCCGCATCTCCTTCTCCGCCGATAATGCTTCTTCCGGCGAATACACCAGAGGGCCTTCCCCCTTCAGTTCATGATTGAATCCCTTCCACAGAACGCGACGATATTCCAAGAGGTCGTAGGTTTCCCGCATATCTGTGATCCGGAATCCCTCCGGCAACCGATACTCCGTAGATGTCCTGTCCAGAAAGAAAATGGCGTCGTTCTCTCCGCAGTCGGTCGCGACATATCCCCTCTGTGCGGCGATGTCCTGAAACCGCACATCTGTGTCCGGAATGACCACCCGAAATCCCTCATCGCCTGCGAGATGCTCCTCCGCGTATTCCAGCATTTCCCGCTTGCTCTCCTCGTATCCCGGAGCGGCAATGCAGTACGCGTTGCCTGGGCGGGTGTCAAAGGTCGCGAGCCCGACGATCCGGCCTGCCTCCTCCCATATCCCGATGCGACCGACAGCAGACGGATCGAGCCAACCGTGGGTCGTCATCCAGTCCCAACGCGCATATGTGAAATCCGAGTAGCCGATATCGACGAGGAACGATCGTACCCGATGGTAATCTTCCGTGATTCCGGCTTCATTTGTATAGTTCTTGAATTGGATAGACATCGACTCACCTCGTTCTGGCAGCATGGCGGCGGAAATTTTACAACACCGGCGGTATGACAGGTGCCACATACCGCTCGATCGTCAGGGCCGCACCAAAGAGTCGTCTTCCATCCGGCCCATACAGAATCATCCCGCGGGGAGTGCCGTCCGTGTCCATCCCCAGCCGAAGCGCAAGTGATGGAAACCCGATGTAGTGCATGATGTTGGTCGGACCGGTCATCAGACAGGCATCGACCCCGCGCAGACTTTCCAGTAGCCGTTCTCTCAACTGATGGCGTTCTTCCAGTGCCTCCAGATAGACCGGATCGTCCCGTTGGCCGGAAGCTTTGTCCAGTGCGTCGCGCAGGTAGGCAATGCCGTATTTCATCATCTGTTCCGGACGCGCCTCGTAATACCCGACGATTTCCCGGAGCGACCGAAGCCCTGCCCCTGCACTGCCAAGATACGATTCGAGATCGTTGCGGAACTCACACCGGCAGATGTCTTTATAATGCATCGGCGCAGCGTGCGTGACCTCGGTGACATGGACACCGTCCGCTTTGAGCGCGTCCAGCAAGACCTCGTACCTTGCCTGCTGCGCATCGGACACCTGATCTCGCCGAAACACGTTGACGGCCAGGTGGATGCTCTCCGGCCGCATGGGCTGGACGGGTCGGATCGCGGTGTCCCGCATGCCCGAATAAATCAGCAACGCGTCGGACAGGTCTCGGGTGATGGGACCCGCACTGTCGAACGTGTGGGCAATCGGGACGATCCCCTGTTGTGACAAGGAGCCGTAAGCCGGCTTGAGACCCGTCACTCCGTTTTCCGTGGCACATCCGACGATGGAAAACGAAGTATCCGTTCCCAGGGCCGCAGCGCACAATCCGGCCGACACAGCGACAGCCGATCCGGAACTCGAGCCGCTGGGATTTTTGTCGCGATCGTAGGCATGTCTGACTTGTCCCCCGCGCGAACTGTATCCCCCAGGCATGTCCTGTCCGGTATAGTTGGCAAACTCTGTCATGTTGGTTTTGCCCAGGATCAAAGCGCCGTTGCGACGCATATTGGCCACGACACGGGCGTCCCGCACAGCCAGATTGTCGGCCAGCGCGAGACTGCCTGCAGTGGTGTGCAGCCCCGCCACATCGATGTTGTCCTTGACCAGAAGCGGCAACCCGAACAGTGCGCCGCTCCGGTTGGCGGTCCTGGCATCCATCCGTCTGGCCTCCTCCAACAGCTCCTCGTTGACTTCCGCAACTGTATTGAGACCGTCCGGACCGTCTGCACGTGCGATCCGGTCGAGATAATATCGCGCTAACTCTTCTATGCCCAGCTGCCGTTCCCGAATCGCTCGCGCCAGTTCCATCGCCGTTTTTGCGAACACTCTTTGCTCCTTCGTATAGTAGTTTTATGGCAGTGGATCATCACTCACATGCGGATTTCCGTATCAAAAAATTGCTCCTGGAACCTGACTTGTTCCATGATTTCCTCCCGGGTGAAGTGTTGCCCCGGCGGCGCCACCACCCATTTTTCCTCGACATCGTCATGGCGGCGGATCACCGCAATGATCTGCCCTGTAAAGGTCCGAACCGGGTGTCCTACTCCCAGCACATAAGCATCCTGTTCCTCCCCATCCAGCGCCATCACCCCTTCGACATATCCGTAATTGACGGGATACAGGATGTCCGGGTGGTTTGGATGACGACTCCCCAAAGGACGGTCAATCGTGACCTTGACCGTCATGCCGATCATGTGGCATGTCTTTTGAAATGGGGTGCCATCCGATGCCGACTTCACACGGGGACCTCCAAATGCATGAATCGTCCTCGTTCCGGCTTTGCAACGTCCGCTCTGCAGCGATCCTTGCGGAATCACGAGTTCTTCGCCTGCGTGCAGCGTGGTCTCTACCCCATCGATGATCACCACATATTCGCCCTCGACACAGAGCATATACTCATCGTATTCGTGTCTGTGTTCCCTGGAAACACGGTCAGCCAGGCAGGTCCAGATCGCCATCTGGCTCCCGTCTGCAGCGGTATAGTAGTATCCCTGAATATCGGGGGTGTTTTGCTGTTCTTGCGGGACCTTGTTGCCTGCTCTTTTCATGAATGATGGAAAATCCTGCATCTTCATCCTCTCACGCCAAATAGATCTCACCCTGCAGGTACAGTACCGCGCGCCCCGCGATTTTCACGCGCTCACCACACTGCTCGCAGTAGAGGGTGCCACCCCTTTTAGAAAGCTGTCTTGCCGTCATTTTTTGCTTCTGCAGTTTATCCGCCCAAAACGGGATAAGCGTGGAATGCGACGAGCCGGTCACAGGATCTTCCGGGATGCCGGCATTGGGTACAAAAAATCGGGATACAAAATCGGCTTTATCCCCTTTGGCCGTTACGATCAAGGCAAAGCAATCCGGCAGACATGCGACAAGACCCAGATCCGGCTTGAGGCTTCGAACCTGCTCTTCCGAATCGATCAGTAAGAGCAGGTCGCGGGAGCGGTGCGCCTCCCGCACGGGAACACCGATGGCCTCCTCCATTTGACGAGTCACGGGAATCTGGACAGGCTTGCGGGCGGGAAAGTCCATTACGAACAGATCTCCCTGCCGTTCCACCGTCAGTTCTCCGCTCATGGTTGAAAACCGCAAAACCGTCTGATTTGGATTCACAAACCGGGTGAGAACAAATGCGCTGGCCAGCGTCGCATGCCCGCACAAATCGATTTCCGTCTCCGGTGTGAACCATCGCAGATCGTACTGATCACCACGAGATACAACGAATGCGGTTTCCGCCAGATTGTTTTCCGCTGCGATGTGCTGGAGTGTCTGGTCGTCCAGCCACTCCTCCAACAGACAGACCCCGGCCGGATTTCCTTTGAACACCTCTTCGGCAAATGCGTCCGCGACAAAATATCTCATCTGCAAAGCCTCCTGCTCCTGATTGATTCTCTCTGTTCCACATTGGATTCACTTTTCGCACAGAGGCTAGAAGTCCGGCATGGATTGCAGAAAGCGGTCGATACTGATCAACCGGTCGATTTGTTTGATGGGAATATCGCATTTCGCACAGAAATCTTTCAGAGCAAACAAGGCCTTCCCGCTGCACACTTGTATCAAGGCCGGCCGGCCCTGTTCCGAGCAATATTTTACAATCTGATCGGTCATCATTTTGGCATCCTCGCGGATCTCGCGATACATTTGAAATCCGATCATTTGACCACTTTTCTGATCCGCGACAAGCACAATGCGAGGAAAGAAAGGCCGTTGTCCTTTTTTGTCCTGCACAGGAGTCGGAGCATAGACCGTGTCCACCTGCAACGTCACGCTTTTCAAGCGCCTGGCTCGCTTGACTCTTTCTGCCATCAGCTCATCCTGATAAAGCACAAGCTGAAGTGCAGGATGATGCATTTCCAGTCGGTAAGGTCGACTAGTCCATGCGAGAAGCCCGTTCTCTTTCCGACTGGATCGAAGGACAGTCATGCCGTTCGTCAGATCAATGTGTACTTTTCCCTCCCCCAATTCCTCGATCACAGCCATCAATTGCCGGAGCGCATGTGTCAAAAATTCACACTCCTCCGCGTTGATGTCCCAAGGATAATATCCGGGCTCATATCTGCGGAATGACGGCCAGGCATTTTTGCCGCGGTAAGTCAATCCCAGCTCTTTGATCAGATTCCGTTCCTGTGGGAACAACTCGTCTCGATTTTCAAACGATACCATGATGCAGTCTTGCACATGAAGAAGTTCGTCAGGCGTCATTGGTTCATCGGCATTGGCAACCCGATCAAACCCGATCAGTCCTGGATCTCCCAAATAAACACCTAGTGCGTAATGTGTGCCGCCTCGCCCCATCACAGAGCAGTATCCAATCTCGCGTGTGTTGGGATTCTCCACTGCGATCAGGTCCGTTTCGTCAAGGAGGAGCCACGGCTTTTTCAGGCGAAAACGATCAGCCTCCTGGAAAAGTTCTTTCCATTGATCCGGTGTCGGGCTCGTGTTTTTTCGCATTGTCTCAACTCTCCTCATGGGTTGGGTGTAAAGAGAAGACTGCGTCTAAAACAACTACTGTAGTTATTCACACCCGGAGCCAACCACGGAATCCTCTGCTCGAATAGTAGGACTCCGCACTGTTATGGTATACAAAGACCGTGTCGTACCGGCGATCGCAGAACAGCGCGCCGCCAAGGTCTCTGATCCCGGCGGGCGTCAGGATCCAGCTTGATGTTTTGGCATCAAACAGCCCGATTCCCTGCAATTTGCGGTACTGAGTTTCGCTCAACAACGAAATACCCATGTCGTCCGCCATCCCGACCGCGCTGTGGACCGGTTTGTCTTTCTTGCGGGCATCCAGGGCTTCCTGGTCATAGCATAGGCTCCTGCGGCCAATCGGACTTTCCGCTGAACAGTCGAAAAAGACCATCTCACCGGTGCTCTTGTCCCACTCGACCACATCCGGCTCCCCGCCGGTTCGTTCCATTTCATACAGCGACCAGAGTGCCCCGGGGTTTTTCTCCAGCCTCGCCTGAACATCATTCCACGAGAGTTCCGGATGACGATTCCTGTACTTCTCAAACCGCGCCTTGAGGAGATCGAGGAGTTCTCCGCGCAAGGCAGGTGACAATGATTTCTGTTCTTTTTTCATATGGCACCTCCTGTCCTTCCGGCTTCCTTGCGTGCGCGACTCGTTTAGAGGTTTCGACTAGCCTTTCTCGCCGACACCGGCCGGGAAGGATTCCACAAAGTTGACCCTTTGTGCCTCTTCTTTGCTGACGGGGAGCTGCGACCAGTCGATGGTGCGCTCGTAGCCGGCATAATCACTGATGCGGATCGCGCACAACAAACCGTCCGGTCCCCTCTCGTAAGCGGCAATACCTGACATGGCAATCCGTCCTAGCGACTCCTGTCCTTCTCGTGAGACGATGTGGACCCACTCGATAACACAGGTGCGGCCGTCGTCGATGATCGTTTCATATCGCATGCCTACACAGCGGGGGATATAGGCAGCCATTTTTTCATAGCTGTTGCGCAGACCGGCCGGATCCCCGTGATTGGCATTTTCGATATGCCCCCATGGCTCGTACCCGCCAAATTTGCACCCGGGTCCAAACACCTTGCAGATTCTGTCAACATCGACCGCGGGGGTGTGATGCAGCGCCTCATAATATTCTCTGGGAGCACCGGTCAGCAGACCGGGATCTCCCATCTCGCGATGTGCGACCGGGAACAGCGGCTTGCGATACGCCTGCAGTCCGGGCACAAACGAAAAGTGACAGTAGAGACGCACTTCATCGAGGAGCGCAGCGGTCCGCAAGTCGGCGACGACAAACATCGGCACTTCTTCGATTTCGCCGTCGACGACAAAATGGACAACCACCTCGGAGACGGCACGTCCATTGGCAACGGTCTGTATGACCGGCGTCAAGTAGGCCAGATTCGCATGAAACCTCCCGGCGAACCCTTCGGCGAACCGCTTGATACCATCGAGTCCCTCGAAACGCTCATAGGGAGCGTCGACGACCGGCTGCGCGGCACCGAACAGTTTGTTGTCCCTGAAGAAGGAGACTGCCTGTTCGCTGTTGCCGGCACAGACTGCCTCCATAAACCGCAATTCAGGCGAGGCGGCATTGATGGTGCGCGTTTCATCGGCATACATCCGTGCCAGGTTGCATGGTTTTCTGACTTTCATGGGGAATCCTCCTGCAAACAGTTGATGAAATAAACATTTCCATTATGACACAGCGATGTCGATACTCATGAAAAAACACAGGAAGGAACTGGCCGATCGGAGGCTATAAATTCGAGATTTTTCTTACATTTTCAACACCTAACCGAGTAAGCGACCGGCCATTCGCCCTGAAATTTTCGTCCAGGCAAGCAGAGGCGATATCGATCAGAGCGGTGCAAACCGGCGTTTTGACATCCAGCATCTCCCCGAGCGACTCCAACAGCACCAACCCTTCCGGCACGTCTTCCGTGATATATCTGGAGTCACTGATCAGGGGCCCGGTCGGAGAATTGTTCTGCGCATAGTCAAAAAAGACTTCTTTTGCATCGATGCTCAGATCTTTGGAATTTCGATACTTGCAGGCCTCCACATAGGGGATTTTTCTCAAGTGCAAAGAACCAAGAATCTCCATTTTTTCAGCGTCCAACTTTTCAACCAGATTCCAGATGCTCGGCGTAAATACCTCCCGGTACATGGAGTAGTCCCCATCGGTATATTCGATTCTGGGAATGCTCATGATCGCTCCGATTGTGTGAACGATCAGATTGGGATTGTGCAAGGCCGCTTCTGTCACCGATTCCAGGACGACAAAATGGAGATCGAATTGCTGCAGGACTGATGCTGCTTCCTGCGCCCGTGCAGAGGGATAAATGCCGACCGGATTGCGTTCATTTCGGAAGAGTACCTTTACGACGCCAGGTGCGATGATCCGACAATCCAATGGCGAACTTTGTGCTTCTGCTATCGTTATATTGCATTGGATGCAATGCTTTAAAAAATACGCCGTGCTGAGATAGCCGGGCTCCAGGAGTACAATCTGGCCGTCTTTTAAGTAAGGAGCGATCCTCTTGATCAGCTCCTCGTGAAATCTTGTGTTGGTAAACAGCACGATGACTCTGGGCTCTTCAGAAAAAGCTTCCTGGATGTCATTCGTGACTTTGTGGATCTTCGTCCTCTTCTCGCCATCTACGTCTTTGAGCGTGATCTCGCCGCCTGACTTTACCAACGCGTCAAAATGGACCATATTTCCTTTGGTAGAAGATTTGAACAGTGTTACGGAATGTCCTTTTACACTCAGATCTGCTGCCATGGCAGACCCTCCGTTTCCAGCGCCAATGATCGTGATCTTCATGACAATACCCTCCCTTGTCAAGCAAAGGTCGCAACTGCCGGGCGGATCCAAAAAGATGTCATTGCGACAGACCACCAGCAGCAACCACCGGTTGTGTGCAGGAGGTCAAAAAAGAAACAGAGTGATGCGGCCGAATCAGATAGCAACCGATCTTCCAGTGATTTGGCATGACCCCCTGATAACCATTGTATCAAAGGTTTTTCTGTCTATAAAATAATTACTAATCAATTTGTATATATCGATCGTGGGCCGACAGGCGACAAGCCTGCAATCGAGAAGTCATTTCGTTCAAAGTTGGCAATCCGGCTGGCCGATCGGACACTCGGTCCGGATACGCACCGGCTGCCTGGTGATTTGAATCACACGCGCTGCCTGGACCGGTTCACCAGCGTTTATCAGGACTTTGTTCATCGCCAGACCGCCAGCCAGGATCGTCAACAGTACCCCGGAACCGATAAAGAGCCACTCGATGCGGATCCGGTCGGCCAGGGGGCCGAAAATAAACATGGCGGTCGGCATGACGCCGCTGGCGATCATACCCATCACGCCAAACACCCTTCCCTGGAAGTCCGGTTCCACTTTCTCCTGCAGCATAACTGTCGCCGGTGTCTGATAGAACGGCATGGTCACCCCCGTGATCGTCATGATGCCAAGATAGATCCAGAAATGCGGGACGACACCCAGCAAAAAGGTGGTGATGCCGACCATCAGAGTTGAAAACGCTATCGTCTTGATGCGGTTACGGAAACCGCCCCAGGAGGCAATCAGCAGGCCGCCTGCAAGCATTCCGCTGGAAAACACAACTTCGATGGCCGTCAACCGCCAGATGTCTTCTCCAAAAGTTCGTGTAACCTGTAACGGTGTCAGGATGGCAACCGGGGTGACCATGATGAATAGCAGCGTAATGTAGATAAAAAACCGGCCGATATATTCGTGCCGCCGGATATATCTGACCCCTGCTACCAGATCCTGCCAATACTTTTGGTTTGGATTGTCTTCCGACCGCACATGGGCAGGCACGCGCAAGGTGAGCATCACCAGGATTGCCCCGATCGCAGTCACGACGTCGATCATCAGGATGACTTCGATCGACGTGAAGTTGAGGAGTGCTCCGCTGATCATAGGTGAAATCAGCATGATAGCCGACGTCAGGCTGGAGAACAAACCGTTGGTTTTCATGAGACGGTCTTCCGGCACGATTTGCGGCAGCAAGGCACTGACCGCAGGCGTTTGCACTGCGGAACCCAACGCACGGATCAATGCGATCACAAAGAATAGCCACAAGTCACGATATCCGGACAGAAAAAAGAGAGCCATGATCAACGTAGCCGTAGCGATCAGCCCGTCCGCCAGCATAATCAAGCGCTTGCGGTCATACCGGTCAGCCCAGACGCCGGCAAAGGGGGAGAGAAAAAAGGTGGGCAGAAACCCAAACAACAAATAAAGCGTCATCATAAAGCCGGATTGTGTGTCCAGCGTAATCCGCCACAAGATTGCATAGGAAACGAGCAGAGAACCGAACAAAGATATCGCTTGGCTCACCATAAAAAGCAGGGTCTTTCTTTTCCAATCAACGGATGGATTCTCCATGCCATCCACCTCGACTTTCCTATCACGGGTCTATACGCAAGTGTTGATTTGGTTGTACTACAGATCGCTCACAATAAGCGTAATGCCTATTACCAAAGCCGACAGAACTGCTGTTTTTTCCCTTTTAGTAACGTGCGTTTTATCGTTTTAACCAGGGCCCTGTTACTTTTAAGTTGTATTCCTGCCGCGCAAGCCAGCCGTTCGTTTCATGTGACGGAGCGTGTTGTTTTGGATCAGCAAGGAGATGATTTTATGATCAAACTCGAACCATATCTCAATTTCAATGGAAATACAGAAGAGGCGTTTGCATTCTATCGATCCGTATTCGGCGGTGCCTTTTCATCGCTCGTCCGGCTTAAGGATATGCCGATGCCAGGAGTTCATATTCCGGCAGCGGATGCAGACAAAATCATGCACATCAGTCTCCCGATCGGCAGAAATACACTGATGGGCAGCGACAGTCTGGAATCAATGGACATGAAATGGAACCAAGGCAACAACTTCTACATCTTCATCGAACCGGACAGCAAGGCCGAGGCCGATCGGCTCTTCGACGCCCTGTCAGCCGGAGGAGAAGTCGAGATGCCAATGGCTCTCCAGTCCTGGGGAGATTATTTCGGCAGTTTCCGGGACCGATTTGGGATCCAGTGGATGATTGACATGGAACTGCCTGACAAGTCCACCGAGGAGGTGTAGGCAATGGCTGAGTTGAATGCTTACATGAAATTCCGGGGAAATGCCCGGGAAGCGATGACGTTTTATCAGCGCTGCCTGGGTGGAACCCTCCACCTGATGACGATCGGCGAAACACCCGCAATGAAGGAGCAGATGCCGGAGGCGGTGTGGGACAAAATCATGCACTCCGTACTGACCAGCGGCAGTGTCATGCTCATGGGATCCGATCTGACCGGCGAGGAAGCATATAGCCAGGGAAATGCCCTGACCATCTGCCTGGTCTGTAAAAGCAAAGAAGAGATAGAAACCCTTTTCACCAAACTGGCTGAGGGAGGTACAGTCATTACACCGCTGGCTGAGATGTTTTTTGGCCTTTACGGCGCCCTCACCGATAAGTACGGCTTCCATTGGATGTTTCAGTATAGTGAAACCCAAAATGCATAATGAGTTCGTTTCCAGGGGGGGGATATCACATGAGAAAGATCATCGTTTTATCCATGATCACTTTGGATGGTGTGATGCAGGCGCCTGGCGGCCCTGAGGAAGATACGTCCGGCGGTTTCGACTGCGGCGGTTGGGTCATTCCTTATTTTGATGATACCTATGGCAAGATCATGGAAAAACAACTGCAACCAGCAGATTTGCTGTTGGGTAGAAAGACTTTTGTAATTTTTACCGGCTACTGGCCGGCTCATGAAGACGAATGGCCGGGGCTTCATGATGCCAGAAAATATGTCCTGTCCAATACCATAGAAGAATCAGACTGGAAGAACACCGTTTTTCTCAAAAGTCTGACAGAGATCAAAGAACTCAAACGGACGAAAGGCCCTGACATGCAAGTGCACGGCAGCGGGGAACTCGTAAATCTACTGCTAGAGAATGACTTGGTGGATGAACTCTGGCTCAAGATTCACCCGTTAACACTAGGGACAGGAAAGAAACTATTCGGCAACGGTACGATTCCGGCAGCATTTACGTTGTTAGAGAGCGCAGTTACACCAAGTGGTGTGATCATTGCAAATTACAGGCGATCTGAGCGGAGTGAGGAGTGATTTCCCTGTCTTTCGGAACAGGATCGGCATCACCTGCCGCACGGCGCGAATGAATCCAGAAAACCCAAAAAGGCGACAAGAGAGTCAGCCAGAATGTCGTCCAGATTTGTCCAGCAAAACCGGTATCCGGGAAAATACGGGCAGAGATGCTTCTCGTCATGTCCGTACTCCACCGTCACAAAGGCGAGGGGGCGGGAACCGGTTTTGTCCGTCTGGACACAGTATCCGCACGCATCACACACCTTCGTGTGGCGCAAGATAAAGGACTGCAACGCGGGGCTCATCTGTTGAAATACTTCCAACCAGGGTTTCATCCCTTGAGGAATACGCAGCCCAAGCACAGCGGGATGCTCAACATAGGGATCGTACTGGATGGAAACACCGGTATGTCTGACTTTATACATAAAGTGCTCACCGGGTGCATCGGTGCTCCAGGCGGGGTTTACATAAGTGAGCGACAACGCATAACCGCTGCCTGATCCGTCGGTACGTTCCACTCTTTGGTATCCCCGCTCGAGCATCCAATTCTCAAGCCGGAGAAACGTTTGCTCTGGACCGAGCAGACGCGGCAGTATATCTCGGGTGTATGGATAACCCGCTTTGAAAAACGCATGCGAAAAAGACGTCACATTCGAACCCGTTCGCGTCGCCATCCATTGCCATACATCCGACGGTTCTTCTCCCGGTTGGACTCCCACACGGGAGAGGATCTGCTTTTCGCGGGTGGTATAGCGCACGGGTGCGTGGCGCCCCTGGTCGAACATGCGCTGCAACACACGGTCAACGGCTTTCATAAATGCGCGCATCTGCAGCATCAGATCCGGTTTACCATAGGATGCCTTGTTAAATCGGTTAGGATGGGCATCGTCCGCATGCAATTGGGGAACAAACAACGACGGCTCATCGTATGCCAGCAGATACAGGTCTCGCAGCAAGGTATGAAACCGCTCCTGCTCCGCGATCGAAACCGGAGCCTGTTCATCGGGAACGAATGGGGGAAAAAGGTCCAGGTACGTATGCGCCATCCGCTGTTCCACACTGGCGTATTCCATAGAGCACTCTCCTATCGAGGTCGACGATGTGTCTAGTGGATCCCCTGACATTTGTTTCCACATCAACGATTATACAAAAATGCGTGTCCTGACAAACGGATGGAAGTAAAATGGAAAGCAACCCATGGGATGTTCCATATCACGCCGGAGGTTTGACATGCAGGTAGACAAAACCATGATCCACCCCGAGTTGAGAACAGCCGGTGCCGGGAGCCGGCTCGTGTTTTCCGGGTTCTCGAAACGGACCTTCCACATGGCCAACTTCGTGATGCGGGCGAGAAAAGGCAGATGCAAGAGCCCATTGCAGTATGAGCAGATCTATTTGCCTCGTGCCGATGGCAGCGTGCTTCGCCTCTGCGTCTATTCTCCCATTAGCCCTCGCGAGTGTGTGCCGGGGGTGCTATGGCTTCACGGTGGCGGCTACGCGATGGGATGCCCCGAACAGGACGAGAAAATCATCAAGCGTTTTATTGACTCCAGCGCCTGCCTGGTGGTCGCACCCGATTATCGCCTGTCGCTGGACGCGCCGTATCCGGCCGCACTGGAAGACTGCTACGCTGCTCTATTGTGGCTGAAGACGCACGGCAGAGAATACGGCATGCGGGACGATCAGATCATGGTCGGAGGTGTCAGCGCAGGCGGTGGATTGGCCGCTGCGGTCACTTTGTATGCACGGGACAAGGGCGATGTGGCAATCGCCTATCAGATGCCGTTGTATCCCATGATGGACGACAAAATGGACACTCCGTCCGCGAGAGATAATGACGCGCCTGTTTGGAATACCAAATCAAGCGACATCGGCTGGAGGCTCTATTTGGGAGACTGGTTTGGCATGGATGATGTACCCGTCTACGCCGCTCCGGCCAGATGCGTGGACCTCACCGGCCTGCCCCCGGTCTGCTCCTTTGTCGGCAGCATCGACCCCTTTCGCGACGAAACGGTCGGGCATATGGAAAGACTCCGTGCTGCAGGCACCGAAGTGGAATACCAGGTGTTTGAAGGTTGTTTCCACGGATTCGATACGGTGTTCACCAAGACACAGATCGCGCAGGATGCAAATGACTATTTGATGGCCTGCTTTGACCACGCGGTTGCGCATTGCTTTTCCGCACAGCCAACCAATGAGCCAACGGCGTAGGAGTGGCATATCGAGTCAAAGGCAGCAGATTGGGGTAAATTCCTCCCGGCTCGCCTACAAAACGCTCATAACGGAGCTGGTAACAAGATTGTTCATCCCGCTGCGTTTATCGTGACCATTTCTCCCCGAATCGACTCAACCATGCTTCCAGCATCAAGCCATATAAAATGCCCGCTGCAAAGCTGACCGGGTCCTGAAAGTCTGTAGAACTGTAAAACGCAAAAGATACCAAAAGCCCTAAAATGGCTCCTCTAAGCAAGGCTTTGCTTTTCACTGTCGTGATCCATGGGGCGCCCACTGCCAGACCGATGATAACCCGGTTGTACCATAGCGAGAACACATAGACAGGGGAAATCGTCAGACCGGAACGGACATAAGCACCTGCCACACAGATAAGCCCCAGCAAGGCTCCACCGATAAGCGACACTTTCATTCGTTTGTTCATTTTTATCCCTTTCTGGATGCTCCGTGATGATCACTCACCTGATGTTGTCGACAATTTCGCGATAACGCTCTGTTGCCAGCACACTTGGACTGCCCTTCTTGCAGAACGCGAAATTGGCCAGTTTGGGAACCACCCGTTCGACGACGATTTGTCCGTCCACGGTCTTTGCCTGTAACGCCTGCCATGCATCCAGGAACCGTGGATCCCGTTTCGCCCGGTCAAAAAACGACAGTACATACACATAGACAAACAGATTGTAGTTCCGGAACGGATACTCCACTTGCATAAACAGGGTTCCGATTCCGTAATGACACGGTCCGATGGGTTTTTTGATCGTCCAGTGCTCCAGCAAAAAATCCACCGCCCTGTCGAGTGAGGGAATTCGATTGGCTTC
>LSQX01074792.1_pt1 | contig 17074 bp, 14 predicted proteins | sample 654561 | NCBI WGS metagenome assembly LSQX01 (sample SAMN04489861, study PRJNA283612) | anaerobic digester metagenome | isolation source: 4 biogas reactors fed with cattle manure at either 37C or 55C with and... | place: Denmark: Kongens Lyngby | collected 2014
CGCAGGCGACACACTTGAAGGGCGAAGGGATGGAGGGCGAGAAGAACATGGCGGCACTGGGGCAGAATCCGACGCACATGAGGCAGGAGGTGCACCTGCTGCGGTCGATCTGGACAACTCCGTTTTTGTCCCGGGAGAGGGCCATGGCGGGACAGACGGCGATGCATCCGCCGCACTGGTTGCAGACATGGATGTCGGGATAGCCTGCCACGGCCTCCACACGGATCCTGGAGAGACCGGGGTCGTCCTTCTTCGCCCACGTCTTCGAACAGGCGCTCATGCATGAGCCGCAGACTACGCACCGGTCAAGGTGCGGCTTGAGAAATTTCATGGGCTACACTCCTTTGCCGATATTCTACACTACATTTGATTCCCGGATGTGTTCACCCCTTGCGAACCTTCGGTAATCAAGCATTGAAAAATCGATGTCAGGCGTCTTTCCTGCCAGGTGCTGTGCCAGGATCTTTCCTGCAACTGGTGCCAGCATGAAACCGTGCCCGGAATAACCTGTGGAATGGTAGAAGTTTTTCACATCGGTTTCTCCGATAATAGGCTGGGCATCAGGCGTCATATCGTACATTCCGGACCACTGTCTTGCGACCCGTATACCCTTTGTCCTGGGAAGAAGCCGAACCAGGGTCCTGGACATTTCTTCCAGGAAATTCCAGGTCGTTTTCATCTCGAAGTCTTCCGGATGTCCTTCCGGACTCATACCGCATATGATGGATCCATGGGGACGCTGCTGTATGTAGTAGTTTCCGGAAAAGCTCATGAGCATGCAGGGACACACGCCTGGAGCAACAGGTTCGGTGATCATTATCTCATGACGTTCGCCCCAGTTCGGGATGTCAATGCCTGCCATCTTTGCGATAAACTGGGCGTACGCTCCCGCACAGTTTATGACGATGGGGGCGCTGATGGTACCTCGTTCAGTCTCCACGCCCTTGACCACATTGTCTTCAACGACTATTCCGGTACAGGTGGTATGTCTGAAGCAGGTGACGCCCATTTTTTTCGCTGCCTCGAGGTATGCGAAGGTCGTGAGGAAGGGGTCCGCATGGCCGTCCCTCCCGTGAAAGAAGAAGCCGAACGCGTCGTCAGCCGACAGTCCGGGACAAATTTCCCGGGCTTCCTTCAGAGAAATCATCCGTGAGTTTATACCCAGGGAGTTTTGAAGCACCATGCCTTTACGAAGCGTTTCAAATTCCTCTTCGTTATAGGCGACCAGGAGATAGCCTCCCTGGTTCAGCCCTACGCTCATCCCGAGCTCATCGTCAAGCTGCTCGAAAATATCGAGCGCTGCGATACCGAGCCTGCAGTTCATCTCTGTGCCCCACTGGGCCCTTATGCCTGCGCCGCACCTTCCGGTGGATCCGCCGCATATGGTGCCCTTTTCAATAAGGACTATGTTTTCCATGCCTTCTTTGGCGAGATAGTATGCAGTGGACACGCCGATGATTCCTCCGCCTATGATTACCACGTCGGCAGTATTTTTCCACTCCATTATTCTTCTCCTCCCTCTGCAAGAAGGCCGATTTTGATTGGTTTTGCGGGTGGACGTACTGTGGCGGGCTCCACTTCGGATATATGCTTTCCGGTTTTTTTTGCGATTTCCCTCATGAGTATATCCTGGCATCCCCGTCCCTGGCAGGGGCCCATCCCCACCCGAAGAACTCTCTTCAACTCTTCCACAGTATCGTATCCCTTGTCTATCCATTCGTCTATTTCTTCAAGGGTGACCTCTTCACACCTGCAGACATAAATTTGGTCTTTCTTCCCGACAGAATCAGGCATGGCACTCCACCACCTTTATGGCACGAAAGTCATTGACGACAGTCTTCGGCGCTGACACATGGACAACGTACGTCCTGTCCTTCCTGGGCTGGGTTATGTTTTCAACGGTCCCCTCTGCTATTTTCTCCCCCACCCTGTTAAGGCACGCGACCCTGTCGCCTTTCCGGGGCAGCGGCAGCATTTCATACGGCAGCTTGAAGAGCGCCAGGTCCTCGGAAAAGGTAAGGTCTATGACAAAGCATGCAAGCCCGGGGCAGGACGCCACGCAGAGCGTACATCCCGTACAGAGAGAATGGTCCACTGAAGGAGTATCGTTGATGTCCTTAAATGGCCTGATGGCTCCTGTGGGACAGCTTGTAGCACAGGGGTTGCAGGGAATGCGCTGGGGGCACTCGACGACGACCACACCGCCCTTTTTTGATTCCCAGAGCTCCCTGGGCGGCAATTGCGCCCCCTCTCTTTCCCCTGTAAGTACCCCGCTGTTGAAAAGCTTCTGCATGTCATCCATTCCGGCCATCCTCCCATCCGTTGACGAGAACGCACTCGATCCCCTGGCAAATTCTGGCCCCTGCCTCGCCGGACCTGAGTGACTGGAGGCGGCTCCAGTATTCGTCCAGTTTTCCGTGCTCTGTAAGATATCCAAGGCTCGATGCAGCTGAAAGTCCGGCGATCCGTCCTTCAACCATTGCCGCACTTGCTTCCTCAATGCCGCTGGCATCGCCGGCGGTAAAAAAGTCGGGGTTCGAAGTCTTCATGGACATATCTCTCCTGGCGACAAGACCGCATAACTGGGGGACGTACATCATTTTGCATCCTGCCTGGGACAGGATTTCGGTAGTCGGTGAAAGGCCGACCGCGATACAGATAACATCACAGTCAACGAACGTCTCTTCGCCTACTGGTTCGAATTTTTCGTTGAGCCCTGTGATGTACGCACCGGTGATGGTCCGGTCACCTACGGCTCTTTTAATGGAGTGACCGAGAAGGATGGGGACTCCCATCCTCCGGACTTTTGCCGCGTGGACCCAGTATCCTCCGATCCTGGGTGCAGCCTCCACAATGGCGGCTACCTCGACTCCTGCCTGCATGAGCTGGTAGCTCACAATAAGTCCGATGTTTCCGGCACCGACCATGAGCACTCTTTTGCCGGGGATGACGCCGTATACGTTCATGAGCGTCTGCACCGCACCGGCACCGTAGACGCCCGGGAGGTCATTGTTTACGAAGGGAATGAGCCGTTCCTGGGCTCCAGTTGCGACAATTGTTTTTTGGGCCTGTATGTGGAAAAAGGATTCTTCGCCCCGCATGGCGGTGAATGTTTTGTCTTCTGAATAAAAGCCTGTTACGGTTGTGTTTTCGTGGATTTCAACATTATCTTTGCACGACTCGATCTCATTGAGCAGGATCTCCGCGATCTTGAACCCCCTGGTGCCGGCATATTCGTCCTTGCTTCCGAAAAACTTGTGCGTCTGCTTGACGAGCTGTCCCCCGAGGTGAAGATCGCTTTCGATCACCATCACCTTCGCACCTGCCGAAGCCGCTTCAGCAGCGGCGCTCAATCCTGCCGCCCCTCCTCCGATCACGAGAATTTCAGTAGAGAGCGTCTTCATGGGCTGTCATCAGTCCTTCCCGTCCGGAACGCTGCCGTTGCCGTGCTGCGTTTCGACCTGCATACCCGGCTTCAGGGGCGTGATGCACGTCCGAACGTTCGGTACGCCGTCCACGACCATGAAGCAGCTGCTGCATTTTCCTATGGCGCAGAAAAAACCTCTGGGACGGTGTTCTTTTTCAGTTTCCCGATACACCCGTACCCCGTTTGCATGAAGAGCCATTGCTATAGGCTCTCCCTCATAGCCCTCCATTTCCTTGCCGTCAAAGAAAAAGAGAACCTTTTCTCCGCGCTGGAAATCAAGGATGGGATGTTCCCCGATGAGCTCCACAGTTCCGCTGCCGCCTCCGGGACCTTGTTTTTCGACCAAGCCCGTATTCCTCCTTCCGGCCATGACAGGATTATCTGATTACCTCATAAAAGCGCTATGGAACGGGAAAAACAAAAAAAGGCGAGTGAAAGGAAAGCTTGTGAATAGAATCCAAATACCCCCTCCGTATGGTTGAGAGCAGATGGCATGACTTCTTTGTGTTCGATTTTGTATCCTAAAATAATGTTTGTCAAGCATAAATTTAAATTAAGAGTATTTTGTATTTATAGGGATTTGTATATAAAATATATTACATAAGATCCACTGGTTTTTCAGGTAAAAAATCGACTATGACAGGGGAGCACAAAAAAGATAGAATTTTGATTGGAGCAGAGAGTACGAAAACAAAAAGGAGGGCTGTGAGAATGTTTCTCATGAACAGCACCGGGATGCTTGCATCATTTTCCTGTCGGGAACTTATGGATACTGCCGCGGAGGCCATCAAAGCTGCAAACTCACCGGAGAGCGGGGAAATAACAGCGCCGCTCCGGACAACCGTGAAGAGAGAAAATGATTCGCTTCTTCTCATGCCCTGTCTCACCAGCGAAACATGGGCGCTGAAGGTCCTCACCCTGTTTCCTGGAAATCCGGGAAAGGGGAGACCTTTTCTGAACGGGCTTGTCCTTCTGTTCGAAGGAGAAGATGGAACTCCTTCAGCCGTCATGGACGGCCGTATTCTGACAGCCCTGCGGACAGGTTCGGTGGGAGGGCTTGGTGTTCGTACCCTTTCAAGGCCGGATGTGGCGTCACTCGGAATAATCGGGGCCGGAGCCCAAGGATACTGGCAGGTCCGTTTTGCATGTGCTGCAAGGCCATTTTCAAGGGTGTTCATTTTTGATGTAAAGCGGGAAAATGCGGAAAACCTTTCCAATAAACTGCGGGTCGATCTTCCAGATGTGGAAATACGTGTCTGCGGGGGTGCCGCTGAACTTGTTGCGATGTCGGAAGTCATAATAACAGCGACTACATCCAGAAGCCCTGTGTTTCCGGAAAAGCCTGATCTGTTTCGGGATCGCTGTTTTGTGGGAATAGGGTCGTACACCCCGGATATGAGGGAATATCCGGATTGTTTTTTTGACGAGGTAAAAACAGTTTTCGTTGATACGCTCCATGCTCTGTCGGAAACAGGGGACCTTATTGATCCAATCAATGCGGGGACGCTGAAAAGGGAGACCGTTCGTCCTCTTTCGTCTCTTTTCTCATCAGGAACCGGATTTATCCCCGGGGAAGGCTCGGTGTTGTTTAAATCGGTGGGGGTATCTGTTTTTGATCTTTATGCTGCGAAAAACATCCTTTCCGCGGGAAGACGCCTGGGAGAAGGGATCGAATTCACCCTTTAACGCAGTATCACGGGGATGACTTGAAAAAAAGCGCACCCGGTTTTCCTGGAAAACCGGGTGCGCCTATTCCTTATGATCAGGCCTGGGGTCCCCAGGTCCTCGCCCACTCGAACAAACCGACGGCACATGCGACGCTGGCGTTCAATGAGCCCGTCTTCCCGGACAGCGGAATTCTGACGGTCTCGTCGCATGTTTCCGCGACAAGGCGCGAAAGTCCCTCACCTTCAGCGCCGACTATTACGGCTGTTCTTGCCGGCAGGGGCTCGGACCAGAGAGAACGTCCTGCCCTGTTGTCGAGTCCTATGGTCCAAAGGCCTGCCTCCTGCAGTCGCTTGACTGCCTCGGAGACGTTATTGACTCCGACCATGGGGATGCGAAGCGCGGCACCTGCGCTTACCTTGACTACGGTGCCGCCGGGAAGCGCTCCCCTTCTCTTCGGGAAAAGCACTCCTCTTGCGCCGCATGCTTCGGCTGTCCGTGCGACTGCTCCAAGATTGTGGGGGTCCTGTACATGGTCGAGGATCACTGCCAGGACCGGTCCTTCTTCAGGCAGAACAGAAAGGAAATTTTCGAGTTCGAGAATAGACACTTCGCCGCTTTTGCACGCGACGCCCTGATGTCCGCTGTGGCCGCAAATTTCCGTGAGGACCTCCGGCGCCATCTCCTGGATGATGACTTTTCCCTTCTCGGCCAGGAGTTTTATCTGGCGGGAGAATGATTCGCTTACGTTTTTTCCGAGATATACCTTCTGCACCCTGTCGGGAGATTCCTTCAGGAGCTGAAGAACCACGTGCCGGCCCCAGTTGAGATCTTCGTTTATTTTCCGTTCCCCCCGGTGAAACGTTTCTTTTCCAGATGAGCCTGGCCGTTCCCTTCTGCCGCGTTTCTCATATGCTTTATCCAATTTTTTCCATCCTTTCAGCTATCTGTGCAGCGTATTCCCGGAGATACTGTGCCGTATAGCCCTGTGTTCCCTTCATCAGGTCCCCGGGGGAACCACAGGCTACAACCTCTCCTCCGCCGTGTCCTCCTTCCGGGCCGAGATCGATGATGTAGTCGGATGATAAAAGGACATCCAGATTATGTTCTATCAGGATCACGGTGTTTCCCCGGTCAACAATTTTGTTGACTATGGTCATTAGCTTTTCAACATCCGTATAGAACAGCCCTGTTGTCGGTTCATCCAGAAGGTACAGCGTCGGGCCTGAGAATTTTTTGCTCAACTCCTTTGAGAGCTTCACCCTTTGTGCCTCTCCCCCGCTGAGGGTAAGAGCCGATTGTCCCAGTGTTATATATCCCAGCCCGGCATCGGAAAGGAGGGCTATTTTTGAAGCGATCCGCGGTATATCCCTGAAAAAGGCGGAAGCCTCGTCTACGGTCATATCGAGAACGTCCGAAATTGTTTTCCCCTTGAACTTCACTTCCAGTGTTTCCCTGTTGTATCTTTTGCCTCCGCACACTTCGCAGGGGACATAGATATCAGGCAGGAAAAGCATCGAGACCTTTGTCGAGCCTCCGCCTCCGCAGGCCTCACACCTGCCGCCCCTTACATTAAAACTGAAACGGCCCGGAAGATAGCCCCGGATGCGTGATTCGGGAAGTTCCGCGAAAAGCTCCCGAATCAGGGTGAACAGCCCCGTGTACGTCGCAGGGTTCGATCGCGGCGTTCTCCCTATAGGGGCCTGGTCAACGAGGACAACGTTCCTGAACTGTTCGGATCCTTCAATCGCCTTGTGTGCTCCTGCACGCTCCCGAAAATCTTTATCAAGAAGCCTTCTCAGTCCCTTGTAGAGCACGTCGTACACGAGACTGCTTTTTCCCGATCCGGAGACGCCCGATACGGTGACCAGAAGACCGGTCGGGAATGAGACATCGATATTCTTCAGGTTGTTGTGACAGGCACTCCTGACAGTGAGAAGGCCTCTTGATGTACGTTTAATCCCTGCGCGTACGATTCCCGTGCATTCCCCGCGCAGATACGGACCCGTGAGAAAGTTCGAACGAAGGGCATCCGCATACTCACCTGCAAAAACGACTTCTCCTCCCTGGTCCCCTGCCGCCGGCCCCATTTCGATAATAGCGTCCGCGGCTGTCATAGTCTCCCTGTCATGTTCAACAACGACGACAGTGTTTCCAAGGTCCCTGATCGATTCCAGTGTTCCCACAAGCTTGTCCGTATCCCTGGAGTGAAGTCCTATCGTCGGTTCATCCAGTACGTACAGCACCCCGCTCAGTTTTGAACCTATCTGGGCGGCCAGCCGGATCCTCTGGCTTTCCCCGCCGCTGAGGGTGTCCGACCTTCTGATAAGTGACAGGTAGCCGACCCCCACATCGCTCAGGAAGCGAAGTCTCTTTTTCGTCTCCATGAGGACCTGGTGGACGATGTTTTCTTCTCCTTCCGAGAGTGAGAGTTTTTCAACGACTGAAGACAGTTCGTCTATGGGCATGGAGACAAAATCTCCGATCCCGTACCCGTGTACCTTCACGTTCAGAGCTTCCGGCCGCAGGCGCATGCCTTTGCACGAGGCACACTCGTCGTCCACACGATAGGTTTCGAGTTCCTCCATAAGCGCTTCCGATGCGGTTTCCCTCCATCGTGCCTCAAGCCATGGAAGAAGACCCTCGTACCTGCCCATGTAGGTCTTTTTTTCCTCGCTGCGGTCCCGAAAGAACGGCATCGGAATCCTCTCGTCGGAACCGTGAAGGATAAAACTTCGGATTTCTTCGGGCAGTTTGCGGAACGGCGGGGTAAGGTCCCATTCATTTTTCAGTGCAAACTTTTCTAGCTTTGCCAGCATGTAGTGCTTTTTCTTCCAGGGAAGAATGGCGCCTTCGGGAACAGACCTTTCCGGGTCCACTGAGAGTTCCTCTGAGAAAAACTGGTGGCTGCCCAGGCCCGAACAGTCCGGGCACGCACCGTATGGAGTGTTGAACGAGAAAAGCCTCGGTTCTATCTCGGGCAGTGAGATATCGCATGAAGGGCACGTAAAGTTCTCGGTCAGAAGTTTCTCCTCCCCCTCTTCGGGTACTGCCAGGACGTATCCCCCGCTCAGGGTGAGTGCGTTCTCCACGGCTTCAGCGATTCTTCCCCGCCTGTCTTCCTGGACGCGGAGTCTGTCCACCACGACCTCGATCGTGTGGCGCCTGTTTTTGTCAAGGGTGATCTCCTCTTCAAGCCACAGAACGGTACCGTCCACACGAACGCGGAGAAAGCCTTTTTCCCGTGTCTGGGTGAAGAGGTTGCGGAATTCCCCTTTCTTCCCACGGACCAGCGGTGAGAGGATCTCGATCCTCTGGTCGGAAAAGTTTCTGAAAAGGATGTCAACGATCTCGTCAAGTGAATACCTCACTACCGGTTTTCCGCATGAAGGGCAATGAGGAACGCCGATCCTTCCGAAGAAAAGCCGTAAATAGTCGTATACCTCGGTCACCGTTCCCACGATCGACCGGGGATTGTGGGAGACACCCTTCTGTTCGATGGAAATAGCCGGGGAAAGGCCGGAAATATCGTCCACGTCCGGTTTGTTTTGTACGCCGAGAAACTGCCTTGCATAGGCGGAAAGCGATTCCACATAGCGGCGCTGGCCTTCGGCATAAAGCGTGTCGAACGCCAGGGAAGACTTTCCGGAACCGGAAGGTCCCGTGATCACGACGAGCTTGTTTCGCGGAACGTCAACGTCGATGTTTTTTAAATTGTGTTCTCTTGCTCCTTTTATTTGAATCCACTGCGACACGGTTAAATTCATTCCCTTCAATCGAAGCCAGCATGTCACGAATCCTGGCGGCTTTCTCAAAATCGAGTTTTTCCACGGCCTCCCACATTAATTTCTCCAGGTCGGCGGCAGAGAGTTTTTCTTCCCTGGACTTTCCGCTTTCCGCTGTTCCGGTTCCGGCGGGGAGGATTTCCTCGGGAAGCAGTGAAACTACGTCCTTCTTTATGGTTTCAGGCGTTATTCCGTGGAGCTTATTGTACTCCATCTGGATGGAACGCCGCCTGGTTGTTTCCGCCGAAGCTTTGCGTATGCTCTCGGTGATTTCGTCTGCGTAGAGGATGACTTTCCCTGCCGTGTTCCTGGCAGCCCGCCCGATCATCTGGATGAGCGATCTCTCTGAACGAAGGAATCCCTCCCTGTCGGCATCCAGTATGGCGACAAGTGATACCTCGGGAAGATCCATCCCCTCCCGCAGCAGGTTGATTCCCACGAGAACTGAAATTTCTCCGTTCCTCAGGTCGCGGATAAGTTCCGCCCTTTCGAATGTATTCAGCTCGGAATGAATGTATTTTACTCTGAACTGGAGATCTGCAAGATATTCCGCCAAGTCTTCGGATGATTTCTTCGTGAGCGTTGTAACAATAGCCCTTTCCCCTCGTCCCGTAATTTCCCTGAGCCGGCCGATGAGGTCGTCAACCTGTCCTGTTGCGGGCTGTATCTCGACTTCCGGGTCGAGAACGCCCGTGGGCCGGATAACCTGCTCCGTAACCTGCTGGGAAACGTTGAGCTCGTAATCCCCCGGTGTCGCCGTAACAAAGATGGCCTGTCTCATGTATTTTTCGAATTCGTTCCATTCGAGCGGCCTGTTATCAAGGCACGACGGCAGCCGGAAGCCGTTTTCGACCAGGGTGAGTTTTCTCGCCCTGTCTCCGTTGAACATTCCCCTCACCTGTGGAAGAGTGATGTGCGACTCATCAACAACAAGGATAAAGTCCTCGGGGAAAAAGTCGAGAAGTGTTCCGGGCGGTTCCCCGGAATTTCTACCGTCCAGGTATCGTGAATAGTTCTCTATTCCGGAGCAGTAGCCTGTTTCCTGGAGCATTTCCAGATCATAGAGCGTCCTCATCCTGATCCTCTGCGCCTCGAGAAACTTCCCTTGATTTTCGAACATTGCTGACTGCTCCTCCATTTCCCGGCGGATCGGCTCTAAGGAACGCTCTATGGCATCCCGGTCGGTGACGTAATGTTGTGCCGGAAAGATGGATGCTTCCCTGAGATTTTCAAGGGATTTCCCCGTTACCGGATCGAATTCATCGATCCTCTCAATTTCGTCGTCGAAAAACAGGATTCGCAGTGCCCTGTCCCCGTATGCAGGAAAAATCTCGATAATATCGCCACGGGCACGGAATTTTCCCTGTTCGGTCACGAGATCGTTTCTCTCGTAATAATTATCGAGAAGTTTCTCCATAAATGCCCGGCGATCCCATTGTTCCCCCACAGAAAACGGAAAGATGACTTTCTCGTATGTTTCTTTTTTCCCAAGGCCGTAAATACAGGAGACGCTGGCGACGACAACAACGTCACGCCGTTCTATCAGCGCCTTGGTGGCTGCAAGGCGAAGGCGTTCTATCCTGTCGTTTACAGAGGCATCCTTTTCGATGTATGTGTCTGTGGACGGAACATAGGCCTCGGGCTGATAGTAGTCATAATAGCTCACAAAGTAGTGAACGGCGTTCCGGGGAAAAAAACTGCGAAATTCACTGTAAAGCTGGGCTGCGAGGGTTTTATTGTGAGAGAGGACAAGAGCTGGCCTACCTGCTTCGGTGATGACATTAGCCACGGTAAATGTTTTCCCGCTTCCCGTTGCCCCGAGAAGTGTCTGGAAACGGAGACCCGAGGAGATGCCGGCCGAGAGCTGACGGATCGCTTCGGGCTGGTCACCTGAAGGAGCCCAGTCTGATACGATCTGAAACTTTCTGTCCCGTGTCATGCTGCATTTTCCTCCTCTGCTTCTTTCAGGGAAAGAAAAAGAGAGGAGGCCTGACTGACCGGCTCCGCCTCCTCTTTTTCTCCTGTCGTTTACGTTTTTCTCTATACGGCCGGTGCCTCTCCGACGAGGCCTGTTCCGTATGATTGCTCCTCGGGGGTGTCCTCGGAAGACTTCTGTCCTTCCTTTAGGGAGGTTTTTTCACTACCCTCCGGCTCTTCTCCTGAAAGCTGTTCCTCCATTCCGAGGAGTACCGTCAGTTCCTTCCCTTCTATTACTTCCTTTTCGAGAAGGACCCGGGCGACCTTTTCCACATCTTCCGAGTTCTCCTCAAGCAGGCTTCGGACTCTGCCATAGCATGAGTCAATGATCATTTTTACTTCCTGGTCAATGGTATACGCAACTTCGTCGCTGTAGTTTCTTTCCTCGCCTATGTCTCTGCCCAGAAACACTTCGTGATGCTTATGTCCGAGCTTTACGAGTCCCAGTTTTTCGCTCATACCGAACTCTGTAACCATCTGCCTGGCGATTTGTGTCGCCCTCTCGAGATCATTGCTCGATCCGGTCGTGACGTCCCCGAACTGAAGTTCCTCCGCAACGCGCCCGCCGAGAAGGACGCAAACCTTGTCCAGAAGGTCGGATTTCGACATGAGAAACCTGTCCTCTTCCGGCAGCTGCAGCGTATACCCTAGAGCCATGTGTCCCCTGGGAATTATTGAAATTTTGTGCACCGGGTCACAGGAAGGGATCAGTTTGGCCACAAGTGCATGTCCGGTTTCGTGGTAGGCGATGATCTTCTTCTCCTTGTCGCTTACAAGTCGGCTTTTCCTTTCGGGCCCTGCGATGACTCTATCAATGCCTTCTTCGAAATCCTTCATCCTGATCTCTTTCTGCCCGCTTCGAGCTGAAAGCAGGGCGGCTTCGTTCACAAGGTTCGCAAGATCCGCCCCAACGAAGCCGGGCGTCCTTCTTGCCAGCACTGCAAGGTCCACGTCACCGGCAAGTTTTTTCCCTTTGGAATGAACCTCTAGAATTGCCTCCCGGCCTTTTACATCCGGGCGGTCGACGACGATATGTCTGTCAAACCGTCCGGGCCGCAGCAGGGCGGGATCAAGGATGTCAGGGCGGTTCGTCGCCGCAATGAGGATGATCCCCGTTGACTCGTCAAACCCGTCAAGTTCTACCAGCAGCTGGTTTAGTGTCTGCTCCCGCTCGTCGTGCCCTCCGCCGAGTCCAGCTCCGCGCTGACGCCCGACTGCATCCATTTCATCAATGAAAATAATGCAGGGCTGGTATTTTCTCGCCTGTTCGAAGAGGTCCCTTACCCTTGCCGCACCAACGCCGACAAACATTTCAACGAAATCTGATCCGCTGACGCTGAAAAACGGCACATCGGCTTCGCCTGCAGCTGCACGGGCAAGAAGGGTCTTTCCCGTTCCCGGAGGACCAAGAAGCAGGATACCCCGCGGGACCTTCGCTCCCAGTGTGGTAAACCGGCCCGGGTCCTTGAGAAAGTACACGACCTCCGACAGTTCTTCTTTCGATTCATCACATCCGGCCACGTCCTTGAACGTCACCTTCGGGCGGTTATCAAGGAAAAGCTTCGCTTTGCTCTTCGCGAAGTTCATGACCTTACCCCCGCCTCCCTGCATGTTATAGAGGAAGAAAATCCAGACTCCTATGAGCAGCAGGGTCGGGAACAGCGAGGAAAGCATATTGGCCCACCAGGGAGTCTTCTGGGGAGGCTCAACCTCCACGTTGACTCCCTTCTGTGCGATTTCCTTCGCGAGATCTCCGACGCCGACCACGTAAGTCACAAACTCTCTTCCGTCCGTGAACTTCCCCTTGAGGGAGTTCTCAAGTACCGAGACAGATCGTATCCTGCCCGCGGATACCTCGGAAAGGAAAGAGCTGTAACTGATCTCAAGGGTCTGCTGAGGTCCCTGTGTTGGTGACAGAAAAACATTCACAAGGCTCACAACGAGCACGATGAGAATGAGATACAAACCTAGATTTTTTACCAATCGGCCCAAATTATCGCCGCCTCCTGACTAGATTGAGTTTTTTTCCTGGTCTCTATCGCTTCAAGTCTATTGCTCCAGGACCTCCACAATATGCACGGAGGGAAGGTTTCTCCATCTGCCGGCATAATCGAGGCCATAGCCCACAACAAACTTATCGGGTATTGAAAAACCTTTATATTCAACATGGACGGAAACCTTGCGCCTCTCTTCCTTGTCCAGCAACGCGCATACCCTTATGGTTCCCGGCTGGCGCTCGTGCATCAGCTTGACAAGATAAGACAGGGTAAGGCCCGTGTCAACTATATCTTCTACGATAAGGACATTTTTGTCCTTGACGCTGCTGTCAAGATCTTTGACGATACGGACGATCCCGCTTGTTTTCGTGGAGTCTCCGTATGAGGATACCGCCATGAAATCGAGAGAGACGTTCACAGTCTCCGGGATCGCCCTCACAAGGTCTGACATGAAAACGACTGCTCCTTTGAGAATGCCGACGACTACGAGGTCTTTCCCCGCATAATCTTTTCCTATCTTCTCACCGATCTCGCGAACTCTTTTTGCTATTTCATTCTCAGGAATCAGAACTTCGGCAACTTTGTATTCCATGATCATTCATCTTCTCTCCGCCTAAGTTTGGGAAAGCCGCTCTCAGATGGACAGCGGCAGTGTTCTTCTTTTGGATGCCGGTTCTTCCCTGTTTTCCCCAGAAAGGAACCCATTCATGATCGCCGATGAAAAGTGCGGGAAATACATCATTTCCCCATGAAGGGGCAATGAATTTTTCCCGGAGATTCGAGTCGCTCAAGGCAAAAACCCTGACGGAACCGCATTCAGGTAAAATAGCGTGCACGGGACCTACCGAATGAAAAGCCGTTTCCCTTTTCTCCCAGAAAAAAATCCATTTGTTCCACGCAAACTTTCCCCGCTCACCTTCCAGGGGAAAACATGCACCGGAATGATCCAATCTGTTTAGTATATCAGGGTCTACCCATGAGACAAAGGGGGAGGAACAAAAAACAAACATCTCTCTCTGCCATTGAAAGCACCAGGAACCCGAGCTGCGGGCCAGCCGGACCAGGGATTGGGTCCTCTCGCGGGACAATGTCCTAAGCCCGATTTTTCTCCCTACACCCCTGAAAAAAACTGACATTTCCGCGTCTCCCAGTTTCCTGATCACATCAAGCCCGCATGAATATGATGAGAAGGGAACCTTCCTTTCAGCTGCGGAAAAAAGCGAATCCTGGAGCATTTCCTCTTTTTGCCTGTAATATGTCATGTCAGCTGCTGTGCCGAGGATATGTTCTTTAACACCGGGATTGAAGCGGCTTTCGAGAAAAGGAAGAAGACTCTTTCGTATCCTGTTCCTGAGATATGCCGTATCCGTATTCGTCGAGTCCTCGCGCCAGGGGATGTTATATGTGTTCAGCATTCTTCTCAAAAAGTCTCTCGAGAAAGACAGGAGGGGACGGAAAATGAATCCCCTTTTTTCCTGTATCCCGGTTAATCCCCGAACACCGCTCCCTCTGATCAGATTGTGGAGGAAGGTTTCCGCTGCATCATCAGAGGTATGGGCAACGGCTATTCCCCACCCGCCGGCCGATGCCCTCGTGTTTTCGAGGAATTTGTACCGTATCCTCCTGGCACCATCCTCCAGAGATTCCCCTTTCCTGAGGAGACCCGGAACATCCCGTGATTCACTAACGAGAGGAAGGCCGAAGCTGGCCGCCATTTCTGAAACGAATATCGCATCCTTCCGTGACTCGCTGCCACGAATACCATGCTCGAGGTGCGCTATTATCAGTTTTCCTTTCCAAAGTTCGGCAAACATCCAGAGCATTGCTACTGAATCGCTTCCCCCTGACACGGCAAGCACGATAGGAGAATCGATATCCCACCATCCCTGGGATTTACCTATCGTCTCGAATTCTTTTTTCAGCCGTGGAATGGAATATTCGAAAGGTATATCATTCCGGGGCCCTCTTTTCATGATCCTGCCGGGCACCTCCCTGACATAAAAAAAAGCGGAGTCACCGCTCCGCCTGTAATCATCATCAATTGGTGGCGGTGACTGGAATCGAACCAGTGACACTGCGGGTATGAACCGCATGCTCTAGCCATCTGAGCTACACCGCCGAAATGGTTGCGGGGGCAGGATTTGAACCTGCGACCTTCGGGTTATGAGCCCGACGAGCTTCCTGACTGCTCCACCCCGCGATATCTTTTTGGTGCCGGACGCGGGACTCGAACCCGCACGGACCTTCGTCCACAGGATTTTAAGTCCCGTGCGTCTACCCATTCCGCCAGCCCGGCCAGCACTAGGGCATTATAGTGCACTCCCTGTCATTTCGTCAAGCGGATGAATAAAAGATTATCTTTTCGCGTTCTTCCGGTAAAGATGAAGAACTTTTATAGTAAGAACGTAAACCTGCCCCGTGATCGCTTTCGTTGACATTAACGTTTCGCCATGCTAGACTGCGAAAGGCTTCATTATATGCACAAAGTAACATGATAAAGTTTTCGAGGAGAATATTCATGGCCATACTACTTGACAAAAATGAGAATCCTTTTGAAATGTCCCTCGAAATAAAAAAGGCGGTAATGGAAGAAATTTCCCGTCTTTTTTTCAGCAGGTATCCCGATCCTGATTACAGGATATTGCGGGAAAAGCTGGGTGCTCTTGCGGGCCTTCCCGGTGATGTTGTTATCCCGGGGAACGGCGGAGATGAGATCCTATGGATGGTTTTTTCATGTTTTGTCAGGCCTGGTGATACGGTTCTCGGATTTTCACCGACTTTCTCGGAATACTACAGGCTGGCGGAACTTTTTGGGGCCCGTTTCACTACTGTGCCTATAGGGCTGGAAGGTGATGAACCCGATTTTAATTTTCCCCTTTTCCTCGAGACGATAGAAAGGGAGAAACCGACTGTTGTCCTGCTCGACACACCGAACAACCCGACGGGGAAAACACTTCCGGTACCTTTTCTCAATGAGGTCCTTTCATCTGCCGGGAATTCGATCGTCCTGATAGACGAGGCGTATGGCGAGTTTGCATCCGAAACCTATCTGGAAAGTATCCGGGGTAAGAAGGTGCCGCCAGGGGCAATAGTCCTGAAAACACTTTCAAAGGCCTGGGGGTTGGCAGGGATCCGCCTAGGATGGGCATATTGCGGCAGTGTATCACTTGATAAAATGAAAAAGGCAAGAAGCCCCTTTAACGTGAATATTTTTTCAAGGACGGTGGCGGAGATCGTTCTGGATCATCCTGGTGAAGCCCGGTCTTCATCCATTCGGATAAAAGAGTTGAGAGAATACGTCCGAAACAGGATAAACGGCATGAAAGGCTGGCGTGCCTTCAATGGTCAGGGAAACTTTCTTCTCCTGAGTATCCCCCGCCCTGAGGACTGCGTCCGCAGCGCCGCCGGAGAGCAGTTCGCGTTCAAATACATGGACCTCACTCCTGGAATAAAAGAGACCCGATCATGGATACGGCTGACTATCGGCCGGGAAGACGAAATGGAAGAGGCTTTGCGTTTCTTTGCATCCCTTTAAACTATCTGACGAGGAGGTGCTTTTCACAATGCTCGAAAAATGGAAGGATAAGCTGACGGACCAGTTATGCCAGGCTCTTCTGTCCCTCAAGACCACGGAAGAGGTTTACAGCTTTCTCGAGGATGTTGCCACCATTGGCGAGATTCGGGCCCTTGCCCAGAGACTCGAGGTTTCGCGGCTTCTAAGTGAAGGATACACATATCCGCAGATCGCCCAGCAGACCGGGGCAAGTACAGCGACTATCAGCAGAGTAAAAAAATTTCTTGAATACGGTGCTGACGGCTATAAAATCGTTCTTGAGAGACTGAAAGAAGAAGAGTAGCGCAAAAAAACAGTGGAGCCCCTTTAATCAGGAGCTCCACTGCGATTATAAAACGGGCACAAGTCCTTGATGCTGCATGCAGTGCAGTTTGGTTTTTGTGCTTTGCAGATTCCACGTCCGTGTTCAATGATATTGACGTGCCCCCCAAGATATCTGGATTGAGGTACCCAGTTTTCAAGAAGGGGCTGGATTTTTTCCGGCATGGTCTTTTCTTCGACCCATTCCATCCGCCGGCAGAACCTCGCTACATGGGTATCCACGGGAAAAGCCGGCTGGCCCAGGTCAAAAAGCATGACACATGCAATCGTCTTTGCGCCTATACCCGGCAGTGTGGACAAATATTCCTTCACTCTCCCTGCATCCCAG
>LSQX01400256.1_pt1 | contig 17074 bp, 14 predicted proteins | sample 654561 | NCBI WGS metagenome assembly LSQX01 (sample SAMN04489861, study PRJNA283612) | anaerobic digester metagenome | isolation source: 4 biogas reactors fed with cattle manure at either 37C or 55C with and... | place: Denmark: Kongens Lyngby | collected 2014
ATAATAATCAATGCGCGGTAATTATATTATATTTTTTTCTGAATCAAAAACTATTACGAGCACATTGACAACAGTTATACGTCAAATATTTGCTAACATGTACATAGCGACAGAGCTGAAGGAGTGGCTCAAAGATCCGACACGGCTTCGAATTCAAGGCTCTGTTTATAATGTGTCCATACTTGAAAAATGCCGAAAAATAGACATTATTGGGCACTTTGCATGGCTATATGGGCTCCCGCGTAACGATTTTTGAAAGTGTTGCACATTGAAAAAACTGATGCTATAATCAAGTGGTCGAAGAAACCTTCGACTAATACTATCATCACACAAATTTAGGAGGAAAAGTGAATGAAAAAACTAGTCGCACTAGCACTGGCGCTGGTCATGGTTCTCGGAATCGTTTCTGCTTGTAACGGTACCACAGATCCTACGACGACGCCAACGGAAAAAGCCACGGCAACAACGACCCTTGGCGATGTTGTTACTACCCCGGCCACTCTTTCGGGTGAACTGAACGTCCTGTCCTTCACCAATGAGTTGAAGGTCATGACCATTGCCTTTGAGGCAAGATATCCCGATATTAACGTTAACTACGAAATGGTCGGAACCAATGACGGTCTTTTCCAAGAGAAGGCCCAAGCGGTTGCCAATACCGATGCTTGCCCGGATGTTATTGCTCTTGAGGCCGCATTTGTAAAAGAGTTTGTTGAGCAGGACAACTTCCTGATGGACATCTCTGATTTGATGGCGAACGCCAATGAAATGCAGACCTATGAGAACTCCATCAAAGTCGGAACTGCCTCGAACGGAGAGATTCGTGCGTTCTCTTATCAGTATACGCCCGGTGCTTTCTTCTATCGTCGCAGTATTGCGGAGAAGTATCTCGGATCTGACGATCCTGCCGAAGTTCAGAAATTTGTTTCTGACTGGGACAAGTTCAAGGAAACAGCTGAAAAGCTTAAGACCGAGTCCAACGGCAGAATCAAGATGCTCTCCGGCGTTGATGAACTGACACGTCCCTACTATGCAAACCGTTCTCAGGGATGGGTTGTTGACGGCAAACTTACCATTGATCCCATGCTCGATGAGCTTCTTGAGATGGCAAAGTACTTTGCTGACAACGATTACACTGCAGGCGTGAACCAGTGGCAAGAAGGCTGGCAGCCCTCGATGGGTGGCCCGCTCAAGACCGCTGACGGAACTGAGATGGAAGTCTTCTCCTACTTCATGCCTACTTGGGGTGTTACCTACTTGCTGGCGACCTTCGCCGGAGCCAACAGCGGCGACTACGCAATCTGCAAGGGTCCTGTGTCATGGCAGTGGGGCGGAACGTGGGCTGGCGTTATGAAGAACGCGAAGAACGTTGAGAACGCCAAGGCTTTCGTACAATTCGTTTGCTTGGACGAAGAGAACCTCACGAACTGGGCGACCGGTGTTTACACGTGGGATTATCTCTACGCTATCGATCCGGTATTGACCGGTGAGAAAGTCACGAATGACGACGGTACCGTAACGGCATTAAGCCAAGGCGCTGGTGACTTCGTCAGCTCCAAGGTTGTTATCAACAAGCTTCTTCCTACCATCCAAACACCGGTTCTCGGCGGACAGAACAACTATGAGTTGTTTGACAGTGTTTCCGATTCTGTTAAGACCGACCTGATGACCGGCTATGACCAGAAGATCGAAGATAACTTTGTTACATACCTCAGAGCTTATGCTATGTCGGATGACTATGACTCGATCGATGAGGTCTATGATGATTTCAAGACCAAGATTGCTGAAGCCCTGCCTCTGATTACAGTTGATTAATTGACTGAATTCGAACAGACGTAAATTAATTCTGATTGAAGTGGCAATGCCTGCGCCCGATTATGGGCGCAGGCGGTTGCTACTCGAACAATAGTTAACATGGAGGACTGCTTATGCGTGCCGGCAAGTCAGCAAAAAGATCGAATAGTGGTACTAGGTCCGGATTTCTTCCGGGTTTGGGGCGTCCTAAATTCAGTTTGGAGAAGGGTTATATTGCTTACATAATGATTGCCCCCTTCATTATTTTTTTCTTAATATTCTCTTTGTATCCGGTCTATAATACGTTTCGGCTCTCATTTACTGATACGCTGACGTCAGCTCCGAACGATGGTAAATTTATCGGGTTTGATAATTATGTCAAGTATTTTTCGGATATTGGCAAAAGTCTCTCGAAGGCATATGACAAAGCGATTGATAAGAACGGAGCCGCACCTGGTTTTCTTACATGGGTCAAGACGATTTTTAATTATGATGAATACAACACCGACCTTAAGGCAATAGCAACTACATGGAAGATCTGGTTGATTAACTTTATCCCCCAAATAACCATAGCAATGATTCTCAGCGTATGGTTTAACAGTTCTTTTCTGAAGCTCAAGTTGGTAGGGCTCTGGAGATCCTTACTCTATCTTCCCAACATGCTGATGCCTGCTACCGTCGGTGTTATTTTCTGGAAATTTTTTCAGAATAAAATAGCACCCGCCAACCAGTTGTTGGTCGGTACACTCGGGATTCTCACTGAGGCGAAAGACTTCATGCTTGACACCAGTTTCACGCCTCTCCTTGTTTCCTTTATTCAATGGTGGATGTGGTACGGAAACACAATCGTCATCCTCGTCGCGGGAATGTCGTCCATATCCGCATCCCTTTATGAATCAGCAAATATTGACGGCGCCAACGGTTGGAAAATGTTTAGATATATTACCCTACCGTCGTTAAGGCCGATTCTTGTTTATACATTGGTAACTTCGCTCGTCGGCGGTATGCAAATGTTTGATATACCCTACTTATTCAGTCCGAACGGCGGTATTAAGAACGAGACTCTAACTCTTTTTATTCGGATGAACAACTTGTATAAAAAGGGTATGGTTCTCGGGAAGGCTGCTACTATCGGCGTAATTATTCTTTTCATCTCATCTATTGCATCTCTGCTGATTTTCAGGGTACTCCGGGACAACGATAGCATTGCTGAGCGTAAGGCTGCCAGAATTGCCCGTAAAGAAAGAAAGCTTATGATGAGCAGAAGAGGAGGGGTTGTTTGATGGCTACCAGAATAAATCTCTCAAAGTCAAGCCATTTCAGAGTCGGAGTCGCTCGTTTCTTTATCTACACCATCATTGTTTTCCTGTCTATACTGGCAGTGCTTCCTGTGTGGTTGGTTGTGGTCAATGCGACTCGCGAATCGAACGATATCGTTGCCAAATTGTCCTTATTACCGGGAACTAATTTGTTAAAGAACTTGGCGACACTCCGAGCAAAAGACGTCAAGATTGAAAAAGGTTATATTAACAGCCTAATTGTTACTGTTTCTGCCACATTTTTGTCTGTATACTTTTCTTTGTTGACAGCATATGCAATTGAAGTATACGAATTTAAGATTAAGGAATTATTTCGAAGATTCATCTATATTCTGGTTTTGATTCCGGCGTCTGTTTCGGTTATCGGCTATGTGCAGATGATTGATCGATTGGGTATGATGGATACATTTTATCCGCTTATCCTTCCGGCCGTTGCTTCTCCTGCTACAGTTTTCTTCTTCGGTCAGTATCTAAAAACCGCTTTGGTTAAAGACTTGATTCTTTCGGCTCGCATCGACGGTTGCGGTGAGTTTGGAATATTTCACAGAATCATGTTGCCCATGGCCAAACCCGGTATTTTCACTATGGGAATATTTGCGCTGGTTGCCAGTTGGAACTCTTTCTTCCTTCCGCAGATGATTATCAGTGATCCCAAGAAATTGACCGTTCCCCTACTTGTGGCGCAATTAAACGGAGACCAGTATCGGACCGACTTCGGTGCGGTTTATGCCGGTATTATTCTTTCCATCTTGCCTGTTGTTTTGATTTATGCTGCGATGTCCAAACAGATCGTCGGAGGCTTAACGCTTGGCGCTCTCAAAGAATAACAGTACTCATGTCGACAACATCAGTAAGTCGGAGGGAGAAGATAAATACTTCTCCTTCTTGCTGTAAGGGGAAATTAATCGTTTCGTTTACGATTGTTGTTCTGTAGAAATTTGTTCGCAAGTAAAGGAGTTTAAAATGAAAAAGAGAATTCTGTTGAGCATGATTGCCGTTCTGATGACTTTTTCGCTCATCCTCGGAGGCACGGCATGCAAACAAGATGCCGGAAAAACTGACCCGGCACAGACGACACAGCCAACACAAACAACTGCTCCCGTCGGAGGAGTTGGTAAACTGGGCGATAACAGTTTTGAGAATGAAGATGACCTTGTAGGATGGATCGGACGCGGAGAGGGAACTGTTGTCGTTTCCAAATCGGACAAGGTGGCTCATGAGGGCACTTACAGTCTGTTTACGGAGGGTCGTACCTCGGATTGGAACGGACCCGGGTGTGAGTATCCTTTTGTCGGAGGATCAACTTATGAGCTGACTTTATGGGTTTATCAGGAATCAGGTTCCGATAAGACCATGATCCTGTCCGCAGAAGTGACGATCAATGGAACACCCGGTTATCAGAACGTTCATCGGACCGATGTTCCAAGCGGTACATGGACCAAATTAACCGGAACATTCCGTGCGGGAGAAAACGCGGAGAAAACAGTTATTTATGTGGAAACTCTGAATGCTCCCGCAATGACTTTTTATATCGACAGCGTTCATATTGTGGATAAAGCTTCTGTCGAATTGGGTACAGATCTGCCGAGCTTGAAGGATGTCTATAAGGACGATTTCCCGGTCGGTTGCGCATTGCCGTTATCCGCTTTCGCTGATACAAAATTGCTTGAATTTCTGAAAAATCAATACAATACATTTACCCATGAGAACGAATTGAAGCCCGAGAATGTTCTGGATCTGGTGGAATCTAAGGCTCGCGCCGATGCCGGTGATGAGACACACCCCGCTGTCAATATCGATAAAGCCAGGCCGCTTCTTGACTTTGCAAAGGAAAACGGTTTTGTTTTGAACGGACACGTTCTGCTTTGGCATCAGCAAACCCCGGAAGCATTTTTCCGTAAAGGCTACGACCTCAACGGAGAGTTCGCGGACAAGGAAACGATGTTGCTGAGAATGGAAAATTATATATCAGCCGTTTTCGACGCAGTATACAAAGACTACCCCGGAGTTGTGACATCATGGGATGTTGTTAATGAAGCTGTATCCGACAGCACCGGAAAATTACGGACGTCCAGGGTAGATGATCCCGAGAACGGAAGCTTTTGGATGGATACCGTAGGTCCTGAGTATGTTGAGAAGGCGTTTGCGTATGCCAGAAAATACGCTCCCGACGGAGTCAAACTTGTTTATAACGATTATAGTGTCCCGTACGAGCCGAAATTGAGCGGCATCGTCGAGTTGGTTGCCGCGTTGGATGAGAAGGATCTCATCGATGCGGTAGGGCTTCAGGCCCATTATCAGATGTCAAGTCCTGCCGTGGATCAAATTCAAAATGCGATGAATAAGTTTATTGATCTGGGTCTTTCAATTCGGATAACGGAGCTTGACATTGAAGCACTGAACAACAGCGATGAAGAAATGATGAAGCAAGCTAAGCGTTATGCCAGCCTGATGTCCCTGTTCAGTGAATACTCTGATCATGTGGATGCGGTGATCATCTGGGGAATCTCGGATGGTACGAGTTGGAAAGCGGATAAGTATCCGATGCTTTTCGATACTGATATGCAGCCGAAACTCGCGTTTTGGGCATTGACGGATCCGTCGAAGCTTCCTCCGGAGACATTGTCCGCTAAATCTTACGGACCACGAACTCCTTCGGATGTTGATTTTGGACGCGCGACAGCATATGCGTTTGGAAACAATTCATTCAGTTCACTCTACGACGATGACAAAATATATGTCAGAGTTATTGTGAAGGACGCTACGAAGGACGATTCCGACAACGTAACTGTGTTTTTCGCTGATGATGTTTATACCGTGAAGAGAAGTGAAGCGACCGAGACGGATAACGGTTACATCGCGAATATTGTCATAGACAGAGAAGGTAAGAACGATAAAAAGAATCCCTTTGATGTTTTGGTACTGGATAACGGTGCTCCTGCCGCTTGGAACGATAAAGTGAACACCGAGAAAACCCGAAACATGGGGACACTGTCTTTCGACGAGATGCCGGATTGTGCGGTCGCGAGTTACGGCAAACCGAATATGACCGGCACGAAGATTGATGCGATTTGGAATGACGTTCCTTCTTTCTTGGCGGATAAATCCAATTTAGGCGGAGCGGACGAGGACGGAAAGGTCAAGGTGGAATTTAAGGTGATGTGGCAGGAGGATATGTTGTATGTTCTCCTTACGGTGACCGACCCGCATCTTGACGATTCTTCCGAGACTTCATACGAACAGGATTCAGTGGAGATCTTTCTGGATGAGGGAAATCACCGGAACGGAGCCTATGAGGGAGACGACGGTCAATATCGTCTGAATTTCAATAATGTTCTGAACATCGACCACGGAGCGGTTACTCCCGTTACTCGTACGATCAAGACCAAGACCGGTTTTGTAGCTGAAATGGCGATTCCGTTGACAACCGTTGCGTCCGATGGTCAGATCATGGGCTTTGATGTTCGTTACAACAATAAAACCGCATCGGGAGAGCGCAAATTGCTGAATTTCTGGGATACCACCGATAACGGATGGCAGAATACTGCTGTTTTCGGACTTCTGGAACTGGAAAAATCGGAAGAATAAGAAGATCGCTAACCTGATGGACTGAACAATTCTTTTCACATCGGTCAGCGATGAATAATCGTTGATTCCGAGGGAATAATTAAAGACACTCCCCGTCGACGCAAGCCGGCGGGGGGTTTTTCTCTGTGACAGAATGCGTGAATACGTTATAATGACTTAGATATAGAGAGGTATCGTTCATGAAGACGACTGTTGATGAATCGCTTTTCGATCGGGAAAGACCTCTGAGCCTCTTTGTCCGCTATTATCGATACGATGTTCATCTTTTTGTTTTGGATATGATTTGCGCTCTGTTGATCGCCGCGATTGACCTAACGTTTCCGATGGTGACGCGTTACGCTCTATCCAATTATCTTCCGGAGAAAAAGTATGAGGCGTTTTTCCTGGTGATTGGTGCTATGGCGGCGGCATTTGTTTTGCGGGGATTGATGCAGTTTGTAGTTACATACTGGGGTCACCTGATGGGCGCGAATATTGAAATGCGGATGCGGTATGATTTGTTTTCGCATATTCAAAAGCTATCCTTTCCGTTTTTTGATCGAACAAGAACCGGAAGCCTGATGAGCAGAATATTGCCGGAGCTTTTCGATATTACCGAGCTGGCACATCACGGCCCCGAGGAATTGCTGATCAGTGTCGTGTCGCTCATCGGGGCGACTGTCGCGCTCTTTATGATCAATGTTAAGTTGGGGTTGATTCTGGCCTTGAGTGCTCCGCTTCTGATCGTAATCGCGATTCTTCTGCGCAAGAAATTGTCTGACGCATCAAGACGACTCAAAGAGAGTACCGCAGAGATAAATTCGGAAATAGAATCTTGTATTTCGGGCGTCCGATTATCCATGGCATTCGGTAACGAGGAGAGGCAAACCGAGAAGTTCCAGAACAAAAGTTGGCTATACCGGGTTGCGAAGGGTCGGTATTATCGCACCATGGCTGTTTTTCATTCGTCGATGGAATCGGTGCTGTCTGTACTCAGCGTCTTTGCGATTGCTGCCGGCGGATTTTGGATTATGAAAGATGAACTCAGCATCGTGGACTTGGTGGCGTTTACCCTGTATGTTTCCGTATTTGCAGCGCCGATTCGAAGGATTGCCTTTTTTACAGAGATTTATCAATCCGGAATGGCGGGTTTCTTGAGATTTATCGAGATCATGAAGGTGAAGCCCGATATCGTAAATCGGGACAACGCGATTGCGATGGATCGAGTAGCCGGTGAAATTACCTTTACGGGCGTTTCTTTTTCGTATAGCCGGGAAGAATCGGCAGACATGATTCTTTCGGATATTAATCTTGTCATTCCGGCAGGTAAAACAACCGCCGTCGTCGGACCGTCGGGCGGAGGCAAAACAACACTCTGTCATCTCATCCCCCGTTTCTATGAGACGCGTTCAGGTAGCATCAAAATTGACGGGACGGATATTCGGGACATTGAGATCGCGTCTTTGCGAAAAAATATCGGAATTGTTCAGCAGGATGTCTATTTATTTGCCGAGAGCATTATGGAAAATATTCGATTCGGTAATCCGGACGCCGATGACGAGGCGATTTTGGAGGCTTCGCGAAAAGCGGAAATGCACGATTACATCATGTCTTTACCGGACGGTTATCAGACGGTCGTCGGTGAACGTGGCGTAACCCTTTCGGGAGGGCAGAAACAAAGGATTTCGCTCGCGCGGGTCTTTCTGAAAAATCCTCCGATTCTGATTCTCGATGAAGCAACCTCTGCTTTGGATACAGTGACGGAAAACAAAATCAAGAGTTCCATCGAGCGTTTGGCTAAAGGAAGAACCTCCGTTATAATCGCTCATCGCCTTTCCACGATTCAGATGGCCGATCAAATTGTATATCTAAGCGAAAAGGGGATCGAGGAGATCGGTTCCCACGATGATTTAATGAACCTTCAGGGACCCTACTGGCGACTCCAGAAGATGCAGAGTGAATAATTACGGCAATTTGTTTTGAACATATTTGTGTACAAATGTATGTAGACCCTCCGAAATTCATTTCCTGTTGTGTATATAGGGATAGAAGTGCTTCAACAAGAAGGAGTCGGTCATGAAAACTTGGTTGTCTGACCCCGAATCGATAATCCGAAAAATCCAAGTCGGCGACGATGAGCTCCGAAACGAGTTTATTCGCAGTAGTCTATTGTTTGTTAAAAACGCAGTATTTCGTGTTACGCGGGATTTTTACGTCGAAAGCAGTGATGATTTCAGTATCGCGCTTCAGGCGTTTAACCGGGCGATTGATCGCTTTCATTCGGAGAAAGGCATTCCATTTGAACCCTATGCGCGGATCATTATTCGGAATGCAGTATTAAATCACATTCGAAGCGAAAAGCGGGCACGAAGATAAGTGTTGATGACGGACACTCAAAACGAAAAAGGGGAAGACGCAACCTGGAGCATGACGGGCGAGGACGGACGAGAGACTCAGATCAATCTGGAATTTGAAGAAGCAATGGCGGAAACGGAAAGTAAGTTGCGGATGTTCGGGTTGGAACTGAAGCGGATTGCGGAACGGTTGCCCAAACACGCAGATACGCGGAGGCTTTGCCTGAAGGCTGCGAGGATACTCGGCGAATCATCCCTCCGGGATGAAATGATGAGAACCCGAAAGCTGCCCGTAAAAGCACTTTCAATCTTAAGCGGCATTCCGATCAAGACCATCGAAAAGAACAGGGCCGCCATCGTGTTCTACGAAGCAATTCTGTCTTGCGGTCCGGAAAGCGTACGTTATTACGCGAGGGCTTTCGAGGAGGAGAAAAAATGATGAAGGGAACCGTAATTTCAATTGAAGATTCAATGGCCTCGGTGATGACCGAGGATTGCCGGATCATCAGAACTCCGGCCGGTCCGGATACTGTGATCGGAAAGGAGATCACTATGAAAAACAATACACAACATGAAGTCGCGTCTGCCTCTTCTAAGAAATGGGTCGCCGTGCTTGTTGCCGCCACCGTTCTGCTCTTCGCGGGTATCGGTTTGTTGGCACAATACATCATCGGATCCCGCACGGAATACGCGAAAATTTCCGTTGACGTGAACCCATCCGTGGAGTTCACGCTGGCAAGAGATTTGAAGGTGATTTCGGTCAATGCGAAGAACGAAGATGCCAAGGAATATCTGATTCCTGAAGATTATATCGGTTTAGCATGGCGCGAAGCGGTCGACAAGTGGCTTACAACACTACGGGAAGAAAATCGTATCGAAGTTAAAGATGTCTTGATTTCAGGCGTTTTCCCCGAGGATGCAGTGAAACTCAGAGAGCAACTGTTGCTTTTCGATGAAGATAATGCAGCGGGAGTGACCAACGGTCTTGCCGTCCGGGTCATCTATTCGAACGATTCCGAGGTGAATCGACAGGCGGAGGAGAACGGATTGTCGATCGGTCGACAAATGCTCTTGAACCAATCCAAGGCACAGAGCCGGGAATGGAACGAGCAGAATATCGCTAAGGCCGGACTCGGAGAATTGGTTCAGGCGTTGCTCGGAGAAGGGCAGCAAAACCAGACCCGGATCACCGAGAAAAATGCGGGTGTGGAGAGTCAAAACGGAGATCCGACCGGAGAAGGAGCGATCATCTCAAACAAGGAGCAGAACGGCGAACCGGGTAACGGAGAGCCTACGGCCCAAGAGACGAATCGCGAGCAGAATACCGAAAAGACGGGATCCGCACAGCAATCCGGATCAACCGCCCGGGAAACCAATGATCCGCCGGCCGGAAGTACCGCCAGAGATACCACCCGCAAACCGGGACAGGGCTGACGATCAACCGGAAGGCCGGACCCGAGAATTTTGAATCATTCCTTATAGGATTCATAAAACAAGCCTTATTGCATGAATCGATTGCTCGAAAAACAAAGAAAGCCGCATCGCGGCTTTCTTTGCTATAATACATCTATGCGAAGAAATGATCGGATTCAAGTCAGCCATATTCCGACGCTAAGCATGGCATTTCTGAAAAGATGCTTGGCTGGCGGCGTGTTAATTTCGGTGTTTTTATCGGCGACTGCATGCGCGGATCGCCCGATACCCACACCCACACCCGGCCCGTCATCCGTTTACACCATTGCCTCTCAAAGTACTATCGACCGGAAGACGCCGGAGGAGACTGTCGGTCCGATCGGGTTTTACGGTGAAAGGGAACTGGCTGATGCGGTGGCTCCTTTTCGTGAGATGGGTTATCAGGGAACGATCTTGATCGTTAAAGACGGGGTCGTCCGATACGAAGACTATTCCGGGTATGCGAATGTCGAACATGAGTTTCCCATCCGGGAAGTGACGACCTATGAGATTGGCGGTATCACCCGACAATTTACCGCTGTCGGCGTATTGAAACTTTCGGACGACGGTTTGATCGACCTTGACGTACCGATTTCCGAATATATTCCCGAGTACGTGCATGCTGAGCAAATAACGATTCGGATGCTTCTTGAGATGACATCCGGAATTCCGGACTACCTTCGCGGGACGTTGGCGGACAAAGATTATACCGAAGGACGGGTCAAAGACGGACTGACGCATCCGGGCACATTGGAGCTGATTGATTCTTTTGGTGGGATTGACTCGTCGTTCGAAGCGGTTTTGGAGCAAATCGGTGACAAGTCCCTTCTTTTCGAGCCGGGAACCGAATTTTCGTTGTCGAATACCGGCTACGTGTTTCTTTCCGAAATTATCGAAAGAGTGTCCGGTATCCCCTACATTCATTACATTCAAAAAAATGTGTTAACACCGGCCGGGCTTGAAACGGCAACATTCACGGCTTCTTCCGATACGGCGATCGGTTACGTATCTCGCGGAACTCTTCAGTATATCGCTCCCGGCACCCCGCTTTTATCCGACTGCGGGCTGAGAATGAGCGCGAAGGACCTGGCGGCGTGGATTCGCTTGATCGATGCCGGAACGCTGTTATCGCCGGACAGCCGGGATCTTTTGCTCCGCCCGGGCGAACATGAATACGGAACGGGTATTACGGTGAAGAGTGACGGAACAATAATTGAAAAATCGGATATGGGTGGGTTCTCGGCAACTATGGCGTATGTGCCGTCCGATGATTTGACGGTCGTTGTGCTTTTGAATCGAAACGGTGACGTTCGTTGGGCGGATTCTTTATTAGAAACGGTTTTTGATTATTATGATATCGGTGAGAATGGAGATACGGACGAAGCCGGGTCTTGATCTTCGGATTGTTTGAGACCGGACTGACGATTCCGTTTCGGAGGGATTATGCTGGAGAAAGAAATGCTTCTGAAAAGGGATTGGGCGGTGATCGGGGTTACACAAGATCCCGATAAATACGCGAATATGATTTACCGGCGTCTTCGGAAGATGGGCTTTCGGGTTTACGCCGTGAACCCCAAATATGAAGAGGTGGAGGGAGACCGATGTTATGCATCTCTTCGAGATTTGCCCGCGGTTCCCGAGGTTATCAACATGGTTGTATCACCGAAGCGCGGAGGCGACTATCTCCGTGAAGCATCCGCGCTTGGCGTTCGATATGTTTGGTTTCAGCCCGGGACAGAGGATGAGTCAACGGGCGAATTGTGTGCGAAACTCGGTCTTGCATACGTAAAATCCTGCGTGTTGGTCGTAACGGGTTGGTATGACCCGGGTCACAATTTGGATCCGGGTCAAGGGTTGGTATGACCCGGGGTATGCTCAAACAACACCCGGCAACACGAACTGACCGGACACAAGAATTCGTAAAGGACTGTTTTATTCATTCGCTGTAAGATATCCGGATGAATTACAAATTAAACGGCCGCATACATCGTATACGGCCGTTTTTCTGTTTAACAATAGAATTTTTCCTGTATCAGGGATTCGACGCGATTTACGCCTTCAGGCGGGCCTCGAGGGCATCAAGCTGGTGCAAGAGCTCTTTCGGAAGCTTCTCGCCGTATAACTTATAATGCTCACGGATTGACTCGACTTCATTGAGCCACTCGTCTTTCTTGACCAGAAGGAGCTCGTGCATGTCTTCTTTGCTGACGTCCAGGCCGTCGACATCGATGGCGTCCTCGGTCGGCATCATGCCGATCGGGGTCTTCATTGCCTTGCCGGTGCCGCAGACGCGCTCGACGATCCACTTTAACACACGGCTGTTCTCGCCGAAGCCCGGCCAGAGCCACTTGCCGCTCTCGTCCTTACGGAACCAGTTTACATAGAAGATCTTCGGAAGTTTGTCCGCTTCGGTTTGAGCGCCGATATCGAGCCAATGCTGGAGATAATCGCCGACATGGTAGCCGATAAAGGGAAGCATCGCGAACGGGTCGCGACGAACCTGGCCGATTTTGTCGGAAATGACCGCAGCGGTGATCTCGGAGCCCATGATCGAGCCCATGAAAATCCCGTGCTGCCAATCAAAACTCTCGTGAACCAGAGGAATGGTCGTCTTACGACGTCCTCCGACCAAAATGGCGGAAATCGGAACTCCTGCCGGATCTTCCCACTCGGGTGCGATGACCGGGCACTGGGAAGCGGGGGCGGTAAAACGCGCGTTCGGATGAGCGGCGGGCTTCTCGGCACCGGGTGCCCAATCCTGCGCGGTCCAATCGATCAGATGATCCGGCGCGTCATAACCGATGTCTTCCCACCAGATATCACCGTCGTCTGTAAGTGCACAGTTGGTGAAGATCGTATTTTTCTCGATGCTGTGCATCGCGTTGGGATTGGAGTCCATCGATGTCCCGGGAGCGACGCCGAAGAATCCGGCTTCCGGGTTGATTGCGTAAAGGCGTCCGTCCTTCCCGAATCTCATCCAAGCGATATCGTCTCCGATCGTCTCGACCTTCCAGCCGGGGATCGTCGGAACGAGCATGGCGAGGTTGGTCTTGCCGCATGCGCTCGGGAAAGCGCCGCAGATGTACTTGACGATACCCTCGGGGCTTGTAAGGCGCAGGATGAGCATATGCTCGGCAAGCCAGCCCTCATCCTTCGCGATCGCGGAAGCGATACGAAGAGCGAGGCACTTCTTGCCCAGAAGGGCGTTACCGCCGTAACCGGAACCGAAGGACCAGATCATACGCTCTTCGGGGAAGTGGGTAATGTATTTCTTGTCCATCGGAGCGCACGGCCAAGGTACATCTTTCTGGCCTTCTTCAAGCGGAGCACCGACGGTGTGAAGGCACGGGATAAACTCGCCTTCTTCGCCCAAAACATCCAAGACACGTGTTCCGACGCGTGTCATGATACGCATGTTGACAACAACGTATGCGCTGTCGGTAATTTCAATACCGATCTTGGACATCGGAGATCCGACCGGACCCATCGAGAAAGGAATTACGTACATCGTACGCCCCTTCATACAACCGGTGGAAAGCTCGGTCAGGGTCTTCTTCAGCTCGACCGGATCGACCCAGTTGTTGGTCGGACCCGCATCCTCTTCCTTAACAGACGATATATAGGTTCTCTTCTCGACGCGAGCTACGTCGGTGGGATCACTTCTGAAAAGAACGCATCCGGGGCGCTTCTCCGGGTTGAGTTTCTCGGCCGATCCGGACGATACGCAAAGATCCAAAAGCATCTGATTCTCTTCCTCGGAGCCGTCGACCCAACGGATGTCGTCGGGTTGAGTCATTTTTGCAACTTCGTTAACCCATGCTTGCAGTTTCTTGTGTTTGATCTCCATATTTTTCTCCTTCCGATCAGTGCTGCCGCCAGTTGGTTCGATGAGGTAGTCGGCAGGGGTGGAATGCCTGTATGACAATGCTTTACAGCAAATTGCCGATTATGATAAAAGTACTATAAAGGCGCAATATATTCAATTAAAAAAGATTGAGAAATGACTTTGTTTTTCAGAAGTTCACAAATGAAATTGCAGAATTGTGATTATGCACAAGCCGGACGGGGCATCCTCAAAATAATCAGCGAAAAGTCATAAGGGAGGGAAAGACACAAAATCATTATTGACATATGTGCATAATGAGTTATACTGTAATCGACATATGTTCATAACAAACAATAAACGGAGGTGAGATACAATGCCAAGAGGAGATAGAACAGGACCGGACGGAAGAGGTCCGATGACCGGCAGAGGCGCGGGTTACTGCGCGGGTTTTCCGGTCCCGGGTTTTCAGAACCCGGGGGTGCGGGGAGGCGGATACAGCCGGGGTTTCGGGCGTGGTTTCGGAAGAGGTTTCGGTAAAGGCGCCGGTTTCCGCGGAGATTACAGCGGTTATGGGTATGGGTACGGGTACGGATACGAGCCGATCCCGGATCAGAATATCGACGAGAGAAGTGCTCTGAAGAGCCAAGCCGATTACCTGAAGGATTCGCTGGAAAAGGTGAATCAGAGATTGAAGGATCTCGATGACGATACGAAGTAGATCGAGCGGATCGTAAAGATCAAGGTTGCCGGGCAAGCTTTCGCCCGGCAATCTTTTGTCGATCGTGTGCTCGTGAGATAATTACGTTATACTGGGTATAATGTCGGATTCCGCAAAGTAAGACGATGGTCGGCACAGTCGGAATCTGCAATTTTTCGGAAGGTAATCGTTATTTATGAAGATGTTTCTGGATTGTCTGCCTTGCGTTCTCAATCAGATCCTGGACGCGTCGCGGATGTCCTCGGCGGATGAGCGTCTCCACGCGGAGATCCTGAAGGAAGGATTTGCGTTGCTGGCGCGGTATGAGGAGTATCATTCTTCTCCGGATCTGGTCGCGGATATGCATAAGATCGTGAAGCGCGTGACCGGGGTAGCAGATCCGTATGCCCAGACGAAGGCGCGAGATATCAAAGCCGCTCTGGAGGTGTACCCTGCGCTGACAGCGTTTCTGGACGACGACTCGATCGATCTCACTGGTGAGGCCTGTTCCGAAGCGGATCTCGGGTGTATTAAAATGTATCGCGCACTGAAGATCGCGGTGACCGGAAATATTCTCGATTCCGCGATCATGAAAGACATTGATCTGGCGCGCTCTCTGGATGAGGAACTGAAGCGTCCGTTCGTGCTGTGTGATCTGTCGTTATTCCTCGAAAAGCTCCGCTCCGCCAAAACGATCCTGATCATCGCGGACAACGCCGGAGAGGCGGTTTTCGATCGGGTGCTGATCGAGTATTTGGGTCGTGAGGATTTGGTGTATGCGGTGCGTGATGTGCCGATTATCAATGACCTAACGATTGAGGATGCCCGGGCGGCCGGAGTTGACCGGTGCGCATGCGTCATTTCCTGCGGAAGCGACGCGCCGGGGGCAATTCTTTCCCGGTGCGACGAAGAGTTTCGGGCGATTTTCGATCGGGCGGATATCGTGATCAGTAAGGGACAGGGGAATTTTGAGGCGCTTTCCGATTGCGGGCGCGATGTTTTTTTTCTGCTCAAGGCTAAGTGTGCGATGATCGCCAAGAGGCTTGATGTACGGATCGGGGATTATGTTTTTTTCAGAGGCGGGCATGATGAGCCGGGGACGTGATCGGCGGGTTGAGAGGGCGCGATCGATTGGCTTTTAATTGACATATGTTCATAATTTCATATAATAAGTGTGTGTGTCACGTTGGATTTGTGAGGAGGGCGACACAATGGCAAGACCGAGAAAATGGAGAAGAGTTTGCGAGCTTCCCGAAAGTAATATGTTCGGGCCCCCGGACGGCGATTTCAGGTCCGCGCAAATCGTGATGACGGTAGACGAGTATGAGACGATCCGCCTGATCGATGTTGAGGGCATGACGCAGGAAGAGTGCGCAGAGCAAATGAACGTCGCACGAACGACGGTTCAGCGGATGTACTTTGACGCCCGTAAAAAGCTCGGAGAATCCCTGGTCCTCGGGAAAGTCCTTCATATTGAAGGCGGCGACTATCGCCTATGTGACGGCCTTTCGCCGGAGTGTCCGCAACCGCGCTGTTTTCGAGGCGGAAGAGGGCCGATGAACGGCAGAGGATTTATGAACGGCAGAGGTCCGATGAACGGATTAGGTCCGATGAACGGACGAGGAAGAGGAGGAAGAAACACAGATGAAAATAGCAATTCCGGTCAATGATAATAGCGAACAGACTAAGATTTGCCCGTCTTTTGGGCGGACGCCTTTCTATTTGATTGCGGATACGGATTCCGGCGAGCGGGTGATTTTTGAAAATACGGCCGCGAATCAGGCGGGCGGTGCCGGGATCGCGGCGGCGCAGAGCCTCGTGGATCGGGGCGTCGAGGTCGTGATCTCCCCACGGTGCGGCGAGAACGCGGCGCGAGTCCTAAGTGCGGCGGGCATCAAGATGTATAAGATGCGGGGCGACTCGGTCGAGGAGAATCTGAAGGCTTTCTCGGAAGGGTCTTTAGTGGCTCTTGATGATATTCACCCGGGATTTCATGGACACGGGGGTTCCGGAAGTCGCGGAGGTAACGGATGAGGATCGCGGTCCTGAGCGGCAAGGGCGGCACCGG